>Ga0209254_10001325_pt1 | contig 22009 bp, 19 predicted proteins | sample FrelakmetDIP11DI_FD_187148 | JGI IMG/M metagenome (GOLD analysis project Ga0209254, IMG submission 187148) | Freshwater lake sediment microbial communities from the University of Notre Dame, USA, for methane emissions studies - DIP11 DI (SPAdes)... | ecosystem: Environmental > Aquatic >...
CCGCCAGGTCCAACCGCCGGATGCGGAAGACCGCACGTCCGGTGGTGTGGGAGGGGTAACGGGCGCAATCCCGTTACCTCCACCCGATCAGATTCTACAGATTCCGACGCGCGCATCGCATCCGGGCCCGAGCGAAACCGCTCAACTCAAACCGGGTGGCGCCCGTAGATACGATTGGTTCGGAAAGGCGCTGCTGATTTTTCCAGGCCCCGGTGGAACTCAATATGGTTGATGAATCGGCGGACGACGAGCTGTTCTTCGAGGTGGTAACAGCGCTTGGCTTCCGTGTGCGCGGAATCCGCGCTTATTGGGATACAAGTGATGTAGGTCGGGCATAAGCCGCAGCGTTGCCCGACGTTCGAGGAGATCCGTAAATTGGGTCAGGACACCTGGGCCTGAGGGGCGCTGGAACGGGACCGGCGGTCGGAATGTCGGGCAACGCTGCGGCTTATGCCCGACCTACAGATTCTCCAGAAGAGCTTGGCGTATGCCGAGTCGGACCTTGCCCGGAACGACCCGGAGTTACGTAAACAGTTCCGTGCTGCGGCGATTCAGGCGTTCGAGTTTACCTACGAAGTCGCTGTCAGAATGCTGCGTCGGCAATTGGAGCAGATTGTTGCAGTCCCGGCCGAATTGCGGGAGATGCCGTTCATGGAGCTGATCCGCACCGGCGCGGATGCCGGGCTGGTGCGCGATGTGGCAGCCTTTCGGGTCTATCGCGAAATGCGAAACATAACCAGCCATGCCTACGACGAGTCGAAAGCGGAGCAGGTGTTCAGCGCATTGAGGCCGTTCGTCGCCGATGTTCGATTTCTGTTGAACGAGCTAAGGCACCGGAATGACGCGGGGGATTGATGTCCAGCCGGATGATCTGGCAGCGGTCAAGAAAATCCTCGCTCACCATGTTCCGGAGTACGAGGTTTGGGCTTTTGGGTCGCGAGTCAAGGGTAAAGCCCGGAGATTTTCGGATCTGGATTTGGCCATTGTCACGGACACGCCGCTGTCGCTGGAACGGCTGGCAGCGCTTAGAGAGGCCTTCGTGGAATCCGCCTTGCCGTTCAAGGCTGACCTTCTGGATTGGGCGGCCACCAGCAGCAATGTCAAGGCCGGAATTGCTGCGGCTCACCTGGTCATACAGGATCCCACGCGCGGTTCCGGCGGCGCGGGTTCGGTGCCACCGGGTCCTGGCGGTCGCTCGGAATGCGGAAACTAGTCCCACCGGTCGTCTCTGACCTGAATGACGCCCTGTTCGACGCGGACCGGAAAGGAGGCAAGGTCTTCGTAGGCGGGCGCCTTCAGCACTTTGCCGGTCTTGAGGCAGAAGCGCGCGCCATGCCGCGGACAGATGATCTCGTAACCTTCCACTTTCCCGCTGGCGATTTCCGATCCGTCGTGGGTGCACGTGTCTTCGATCGCGAAATACTCGCCGTCGACGTTGAACACGGCAACCTCCGTCCCGTCGAGGTCTACCACCTGGCGTTCTCCGGGAGCCAACGCGGCGACCGCCGCGACATCCACCCAGGCCGTCATCTGTTCAGCCTCATTCCGTGGTGACGGAGGTTTCGGCGTCGCTGAGGGCTGCTTCCAAAGAGTGCCAGGCCAGCGTGGCACACTTCACGCGTGCGGGGTAGGCACGGACACCGGCCAGTACCGCGAGCTTGCCCACTTCCTCCAGGCGAACGTTCTCGTCCTTCCCGGTGGTGATGCGATGGAATGTGTCAAACAAGCGGTGGGCCTGGTCTTCGCTCAGGCCCCGCGTGATCTCCGTCATGATAGACGCCGAAGCGGTTGAAATGGCGCAGCCCTGGCCTTGAAAACTCACGTCCTCTATCACCCCGTTGTTCAGTTTGACATACAGTGTGATGCGATCCCCGCACAGCGGGTTAAAACCGTCGATTTTCCGGGTGGCATCTTCCATGACGCGGAAATTGCGCGGATTGCGGTTGTGGTCGAAGACGACTTCCTGATAAAGGTCGCGAATCTGATCCAGCATTAACCGAAGACCTCGATGACTTGTTGAATGCCGTCCATAAGGATATCGATCTCGGCGAATGTGTTGTACATCGCAAAGGATGCACGCGCCGTGGCGGGCACGCCGTAGAAATCCATCACCGGCATCGCACAGTGATGTCCGGCGCGGATTGCAATGCCCAGTTGGTCGAGTATCGTACCGATGTCATGGGGATGAATACGTTCCAGGGTGAAGGAGAGAATGGCTCCCTTATCCTTCGCCGTGCCGATCAGCGTGAGACCCGGTATGTGCAACGCGCGGTCCGTCGCGTAGGCGAGCAGCCGATGCTCGTAGTCCGCAATCGCCTCCATCCCCACCGCTTCGACATAGTCGATCGCGGCGCCGAGCGCGATGGTGTCCGCGATGCTGGGTGTTCCCGCCTCGAACTTGTAAGGGAGCACGTTGTATTCCGTCTTCTCGAACGTGACGCGCCGGATCATGTCGCCGCCGCCCTGGTATGGGGGCATGGCGTTCAACAGAGCCTCTTTGCCGTAAAGGACACCGATCCCGGATGGCCCATAGATCTTGTGCCCTGAGAACACGTAAAAGTCGCAATCCAGTTCCCGTACGTCGACGCGCAGATGCGGCACGGCCTGTGCTCCGTCCAGCAGCACCGGAATCCCGCGCTCGTGCGCGATTTCGATCAGTGCTTTCACCGGGTTGAGAGTGCCGAGCGCATTCGACATGTGCGCCAGGCTGACCAACCGGGTACGCTTGCTCAGCAGCCGTTCGAATCCCTCCAGCTCCAGTTCGCCGCGGCGGTTGATCGGTGCGACCTTGAGGAGAGCCCCGGTTTGTTCGCAGAGCATCTGCCAAGGCACGATGTTGGAGTGGTGCTCCATCGCGGTGATGACGATTTCGTCTCCCGCCTTGAAGTTCGCTCGGCCGAAACTCTGCGCGACGAGGTTGATGGCCTCCGTGGTGCCGCGGACGAAGATGATCTCGTGCGCGTGACGGGCATTGAGGAAACGCCGAATCTTCTCGCGCGCGCCCTCGAACATCTCGGTCGACCGCTGGCTCAGCGTATGCACGCCGCGATGAACGTTGGCGTAATGATGCTCGTAGACCTCTGTGATGCTGTCGATCACCGCGCGAGGTTTTTGGGTGCTCGCAGCATTGTCGACGTAAACCAGTGGTTTGCCATGCACCGTTGTGCTCAAAATGGGGAAATCCGCGCGGATCCGCTCCACATCGAATTCGAGCTCGGGCGTGGCCCTCAAGGCTTGAGCAGCGGCAGCTTTCATAACCAGTCCTTCCGGATTCCGGCCTGAGGTAACAGAGCTAAGAGTTCATCCTGCGCGAGGCTCTTGACGCTCGGCAGGCGAATCTGCTCGACCATCGCGTTGGCGAATGCGAAGGTGAGCATGTTGCGGGCCGATTCGCTGTCCACTCCCCGCGATTCCAGGTAGAAGACCGACTGAGGATCCAGCTGACCGATAGCGACGCCGTGGGCGCATTTCACATCGTCGGCGTGGATTTCCAGTTGCGGTTTAGTGTCGATCTCGGCATCGTCCGAGAGCAGCAGATTGCGATTATTCATTTGCGCATCGGTCTTCTGCGCGTCCGGATGGACGACGATGCGCCCCTGGAACACCCCTCGGGCGCGGTCGGACAGAATGCCGCGATAGTGTTCCCGGCTCGTGCCCCTGGGTGCGCGGTGGTGAATCAGCGTGTGGTTGTCCACGTGCTGGCGCTGACGGCCCAGGAACAGACCGTTCAGGTTGCACTGCGCCGCCTCGCCCAGGTCGGCATGGATCTCCTGGCGGACCAGCAAGCCCCCGAGGGAGAGATTCGTGTGGTCGAAACGACCCGAGGGGCCGACGGATGCGTACAGTCCGCCGAACAGGAAGCCCCGGTCCGCCTCGTTCTGCAGGGAATAACAGTCGAGCGACGCATTCTCCGCGACGAGTACCTCGGTCACCGAAGTGGTGAGCGTGCTGTTTCCCGGTTGTCCGACAAAGATCTCGATGAGGGTCGCTTGCGCTCCGGCGTCCAGAACGATCAGATTGCGCAGGTTCGCCGCAGTGTCGTTCTGCGTCGAGACCTGTAAGAGTTGCACTGGCCTGTCCAGTACGCAATCCGCCGGCACGCAGAGAAACAAACCCTCGCCGAAGAAAGCGGTGTTGAAAGCGACGAACCCGTGATGCTCATGCGCGCAAGCGTGGCCGAACGCCCGTTCCACCCGTTGTGGCATCTCAGCCAACGCTCGGCTCATGGGTGTGGCCGTGACACCGGCCGGAAGGTCCGCGAGGTCAGAGAGTTCCGGCGAGAAAACACCGTTGACGAAAACCAGAGCCCAGGCGTCCGTGAGCCGGTAGCGGTCGATCAATCCTGGGTCGATCCTGGACGGAAGATCCGCGGTCGCTTGCTGTCTGAACAGTTTCTTCTCGATCGCCGAGACGTTGGTGTATTTCCATTCCTCATCGCGGGGCGATGGAAAACCGCTGACGTCAAATTGCGCCAACGCAGTCCTGCGCCTGGCAGCCAGCCAAGGCAGATTCGCGCCGGCCAACGTCGGGCCGATCGAGTCGAATTGCTGCACGTATTGGCGGTGTTGTCCGTTGCTCATATCACGCCACCGCCGCAAGGTTCTGGTCGATCCAGCCGTAGCCTTTGCTTTCGAGTTCCAGCGCCAGGCTTGCATCGCCGGATTTGACGATGCGTCCGTGCGCGAGCACGTGCACGTAGTCGGGTTTGACGTAATCGAGGAGACGCTGGTAATGCGTGACCAGGATGAAGGAGCGCTCGGCGGCACGGAGGGAGTTCACGCCCTCTGCTACCACCTTGAGTGCGTCGATGTCGAGGCCCGAGTCCGTCTCGTCGAGAATGCACAGCTTCGGTTCGAGGATCGCCATCTGCAGGATTTCGTTGCGCTTCTTTTCGCCGCCGGAAAAGCCTTCGTTGACGCCGCGGTACAGGAACTCCTCATCGAGATCGAGGCTGCGAATCTTGGCCTTCACCAGCATCAGGAAGTCCATCGCGTCCACTTCGTTCTCACCGCGATGCTTGCGCAAGGCATTGAGCGCCGCCTTCAGAAGGTAAATGTTGCTGACGCCCGGTATTTCCACCGGGTACTGGAAGGCGAGGAAAATGCCCTCGCGTGCGCGCTCTTCCGGCGCCATCTCCAACAAATTGTGCCCGAGATAGCTCACGGACCCGGAGGCGATTTCATAGCCCGCGCGGCCCGCCAGCACGTGGGCGAGGGTGCTCTTCCCCGAGCCGTTCGGTCCCATGATGGCATGGACCTCCCCCGGTTGGACCTTCAGGCTGATGCCCTGGAGGATGGCTTTGTCGTCTACCCGAACATGGAGGTTCTCGATCTTCAGCATGATGTTTACCGTATCAAAACAACGTTCATGGAGCTTGCATTGTCGGGTTACGCTTCGCTAACCGGACTTCCGCCTGCGATTACAAGGCATCACCCTACGCTGCCTTCGAGGCTGATGCCCAGCAAGGCTTGTGCTTCGACGGCGAACTCCATCGGCAGCTCGCGGAACACTTCCTTGCAGAACCCGTTGACGATCATGGACACCGCATCCTCGGCGGACAACCCCCGCTGTTGGCAGAAGAACAGCTGATCGTCGCTGATCTTGGAGGTCGTCGCCTCATGCTCCACCTGCGCCGACGGCTGTTTCACCTCGATGTACGGAAAGGTGTGGGCGCCACAGCGATCGCCGATCAGCAAGGAATCGCACTGGGTATAGTTGCGGGCGTTCTCGGCACTCTTGAGGATCTTGACCAAGCCGCGGTAACTGTTCTGGGCGCGCCCGGCGGAGATGCCCTTCGAGAGAATGGTGCTTCGCGTGTTCTTGCCGATGTGAATCATCTTGGTGCCGGTGTCGGCTTGCTGCCGATGATTGGTGACTGCCACAGAGTAGAATTCACCGACGGAGTCCTCTCCGCGCAGGATGCAGCTGGGGTATTTCCAGGTGATGGCCGAACCGGTTTCGACCTGGGTCCAGGAGATCTTCGAACGAGCGCCCCGGCATTCGCCGCGTTTGGTGACAAAATTGTAGATGCCGCCCCGTCCTTCCTCGTCGCCTGGGTACCAGTTCTGCACCGTGGAATACTTGATCTCCGCTCCTTCCATCGCGATCAATTCGACCACCGCCGCATGCAGCTGATTCTCGTCCCGCATCGGCGCCGTGCATCCTTCGAGATAGCTTACGTGGCTGCCTTCCTCGGCGATGATCAGCGTCCGCTCGAATTGGCCGGTATTGGCCGCGTTGATCCGGAAATAGGTGGACAATTCCATCGGGCAGCGGACGCCCTTCGGAACGTAGACAAAGGAGCCGTCGGAAAACACGGCCGAGTTGAGGGCTGCGAAGAAATTGTCGCCGGCGGGCACGACCGTGCCGAGATACTGTTGAACCAGCTCGGGGTGTTTCTCCACAGCCTCCGACATCGAGCAGAAAATCACGCCGGCCGCGGCCAACTTGTCCTTGAAGGTCGTGGCGACGGAGACACTGTCGAAGACGGCATCCACGGCGACGCCCGCTAAGCGCTCTTGCTCGTAGAGCGGTATGCCGAGCTTTTTGTAGGTCTCCAGCAGCTTTGGGTCCACTTCGTCGAGGCTCTTGGGACGATCTCCGGTCTTGGGGGCGGAGTAATAGCTGATCGCTTGATAGTCGATGGGGCCGTAGTGCACGAAGCCCCATTTCGGTTCCACCATGGTGAGCCAGTGCCTATAAGCCTCGAGCCGCCACTCCAGCATGAATGCCGGTTCGTTTTTCTTGGCCGAAATGGCGCGGACTACGTTCTCGTTCAGGCCGGGGGGGAGGGTGTCAGCTTCCAGGTCGGTGATGAAACCCGGTTTGTACTCTTGCCGAATCAGGGTCTCGATCTTCTCAGCGGTGACGGACATGGTTTTCGCTCCGAATGGTTATCGGGACGGGTAATTGATGGATTTCAACGGTATCATGACTTCATCCGGCGGTGGCACGGTGGGTTTCACCATATCGGTAAGGGTCACCGACTCGAGCGCGGCGCGCACGGCCCGGTTGATGACATTCCAGTTCCCGCGGATGTGACAGGACCGGGCCTGCTGACAGGAATCCTGAGCGACGCCGCATTCGGTGATGGCGATCGGACCCTCGAGGGCATCGATCACGCTCGCTACGCTGGTCTCTGTCGGCGGTCGAGACAGACAGTAGCCGCCCCTCGCTCCCCGCGTGGACCTGACCACGCCGGATCTGGTCAGGCTCTTGAGAATCTTGCTGACCGTTGGCAGGGCGATTCCCGATTGATCAGCCAATTCCGCCGCCGCGAATGTGCGCTCGCAATGTTTGGCCATGAGGCTCAACACCACGATGGCATAGTCGGTCAATTTGCTGATGCGTAACATTCTCGTTGGCTCCGGTAACTAGGACTAGTTTAGTCCTATTTAATTCCCACGTAAAGCGCTCAGGTTTGTTGTGCCTGTCGTTCCGTTTAGAAACAGGCCAGAAATCAGGCTGCTACGGTATACTGGAGACCGTGTCTGTGTTGGTTCACCTACTGCAGAAGGGCTAATAAGCGCCGATGAATGATCCGAAGCGAGTTGTCTGGAAGCGCTGGTTGCCGGTGTTGCTGTGCGTGTTGGTTCGTAATGTCTGGGGCTTGCCAACTGAGGCAAATCCCGGTGCATCGACCGTGCCGGGTTCGGCTCTACCGCTAGGCGATGCTGCCAGCAGGGGAATTCAGTCGATCCTGAAGGAAGGTGTTCACCCACGTTTGCGGTGGAGCAGCTTTCCCGATTACCAGGTTCCCTTGGAACAACTCTATCAGGGACGCAGTTACCAGCCGATCTGGGTTCAGCATGGAAATGCGAGCCGTCAAGCCAGGGACGTGATCGGAGTGCTTTCGGATGCGGATTCCCAGGGTCTCAGCGCTCAGGACTACGATGCGAAACTGCTCCGGGATTGGGTGCCGAGAATCAATGCTTCGACAAGTCCTCAGGAAGTGGCGCTCTTCGATGTGGCGCTCAGTGTCTCTGTGGTCCGTTATGCCTCGCACCTCTTCGTCGGGCGAATCAATCCGCGCAATGTGGACTACGGATTGAGCATTGAGCCGAAGAAAGTCGATTGGCCCAATTTCCTTTATCAGCTCGCCCGAAGCACTCACCTCCGGGAGGATTTTGCCGCTCTGGAACCAAAGTTGCGCCTCTACGAAGATCTCAAGGCAGCTTTGGTACGCTATCGGGAGTTGGCGGGAAAGGCGGAGAGTGCAGAACTGACTTTCCCCGCCAAATTCAGTCCGGGACAAGATCATCCCGATGTTCCAAAGTTGCGAAAGCTGCTGGCGACCTTAGGCGAATTGCAGCTGGAAGAAGCGGCGGGCGATTCGGACACTTACGACCAGTCTCTTGCGGAAGCCGTCAAGCGCTTCCAGAAGCGTCATGGCGTGGCCGCTGACGGCGTGATCGGCAAGTCCACACTCGCGCATCTGCAGGTTCCGATTTCCCACCGCGTGAAGCAGATTCAGTTGGGGCTCGAGCGTCTCCGCTGGTTACCGGAGCAACTGGGGGGACCCTATATCATGGTCAACATCCCATCGTTCGAGCTGTTCGGTTTCAGCGACGGCTTCGCAGCGGGAAAGCCGGACATCATGATGAACGTGATTGTCGGTGAGGCCGTCGACGGGCGGCGGACGCCAGTGTTTGCCTCGGACATGACCTATGTCGTGTTTCGGCCGCATTGGAATCTGCCCTACAAGATTGCCGTCAAGGAAATGCTGCCGGGCGCCATGCGTAACCCCGGCTATCTCCCGCGGCACAATATCGAGATCGTGTCAGGGTTCGGGCCGAACTCCCCGGTTTACGCGCCGACCGCTCAGAATCTTCAGCTGGTCTCCTCGGGTGCCTTGAAGCTTCGGCAGAGGCCGGGGCCCAAGAATGCGCTGGGGCTCGTCAAGTTCGCTTTCCCGAACAACAACAACGTCTACCTCCACAGCACTCCGAACAAGGGTTTGTTCGCGCGGGCGCGGCGCGACTTCAGCCACGGCTGTATTCGGGTCGCGGATCCGGTCGGCTTAGCTGAATGGGTGCTGCGAAACGAAGGGGAATGGACCCGTTCCCGTATCCAGCAGGCGATGAATGGCACCAGCCCGAAAACGGTGACACTGAGCCAACCGATTCCCGTGTACATCTTTTACTCCACAGTCCTCGCGGACGATGGAGGGAAGGTCCTGTTTTTCGAGGATATCTACGGCCACGACCAGATCCTGCAGACTCTTCTCGACAAGGGATTTCCCTATCCGGCTTGATGACGTATGGCAGTTTTCTTCGGATGATCCACAGATGCCCCCCTGGGCAATCCTTCATTGCTCATTCAACAATGGCGCTGACGCAGGTTTTTGGAACGAAAGGATCAGATAGCGCAGCGCTCCCAGACGGCTCGTGCATTCCGCGAACAGGGTTTCCAAGACCGCGGCGGGCTTGCGAAGGCCTATGCTCGGTCGAAGCGTTCGGAGAAAATCGTAGGTAGGCAGCGTGTTCTCGGTGATGTCGCGTTCCTCGCTGATTTCGAAGCCCGTTTCCCTGGCTAGGCGGCGGTAGTCGTTGAGGGTATAAGTGAAGTCGCAGCGCCCATAGAAGCCGATGGAAACCGGCCAGCGGGCGATGAGCGAGGTGAGCGGGCGCAGCGTGCCGACGGGAACAAAATCGGATAGCGCCAGTCGGCCGCCCGGTTTCAGAACCCGCCGCGCCTCCAGGAAGAAATCGCGGCGACTTGGGAAGTGGAATATGCATTCCACGGCGAGCACTGCATCAAGACTGCCATCGGCAAAAGGCAGCTGGCAAGCGTTGGCTTGGGTCAGTCGAACCGGATTGCGCCAGGTCGCCTGGAACTGGCTTCTGGCATAGAGCAGTTGCCGGCGGTCGATATTCAGGCCGAGGAGTTCCATGTCGTTGTGTCGGCCGTCGATGCTCGCCAGCGTTCCGCCAAGCCCGCAGCCGGTATCGAGAACCCGTTGTCCGTCTGCGAGCTTTGCTGCCTCGCTGAGTTGCAGGCTCAGCGCTTCTGCCGCGCGAGCGAAATCATCTGCGGTTGCTTCCGCGCGGCTCGGATCAGGCCAATAGCCCCAGTGGACGTGGCGCCCGAAAGCCCGCTGCAGGGCTGAGTTCTCCTGTCGCAGGAGGTTCAGCAGCACGTCGAAGTATGGCAAAGCCGGCCCGGCTGCCGGTGGTTCTTTTTTCATCACTCTGGATTACCCCGAGTCTGCTGGTTGCGACAGACAACCGTGGTGCTGCGACGGTGGCTAAACTCGGTTGTTGCAGCGGGTCACACGGTGATCGAAGCAGAGGTTTCCGCGATCACCCAAGGCCCGAAGTCTACACTCTGGGGTCCAGCGACGTCACTCTGCTGGATGGGCGTGTGACCCCCGCTCGGGGCATTTCGGCCTCATCGCCGGGAGCAGCGCGAATCGCTCCGAACGTTTCCAGCAGACCATGCGCTGGGCGCGAAGCGGGGTAGAATACCCCTCCCTTGGCGTTCTTAATTTTCGCCTCGCAAGTCAGCCATCGTAACTACCTGATTGGTATGGGTGCGATTTGGACTGACTTCGGGACGATCTTTGGCTGCCGGGCGGATTACGTTGCCAATTGGTCAGGCGCCTTGCGCCGACCGGAACCCTTGTGCGCTAACAATCGAATGAGTAAGCGAGATTCTGATGACACTTTGAGCTTGGCGGAAATCGCCCGCAGCCTCTGGAATCCTTTGGTGCGCTACCTCGTGGCGAAGTGTCAGAAGCTCTACTTCCGCGCGGTGGAGTCCGTGGGTCACCACAAGCGCGACATTCTCATCGCTCGGGTCGAGAGCGCCCGCGACAGCCTAGAAGAAGCCAAGGATCAGTTTCAGACTGCGCTGGACAGGTTTGCCGGGCTGACCCATTTCGATGGCGGTGAACTGGAAGATGTGTACCGCCAGCTGAAAATCGAATTCGATTACAGCACCGCGAAAGCTCTGGCCGTCCGAGACCGGATCGATGCGGTTCAGGACGTGGCTGAGGCGCTCTTCGCGGAGTGGGAGGAAGAGCTGGAACAGTACAGCAACCGGAACCTGCGGACCAGCAGCCGACAGAAACTCAAGCAGACCCAACAGCACTACGGTCAGTTGATTACGGCGATGCGCCGGGCCGAAAATAAGATCGAGCCCGTCCTCCGGATCTTCCATGATCAGGTGCTGTTCCTGAAACACAATCTGAATGCTGAGGCAATCGCGTCTCTGGAAGATGAGTTGATCAGCATGACCTCCAACGCCGCTGGACTCATCGGCGCGATGGAACGTTCCATCGGTCGGGCCAACGATTTCGTGCGAACCCTCAGCAGTACGCGCGCAATTTCAGTGGATAGCTGACTTTTCAGGCTCGGCCAGAGCCAGTGTTCAGGATCTGGAATCGTCCTATCCAGCGCAGTATTGCCGGGCGCCGTGATTACTCAGCCGTGAATTGTGGGGCAGCGCTGTCGCTTATGCCCAACCTCCTCTTTCGAGACACTGTGTACTTCTAGCCCGAAAGCAGGGCGAAGACCGCCGCCGATGCTTGGGCCGCACCTCGGGAAATTGTTACGCCTCGCCCTGCTGCATCAGTTGAAGGGCTTGGGCGAAGGTGCAAATCAGGGTGGTTGCGGTGTCCTCGATCGATTCCCCGTAGGCCACGATGCCGTCTGGGTGTCCGGCCATCGCAATGAGGGAGTGAGTCTTGTGTCGGACCAAGGCGGCGACTGCGCTCGCCATCTCCGGGGTTCCGTAGGGGATCCGGTCTTCGACGATCGGAATACGGAGGCGCTGCGCGCAGGACCAGACCTCCGGACAATGGACATGGACCACGCAATTCAGTGCCGGATCGGCGTCATAGACGGCGGCGTGAGTCAAGGTCTCGGATGAAGGCGAAATGGGCCCAACTGCCTGCAGCCAGTTGGCATGGAGACTATAGTCGACCACCCAGCAATAATGGTTTTCGGTTAACACGGCGAGCCCGCCGGTTTGTGTTCCGCTAACGACAAACAACGGACTCAATCCGAGGACTTCTTCGCCGAACACACGGGTGCTGAGATTGCCATAGGCGAGACCTCCGTAGCGCCCGGCGACCTGGGCGGTCAGGCCGAGCCGGTGCAGGATGGTGCGCCAAGCATTCAATGGCCCTAACAGCTTACGGTGCGGGGCAGGAGCCGATTGAAAATCCAGATGGAACTTGACGACACCTTCGATCTCTTCCTCGACCATCGACGGATCCGCTATCTGCTTGTGCATGTTCCTGCGCGAGGATGCGCTTGTCAAACGCGGCGCGCCGCGGCCCATAACACACAGGAAGGCGCTCGCGGTGCGGCCTACTTCGGAGTGCCGACGGTCTGCGTTGGCACGAGGCGGGCGACGGACAGCAGCACGAGCAACAGCAGGGTGATCCAGCCTGCTGCCCCGTAGCCGATGATCTGATCGTAGGGGCCGACCAGATGGGCCAGAGGTGCGTGCGGGTCCGGATTTGTCAGCCTCCGACCCAGCTTGATGACGACGATCCAGCCGGCATGAATGCCGATGCAGAAACCCAGTCCCTGGGGAACGATCACGCGAACCGCTGCCAGAAACAGACCGGCACAGAAGAGCGCAAGCCAAGAGTCAAACGGTGTGTCCGAAATGACATGTCTAGCGCCGTCGGCTAGCAGCGCAAAGCCAGTGTACCACTGAACCTCGTGTGCTGCTGGCCGCAGGTCACTCTTCAGAAAGTGCAGACTGGCGTAGTAGAAGGCGCTTATCCATGCCGCACCGAGCACTGGGCCAAAGCGCTTCAGGCAAGCGAGCAGCATGCCGCGAAAGATCAGCTCTTCCATGCTGGCGACCAGGACGCCGACCCAGAGCGCCCTGATGAAAGAGGACTGTATCGCGAAGAGGCTGACCTCGACTTCCGGGTTGGGTTTGATCGCTCCCAGGGCGAGCAACATTAAGACATGGACGGTGAGAATGAATAGCCCCAGCAGAAAGCCGAGTCCGAACTGCGATAGGAAGATCGTGCGCGAATCCGGTAACCCTATTTCCCTCAGGCTTAGGCGGAGTGCTCGCGCCAACGGTATCAGGCTGACCAGGAGCAGAACTTGGGCGCCTCGGCTGACCAACAGACTGAAGTTCAGGTCCCCCGGCGCACTGAGATGTATCGCGTACGCCGTGCAGGCCGAGAGAAGTGCGATCACCGTAAGGTACAGTAAGGGGCCCGATAAGAGGGCGACTAAGCGGAACAAAGGCATTGCAGCAGGGGTGAAAAAATTCCAAGGGTTCTTATAATAGGCGCACAACGTGCATACGGGCCTGTCTCCGGCCCTCGAAAACGCGAGCCCGCTCGAAGTCGGCGAGCCAACGCTTAGCGGGTATAATTCGGGCGCTTGAAGCTTGCGAATGTGGCGAAATTGGTAGACGCGCTGGATTTAGGTTCCAGTGGGGTAACCCTTGAGAGTTCGAGTCTCTCCATTCGCACCAGACCTTTTCCCCATGTATCCGCTGGTCGACGCCGAAAACCGTTGGCTTTTCGGTTTCGAGTGAGCCTTCGCTGATCATACTTGGCCCCTCAGCAGTTACCCACGAACATCGGTTTTCACATATTGTCCTAGGCGAGGTTGAGAAGATGCAAATTTCCGTCGAGAGGATTGATGAGCTGAATCGCAAAGTCACCGTCCAGGTGCCAGAAGCGACCATTCGTGAGCAGGTGGAATCTCGGCTCAAGTCGCTGGCCCTCCAGGCCAAGTTTGATGGATTTCGACCAGGCAAGGTTCCTACGACTCTGATTCGAAAGCGGTTCGGGCAGAAAGTCCGTGAGGAGGTCTTGAGTGAACTCATCGAGTCCACGTTCGCGCGAGCCGTCCGTGAGGAAAAGTTGAGGCCGGCCGGTTTGCCGCAGATTACCGCGAAATCTGTAGACGAGGGGCAGGGTCTTGAGTACGAAGCCGCATTCGAGATCTTCCCCGATTTCGTCCCGATGCCGGTAGAGGCCCTTGAGGTCAAACGCTATGTCGCGAACTTGACCGAGCAGGATCTCGATAACATGATTGAGCGTCTGCGCGAACAACGGCGCACCTGGCGTTCGGTAGATCGGCCGGCAGAGATGAACGATCGCGTTACGGTCAGCTTTGAAGGAACCGTCGGCGACGAGAGTTTCTCGGAAGGCAAGATCGAGAACTTCCCCGCCGTTTTGGGAGGCACGCAGCTACTTCCGGGATTCGAACAGCATCTGCTGGGTGCTCAGGCCGAATCGCACCATTCCTTCGATGTGGAATTTCCGGCGGACTACCACAATGCCAAGTGGGCGGGAAAGGGTGGTCATTTCGAACTCGACCTGGTCGAAGTGGCCGAGAGTGTCCTACCGGAGGTCACTGCAGAGTTCGCCCAGTCCTTGGGTATCGAGGATGGGGACCTGGATGCTTTGCGGCAGGATGTCAGAGAAAACATGGAGCGTGAAATGCGCCGAGCGCTCAAGTCGCGAACGAAGACCGCGGTGCTGGATGTGTTGTACGAAAGGAACCCCATCACGCTCCCGAAGGCACTCGTCGAGTCCGAGTTAAAGGGCCTTCTTGCGCCGCATCTCGAAGCGGAAAAAAAAGAGGGGAAGGATGCAGACGAGGCCGAGTTGAGAGATCGTTACCAACCGCTGGTGAAGCGGCGGGTAGCTTTGGCCCTGATTCTCAATAAATTGATCGAGGTCACCCAGATGAAGGTCGACCCCAAGCGGGTCCGGGAAACCGTCGAGGAGTTGGCCCGAACCTACGATCAACCCGAGCAGGTGATTCACTGGTATTATTCGAACCGTGATCATCTTCGAGAGGTCGAGAACCTGGTGCTCGAGGAGCAATTGGTGGATTGGATCTTGGGCAAAGCGCACGTCCGCGAGGAAGCGTTGAGTTTTCAGGATCTGATGCCACCGGCGGACCAGAGCACTTGATCATTCAACAAGTTCATCGATGCGAAACATAGCTATGACCCGCGATTCCTCGAACCAAGTCCCAATGCGAGCCACCGGTCTTGTTCCGATCGTCATCGAGCAGTCGGCGCGCGGCGAACGAGCGTTCGACATCTACTCGCGACTCCTTAAGGAAAGGGTGATATTCTTGGTCGGACCGGTCGAGGATTACGCCGCCAACTTGATTATTGCCCAGTTGTTGTTTCTGGAGTCGGAGAACCCCGACAAAGACGTCCATCTCTACATCAACTCACCCGGTGGGCTCGTCACCGCGGGCCTCGCCATTTACGATACGATGCAGTTCATCAAGCCCGACGTGAGCACCTTGTGCGTGGGACAGGCGGCGAGCATGGGCGCTTTGTTGCTGGCCGGCGGCGCGGCCGGAAAGCGCTACTCGTTGCCGCATTCGCGGGTGATGATTCATCAGCCGCTGGGCGGATTTCAAGGCCAGGCCAGCGACATCGACATCCATGCGCGTGAGATTCTGGCGACACGTGATCGCCTGAATCACATTCTGGCGAAGCATACCGGTCAGCCCATCGAGAAAATACAGATCGATACCGACCGGGATAACTTCATGAGCGGAGAAGAGGCAGTAGAGTATGGTCTGATCGATAAGGTGCTGGCTAACCGGCAAGGAGTGACCGACTGAATTGCATCTGGCGACGGCGGCTTGGTTCCAGGCTGCCAGTGGGCGACGGTGATGCCCGGCAAGAAGTACCGCAAACCTTCTAACTGACGAGGAGCAAGCGATGAGTGACGATAAACATGGCAAAGACGGCAGCGGCCGACTTCTTTATTGCTCGTTCTGTGGCAAGAGCCAACACGAAGTTAGAAAGTTGATCGCAGGCCCGGCCGTGTTCGTCTGCGACGAATGCGTAGAGCTTTGTAACGACATCATCCGCGAAGAGTTGCAGGAGAACGTTGCGGCGAGTGTGGAAAAGCTGCCAAAGCCAAAGGAAATCAAAGACGTACTTGATGAGTACGTGATCGGACAGGAAAAGGCCAAGCGCATTTTGGCGGTCGCCGTCTACAACCATTACAAACGCCTGCGCGTTCACACGCACGGGAAAAAAAGTGACATCGAACTGGCCAAGAGCAACATCCTCCTAATCGGACCTACCGGTTCCGGAAAAACGCTCTTGGCAGAAACGCTCGCGCGGTTGCTTGATGTCCCCTTTACGATCGCCGACGCGACGACTCTCACCGAGGCTGGCTACGTCGGGGAGGATGTCGAGAACATTATCCAGAAGATCCTCCAGAAATGTGACTACGACGTCGAGAAGGCCGAACAGGGCATCGTGTATATCGATGAGATCGATAAGATCTCCAGGAAGTCGGATAACCCTTCCATCACCCGTGACGTCTCCGGTGAAGGAGTGCAGCAGGCGCTGCTGAAACTCATCGAAGGGACCATTGCCTCGGTACCGCCGCAAGGCGGGCGCAAACATCCTCAGCAGGAATTTCTGCAGGTCAATACCGCGAATATTCTGTTTATCTGCGGTGGTGCCTTTGCAGGACTAGACAAGATCATTCGGTCCCGATCGGAAAAAGGTGGAATTGGCTTCTCGGCTGATGTGAAAAGCAAGGCTGAGCAAAGGAACGTTGGTGAGATCCTAGCCGATGTCGAAGCGGAGGATTTGATTCGTTACGGCTTGATTCCGGAGTTCGTCGGACGCCTTCCGGTCGTAGCGACGCTCGAGGAGCTTGATGAGACTGCTCTGGTGCGCATTTTGACGGAGCCGAGAAATTCCCTGGTGAAGCAGTACAGAAAGCTGTTCGAAATGGAGGGCTGCGAGCTCGAAATTCGCGAGGATGCAATGAAGGCGATCGCTCTGCGAGCGATGGAACGTAAGACAGGGGCGCGGGGGCTTCGCACTATCCTCGAGCACGTCCTGCTGGATTCCATGTACGAACTGCCTTCTGCGCAACACATCGCGAAAGTCGTTATCGACGAAAAGGTCATCAACGGCGAAACCGAGCCCTATACCATTTACAAGGGCGCCGAGCGGCAGTGCGCGGGGGCCGACTGATCTTGCGACCAACACATTGCCTCCTGGTAGGTTTGTTGGGAGGGCAAGGATACGAATGGCACAGCGCCAGTAACACGCATGTGCGGCGGTGAAGCACTTGCTGACGACCGCCAAGTGGCTGTGTCAGCGGGGCGAGTTGCCGCTGGCGGCGCTCCGCATTGAAGAAGCAAGGGCCTCCCGGGGGGGTTGAGGCGCCAGCCGACGATGTCGCGAGGCTCTGAGACGCCACTTGGCTGGATCGCAACGCGCAAGGTCAATTTCTTCCTGAAAGCTTCTGTCGGCCCGCGCAAACAGTTTCGGGCAATGTCCCGGAAGAGCGTTCGACTGCCTCCAGAGCTGCTCCAGGCCGGATCCTATGGCCCGGTCACTCTCGCCCACTCACTTGTAATTACAGACACGAGGCTATATATGTCTGTAATAGTCAGTGTTTCGCCCCTCTAGATGTAGCGCACTCCAATGGAAAACTCCCAAGTCGTACAGCCCATAACGCCGGAAACGGTGGTTCCTGTCCTTCCGCTCCGAGATGTGGTTGTTTATCCGCACATGGTGATTCCCTTATTCGTTGGGCGGGACAAGTCGATCGTCGCCCTGGATAGCGCCATGAAGGATAACAAACAGATCTTGCTGGTCGCACAAAAGGATGCGGAGATCGACGATCCGTCATTCGAAGATCTTTACGGCGTGGGTACCCTGTCGAACATTCTGCAGCTGTTGAAGCTACCTGACGGTACTGTCAAGGTCTTGGTGGAAGGGGGACAGAGGAGCAGTGTGGACAAGTATCGGCTTGACGATCGCCACTACGTCGCGGAAGTCTCCCGGATGGCCGAAGAGGTCAGTCTCAGCGAACAGGAAGTCGAAGTATTGATGCGCACGGCTGTGGCGACGTTCGATCAGTACGTCAAACTGAACAAACGAATTCCGCCCGAAGTCGTCAATTCTCTTGCGGGAATCGATGATGCCAGTCGGCTCTCCGACACGATTGCCGCGCACATGACGATCAAGATCGAGGAAAAACAAAACATCCTCGAGACGAAGGATATTGTTAAACGCCTGGAAAAACTGATCAGCCTCATGGAAGCCGAGGTAGACATGCTGGAGTTGGAGCGGCGCGTTCGCGGCCGCGTCAAGCAGCAGATGGAAAAGAATCAGCGCGAGTACTACCTCAACGAGCAAATGAAGGCGATTCAAAAGGAATTGGGAGAAATGGAGGACGTTCCCAATGAACTCGAGGAGTTGGGCCGCAAGATTCGGAAGTCTGGGATGCCGCAGGTAGCCCGTCAAAAAGCGGAAGCCGAACTCAACAAGCTCAAGCTGATGTCGCCGATGTCCGCCGAGGCAACGGTGGTGCGTAATTATGTTGATTGGATGGTGGGCATGCCTTGGAAAAAGCGGACCAAGGTGAGCCATGAGCTTTCGAAAGCCGACGAAATTCTTGAGCGCGAGCATTATGGCCTCGAGAAGGTCAAGGAACGGATCGTGGAGTATCTCGCTGTACAGCAGCGCGTGAAAAAGATGAAAGGCCCCATCCTGTGTCTGGTGGGGCCTCCAGGGGTAGGCAAGACCTCGCTTGGTCAATCTATCGCACGAGCGACCAATCGGAAGTACATTCGCATGGCGTTGGGAGGGGTTCGGGACGAGGCGGAAATCCGCGGGCATAGGCGGACCTACATTGGTTCCATGCCCGGAAAGATCCTGCAGAATTTGTCCAAGGTGAAGACTTGTAATCCAGTCTTCATGCTCGATGAGATCGACAAAATGTCCATGGATTTTCGCGGTGATCCGGCTTCGGCGCTTCTGGAGGTGTTGGATCCCGAACAGAATCACACCTTCAGCGATCACTATCTGGAGGTGGATTTCGATTTGTCGGAGGTCATGTTCATTGCCACGGCCAACACCTTGAATATTCCCGCTCCGTTGCTGGATCGAATGGAAGTGATTCGTATCGCCGGATATACCGAAGACGAAAAGATTCACATCGCGGTACGCTATCTGATTCCGAAGCAACTCACGAACAACGGCCTCAAGGACAAGGAAATTCATATCAGTGAGACCGCGGTGCGCGACATCATTCGCTTCTACACACGCGAGGCGGGAGTTCGTAATCTCGAGCGGGAAATCGCAAAGATCTTTCGCAAGGTCGTCAAGAACTTGGCACTGAAACCCAGCGCCAAGAAGGTCACGATTACGCATCGCAACCTGGGCGATTTCTTGGGTGTTTCGCGCTATCGGTATGGTCGGGCCGAGGAACAGGATCAAGTGGGTCAGGTGACGGGTCTCGCATGGACGGAGGTTGGCGGAGAACTGCTAACGATCGAAGCGGTGTTCATTCCGGGGACTGGAAAGCAGACGTATACCGGAAAGTTAGGTGAGGTGATGCAGGAGTCGATACAAACCGCCATCACGGTGGCTCGGTCCCGCACCGAGAACTTAGGTATCGAACCGGCCTTTTACCAAAAGCAGGATGTACACGTTCATGTTCCGGAGGGTGCGACCCCAAAGGACGGCCCGAGTGCGGGTATCGGAATGTGTACCGCATTGGTTTCGGCTTTGACCAAGATTCCGGTCAAGTCCGACGTGGCGATGACCGGGGAGATAACTCTGCGTGGCGAAGTCCTGCCGATCGGGGGACTCAAGGAGAAGTTGCTGGCCGCCCACCGCGGAGGCATCACCACGGTCCTCATTCCTAAGGAAAACGAAAAAGATCTCGCGGAGATCCCGAAGAACATCAAACAGGATTTGAAAATCGTAAGCGTCAAGTGGATCGACGAAGTCCTAAACGTCGCGCTGCAACGTATGCCCGAACCCTTGGCGACTGCTGAGTCTGGGGCCATAGACAGCGGTGCGAAACAGAGCGGGAGCTCTGGTTTGGCTACGGCGCACTGAAAAGCTCGGAGGCGAGGCAAAAAGACCTCGCCAACGGCTCGAAAATAGCTCTTCTTCCCGCTTGACACGGGTTTTTGGCTGTTGCTAAAGTGCCGATGGCACGAGTGTTCCTTACGCGATAACAGTTTGGGGCCGTCCTTCTACGTTGTCAGCTACGATAAACCGGAAAAGGGGAAATCAATGAACAAAGCGGATTTAATTCAGGCGGTCGCGGACGCGACGGATTTGAACAAGGCCGAAGCCGGGCGCGCCCTGGATGCGATCATCGATGCTATCACCAATGCTTTGACGAGAAACGATACCGTGTCCCTGGTCGGATTCGGGACCTTCGCCGTCAAAGAAAGAGCCGAGCGGCAAGGGCGCAACCCGCAAACCGGCGATTCCATCACGATTAAGGCTGCCAAGATGCCCGCGTTTAAGCCTGGAAAGGCACTCAAGGATGCTGTAAACTGAAACGATTGGGTGCTTAGCTCAGCTGGGAGAGCATCGCCCTTACAAGGCGAGGGTCGTAGGTTCGATCCCTACAGCACCCACCAGCAGAATAAGGAGCGGTAGTTCAGTTGGTTAGAATACCGGCCTGTCACGCCGGGGGTCGCGGGTTCGAGCCCCGTCCGCTCCGCCAATTGTCCAAACCCCGAGATTCTGTCTCGGGGTTTTTTCGTGGCCCTAAGCCTTTCTCTGCAAGGCTTGTCAAACATCGTCAGGTTGTCGCGTAATGTTGCAGGCGATCCGAGATCGCGCCCAAGGGATTTTTGCATGGGTGCTGCTGCTCCTCATTGGTGTTCCCTTCGCGTTGTGGGGCATACAGAATTATTTCCGATCCGGAAAAGAACTGCCGTTAGCAGTCGTGGGCGATCGTGACATCTTCGAGCGTGATGTCAAACGAGCCTACGAGGAGATTCTCGCCAATCTCGGCGGTCTCGCTCAGTTCGATGACAAGGAACTGAAACGCCGGGCCTTGGAGCGAGTCATCAATGAGGAGTTGATCAGGCAAGCTACGGAAGAGAAAGGACTGGCAGTGGGCGACGAAGAAGTACGCAGCTTCATTCAGGCGGTCCCTTATTTCCAGACGGATGGCGCGTTCGATAAGGAAAAGTACAAGGTAACGCTGGCCTCCCAGAACATGTCGCCGGGTGAGCTCGCCGATCGTGTTCGTCACGCGCTGACGATGGAGCAGTATCAAAAGGGCATATCGGACAGCGTTCTGGTCACGCCGCGGCAGGTCGGAGAGTTTTTTCGTCTGAGAAATCAGCAGCGTCAAGTCGAGTACGTCACTGTGCCGTCGCGGAAAGTTGAGGAACCCATCCAGGACGAAGTCATAGCAGCCTACTACGATCACCATCGGGCGGCTTTTCAGGATCCGGAAACGGTCGCGATAGACTATGTATCGCTGTCGCTGGACGAGCTGGCGGCGGCTGTGAAACCAAATGAGCAGGATCTGCGGACGCTCTACGAGGAGCAGAAGGCGGCGTTTACGACCAAGGAGCAGCGTCGGCTAAGTCATATTCTGGTTGCGGCCGAAGTGGGCAACGCTGAGGCGGAGAAAGCGGCACTCGAAAAAATTCAGGCTGTGCGGGATCGACTGCAAAAGGGCGAAGAGTTCTCCAATGTGGCGAAGGAGGTGTCCGAGGATCCTGTCTCCGCGCAGAAAGGCGGGGATTTGGGGGTCACTGCCCCAGGGACGATGGATCCGAGCTTTGAGAAAGCCGCAATGGCTCTGGCGAAGGGCGCGACTTCTGAGCCAGTTCGAACACCGTTCGGTTACCATCTTATTCGGGTGACCGAGTTGTCTCCGGCGAGCGTCAAGAGCTTTGACGAGGCCCAGCCGGAATTGGTCAAGATGTTCCAGCGCAATTCGGCTGACAGCCGCTTTTACGAACTAGGGCAGACTCTCACGGAGCTGTCGTTCGAGCACCCGGACTCACTGGAGCCGGCTGCTAAGGCGATCGGTCGAAATGTCGAGAGAAGTCGGCCTTTCACACGCGAACAGGGAGAGGGGATCGCGGCAGAGGAAGCTGTTCGCAACGCAGCTTTCGTTGATGACGTCCTGAATGGCAAGAACAGCGATCTAATCGAATTATCGCCCGAGCGAGTGGCAGTGATCAGGGTGTATGATCACCACCCTGCGGCCGATCGGCCACTGGAACAGGTTAGGAGCGAGATCGTC
>Ga0209254_10001326_pt1 | contig 22007 bp, 25 predicted proteins | sample FrelakmetDIP11DI_FD_187148 | JGI IMG/M metagenome (GOLD analysis project Ga0209254, IMG submission 187148) | Freshwater lake sediment microbial communities from the University of Notre Dame, USA, for methane emissions studies - DIP11 DI (SPAdes)... | ecosystem: Environmental > Aquatic >...
GGTCGGACCACCTTCGCCGGTACCAACGAGTTCAATCTCGAAGCGAAGGGTGTCGTGCCCGATATTCGTGTGCCGGTCACGTTGGAAACTGAAAAGGCCAAACTGAGCGGCGAGGATCCCGTACTGCAAGCCGCCGTGGCCGAGTTAGGCCGGGCGGAGAATGAACGCGCCGCGCAACTGGCCGCGCAGCCGTGGCAGTGGGTGTCCTATACCGGCGCGGATGGAGAGATCAAGATTGAGACTCCGGCGAACTACACGCTGACCTTCACCGATCCCGAGACCGGCGAAGTGGCCGTCAAGGCCGATTGCAACAGCGTCGCCGGGTTTTACAGGGCACAAGGCGACATCATCAATCTGATCACGAAGCCGCTGATGCCGGTGGCCTGCGGCGAAGGTTCACGGAGCGAACAGTTCTTGCAGCTGATCGGCACGGCGCGGATAGCGCAATACGCCATCGCCGACGGCCAGCTGCAGATGGTGCTGCCTGACGACAGTCTGCTGGTTTTCACAGCGGTTGCGCCTTAACTCGTCACTTTTCACTTCATGAAGTTATCATGTCTCGTCGCAAAAAAGTATTACTCGGCTTCACGGGCGTTTCATTGTTCGGCATTTTTATGCTGCCGTATCTTCTGCCGTTGAACGGGCCGCCGACGGTTGATTCGGCCACGTTGATCGATCCGAACGGCGCGTTCGTGCAGGCCGGTGATACGCATATGTATTACCAGAAGGCTGGTCGGGCGATGTGCCGATCGTGCTGGTGCATGGCTTCGGCGCGTCGTGGAAATGGAACCAATCGCGGCGCACGCCAGCGTGTCGACGGATGGGGCGATGGTGTTCATTCGGAGCGAAGGCTGGACAGAAGTGAAGATCGCCGCGATTTCAGAGGTGCGTGTTGATGACGCGGGCGCGCGAACGCCAGACCCCGCCCGCCCCAGTCGGCGCGACCACGACGCCCTCGTGATCCTGAGTCGGCATAGTTATCAAGCGGGGCTATGGGACGCCGACACCTTCGCGCCGTATCAATATGCCGAAGGCCTGCGGCGCGGGCTGGATCACTGCCAACTGGTCACGTCCACCAATGATGGGGCCCCGTGGATCGACCGTGTGACCCGCTTGAACTTTCCCGAGGCGCCGCAGATTATCGATTGGTCGCATGCAGCAGAACATGTCTGGACGGTCGCCCATGCCGTGCAGGGCGCACAAACGCCGGCCGCGCAACGTTGGGCCGAAGCGCAATTGGATGCGTTGTGGAGTGGCCAGGTCGCAACCGTGGTGCAGACGTTGGACCACTTGCACCTCGACCAAGCGTCGTATCCGCCGCCGGTGCAACAAGCACCTGATTACTTTCGGCTAAGACAAAAGCAGATGCAATATGACCACTTCCGTGCCAAAGGCTGGCCGATCGGAAGCGGCGTAGTGGAGAGTGCCGCCAACACCGTGGTGCATCATCGCATGAAGCGGCCTGGCCGTGGGTGGAAGCGAGAATGCGCGCAAGCCATGTTAGCGGCGCTCTGCGAATTGCACAGCCGCCGCTTTGACCGAGCCTGGCAAGCGTAAAGTCACCAACACTTTTTCGTTATACTCGATCACTTGGACCAACTGGTCAACCCAAACGACAATCGCATCTTCACCTTGTTGGTAGACGGCGCGCGCTTGTTCGAGGCCGGGCAAGTCGAGTTGTTTCATCGGATCGAGTATGACAGATGCTTCAGGCGCCGTCAATGCACCAAGTCATTGACTTGGCTGAGTTCTAACGCGTAAGGAGCGTGTAAGGAGTTGGCTCTATCCTGTAAAGCATCTCACGTCAAGGAAAGATCATGCGATCGATTCGTTGGATCATTCTCATGAGTCTGCTAGCAGCAGACTGCGCGCCGGCTGCTAGCAGACTACCGACAAGCCAACCGCCGCGCTCTGCCAGCCCGATAATTCCGGCGGCCCCGACAGCGGCCATTGCGGCAGCACCAACCGCCACCGCGTTACCCACCAGGACTTCCACGCCCGAGGTGACACCTGTGCCTGCCGGACCACTAGCCCCTGTGATTAACAACACCGTATGGATCAACACCGAGCCGCTGACGCCAGATCAATTGAATGGCCGCGTGGTCCTAATCGACTTCTGGACGTTTGGCTGAATCAACTGTGTGCGCACGATTCCTGCGGTGCGGGAACTTCACCTGCAATATCAAGACCAGGGCCTGATCGTCATCGGCATGCATTCGCCGGAGTTTCAACACGAGCATGACGTGAACAACGTAAAAGACGCTATGGTCCGACTGGGCGTGCCGTATCCAGTCGCCTTAGATAACGACTTCGCCGTCTGGAATGCCTTTGGCAACCGCTACTGGCCGTCGCTCTACCTGATCGACAAGCGCGGTGTCATTCGCTATAACCACATCGGCGAGCTGCATCTGGGCACCGCTGCCTGGACCGAGGTGACAGAGCTCATCGAAACGCTGCTGGCAGAGTGAAGGCGAGGCTCGCCTGAGTTTTACTTTGAAACCGGAAGCCGGCATGGCCTCCGGTTTTTTGTTGTTTGGCGTATAATCGGCCTCGTTTCGCAAAGTTCATCGCGGCCTGCACGCTCCATGTCCATCATTCAGGTCCAAGACCTCAGCAAAGTCTATCGCATCGTCGAGAAAGATCCCGGTATCGCTGGATCGTTTAAGGCGTTGTTTCGCCCGCGCTACAAAGATATCCTGGCGGTTGATCGGATCAGCTTCACGATCGAGCCGGGTGAGCTCGTCGGCTACATCGGCGTCAACGGCGCGGGCAAGTCCACCACCATCAAGATGCTGACGGGCATTCTGGTGCCCAGTGGCGGCGCGGTGCGCGTGCTCGAGCGTGATCCGTACCAGCAGCGGGTGTCCAATGCGCGCGACATCGGCGTGGTGTTCGGGCAGCGCTCGCAGTTGTGGTGGGACCTGCCGCTGATCGAGTCGCTCAACTTCATCCAGCGCATCTACGAGATTCCGCCGGACCCCTTCAAGCGCCGCTTGGACGAGTTTGCCGAAACGCTGGAACTGAAGGCGCTGTTTGGCACGCCCATTCGCAACCTGTCGCTGGGGCAGAAGATGCGCGCCGAGCTGGCCGCCACGCTGATCCACGATCCGCAGGTGGTCTACCTCGACGAGCCGACGATCGGCCTCGATCTGATCGTGAAAGAGCGCATTCGCGAGTTCGTCAAAGAGCAGAACCGTCAGCGCAACGTCACGGTAATCCTCACCACGCACGATCTGGGCGACATCGAAGAGATCTGCCGGCGTTTGATCATGATCGATGCGGGGCGCATCATCTACGACGGGCCGTTGAGCCTGATCAAAGATCGCTTCGGCAAGTTCCGCGAGATCACGTTGGAGACAGTCAACCCGATCGGGGCGTTTGAGCTGCCGCCCGGGGCGGACATCGTCAATCAGGAGGCGCAGCGCGTTACCCTGCGTTTCGATCGTACGCTGACCACCGCCAGTCAGGTGGCGTCAGCGGTCATGAATCAACTGGAAGTAGCCGACTTCTCACTGGCCGAACCAGACCTGTCGTCGATCGTCAAACAGATTTACAGCGGCGCGCTACATACCGAATCCGCATGAACCGTCTGCGTCACCTCTACAACGTTTATGGGGCGGTGTTAGCCGCCGTGCCCAAATTCTACGCAGCCTATCGCGCCTGGGTCTGGGCGGAATTCATCGTCCAGATTCTGGCGATGGTCGTGTTGTACTTCTTTTGGCAGGCGGTGTATGCCAGCGGCGGCACGCTGGGCGGACTGACGTTTCAGCAGACGATCAACTATGTGATGATCGCGCAGCTGCTGATGCCGCTGATCGACAATAACTTGATCTTCAGCTTCGGCTGGATGATTCGTGAAGGCCAGGTGGCGATCGATCTGCTGCGCCCGATGGATTTCCAGGCCCGCTTCTACGTGGATGCGGCGGGCAGCCTGGCCTTGAATCTGCTTCTCAAAACGCCGCTGCTGATCATCGCCGTGGTGTTCTTTCAGGTGCAGCTGCCGCGCGATGTGGCCACCTGGCTGGTCTTTCTCGTTTCACTGGTGCTGGGCCACGGGGTGATGTTCTTCTTCGACTGGATCTTTTCCTGCCTGGCGTTTTACAGCACCGAGACGTGGGGGCTCAGCGTGGTGCGCGTGGCCGTGGTCACGTTCTTCAGCGGGGCGATCGTGCCGCTGCAGATGATGCCGGACTGGCTGCGCGCCATCGCCAGTGCGCTGCCGTTCGCGCAATCGGTGTATGTGCCGGTGTCGTTTCTCAGCGGCGTCACGCCGATCAGCGCCGCGCCGCAAGCGTGGTTGATTCAACTGGCATGGCTGATCGGGTTGGGCGTACTCTCGCGGCTGGTGTTCAAGCGTTCCGCGCGCAAAATCACCGTGCAGGGCGGATGAGAAAATGTGGAATGCGAAATGAAGAATGCAGCCGCTAACTCGTGCGAGTCTTCGTGACTGAATGAATTCGCGTTGATTAGCGGTCGGTCACTGGAAGCATGCTACGACGTTACACTTCACTCTACTGGTATTTCCTGGTCCAGCGCTTCAAGATTCTGATGGAGTACCGGATGAATTTCTTCATCGGTATGAGCTCCACCATTTTCTTGCAGGCCGCTGGTCTGCTGGGCATCTGGGTGATCGTTAGTCAGGTGCCCAGCATCAACGGCTGGACGTTGGACGAAATCCTGCTGATCTATGGTTTGCTGACGTTAGCCAAATCGATCAATCACATGTTTGCCGATAATCTGTGGATCATCGGCTGGGGCTACATTCGCCCGGGCGGATTCGATCGGTTCCTGGTGCGTCCGATCAATCCGCTGTTTCACCTGCTGGCTGATCGCTTCTGCCATGACGGCATCGGCAACTTGCTGGTCGGCGCGACGTTGGTCATCTTCTCCGCCGCGCGGCTGGGCATCGTGTGGACGCCGTTGAATATTCTCTATGTGACCATTGCCGTGATCAGCGGCGGCGCGATTTTTGTAGCACTGAACCTTATCACGGCGTCGAGCGCCTTCTGGATCGTTCAATCGATCCCGGTGACGCAGGTCGTCTTCAACATGCACGAATTCGCCCGTTTCCCGCTGACGATCTATCCGCGCGGCATCGGCTTGCTCCTGACGTGGTTGATTCCGTACGGATTTGCCTCATTCTATCCGGCCAGCCACCTCCTGGGGCGTGATGAGGGTCTGCTCGCGTGGTTGGCGCCACTCGTCGCCGTCATATTAGCGCTGATCAGTTACCGCGTGTGGCTGTTCGGGTTGCGGCATTACGGGGGAACGGGAAGCTAGAGGTTGGAGATTGGAAGTTAGAAGTTGGAGCACCTTCCCTTGTCTACTTGTTTCCTTATTCTCTTGTTTCCTGATCTTCGGAGGTGCGCATGAGACGCGAACAAGATCGCCGGGTCGCGATCGCTCAAGCTCAGATCGAATTGAATAAGAAGCCGATCTACCTCGACACCGAAACGACCGGCCTGAAGGACCACGATCAGATCGTGGAGATCTGTCTGCTTGACCATGACGGTTCGATCGCGTTTGAGTCGCTGGTCAAGCCTACCGTGAATATTCCGCTGGATGCCACGCGCGTCCATCACATTACCGATGCGCTGGTGAGCGCTGCGCCGGCATGGCCGGAAATCTGGCCGCGGGTGGAAGCGCTGCTGGCCGAGCGCCGCATCGCCATCTACAACGCTGAATACGATCTGCGTTTGCTGAAGCAATCACATCGTGTGCATGGCCTGGTCTGGTCGACACCCCTCAGTCACTTCTGCATCATGAAGTTGTACGCGCAGTTTCGCGGGGATTGGAACTCGCGAGCGGGGAACTATCGCTGGCACAGTCTGGACGATGCGCGCCGGCAGTGCGGACTGGATCTGCCCAACGCCCACCGGGCCCACGCCGATACCCTGTTGGCGCGCGCCGTGCTGCACCATGTGGCGGCGCAAAGATAAACGAAAACGCCCGATCAATTCGATCGGGCGTTTGGCTTAACGCACTTTCTCTTCTTCGGCGGCTCGCACCAGCACTTTGTACACCTCGCGCGAGCTGCGCCGCAGCTCGTACATCACCAGGCCCAGCTTGGCGTCCTTGTTCACCATCGTGGCTAAGGCCGCCTCCGGTCCGGCGGGCACCACGATGATGCCGCCCTCCGTGCCGTCCAACAAAATGCGATCGATCTCGCCGCGCGCCAGCCGGCCCAGCACCCGCTCGCCCAGCGCGATGATGGCGGCGGCCATGGCGGCAATTTGCGGACTATCGACGGGATTGCTGGTGCGCGAGCGGCCTTCACCTGAATAGGCGGCCACAACGAAGCCCTCAATACTGACCACGACCGTGCCATGCAAGCCGTCAACGCTTTTGTGCAGGCGGCGCAAAATGTCTTCTAATACTTGGACGCGATATTCGGCCATAAGTGCAAACCTACATTAGTATACCCTGTATCACAAGTCGAGGCAACTGCCAGAGGGTTACAGTCGCGTGACAGTGAAATTACGCTGCGGCGGCAAGACACTTCGTCAACGATTCGGCCAGCGCGGCTGCAGCGCGCGGCTGCGATCGATGACCGCGCCGGACGAGCGCGATCTGCCAATCGGGCAAAGCGGCATCGCGCAGCGGCAGTTCGATCAACGTGCCCGCCTTCAGCTCTAGGCGCGCGGAGATTTCCGGAATGATGCTCACGCCGATTCCCGCAATCAGCAGGCCTTTCACCAACTCGACCGGGCTGATCTCCATCCATTGTTTGCCGCCGTCGATCGCGCTGGCTTTGACTTCTTCCAGGAATGATTGATAGGCCGGGCCCCAATACGAGACCAGCAGACGGCCCGTTGCCAAATCCGATCGGCTCACTGCGCCCGATCGACCCGATCCCGCCACGCAGATCAATCTCGATCGAAAGGTCTGCACCGTCTCGATCTGCGGATGGACGATCGGGCCGGAGATCAACGCCAGCTGCACCACATCGTCCAGCAGCAAACCGGGCGATTCCCACGAATGCGCCGATCGCACCTGCACGTCGATGTCGGGATGCTCGCGTTGAAAAGCGACGAGCGCTGGGGCGAAGAGATACGCGCCCGCCGTCACCGTGACCGCAATGCTCACCCGTCCGCCCGAGCCGGTGTGCGCGGCCCGCACGGTTTCTTTGCCCTGCTTCAACACGTCGAGCGCGCGTTGCGCATAAGAGAGAAAAGCTTCCCCTTCGGATGTCAATGTTACGCCGCGCCCTTGCCGCCGCACCAGCGTCGCGCCCAATTCACGTTCCAGCGATCGGAGCCGATCGCTGATCGTGGGCTGCCCGAGATCAAGTTCGGCGGCCGCGCGGCTGAGACTGCGATGACGCGCGACGGTAAGGAAGGCGAGCAGTTGATCTTCAGTCATGTTCGTAATGCGTAATATCAGAATTCCCGATGGATGGTATCGCTCGATCGGGATTGATTAACGGTTCAAGGTGATTATACTGGAAAACAATTCAAAACACGCACCGCGGAGGTGCTATGACTGTTCTGCCGCAAACGGTGTTCGCTCAACGTGCTGCCTTCTACACGACGAGCGCTGTGCACAAAGACAAAATCGTTCTGGATCGACTGGTTGAGTTGGCGCACGTGCAGCCGACCGATCGCGTGCTGGATGTCGCCACCGGCACCGGACACACGGCGTTCGCTTTTGCGCCTCACGTGCGAGAAGTTATTGCGACCGATGTCACGCCGGAGATGCTCATTGAGGGCGGAAGGCTGAAGGATGAAGGCGGAATTATTAACGTTGAGTTCCAGTTGGCAGATGCGCATGATCTGCTGTTCGAAGATGAATCGTTTGACATCGTGACGTGCCGCCGGGCTGCGCATCACTTTGTGGATATTCACCGGGCGCTGCGCGAGATGCGCCGCGTCCTGCGTCCCGGCGGCCGGCTCGTCATCGACGATCGCAGCGTGCCCGAGGACGATTTCGTTGACGCGGCGTTAAATCGCCTCGACTGGCTGCACGATCATTCGCATGTGCGGCAATATCGACTGAGCGAGTGGCAGAGCATGACGCACGGCGCAGGATTCACCGTTGAGGCGATTGAGCCATACACTAAGCATCGACCATTGTCGGCGTTCACGAACGGCGTCGAGCCGGATAGTGTGGCCGAGATTGAGCGCATCATCGCCGGGTTGGATGAAGCGCAACGGGCTGCGCTGAACGTGAGCGAGAAGGACGGCAAGATCTATCTGAATCACTGGTATGTGATGGTGATCGGTGTGAAGAATGAAGAGTGAAAAGTGATATACTACGGGCATGACGCAGGTTTTTCCCGACACTCCGCCTGAAACTGAGCGCGTACTCTTTGCCATGCTGCGCGAGACGCCGCCGTGGCAAAAACTTGAAATGGTCGCGCAGCTCAATCAAGCAGGGCGCGAATTGGCCCTGGCTGGATTACAGACACGCTATCCCACTGCCACACAGAATGAATTACACCGTCGCCTCGCTGCCATTCTGCTGGGCGACGATCTGGCGGTGCGCGTCTACGGGCCGTTGTCCGAAACAGATAAAGCGTATGTTGTCTGAACCGATTGCCGTTACCTTGCAAGTGATTGAAGCGCTGGAAGCGCTTGACGTGCCGTATCTGATCGGCGGCTCGTTTGCTGCGGCTGTTTATGGCATAGCGCGTATGACCGCCGATGCCGACTTGGTCGCCGACGTGCGTTTTGAGCATGTCGATCCACTGGTCAACCGACTCAGCGCCAATTTTTATCTGGATGTTGAATCGATGCGCGAGGCTATTCGGCACCGCAGCAGTTTCAGCCTCATCCACTTCAAGACGATGTTCAAGGTTGATGTGTTCATTCCCAAACAGCGACCTTATAGCCAAACGCAGCTGGCAAGGCGCGTGCGACAACCGCTCTCCGGTGAAACGGATCAGCTAGCGTACTTTTCCAGTGCAGAGGACAGCGTTCTCTCTAAACTGGAGTGGTATCGCATGGGTGGCGAAGTATCAGACCGCCAATGGCGCGATATTCTGGGCGTGATCAAGACACAGAGTGAACGTTTGGATGCGGCCTACTTGCGTCAGTGGGCAGCAGCGTTGAACGTTGCAGATTTGCTGGAGAAGGCGCTGCTTGAAGCGCAATGATCTGGCAAGCGTACAGAGAGTTTGTCGGCGCAGTCGCTGAGGTGTTGGCGAACCGCGACAATCACATGCGGCAGCGTAAGCCCATCTAGCGGCGGCGCAGGCGTTGATAAGTCGCAATCAGCGTTGAATCATCGAGGGCTTGTTCCAACTGGCGGAGCCAGTACAACACGTATTGTTCGTCGAGTTGCTGGCCTTGCCGTTGTACAAGACTTTCCACGTCGATCTGATCCTGCGGGCGTGTCGAGATCATTTTGTATATGATGAGATCTTCTGCCGAGCAAACTTGCGCAGTGACGCCCGGTTCCAATTCAATCGTTTGAGCGCGTTGAATGGCTGACTCATCCAGACTGGTATCAGCCAGCTGTAGATCGATACGGATGTCAGCCTGATCTTTGACGAACAGCACACCATTGCGCTGCAAGGCTGACAGCGGATCGGCCTGCAAAGAAACGTAATCTGGCTGTAAAACGTCTAGCAGACGCTGTGCCGCATTACGATCAAGCAGCACTTTGAAGTCGATATCCTGAGTGGTGCGAGGACGTGCCCACACACTCACCGCGATGCCGCCGATCACCGCTGAAGCGATACCAACCGCCGTCAGGCGTTGTTGCAGCTGGACAAGTGACTGATACAGAAGGTTCATGCGGCTTCAGGATGTGCAGCCAGCCACTGGGCCAGGCGACGGAGGCGACGCTGTCGTTCGATTAGTGCAGTTTCCCGTTCAGCCTGATAGGCCGCATCTTCACGTAGGCGCGGTGCGTAGGTTTCATACAGCAGCGCAAACTGACGCAAACTTTCGGCTACGGTCATTTCGCGCAGCAGACGCGTTTCTTCGGCTTCAATTTCAGCCCAACGGGTGCGAAGCGTGCTCAGGTCTTGCATACGATGATTATACTACGATAGGAACTTCCATCGGCTTCCAAACCGATGACTTCAAAAAGCGAGGGACTATGACTCAGAAAGATTACTTCAACGCCATTGACACATTCAACACCGGATTGGGAAAGGCCACGCTCTATCGCCTCAGCGCGCTCGGCAACATCGAGCGGCTGCCGTTCTCGATCAAGATCATGCTCGAGTCGGTGCTGCGCAATTGCGACGGCTACGTCGTTACCGAAGAGGACGTGAAGACGCTGGCGAACTACAATGCCAAGTCGCCCGCGCCCGTCGAGATTCCATTCAAGCTGACGCGCGTGGTGATGCAGGATTTCACCGGCGTGCCCGCCGTGGTCGATCTGGCGGCGATGCGCGCTGCGGCCAAACGGCTGGGCGGCGATCCCAAGAAGATCAATCCGCTCATCCCGGTCGATCTGGTGATCGATCACTCGGTGCAGGTTGATTACTTCAACGCGCCCAACGCGCTGCTGCTTAACTCCGAGGTCGAGTTTGAGCGCAATCGGGAACGGTACGAATTCCTGCGCTGGGGACAACAGGCATTCAGTAACTTCCGCGTGGTGCCACCGGCGACCGGAATCATCCATCAAGTCAACCTCGAATATTTGGCGAAGGTTGTGGCGCTGCGCGACGGCGTCGCCATGCCCGACACGCTGGTCGGCACGGACAGTCACACGACGATGATCAACGGCGTGGGCATCGTGGGTTGGGGCGTGGGCGGCATCGAGGCCGAGGCGGTGATGCTGGGGCAGCCGTTGTATATCCTCACTCCGAAAGTGGTGGGGATGAAGTTGACGGGTCATTTGCGCGAAGGCGTGACGGCGACCGATCTGGCGTTGACGGTGACGCAGATCCTTCGGAAGCACGGCGTCGTCGAGAAGTTCGTCGAATTTTACGGCGCGGGTCTCAGCCAGATGTCGCTGGCCGATCGCGCGACGATCGCCAACATGGCGCCCGAATACGGCGCGACGATGGGCTACTTCCCGATCGATGCGGAGACGCTCAACTATCTGCGGCGTACCGGCCATCTCGAAGCCGAAGTGCAATTAGTCGAGCGCTACGCCAAAGAGCAAGGACTCTTCCGCACTGATGCCACGCCTGATCCCGAATTCAGTGAAACGCTGGAATTGAATCTGGCCGATGTCGTGCCCAGCCTTGCCGGGCCGAAGCGCCCGCAGGATCGCGTGGCTCTATCGGATATGAAGAATTCGTTCGAGAGTGCGTTAGTTGCGCCGGTGAAGGATCGCGGGTTCGGTTTGGGTGAAAGCGATCTCGCCAGGAAGAGCGCGGTGAAGGATAATGGCAAGAGCGCGGAGATTGGTCACGGCGCGGTGGTCATTGCGTCGATCACGTCGTGCACCAACACGTCGAATCCATCGGTGCTGCTGGCGGCGGGTTTGGTGGCAAAGAAGGCCGCCGAGCGTGGATTGAAACCGCCGATGTACGTGAAGACCAGCCTCGCGCCGGGATCGAAAGTGGTGACGGAGTATCTCACCGAGGCGGGCCTGCTGCCATATCTGGAGCAGATCGGGTTTGGCGTGGTGGCGTATGGATGCACCACTTGCATCGGCAACAGCGGGCCGCTGCCCACGCCGGTGTCGAATGCGATCATGGAAGGCAACCTGGTCGCGGCAGCCGTGTTGAGCGGCAATCGCAACTTCGAGGGGCGCGTCAATCCGCACGTGAAAGCGAACTATCTCGCCTCGCCGCCGCTGGTGGTGGCATATGCGCTGGCGGGCACGGTGGATATCGATCTCGCGCGTGAGCCGATCGGGTTGGATCAAGCCGGGCAGCCGGTCATGTTGAAGGACATCTGGCCGACGCAAAAAGAAGTCTCGGATTTGATCGCCAGTTCGATCAAGCCGGAGATGTACAAGAAATCGTACGGCAATGTCTTCGACGGCAATCCCGATTGGAACGCGATTCCCGTATCGGGTGGCGAGCTGTATCAGTGGAACGAAGCCTCGACGTATATTCAGCATCCGCCGTTCTTCGAGGAGATGACGACTGACGTGCCGTCGATCGACCCGTTGAGTAACCTGCGCGTGCTGGCCATCTTCGGCGATTCCGTTACCACCGATCACATTTCACCGGCGGGCAACATCGCCGAGAAGAGCCCGGCGGGACAGTATCTCATTTCGCTGGGCGTGAAGAAAGGCGACTTCAATCAGTACGGCACGCGGCGCGGCAACGATCGCGTGATGACGCGCGGCACGTTCGCCAACATCCGCATCAAGAACCTGATGGTGCCCGGCGTCGAAGGCGGTGTGACGATCCATCAGCCCGATGGCGAACGCATGAGCATCTACGATGCGGCCATGCAGTACAAGGAAACTGGCATCAACTCCGTGGTGCTAGCCGGCAAAGAGTACGGCACCGGATCGAGCCGCGACTATGCGGCGAAAGGCCCGTATTTGCAGGGCGTGCGCGCGGTGATCGCCGAGTCGTTTGAGCGCATCCATCGCAGCAACCTGGTGGGCATCGGCATTCTGCCGCTGCAATTCAAGGACGGGCAAAACGTCGAGTCGCTGGGGTTGACCGGCAAGGAAGTAATCGACATCGTGGGGCTGAGCGATGATCTCAAGCCGCGCCAGGATATGCTGGTGAAAGCGCAGAAAGACGATGGATCGTTCGTGGAGTTCACCACTACAGTACGCATCGATACGCCGATCGAGATAGAGTATTATCGCAACGGCGGCATCCTGCACACGGTGTTGAGAAAACTAGTCAAGGAAGCGTAAATGAAAACCTCCCGGAAGTCTGCGTAGCGCTTCCGGGAGGTTTTCTGTCTGCGCTGAGTCAGTCTTTGTTCACGTGTGCCAGGTACGCTTCCACCATCAGCACATTCGGGCCGGCCTTCATGATGATGTCCAGGTTCATCGAGGCCGTGGCAATTTCCTCGACCTGCTCATTCACGAACCACTGCAGGAAGTTCTGCGCGGCGTAATTCTTCTCGGCAAGCGCCGTTGTCAGCAGATCATTGATCTGGCTGGTGGTGCGGATTTCCGCGTCCAGCGCCAGCTGCGCGGCTGCTTCCGCCGAAGCAAAGTCATTCTGCGGCGCGGGAATCGCCGGAATCACCACCTTGCTGCCCGTGTCCAGCAGGAATTCGACGAACTTCATGGCGTGCTCGTGCTCCTCCTCGGCCTGCTTGGTGTACAGTTTCGCCAGGCCTTTCAGGCTTTCGGCTTCAAAGTAATTGGCGATGGCAATGTACTGAATCGAATTGGCGAACTCGTGGCCCACCTGTGCGTTGAAAGCAGCTTGAATTTTATCGCTCAACATGTTGAAATCCTCCTAGGTGTGTATTTGCGCTGTTCGCGCGCAAGTCGTGCAATGTGTCACTTGTGAACAAATTATAGCGCGTGAAACGTAAAACGTAAACCGGATGCTGAATGCGTCATGCGTAAAGTGTGATGTGGCCTGTCCAATTGGCTGATTTTATCAACCAAAGGTTACAGGCCGTGGAGAGTCACGCCAACCAATGACGTGTGCACACAAACGCTTCGCGTGCCAGGCAGTTAGCGACTCGGGCGTGGGAGCCCGAGTCGCGGCAGCGTGAGAGCCGCCCCTGCTGATGTTTTGCGTGCACACCCAATGACCGACGACCAGCCGCCAACGGCCAAAATCGGCTATAATTAGCGCGAACGTTCACAGCAAGAGGCAAGGCTCATGTTGAAGATCAAGAACGGCAAGAAGAAAGTCCGGCCCGACACGCGCTATCCGAATGACGTGCGCATGGCTATCGAGATGGATCAGGGCTATCCGATGACCACCACGCAGGATGTGACGCTGGAGGAAATGGCGGCCGAAGAGACATACACCGTCAAGCAGGTCGTGGAGAAGCTGGTGGAACTGCGCCCCGCTTCTCGAACAGGAAAATAACCTCGCCTTTCTGGATGGAGCCGACCGTTGGTCGGCTCTTTTTGTGCCATGTCCGGTCAAGTGATTGTGCATTGCCCCGCCGAAAAACGCTGGCTGCGCTTCTCCGACCCGATCGAGATCGTCAGTGCGCGATCGCTGGTCGAAGTGCTGCCGTGCTTGCGCCGCGTCGAAGATCAAGTGCGCGCGCGGCAGTTCTACGCCGCCGGTTACCTCGCTTACGAAGCTGCGCCTGCTTTTGATGCGGCCCTGCATGTGCGATCTGCTTCACGCCCCGGGGGCGTGCCTCTTTTGTGGTTTGGATTGTACGAGCGCGCCGAGCCGATCGAACTGCCTGCGCCCGACACTGGCCCCACTGCGTGGCGCAGTGCGGGTGGACCTGCCGGGCCGATCGAGAATTGGCAGCCTACCGTCACGTGGGACGAATACGAACGCGCGATCAACACCATCAAGGATCACATTGCTGCCGGGCGGACGTATCAAGTCAATTACACTTACCGCCTGCGCGCACCGTTCGCGGGCGATCCGTGGACGTTCTTCCTACGTCTGGCGCGCAAGCAGAGCAACTACGCCGCCTATCTCGATCTTGATCGCTGGGTTATTTGCTCGGCGTCGCCGGAGTTGTTCTTCCAACGGAATGGGCGCACAGTGATCTCAAAGCCGATGAAAGGCACAGCCCCGCGCGGCAGAACTCTGGCGGACGATCGCGCGCAGATGGACTGGCTGCATCATTCAGAAAAGAACCGCGCCGAGAACGTGATGATCGTCGACATGATCCGCAACGATCTGGGCCGCATCGCGCAGATCGGATCGGTGCAGGTACCGCGGCTCTTCGAGGTTGAACGTTATCCCACCGTGCTGCAGATGACCTCCACCGTGACTGCGCAGACCGACGCTTCGTTCATTGATCTCATGACGGCTTTGTTCCCCTGCGCGTCGATTACCGGCGCGCCCAAAGTCAGTACGATGAAGATCATCGCCGATCTGGAAACAACACCGCGCGGGGTGTACACCGGCGCGATCGGCTATCTCGCGCCCGACACTGGCCCCACTGCGTGGCGCAGTGGGGGTCGATCCGCGCAGTTCAACGTGGCGATTCGCACGGTCACAATCGATCGCGAGCAGCAATCCGCCGAGTACGGCGTGGGTGGCGGCATCGTGTGGGATTCGGACGCGGCCGACGAGTATCGCGAGTGCGAGATCAAGACGCGTGTGTTGACCAGCCAGCCGATCGAGTTCGAGCTGCTCGAAGCGCTGTTGTGGTCGCCATCCGGTGGTTATTTTTTGCTCGATCAGCATACGGCGCGCCTGCAGGACTCTGCCGACTATTTTGGTTTCCGGTTTGATCGGGCTGCGTGGCTCGATCGGCTGGAGGATGTCCGCCGCACGTTGCCAGCGCTTGATCATAAGGTGAGAGTGTCTCTGTCCCGATCGGGTGCGTTATCGATTTCAGCCACACCGTTGAGTGAAATAGCGCGCCCACCAATGCAGCGAGTGGCCTTGGCCCAACAGCCCATTGACAGCAGCGATGTTTTCCTGTATCACAAGACCAGCCACCGCACCGTGTATGACGCTGCCCGCGCGGCTCACCCAAATGCTGACGAGGTGATCTTGTGGAATGAACGCGGCGAGATCACCGAGTCGTGCACCGCCAACGTGGTGATGGATCTGAACGGTGAGTTGGTCACGCCGCCGGTTGAATGCGGGTTGCTGGGCGGCACCTTTCGCGCTTCGTTGATCGATCAAGGACAGATCGTCGAGCGCGTGATCCCGATCGAGCTGGTGCGATCCGCGCGCCGCATTTATCTGATCAACTCGGTGCGCCGCTGGATGGACGCAGGCTTGATCGAATAGCGAGATTCCTCATGCTGAAAGACACGCCTTACTGGTGGGACACGGCAGCACCCTTGCCCAATCTGATCACCCGGGCATTGCCGGCCCAGGCCGACGTGGTGGTTGTGGGCAGCGGTTATACCGGCCTGTCGGCAGCGCGCATTCTGGCACTGCGTGGAGTCAACGTGGTGGTACTGGAGAAAGAAACGTTTGGCTGGGGCGCCAGCTCGCGCAATGGCGGGCAGGTGTTGACGGGCTTGAAGTTGGGGCCGAGCGCGTTGATCAAGCAGGTGGGCCTGGCGCGTGCCAAAGAACTGTATGCGATCTCGCTGGCGTCCATTCAGTACGTGGAAGACCTCATCGGGGAGGAGAACATTGCGTGCGAGTACACGCGCGTGGGCCACATCGAAGCTGCGTGGAAGAACAGCCACTTCACCCACTATCGACGCGAGCAGGAAGTGCTGGCTCATGAGTTCGATCATCACGTGACGCTGCTCGATCGAAAAGAGCAGGCGCGCGAACTCGGCACGAACTATTATCGCGGCCTGTTGATCGACGAGCGCAGCGGCGCGCTGCATCCCGCCAAGTTTGTGCGCGGCCTGGCGATCTGTGCCTCCGGTTCGGGCGCGCTGCTATTTAAGAACACCCCGGCCACAAAGATCATGCGCGTCGGCGCCGGTTATGCGGTCGTCACGCCGCAAGGAACCATCAGCGCCGAGAATGTTTTGATCGCGACCAATGGCTACACCGATGCTGCTGCCCCCGAGCTGCGCAAGCGCGTATTCCCGCTCGGCTCGTACATCATCGCCACCGAGCCGCTGCCTGAAGATGTGGCGGCGAAGCTCATTCCACAGCGGCGCATGGTGTTTGATTCCAAGCATTATCTCTATTATTTTCGCTTGTCGGCCGATAATCGGATGCTGTTCGGCGGCCGCGCCGACTACAAGCCGCCCACGTTGGAGGCCAATCGCAAGAGCGCCGAGATTTTGCGGCGCGGCATGGTGCAGGTCTTCCCCGAATTGAAGGACGTCCAGATCGAATATGCGTGGAGCGGCAACATCTGCCTGACACGCGATTTCTTTCCGCGCGCGGGCCGGCATAACGGCCTGTACTACGCGTTGGGTTACGGCGGACATGGCGTTGCCATGGCCACTTACCTCGGCGGACAGCTGGCCAACATCATGTGCGGCGCGCCAGGCAAGAATCCATTCCAGGACCTGCCTTTCGATCCGCTGCCGTTTTACTACGGCAAACCGTTCCTGCCATTCGGCGCGTTGTATTACAAGCTGCTCGATGTGATCAGTTAATTCAGGATCAGAGATCGCCTTGTCACCTTTTCGACGTGTCATCTTGTCAGGGTTATTCGTTGGATTATTCCTCACGGCCTTCCTCCCGCCGATCGGCATCGCGGCGCCCACTGACATCCCGATCGAGCCGCTGCCGCCCGAGGTCAAGATCGAAACCGTGGTGTCGAGCGCCAGACAGCTGGTCGCCATGGACTTCACCCCCGACGGCCGCCTGCTATACACCGAGCGCGTCAGCGATTTTGCGAACGGCACCTACCGCGGCTATGTGCGTGTCGTGATCAATGGGCAACTGCGGCCTGAGCCGGTCTATGCGTTCCCTGTGCTGCACGAAGGTGAGCGCGGCCTGCTGGGCATTGCTGTCGATCCCAACTTCGCAGTCAATCATTACGTGTGGGTCTACCTCTCAAGATACTCAGACCAACAAGACTGCGGCAGCAATTACAAGAATCGCATCGTGCGTTTTATTTTGAACGACGACAACACGGTTGCCGGCGAACCTGAGACGATGGGCTGTTTTCCAATCGGCCAGTACGAAACCATTCACAACGGTGGCAACCTGCACTTTGGATCCGATGGCAAGTTGTACGTCAGCGTGGGCAACAACGACGCCAAGAACAACAGCATCGATCCGGCGCAGGATTTAGGTTCGCCACTGGGTAAGCTGCATCGTTTCGCGGCGGATGCCTCGTTGAGCATACCCGGCGACAATCCTTTCCCGGGCAGCAGCATCTACGCTTACGGACTGCGCAACTCCTTCGACTTCGATTTCGATCCGATCGCCGGCCAGATCTTTGCCACGGAAAACGGTGACGCCTGTGACGACGAAATCAATCGCCTCTTGCCGGGCGGCAACTACGGCTGGCGGCCTAATTATCCGTGTGATGATGGTGCACCGGGCGGACCGAATCCAGCGTACAATACCATCCCGCCGTTGCTGTATTGGTCATCCAGCATCGCGCCCACGGGGATCACCTTCTATCGCGGTGATCTCATCCCCGAGTGGAAAAACGATCTCTTCATGTGCGCGTTCAAGGACGGTTCCACGGCGTTGCACCATTTCAAACTCAACGCGTCGCGCACGGCGATCGTCGCGCATACGATCATCGCCGGGACCCAGTGCCGCACTGACGCGCTGACCGGCCCCGATGGCGCACTGTATTATTCGGAAGGCGGCGGCTATTACAACGGCCCGATCAAACGGCTGACCCGGCGCACTTCATTTGCCGCCACTTCTGTGAATGCGCAGCCGCTGAATCCACCGGCGGGCGGCTGGGTCGATTACACAATTGACTTGCGACATCTCGGCACGATCTCGAACACCTTTGCCTTAACCGTGGCAATTCCAGCCGGCCCCGCCTTCATCGTCAGCGCGCAAGCGCCGCGAGGCAGCCTGACTCAGCAAGCCTATCAATTGGGGTGGTCGGGCACGTTGACGGGCGCTGAGGCGTGGACGGCGACTTATCGTCTGCAAATCGGCAATGATCCCGCCACGGCCTACCCGCTTGCGCATGTGGTGCGGCTCACAGCACCCGGCGCCACAGCCGTGACCTTGACGCCCACGGTAATGGTCAACGGTATGCTGACCTTTTTGCCGTCGATCGTGCGCGGATACTGAAGCTGCCGCCTGACAAGTCTGGCAGCGTGCTATAATCCGACCAATATGGCAATCTATTGCGAGGAGATTTCATCATGAGTGCAGGTCACAAGATCACGATCCAGAACAGCAAATTGATTGTGCCTGATAACCCCGTCATTCCCTTCATCGAAGGCGACGGCACCGGCCGGGACATCTGGCGGGCCAGCGTGCGCGTCTTCGATGCGGCCGTCGAGAAGGCGTACAAGGGCGCGCGCAAGATCGAATGGAAGGAAGTGCTGGCTGGCGAAAAGGCGTTCAATGCGGTCAACAGCTGGCTGCCCGATGAGACCGTCGAAGCCTTCCGCGAATATCTCGTCGGCATCAAGGGGCCGTTGACCACCCCGATCGGCGGCGGCATCCGATCGCTTAATGTCGCTTTACGGCAGCTGCTCGATCTGTATGTCTGTCTGCGCCCGGTGCGCTGGTTCAAAGGCGTGCCCTCGCCCGTGAAGCGTCCAGAGATGGTGGACATGGTGATCTTCCGCGAGAACACGGAAGACATCTATGCGGGTATCGAGTTTGAAGCGGGTTCGGAGGACGTCAAGAAATTCCTGGTGATGTTCAAACAGGCATTTCCCAAGGAGTATAGCAAGATTCGCTTCCCCGATTCGTCGGGTATCGGCATCAAACCGGCGTCGCGTGAAGGTAGCGATCGGTTGTTCCGCGCCGCGCTTGAGTATGCCGTCGCCAATCACCGCAAGAGCGTGACCATCGTGCATAAGGGCAACATCATGAAGTTCACCGAAGGCGCGTTCCGCAACTGGTGCTATGCGCTGGCTGAGAGTGAATTTGCCGGGCAGACCTACACCTGGGATCAATGGGAGCGCACCAAGCGTGCATCCGGCGAGAAAGCGGCGAACGAAGAGCAGAAGACCGAGCTCGCCAAGGGCAAGGTTCTGATTAAGGATGCGATTGCGGACATCACGCTGCAGCAGGTGCTGACGCGCCCCAATGAATTCGACGTGATTGCGACGATGAATCTTAACGGCGATTATATATCCGACGCGCTGGCGGCACAGGTGGGCGGCATCGGCATTGCGCCGGGCGGCAACATCAACTACCTCACCGGCCATGCGGTCTTTGAAGCCACGCACGGCACCGCGCCCAAATACGCCGATCTCGACAAGGTCAATCCGGGGTCGGTGGTCCTTTCGGGCGAGATGATGCTGCGCCACATGGGCTGGATCGAAGCGGCGGACCTGATCATCAAGGGCATGGACGGCGCCATCGGCAGCAAGACCGTGACGTATGACTTCGCGCGGCTGATGGAAGGCGCGCATGAAGTGAAGTGTAGCGAGTTCGGCGATGCGGTGATTAGCCACATGTAAGGCAGTAGACAGAGAAACAAATAGACAAGGAAACGCCCGATCGGTTAAAAATCGTTCGGGCGTTTTGACTGTCGCGCCAGGTTCACCCCGCGGCGCTTCACGCCTAAGCTCGCTTCGATCGCATGGCTTTGAGGTGTTTCAACTTCGCGTCGTTGGCAAACCGCCTGTAATCCGCCGATCCAAGCGCGACCAGCGCGACTTTCCCATGCTCGTTGCAGTGGACGCCCCAGCCGTAACGCTTACCCAGGGCCGAGGCGCGCAAGCACGGTTGATCTTGCGCCAGGAACTTGGCGCGCTCGGCGGGCCAGCGATCTTTGGCAAACGCTTGTTGAAGCGCGTAGGTTTGAAAGGCAATATCATCGCCGGTATGCTTGTACGGGTGTTTGGCGATCATTTCATACTCAAGCACCGCTTTCGTCTTCTTATTGCCTTTGGGCTGGGGAACTTCAGCCTGTGTAACCGGGCAGTCGTCGGCGACTTCGATGAACGCGTTGTAGTAGTTCAGGCTCGTCATGGTTATCGCTCTAGCAGTTGTTTGATTTGTCCGAGAGTCATCTCCCAGTTTTCTCCGGCTTGATCGGCCGCGGCCTGCGTGGGGTTGTTGTCCTGCGTGACGACGAGCGTCGTTTGCCCGTCGCCTTCTGACACCAGCTCATAGGTGACCGTATTGTAATTCTCGGGTGTATCTTCGAGTCCGCTCAAGGCGCTGTAATAGCTCGCTTTCAACAATTTCCCCGGCTCGATCTCAAGAATCGTTCCTTTGTCTTCAAAGGGCTGACCGTCCCAGTGGCCTTTGTAGATGAGCGAGCCGCCTTTTTGCCAGTTCGATACCACTTCAGTGCCAAACATGTACTGCTTGACGATGTCCGGCCTGGTCAGCGCCTCCCAGACCCTCGTCGGCGAAGCTCCAATCGTAACGCGCTTGGTCGTTGAAAATGTATTGATCATCGTGTTCCTCCAGTGCGGGTATAATAACATTTATGATGTCCGATGGCTTGCAAAAATCCGCAAATCATTTCGAAGAAAGGTCCGGGAAGCATCAGGGCATTCTTGACCCGATCAACGCGGCCCGGCAATTTCAGCTGAATCGGTACTTGCCGTCAGTGAGTTTGGCGTCGTTGGTCGAGCACCATTGGGTGATTCGTTGGGATTTGCGTGATCAGCCGCCCTACGTCTCCCAGGTTTTGCCTTACCCCAGCGTCAATGTTGCTTTCTCAGCCGAGCGGGGCTGGATCACGGGCGTAACGACCGGAATGTATGAATACGAAGTGAGCGATAGCGGCGTAATTGTGGGCACGATGTTCAAGCCCGGCGGATTTCGCGCCTTCTGGCCTCATTCCGTCGCAACGCTGACCGACAAAACGCTGGACGCGACGGAGGGATTTCCTGACGCCAATGATGGCTTCCGTCAAAAGCTGCTTGGACTGCACGACAATGAGCAGATGGTCTCTCAAATGGAAGAACTGCTGTCTGCGAAGCAACCCGTACCCGATCGGAACGTGGCCTTCATCAACACGATCATCGAAGCTGTCGCAGCAGATCGGGATCTCCGAACAGTAGAGATGGTAGCCGGGCAGTTCCACGTCAGTGGAAGGACCTTGCAGCACCTGTTTCAGAACTATGTCGGAGTGGGGTTGAAGTGGGTGATCAGGCGTTACCGTCTCATCGAAGCCGCCGAATTGGCCGCCCAACTGCCCAAACCCAATTGGGCCGCAATCGCGGCGGAGCTGGGTTACACCGATCAATCCCATTTCGTCAATGATTTCAAAAAGATCGTTGGCAAGCCTCCCTCACAGTACACGCAGTCCATACATTCCTAGGACATATGTAGGTTGGTAGATCGGTAGGTGGTAGATTGGGCGAGGAATCTTTGCGAGGGTGATGGAGATTCCTCGCTGTGGAGTGCGCGCCAAAGTTTTTACAGCCGCTGGGCTGGAATCTGCTGCCGCTTTGTTTTGAGCACCGCGGGTTGCGTTCGCCAGGGATGATTGGCGGCTGGCCGATGAGGGTCTGCCGCTTTGTTAGCCTTCGGC
>Ga0209254_10001327_pt1 | contig 21994 bp, 13 predicted proteins | sample FrelakmetDIP11DI_FD_187148 | JGI IMG/M metagenome (GOLD analysis project Ga0209254, IMG submission 187148) | Freshwater lake sediment microbial communities from the University of Notre Dame, USA, for methane emissions studies - DIP11 DI (SPAdes)... | ecosystem: Environmental > Aquatic >...
CGGGCCTCAGGATTGCCCAGGATTCGCTTTCACGATATCCGGCATACTGCTGCCAGCCTTATGTAACTGCATGGAGAGCCACCGATACGAGTGGCTGCGATCCTAGGTCAGAGCCTGGCTGTGCTGCTGGAAACATACGCGCATTACATCCAGGATGACCAGGAGAGCGCTTCCAAGCTGATGGATTCGATCACCACGCCGATGACGGTGAATCTACCGCGCACGAATGAATCGATCACGCACGGATCGCGCACGAAAACAAAGAAATACAAAATAAATTGATTGAATTTTAAGTATGTCGGTTAAAAACGACATTATTTAAGTATGGAGACCTATAAATTGCAAGAAAAATAGCGCCCCCGGCGCGATTCGAACGCGCAACCGCCTGATCCGAAGTCAGGTGCTCTGTCCATTGAGCTACGAGGGCATGTTCGTGATTATACACCAGCTGGATACCGTGCTGTGTATTTTTGGGATTTGTGCGGGGTTATATTTTATAATGAACCCGGTGCGTCGTCAGAATTAAATTCCCGGAAAGGAGGCCGGCTGGAATTGAATGTTAATGGTGTTCCCTACCGCTCGGTATGGCTGAAACCGCAAGACCCGCAGACAGTACAAATAATCGACCAGCGTTTCTTGCCATTCCGATTCATAATCGAAGACCTGCAAACCGTAGGTGAAGTGTCTGCGGCTATCCGGGAAATGCACTCTCGAGGGGCGCCGTTGATTGGCGCGCTGGCGGGATTCGGCATGTACCTTTCAGCGCTGCATGCTCCCGATTCTAATGAAATAGAATTTATTCAAAAGCTGGAAGAAGACGCTAAAACGCTCCTGTCAACCAGGCCAACGGCAGTCAACCTTTCGTGGGCTGTTCAGAAGCAGCTGGAGGTGATCAAACAGGGCGGAAGCATCCAGGATAGAATCCGTAATGTCTTTTATTCGGCACAAGCTATCGCCGATGAAGATGCCGGTTTTTGTCGGCGTATCGGCGAGCATGGGGTCAAATTGATCGAAGAAATCCACCGGCGGAAAGGCGGTGAAGCGGTGAACATCCTGACCCACTGCAACGCCGGCTGGCTGGCTACCGTGGATTTCGGCACAGCCACTGCTCCCATCTATGCAGCTTTCGATCGCGACCTGCCGGTGCATGTGTGGGTCGATGAAACCCGCCCGCGCAACCAGGGGGCGCGCCTCACCGCCTGGGAGCTGTCTCAGCATGGGGTGCCAAACACATTGATCACCGACAATGCGGGCGGTCACCTGATGCAGCACGGCATGGTGGACCTGGTCATCGTCGGCTCCGATCGAACCACCTTTACCGGCGATGTAGCCAATAAAATCGGGACATATCTCAAAGCTTTGGCTGCCCGGGATTGCAACATACCATTCTATGCTGCGCTGCCTTCTTCCACCATTGATTGGGAGCTGCGAGATGGGATCAATCAAATCCCAATCGAAAAACGGGATGAAAACGAGGTATTGACCATCGAGGGCTGGGTAAATGGGGAAATCAAGCCGGCTTTATTGGCTGGCCAGGGAACAAGGGCAGCCAACTACGCCTTCGACGTCACCCCTGCCCGGCTGGTGAGTGGATTGATCACGGAAAGAGGCATCTGCGAAGCTTCAGAGAGCGGGGTCTTGGGCTTGTTTCCCGAGAAGAAGAGGAATTAGTAATGGATAGGAATCCGGAAATCCTGGAAAACCTGGTCAAGATGTCACGCGACCTGGGTATGCCAGACATTGAATCCGCTCGATCCACACCCTTCCATCGAGTCGGTTCTACATGCCCTGGCGATTGATCTGTGCGGTGCGAACTATGTAGGCCACACACATCCCACTGCCTGGGTGGGTATTTTAAGCTCTCGAAATGCGGAAGACGCCATCAGCGGCAGAATCTTCACCGAACAGGTAAACATCTGCGGTCCAGCGGCACTCTTTATACCGTACCTGGATCCAGGCCTCCCGCTGGCTAAAGAGGTACAAGAGCGCATGAGAACCTTCATTACACAATATAGCGAACCGCCCAGAGAGATCTTGCTTCAGAATCACGGTTTAATTGCACTTGGCCGCAGTCCGCAAGAAGTCTCAAACATCACCGCGATGAGCGTCCGGGCAGCACGAATATTAAGCACAACTTACACTCTGGGAGGCCCGCAATTTCTCAGCCAGAAGGAAGTCGATCGCATTCGATCACGGATAGACGAGAAGCTCCGGCGCGATATTAGCAACACCTCCGGTAATTAGGCATCACAGAAGATGTGTGGTTTCAGATGGCTTATTTTCCCTGGCGTACTGCACAGGAAGAACTCAACCCAATTACTGAGTCGGCAGGTTATAGTAGTTGTATACTGCGCGTGAAATCTCCGTAACCAAAGCCGATGCGGGGTCCCAAACCAGCTGTTCGGGATGATATAAAAAAACCACCAGGATGTAGTTCCCTCCAGGAGTATAGATGATTCCCGCGTCGCCAATGGTATTGATAACTCCATTGACGGTCACCCAGCCATGTTTGTGCGCGATGGGAGTTGCTTCAGGGAGTCCAGCGGTCAGAAGCACTGGCAGGCGGTTATTGAGCAGGAGGGTATTCATCTCCTGGCATTCCTGGCGAGTGATTTCGCCGGGAAACGCAGCCACAAGTGCGCTCCCGCCGTTCTGCGCGCACTGGTAGATATCTTCCAGCAGCATACCTATTTCGGAAGGGGTAGTCTGGCTGTATGGATCTGGATCGGTGAAGACATCGGTGCGTGTGTTGGCCGGAGTTTCAAACACCGCCAGTAGGGGAGAGCCAAATGAGAAATAGCCTGCCAGGTAAGTGTTTTCCAGGCCGAGCATCTTCATGTCCTCACTGACAATCAAGGGACCGCGCTCGGAATCCAGCACCCGGTCCATCAGCCAATCGGCAGCATCGTTTCCAGACAAATCGATCATATCTTGCAGCAGTTTCTGGGATTCCTGGTCTGAATTATCTGCCAGGCGCCTGAACGCTGAAACCATGATCGGCACTTTGATAATACTTGAGGCGGTATAGGCAACATCCGGATTGGTTGGCAGGTCCTCCCCGTCCAGGTATTCGAAGTGGATTTCCTGATTGTCGTTCAAATCCAGAAGATAAACGCCTGCCAGGCCATCGAAGCCCGAGACCATAATGGTTTGTTTCAGCAATACTTCCAGGTTCTGGAAGACCGGCCTGGTGGGATCCATCTGGCGAATCGGCAGCGAAACCATGCGAGAATCTATCGAGCTTAATGCCGCTTCGACAAGTTGGAGCGAGCGATCGATATCCAATACGGTGCCAGATTTTCCGGGTTGAAATTCCGGCGAACCCGGAATTGGAAGCGGCGATACAGGAGGCTGGTCGTAGCGTGCAGCGATATCGGCAAGAAATGCGCGTAAACGAGCTTCGGAAACGGAGGCGCTGAGGGGAATCTGGCTGGGAAATTCAGTCCTCCCCCACAGGTAATCCCAAAAATCAACCCAGAACTGCTTTTGGGTTCGCTCGAGATCCGCAACCGCCAGCATACTTTCCAGGTCCAGCCGGAAATCGATGACGTTGGGATCCATGTGTATCACCGCATCGGTATAATAAACCTCGACAGGAGACGTATACATCTCGAGCAGGCGTTCAGTTGCATCTGTGCGGTCAAGACCACCCACCGGCACGCCAGCGATGATCAAACCTGCAGGGAGAAATGCGCGGATCCGGCTGAAACGAACCAGCTGAAGGGTCGCCAGGATAACCGCAGCCAGCAATAAGCCTAGGGAGAAAAAACGCAAAAACGAAAGTGAGCCTCTGGCTCTCAAAATCACTCCAAAATAGAAACTGGTATCATTTTCCGGATGATACCACAAGGAGTGTTAGCGAGAGACTACCAGCTTCACTAACTTACCATGTTCTAATGTCAGGTGAGCGTAATACGGGTGTGTTCCCTGGGCGCTTTTTACCTGCTTGCTGAGAGTCACCAGGTCACGCGAGGGTGATAGATTACCCTCAAGTGCCGCATTTTGCTGGTCTTTTTGCGGTGGATTTTTCTTTTGAGCAGGAATTTTGCTGTGTTCCAGCTGGCTGGTCGGGCATTTGTGGTTGGCACCGTCGCAGGCCGGCTGTTCCTGAACGAATGCAACATGGGCACCAGACATGCCAGGCAAGTATTGAGCAACGATTTGCCTTACCTGGGAAAGTACGGAATCAGGGATAGCCTGGACCGAGGCTGCATCGGGTATACGATCGCACACGATTTCGAAATGTTCCATCGGTTTGCTTCTGCGGACCACGGCCTTTCGGCTTTTTACATTCTTCAGCGGCTGCGCCAAAGGATCGCCGAATAAATTGAAGGAAAGCAAGGTTTTCTGATCCTGCCCGTCGAGATAACCCTGCTCCTGGTCCATCTGCTTGATCATTTCGATCTTGGCCTGTCGCAGCGCTTCTCCGGCCGGGAAGCCTTGCTGGCTGTAGCGCCAGAAGGTCAGCCCCAGTAAATCAGCAGCGCTCAGGCTGCCCATGATTGAGCCATAGGACATGCAGGTCGAGCCTACCAGAGCCAGCGTGCCAGAATCCAGGAATCTGAGTGCCAGCGCACTCTCGGTTGTTTTACCTTCGATATGAGCGCCATAACAGGCTTCGCTGAAGACCAGTGCAGGAAAACCTCCTTGCTTGCCGAGTGGGGAGGTGTGCAGATCCTGCGGCCGCAAAGCAATCGGGAATTCAGGTGAATCAGAAGGATTGAGGGGATCGCGATGCCCGAACCATTCGACGGCGTCCACCACACCGTGCAAGTTAAAGTACCCAAAGGTGCCAATTGGAGTTGGGATATTTTCGTGGGATTTCCCGGCGAAATCAAGCTCATCCAGGTAATCTTCCAGACTATCCCCCACCAATCCGCACGGTGGAGATATATACATGTCTTCAGGCTCGCCGATCTCACTGAAGACACTTCCCGCTGCCTGCTGCCAGATGGCTGCAGAGTAACCGAAACTGAGCCGCTGCGACCGCCTTCCGGGTCTGATCCAGCGTTTCACCCAATCGATGATCTGCCTGTACCAGGGAGTCTCGCTGGACAGATCCACGTGATGAGCGGAGATCCGCCTTAATCCTGCGACGAGCAGGCGGGGATCTGCGTCAGAGCCACCTGGCAAACGACCAACCGGCCATTCCGGTATAAAGTAATTCTCATCTCGTGTGGCATACGGGTTATCAGATGGTACATCGATATCCGGATCGTCCAAAGGATTTGGCAGGCGGTGAAAGGGGACTATTTCCGGTCCCCCGACAATCAAGAGGGCACCGATCATCTCCTCCTTTCTCCCTAATTCGGCATCCAGGTCTGCCAGAGCCAGTTTCAGCTCCCACGCATCTCCTGGACGTGGTGGCTTTATGCCCAGCTCCTTGATGTTCAAAGGGTCATCCGGGATAAATACCCTCGCTCCCCACCCACGTTTTCTGGAGATTGTACTGGCCAACCGTTTCATTTCATCCTGGATCAGCGCAGCAACATTATCCCCATAGAATGCTTCCAATTTGCTGCGGAGAGTCAAAATCACATAGATCGGAAAACGTCCATCTGACTGGCCAGTTCTGCGGATATGCAGCCTGTCTGCCAGTTGTTCAATCTCATCCTGCACCGATTTTAAGGTCTCGTATTCAGCATCAGAATTGGATTCTGATGGTAACTCGGTGAGAATATCCGATTCGAGAAGGCTGTCCGGAGTTTCTTCAGTGAATGAAGTTTGGCTGGTTTCTTCCTTTACCTTGGCCACCATCAGCACTTCTGTTCGCCTGATCCAGGAATCCAGCTCGTCTTCAGAGATAACCCGGGTAGATTCCTTGAGATCCTGTCGCTTTGCGAATTCTACAATTCCCGCCAGATCGTGAGTTTGATCCAGGTCGTTCGGCTCACTTTCAGCTGAAATTGTCGGCCCGGAATTGGTCTGCTCCGGTTGTTGTTCCCGAAGAGAGTCTTTTCCAGAAAGAGAGATATCCGGCAGGCGGTTCCATCCCAGGAAGGCCGCTACTTCAGCCGGTACTGGAAGATCCAATTCCAATTCCATCTTCTCAGGCCACAGGTGAGTATAAGGATGATCAGATCCCCAGATACGGTTTGCCACCTGACCTGCCACATCGCGCGCTACCACCTGGTGTATGAGAGCAACAGCCTGGGTTGAGTCCTCGCCTTCCATTAACCAATCTGCCAGATAGATTGCACATGCCAGGCAATCGGGCCACTGGTGGCGATACCGTTTGGCCTGGGCAAGTTTATTCTCGAGCCGCAGCGTTGGATTGGCAACCAGGAACTGCAGGTGCGTAACAGCTGCGATCGGTAAAGGTGGCTCGACCATCAGAACGCGGCGGATCGATTCCTCAGCCAGGTTCAGTCGGCCCTTGCTCAACGCCAGTCGAGCCAGCCATAATTCTTTTCCCCAGGATGATACATTTCCCGGATAACGTGTCTCCCCAGTTAATGCATACAGGTGTGCCTTAAGATCAGGTAATGAATACGATGAAAAATCACCACCGACTTCGTTTTCCCCCTGGTTGATGACAATTATCAACGCTTCGGCTGCTTCTTTGAACTCCGGATCCGCATTGGACAAGCCCTTTAATATCGGTACAGCCTGTTTATACCTACCATCTCCAGCCAGAGACTGCGCGTAGAACCAGCCGATCTTAAGATCTCCAGGGAAATTTGAAAGCCACACCAGGGCAGCTTCGCGTACAAAGCGGTAATTCCTGACAGTCAATCCTGCAGTCAACAGGTCTATGAATACTTCTCGGTTGAAGAGATTTCGCGCTGGTAATGTTGGGTAGATTTGGGTCATGGCCTTTTAATCTCATTTGATGCAATCCGCCGCGAGTGAACCAGGTTCAAGACGACCACTGCACCTAATAGACGGTGTACTCCCACTTCATCCGGAGCCAGATGGGCGGCTTTTCTAAGCATCGCTTCTGCATTGGGGAAATCTTTACCTTCCTTCATCGCCTGACCGGCAAGGTAATACGGCCTGTAATCGTTTGGAGCGACTGAAATCGCTTTTTGGAAAATTCTTAATGCCTGTTGGTATGCCCTCTGGTCCTGGTATGCCCTGCCCAGCTCAAGATATGCCTCCAGGTAATTGGGCGAAAACTCGATGGACTTACTTAGATGGTGAAGCGCCTGGTCAAGCTGGCCTGTGCGCCGCATTTGAAAGCCGGTGCGAAAGTGGAGCTCGCTGATTTGCTTCGGGGTCAGCTTGTAATGGTTTGATTGGAGCACAGCCTGTGCGACCTGGACTGCGGATTGTTGGTTCCCCGCCTCAAACAGCCAATCGGAGAGCAACACCACCAGCTGGATATTGCGCGGGTGCTGCTGGATTTTTTCCTGGAGAAAATGCAGCCCAGCATCAAAACCCTCCAGTTTACGTACCAGCTTGATTTTTTCAGTGAGCAGATTGGTTGGATCGGTATCCAGCCTAATGGCTTTTTCGATGGCTGCCATTGCTTCTTCGTTACGATCAAGCGCTTCCAGGCATATCGCCAACAGGTGCAAGGCATGTACATTTTCCGGATCGGATTTGAGTATCTCCTCCAGCCGTTTAATCGCACCTCTGGGATTATTAGCCTGTAGAGCAATCTCCGCTCGCAATAATGCCGCTTCGATCGAGTCTGGGTCAATTTTCAGGGCAGATTCCGCACTTTTCGCTGCAGCATCTAGAAGCCCGCTTCTCAGCTGCACTTGCGCCAGTACCTGCCACACCTGTAAATCACCAGGAGAAAGTTGGACCGCTTTTTCCAACAACTGGCTGGCACGAGCATATTCCTCTCTATCCAGGTATATCTGGCCCAGGGATTTATAGGACCATTCATTTTCGGGTTCGTAGCGAATCGAAGCCTCCAGGTGATGGATCGCCTGGGTTATGTCAGGGAGATCGCCGTCAGGATCTTCTGACAGGAAGATTCGAGCTGCCTGAGAGTGCCACCTGGCTTCATCCGGCCAGGACATCAAGGCATCTTGAATCGCTGCCTGAGCTATTGACCAATATCCTGCGCGCGCTGCCAGGCGTGAAGTCAGGTAGTTCAACATTGGGGCATCAGGCCAATTGAGAGGATCATCCTCCGACATGGCGACCAGGGCATCCTGGAGTATTGAGATTCCCTTTTGGGGTTCAGCTTCTTCCAAGGCCAGTGCCATCTGGATCTGGACAACCGGATCCGATGTCATCCTGTTGCCAGCAGGATCCTTCTTTTCAAAGTTTTCCACGGCTTTAATAACACTGGCATTTTCACCCAGGCGCCGGAAGACCGTCAGCAGTGCAGCCAGCTCGTTTGGCCTCGATCCCGTCTCACGCAGCTCATTTCCTAACAAGAACGCCGAGCTCGAACTTGGATCAAAAGCTGCCAGGCCTCTGGCGTACCATAACTTGATCGGGTGAGGAAGTGATTTATCGCCCAGGGGATTTTGTAAATCTAAACCGGCTTTATCCTGGCTTTTCGAACTACGGATGGCAGAATCGATCGAACTATAAAACTCGTTCCGCACTTCTTCACTGAGTGCCAGCGATCCAATCGCATTTTTCTTTACTTCCAGGTCCTGGTATAAAAGTTGTGCTTCTGCCCTTTTTACAATCACCTGGACCAGCTGTAAATGAGACGCCGGCTCGTGCGGTGCCAGAAATGTCAACCGGCGGGAGATGTTCATTGCCGTATCCCATTTACCAAGTTCCAGGGCTGCGCGCGACACGCCCTTGAGACAGGCAACCTGTTCAATCTGCTGATTCCCGGTGCTGATGGCATCGATTTTTGGTGCATCTCCATCCAGGACCTGCATAGCCAATGCAAATTGCCTGTCAGCCTGCTCGAAGTCCTTTCTCAAAAATGCCAGACGTGACCGGTCTGCTTGAAATTGGGCAACTACAAACGAGTTCTCGCCTTCAATCCTGTGGTTCAGCCCCTCCAATTCTTCTTCTGCCAGTTCAATTTCCCGGGCGTCTAGTGCCATCTCAGCCCTCAGGAATCCATGCTCGAGATGATCGCATGATTTCTCATCACCAGACAGATCGGCATGCAGATATTCCCAGGCCTGCTGAATTCTCAGCAATGTTACAGCCAGCTCAGCCGACAGTAACCTTGCGGAATGTAATGCTTCGTTGTTTTGGAGCTGCATTGCGATCTGTACTGCGCGGTCGGAATTGAGCAAGGCTTCTGAGAACCTACCGATACGCTTATGCTGAGCTGCTATCCGGAACTGCACGTCGAAGTTTGCCGGTTCGAGTTGGAGCGCAGATGCGAGATTTTCAAGAGCTGCTTCGGTAGACCCCATTTCTTGGAGCAGGTCTGCCCTGTCCAGGAATAATTGGACATGTTCCGGCTGTTCGGCCACAGCCGCATCCAATGACTCGAGGGCTGCATTGATATCACCTGCCTGGTATTGTGAGCGGGAAAGCTCACTCAATATTTCATCTTTTGATCCCAGACCCACTTTGTTTACCGAAGAAGAATCGGATTCCATTTGATCCAGAATTCGATTCAGCAACTCCACAGACATCTGGGCATCACCGATGCTGCGCAAGGCTTGCGCTGCAGTCACGAGGTCTCTTAAAGCGATATGGTATTCCATACAATCCAATGATGCCAGCCGGCGATATACTTCGGCTGCTGCAAAGCGGTCACCACTCTCCTGGAGTGCTCTTCCCAATCGTAGAAGAAGATCAGCCCGAGTGGGTGCCAGCTGGGTAGCATAGTCCAAAGCTCGTGCCACTTCAGCGCTGATCGGGATTTTTTTCGTTCCCCCCATCGCCTGGAGAAAACTGGCCTGCTCAATAAACCACACCAGGTTCTCAAGGTCAGAAGGAGTGAGCTCAAGCACCATTCGGGCTGCCTCGAACGATTCCTCCGCAAACCCGTTCGCCCGGTAGGCTTCAGACTGCAGTTTAAGCAGAATTGGATTTCGTGGATCAGTTAGCGCTGCTTCCTTCAAGAGTGCAAGCGCCTGTTCGGGCTCATTCAAAGCCAGGGCTACACTGGCAAAACCCGAAGCAATGCGTGTGAGCTCATTCGGTCTGTACGTATCAGCGCGATCCAATACCTGTCTATAATGGATTAATGACTCAGCAAAACTGCCTTTTTGCGCCAGGTTTTCAGCCAGTAACAAGCGCGCTTCGTTGTGAATTGCCTGCACATTTGCCAGTTCATCGCCAGATTTTTGCTCAATTCCCAGGATTTCCCGCAGTAAGATAATCGCCCGGTCAGTGTTTTCTTCGCTTGCGGAACTTTCGATCAAAGCTTTCGCCAGGTTCAGTCGGGGTTCCAGCCGGTCAGGAAACGATCGGACCACTAATTCATAAATCGGAATCGCTCTTGTAGATTCATCCTGGGCGCGCAATGTCCTGGCGTATACCAGGTGCAAATCCGCTTCTTGCTCACTCAGTCCCTGACCTGGTAATTGGATTTCCAATTCGTGGGACTCTGGTAATCCGACCTTCAGAGCACGCTCCAGGACCTTCCGAGCTTCTTCCAGGTGACCCAATTTAAGGAGAGTTTGCCCCAGGCGAAGTGCAATTTGAGGCGTGATCGCCAGGCTCGCTGCCCGGCGCAAGCTTGGAAGTGCCTGTGTAGGCTCATCCTGTTCCAGATAAGCTTCACCCAGGGCGAGGTGGATCTCTGGTGTTTCGGGCAGTGCCAGGCTGGCAGAGCGCAGGGTCTGAAGCATTTGACCCTGCTCACCTGACAGTCGATACGTCTTGGCGAGAGTCAGCCAACCTGCTGGCAGGGTCGGAGCAATGTGAACAGATTTTTGGAATCGGATAATCGCTTCCGGGAGGTCTCCCAGGGCGAGCGATGTCTCACCTAAAAGCTGGTATGCGATCGCATCATCTTTATTAATTTCCAGGGCTTTGCCACAGGCTTCACTCGCCAGGTCCGGCTGCCCGGCTCGCAGTGCGCAATTCGCCAGTCCGTGCCAGTCCTCCGGAGAGGGGTTGGAGTTTTGGCTCAACAAGTCTGATCTATCGGAGAGTGCGGAATCCCAATCCCCCATCCGCTCCAGGCTGTCGATGACCATTCTCTGCAGAATTTCATTTTGCTCCAGTGAATTGTCATTTTCAAGTGAGGCATCTTCAGCAGCGATGATCGAATAAATATTGATGATTGCCTGCTCAGGTCTCTCCTTCAATAAAAGTGATTGAGCAGAGAGTTTTAAAAGCTCTTCGTTTGCCGGATATAGTTTGAGCGCATGCTGCGCGGCCTGAATCACCAGTTCGGGCAATCCAAGTTTATTGAACAAACGGCTGAGGATAAGAACATCATCCAGATCAATAAAACTTCCCGATTCTATGGAATTCAGGGCTTCTTGCGCTAGCTGGAAGGCATGCGAGGTGTTGCCGAAGTGATCTTCCAGGCTGGCCGAAGCGACCAGAAGGCCAGGAGCGGATTTTTGACTTGAATTTTCGGGGAGCTGAGAAATGAACTCTTGCGCCTGTTCTGGCTGCCCGGCAGAGATCAATGCTTTAACCACTCCCGAATTATGTTCGGTAATCTCGGGGGCAAGTTGAGCCGCGTGTTTCCATGCATTCACAACCAGAGATTGAAGTTGCTGCGTAACAGTCAGTTCAACGGAACCAGACCCAGCTGAATTCATCGTTCTGGCATACCTGGCAGCCAGTTTTCCTTGAAGCACTCGGGCAGCAGTGATCGTGCTGTTCAGCCCCTTTACCGCCTGACCTGCTTGCCCAGACAAAGTGAACAATTCTGACAGGTTGAGAATACCCCGGATCTTATCGCACTGCTTTTCTGGTTCCTCATCCAGGAGGATTTCTGGAAAATCTGTTTCTACCTTCTGCGAGTATTCCTGAGACAATGTTCGAGAAATCCACGGGCGTGACAGGTTTACAATGCGCAGCATCTGCAACGCAGTCCTTAACTCCAACGGCTGGATTATTCGTCTCAGTACATCCAGCTGTATTTCCGCAGTCATCGGATTGCTAAATACTGCGTGTAAAACTTCTTTAATCGGAGGTTCTTTAGTCGAGAGAGAAAGCAAGTTTTGTAGTAGTAGGATCGGATCAGGGATCAGTCCGTACAAAATTGCCAGGATGGTTTCCAGATTCTGATCCTGTTTTGGGAAGCGTCCGGCTATTTCATTCCAGGAACGGTGCTTGCGCCAGAACTCACGACAGTACAACGCAACCAGGCCTGCTTTTTCCAGGTCGCAATTCGTGAGAGCACCGTGCTCCCATTCACGCCCCGCCAGGATCGCACGGTCGTAGACCGTCGCTTCCAACGGCTGCAAAGGCTCTACATTCATGGCTTCGACAGGCAGTGAACCCATCACGACCAGGACAGCCAGGTTTCCTGGTGTCCAGGCGGCAGGAGAGGCTGGAAATGCTTCCAGAGCATGTTCCCCCAGACCAGTGTTTTCAACGCTGTCCCAGACCAGTGCATCTTGTTTTAATGCCAGATAGATCCAGGACCAGACCTCCTGGGGAAATTGTCTTTTTAACCGAACCGAAAACCTGGGTTTGAGCATTTTGTCAAGAATAGACTTTAATTGCGATCCAGCATGCGAACAACATCATCGACAGTCCTGCAATTGCCAGGAACATCCCAGTACCGCGGGTTGTGCGTGTCAGAAGGTTTAAAGCTTCCAGCAAATCCGTGGCGTAACCGACCAACCCGGTAACACCGTCGGACATACCCTTCTGTGCCAGCCGGGTAGTCTGTATGGCGAGGTTTTTCACCTCCCCGCTGTTGGATCGAAAAATCAAAACAAACACTCCGGCGATAAATGTGATCAACCCCACGATAAATAGTGTCGCTGCCATGGTTAGAATTATCATATCGGGAGAAAATGGGATCAACTCAGCCTCCTGGTCGGAAAATCATTCATTACTGCTGCCATAATCAAGAAAACTGATTTCCTTTACGGTCGGAAATTCGCAATACCAGGCGAAACCCCGGTGCCTGAATGAATACCAATCTTCGGTCAGGCGCGAAAGATCATAATCGGTCTGAAAATGCCCTTCAAGCAGCGAGAGAATTGTTCCTGGGTCAAGAGTCTGGTTTATCAATTCACTGCGCTCACATAGCGACCTTAAGGACGCAGCCTGCTGGTAAACACCTTTTGGATCAACCTGTTTATCGTTGTTCGAATCTCCTTCGAATCCGTTTGCCGGGGAGGGAAATCCTTGAGTGCTGGACCTTCCAGACCAACCAGTGAGCGCACCCATCCCGGACTTGTCAATGACCAGGTAGTAATCCCACCACAAGCCGCGCTCAATGAGCTCATTTACAAATTTCGCAGTTGGCGTGCCGTCGCTCTCAAATAGAATTTGGCTGCTGCCTTCCTCCGCAGACTCATCCACATTGGTGGGAACTGTGAATTCCACCGGCAGGAATTTTGAGCCATTATTCAAGCTGCCATTCACAACCAGCCACACTCCCTCCAGGTTGGGTCGATCCAGACTGTCTACCAGCACCAGGAGCAGATTGTGCTGCCCCAGGTTGGCATTTTGGCTGTCCTTTAGCTCTTGGTTTACCACACCGGTGGTAGATGCCCTGCTCGGAATTACCTGGTGCCCTAACTGGTAAAAAACAAATCCCAACGGTATCAGAAGCAGGATCAGGCCAGTTGCCAGGATTACCACCGGCAGGGTGGACATGGGCTTTAATTTCAAGAAACCGACGAATCCCTTCCACATTAGAATTTCCAGCTGGGCAATAACTGACTGGATTTTGATCCGCACGGGTGCCATGAGTGTAGTGAATGTAGTAAGGAGATTGGTCATTTTTTTATTCCAGCAGAAAGCCTGTAGGAACGGTCAGTCTATTTCGAAGTCGTGATCTTTACAATCACGCCTTCTTCTGTCGCGACCACCCGTACCATGCGAGACAGCACCTGGTGGGTACTGGTGCTTGCCTGGCTTCCATATACCAATAAGTAGGTCTTTGCCTGTTCAGGACCACGCTTATTGGACAGCTTGAGAACCTGTACTTTTGGCTTTTTGCCTTTAATTTCCGGGAACCGCCGGTACACTTCTTTGTTTATTGTTTTGATCTTTTCCTGGTCCATGGCTGCCTTTGGTTTTCTTCCTGCCTCGCCAGTAAATTCCTTCGAACCTGATCAGCCTTACCGAAAATAATATAAAGGCTCCTGTCAATATTGAAACTGGCTATTGCCGTCAATACGCCCTGTTCGACGTCTTAGGAATGCTGGGATACTATCCCCATGACCTACCGATATATATTTATATTCTCCTGGTTCTTCCTCTTGCTTAACCACGGGAATGGCGTGAGCCTGAGGTTTGATAAATCCTGGTAAGGCTTCTTCCAGGGTGGAGGCGCCCAATCCAGTGATCACCAGGATCAGCTGGACTTTTCCTTTCAGCCGGTTATCTGTAACCAATCCGGGAATTATTTCTGCTCGAGAGCCGGTCCTGGCGTGCAGACTGTTGACCGTTTCCTGGACTTCGTGCAGAGACAGGTCATCTCCACCAGTAAAATTGGCAATGATCCCTGCTGCGTTCTCCAAGGAGACGCTTTCTAATAAGGGGTGGTGCAGTGCCTGTTCCAGAGCCTGGAATGTCTTTGCTTCACCCTGGCCATGTCCGATTGACATCAACGCCCCACCTCCCAGGTGCATCAGCCGGCGAACGTGGGCAAAATCGACATTGATCACACCAGTTTCGGTGATTAATTCGGAGATCCCCTGTACTGCTTGCCTGAGAACATCATCCGCCAGCCTGAAAGCAGTCTGGATTGTATATTCTTTCGGTGCGGCGTAGAGCAGCCGGTCGTTAGGGATGGCGATCAGGGTGTGGGTGTGCTCACGTAACCTGGATAATCCCTCATTGGCATTTTTTTGACGGCGCCCCATCTCAAATGTAAATGGTGTGGTTACGGTTGCGATCGTCACGGCACCCAACGAGCGGGCGACCTCTGCAGCAACTGATATGGCACCTGTACCGGTTCCGCCTCCCATCCCAGCGGTCAGGAATACCATATCCGCGCCAGCCAGGGCAGCGCTCAGCTCGCCTCTGCTCTCTTCGGCAGCTTCGGCGCCTACACTCGGATTTCCTCCCGCACCAAACCCACGCGTGGTATTGGGTCCCAGTAAGACCTTGGTCTCTGCGCAATTCAGAAGCAATGCCTGCCGGTCGGTGTTCGCGGCGATGAATTCAACACCGCTCATTCCCGATTCGATCATCCGCTCAACAGAATTGCAGCCTCCTCCGCCGAGCCCAATTACCTTTAGGACAGGGCGAGGAGCGCTGGCTATAATATCCTGGAGCATTGAAGGTTGGGTCTCAGAAGTCAGGATCATGGTACGCCTCCCGGAAATTCAGGTTCAAAGCATTAGGGGTGTGGTATGTCTCAAGATGCAATAACCGTGCCATTCTCAGCCAACCGGTCAATCGTGCATCCGGAATTACGCAACAGGGCCAATGCCTCATCGGAGAAAACACCAGGTCCGCCCACCACGGTCACCCTTTCCGCCCGGCTGGCTTCGTTCAGCGAAAAACCGACCGTTGGATGAGAATTGCGCAGCAGTGGTGAGATCAGCTCAAAATCCCAATCAGCGGCTCCCCACGCATACAACGGTAATAATATGTAGTGGCTGATGAGTGGCTGATCCGTCATAAATTGAGCCGGTGCGTCGCTCGAATTCGGGCCTGGTTCTGTTTCTTCTGGCGATAAGGAATCTTGAGCACCGTCATCCATGCTTTTCGGTTGGGGAATAACTCCGGGAAGCGAATGGATTCCGCCAGCCCAGCGTTTGGCTGCATCGACTACCGGGCGCGGGCTGCCGTCACTTCGGTACCAGCTCATTTTTGCCACGAATTGTCGAGAATGTGCCGGAACCAATGGAAAGCAGCAGGCGATAGCAGAATCTGGTAGAGCAGGCTGCGAATTGATTTTGCCCTCTCCAGCAATTCGGTTTAACAATGCCAGTGTATTAATAGCGAAGATAGATTCGTTGTTTTCAATGGCCTGCCCATGGTCGCCTAGATAATAGCCCGCTTCCAGCAATAGGATCGGAAGCACCTTGCCGAGCAGCTCTTGGGCTGCAGCCTGGTACCACTCATAAATATGGAATCCCCGGTGATCCTGGACCCCTGGTTGGGAGCGGTATGGTCTGGCGTCTGGCCAGCGCTGCGGACCACCTGCACCCCAATCCACAGACCGGTTTACCAGCCTGGCATATGCTCCCAAAACAAGGTTTTCCAACAAGTCACCTTTCCCCCGGCGCAGGATGCTTGAGAACGTTGATCGAAGGAATGCAAGATCCCAATAGTCACCACCTGGTTCCAGGCCGGGAAATATGGGCGTCATCGAATATTCGACAGCCATCTCAGCACAAGGGATAAATTTATCCAGGAAGCGATCCACCAGGTCGACCTGTGACCAGGTCGAAGGTGACCAGGAAGTGCGAAAATTGGGCCGGTCGTAAAAAACGACATACCGTACTCCCCAACGAGAATATTGGTTCAGCAGCAGACTTATCGTTTTTTTATCGAGCAGCGCTTCGATCCTGATATCGAAATGCAAGATGGGCTGAATTTCAATTTCGATTAAGGACTTCAGGAATTCTTCTGGAATGGCTCTCTCAATTGGCGCAGTAAGCACCAGCCAGTTGGCACCAAGCTCTCTGAGTTCTGCCGACCAAAACTCGAGGTCCGAATTCGTGTAATGCAGGGAGTCATGAAAATAGTGGAAACCCAATCGATTAATCTTAGTGAAAAAAGGAACCAGGGACATAGCCACCTCACTCGGGGTATGCTTACCAAATTGCAATATGTATGCCATTCTCTGGTTGAGCTTGAAAATTCAACTGGAAAGCAAGTTTGTGATTCTTCGCTAATAAAAGGTATACAAGATTCTTACGCAATTTTGGTAGAATTGCTTTCAATGATATGGTTATTGGTTGAATAAATAAGGTAATTCGCACAAACGGAGAGTCAAACTTGATGACCTCAGATTTCATCGTAAATGTCACTGAGAGTGATTTCGAATACCAGGTGTTGTCGTATTCCCAGAATGCCCCTGTTGTGGTCGATTTCTGGGCGGAATGGTGCATACCCTGCCGTACATTGGGTCCTATACTGGAAAAATTAGCCGAGGAAGGACAGGGCAGCTTTAGACTCGCCAAGGTCAATGTAGACGAGAACCCAAACCTGGCAATTCGATATGCCGTGCGAAGCATTCCCATCGTCAAAGCCTTCCGGCATGGAAAGGTTATCGCCGAGTTCATAGGCGTCCAACCGGAGCCGCGTGTGCGTGATTTTGTGCGTGCGATTGCCCCCTCCGAGAGCGACCTGCAGTTGGAAAAAGCCTTCAGCCTGCTCGACACAGGTCAGATCAGGCAGGCAGAAATAACCTTTCAGCAAATTTTGGAGAAGACCTCTGATAATTCTAAAGCATTGCTTGGGCTGGCCAGAAGTCTGGTCCTGCAGGGTCAGGGTCAAGAGAGCTATGCAATCCTGGTAAATTTCCCTGCCAGCCGTGAATACCAATCAGCAGAGATCCTGCTTCCTCTTTCAAAAATCCTGATCGATTTCGAAAAGGGCAGGGCTGCAGACTCCGACAATCCACTGGATGCGGCTTTTAATAACACTTTGCGCCTGGTGAAAAATAACCGGATCGAAGCGGCGATGGATGGGCTGCTCGATATACTCAGAGAAGACAAGCACTATCGAGCTGGATTGGCCCGGCAGATGATGGTAGCCATACTCGAAGCTTTGGGTGAAAGCAATCCAATAACCCGCGAGTACCGGAGTGAGCTGGCTTCTGTCCTGTTCTAATTTGAGAGAAAAAGATAGAACGGAAATCTACCTGGCTCAGTGCCTGAAGATACCCCCTGAAAATTAACGGTCGATGCCTCTCATTCGATTGAGTGAGAGGCATCTCCATTTTTCGAGCCTTGTGAAGGGCATTGAAAAACCCCACCATGCCGTGTGCTGAGAAGTTTTGAACCTGCCTTCGCAGGTTGGGTTCCGCCTCCAGAGATCCGCCTTGGCTCAAGCCTATCGCGTCACACTGAGAAGATAGGGACCCTACTTAAGAGTGTTGGCTCAAAACCGATAAGCAGCGACACGTGCACAGCAGGGCAATTATTTTATACCACAAAATTATCCCGCTGGCTGAACATTAATATACAATCGCCTCAAGGATAGACCCGCTTGATGGTGCGTGGGAATGGGATTGTCTCGCGAATATGACTTATCCCGCAGATCCATGTAACCAATCGTTCGATACCCAGTCCAAAACCACTGTGCGGGACGCTTCCATACCGGCGCAATTCCAGGTACCATTTGAATGATTCGACTGGCAGGTTGTGCTGGTTCAGGCGCTGGAGCAAGAGCGATTCATCAGAGATGCGCTCACTTCCTCCGATGATTTCTCCATACCCTTCCGGCGCCAGCAAGTCTACACTCTTACAGACTTCCGCCCTGCCCGGCCACGGTTCCATGTAGAAAGCTTTCACCTGGGTGGGATACCCATAGACAAAAACCGGTTTTTTGAAACGGCTCGTCAGCTCGGTCTCATGGGGCGAGCCGAAATCCATCCCCCATTCGATGTTCAGCAGCTCTCGTAATTCCGGATCTTTGGTTTCAGAGCGCATTTGGGTGAGCATTTCCAATGCCTGGTCGTAAGAGATGCGAGGGAATGGAGGTTGAACCTGCATCAGGAAATCAGTATTTCGGCCCAGCGATTTCAATTCTGCTGAACGTGTCTCGAGGACGCGTTTGATGATAAAGGAGACGAACTGCTCTTCGATCTCCATCAGCTGGTCTAAATCGCAGAAGGCGATCTCCGGCTCAACCATCCAGAATTCAGTCAGGTGCCTGCGGGTTTTGGACTTCTCAGCCCTAAAGGTGGGGCCGAAACAATAGACGCGACTGAAGGCGAAGATATCGGCTTCGTTATAAAGCTGCCCACTCTGAGCAAGATACGCGACTCCTTCATCAAAGTAAGGCGTCTCAAATAGCGTTGTTGTACCTTCGCAGGCAGCCGGAGTAAGGATGGGAGTATCCATATTTATGAAGCCATTATTGTCCAGCCACTCGCGGATCGCTGAGATCACAGCCGAGCGCACACGCAAAATCGCCCACTGGCTGGGCATGCGGATCCACAGGTGCCGGTTATCCAGAGCAAAATCTACGCCATGTTCTTTTAGTGCCATGGGATAGTCTTCAGCGGCATACTGCAGAATCTGGATCTGTTTTACACCAATCTCATATCCACCCGGGACACCGGGCGCTCTCTGATCCTGGCGCACCGTGCCGGTGACAACCACCGACGATTCCTGAGGAACTCGCATGATCTGTTCGAATAGCTCCGGATCGAGATCATTCTTAAAAACCACGCACTGAATGAAACCGTAACCATCCCGCACCAAGAGGAAAACCAGCTTCCCCTTGTCCGTCCGGTTATATACCCATCCACGGATGGTAATTTCTTTTCCCGTAAAATCTGCGATTTGATCAACACGCACGACAGGTATCATTTTGTTTGCTCCTCAAGGTTAATACGGATGTGCAGCTCTTTTAATTGATTTTCATCAACCCTTGAAGGTACCCCCGCCATGACATCGCGTGCCATCTGGTTCTTTGGGAAGGCGATGACCTCACGGATATTGGGCTCATCTGCCAGTATCATGCAGATGCGGTCAATTCCCGGGGCGATGCCGCCGTGTGGGGGTGTTCCATATTCAAAAGCTTCCAGCATATGCCCAAAACGCTCTCGAGCCACCTCAATCTCCAGGCCGATCAGCTGGAAAACTTTTTCCTGGATCTGGCGGTCGTGAATCCGGATCGACCCGCCGCCTACTTCATAGTTGTTCAAAACCAGGTCGTACTGCTGCCCGCGGGCCTGTTCGGGATGAATATCCAATAGAGGTATATCTTCCGGCATGGGTGCCGTGAAGAGGTGATGGCTGGGATCCCATCTTTTTTCCTGCTCATTCCAGGTGACGAACGGGAAATCAACCACCCAGCAGAAAGCCAGGATATCAGGATCTACCAGGTTCAGTCGCTCTCCGAGTAAGACCCTCAACCGGGCTAAAGATTCGAATACCACGGCCGGCTTATCTGCCACGATCAGTAACAGATCACCCGGTTCTGCCTGCAAGCGTAATTCTATATCATGAACGACGCTCTCCGGAATATATTTGGCGAAAGAAGAGCGTGTTTCACCCGCCGGCTGGATGGAATGGTATGCCAGGCCGCGTGCTCCGAAATTCTTAACAAATTCCGCCAGCTCATCCAACTGTTTCCTGCTGTAATCGGCCAGGCCTTTGGCATTGATGCCACGCACGTGACCGAATTGAGCAACCACCTCATCGAATACTTTATAACCGGTGTTCGAAACCAGGTCGCTGATATCACACAGCTCCAGGCCAAATCTGAGGTCGGGGTTATCTTTGCCGAAGCGTTCCATCGCTTCTCGATAAGTGAGCCGCGGCCAGGGTGTGGTAAGCACCTTTTTATGTGGAACCACCTCTTCCACAAGCCGGGTGAACATCCCTTCGATCAACCCCATAACATCGTCCCGCTCGACAAAAGACATCTCCAGGTCAAGCTGGGTGAATTCCGGCTGCCGGTCTCCGCGCTGGTCTTCATCCCTGAAGCAGCGGGCAATCTGGAAATACCGTTCCATACCTGCCACCATCAGCAATTGTTTCAGCTGCTGGGGTGATTGGGGCAGGGCAAAAAACTCGCCGGGATGCACCCTGGAAGGTACCAGGTAATCCCTTGCTCCTTCAGGTGTGGTTTTGAAAAGAATGGGGGTCTCTATTTCCAGGAAATCACGCTCATCCAGATAATCTCGTATGAATTTCACGACTCTGTGTCGCAGTTCTAAATTCCGCCGCATACGCTCACGGCGCAAATCTAAATACCGGTATTTAAGGCGGAAATTTTCTTCGACATCTTCATCTTTATAGACCAGCATTGGCGGCGTTTTGGCGGGGTTGAGAATGACAACTTTATCAGCGAACACTTCAACCTCTCCAGTTGGCATATTGGGATTCTCTGCCCCCGGCAGCCGTTGGCGGACCTCGCCGATAACCTGAATCACCCATTCCATTCTTACTGGATCGAGCGATCGATCTGCTTCCGCATTGATCGAAGGATCAGTCACTACCTGGACAATCCCAAAACGGTCCCTCAGGTCCAGGAAGGTGATGCCGCCATGGGAACGCCGGCGATTTACCCAACCTGCCAATGTGACCTGCATCCCGATGTGTTCCTGTCTCAATTCTCCGCATGTGTGCGATTTATACATTGTGTAACTCCTTGATGAGATAAAAAAACCGCCCCACGCTGCAGGCGTCGGGCGATGTGTTCGAATGGTGCAGGATTAGAAATCCAGCCTCAATCCACCTTCCGCCCGGTGTGCGGCGTTATCGTTAGCATTATTATTTTTGAGATCTTTGCGATTCATTTTTGTATGGAATTTTGTATCCATCATAACGCACAGGCTCAAATTCGTGTCTGGATTTCTCGTTGTTGGGTCAGGATTATAGCATGTCCATACTGGTATTGAGAAGGAGTAAACGAATGATGGATGAAAAACGGATGCGGATGATTTCTTGATCTAACCTTCGCTTTTTAAACCCGAAGAAACGTGAAATTCACCCGGGCGTTCTCCATGTTCAAAACCTGCCAGTACAATCACCGCCCGGCTGATTTTCTCACCGACGTTTCGCCACCTGTGGCGCAGTTGTGCAGCAAAAATCAGGCTGTCGCCTGGATTCAGTATATACTTGAGATCCTCCACTTCGTACTCAATCTTTCCCTCCAGGCACAGCACAAATTCGCTCCCGGTATGCAGCATGCCGTAACTGCCGCTGCTTCCACCGGATTCAAGGGTGAGCAGAAAGGGTTCCAGCCGGTCGGTAAATTGTTCACCACCCAGGCCTTCCCATCTACCTTTTGGGAATTCAATACAGCTGCGCATTCCAGCTGGTCGAAAGACGATATCCTGCCGGGAAGGTTCCAGGCGGAAGAAAGCCGTAATCGGCACCTC
>Ga0209254_10001329_pt1 | contig 21985 bp, 18 predicted proteins | sample FrelakmetDIP11DI_FD_187148 | JGI IMG/M metagenome (GOLD analysis project Ga0209254, IMG submission 187148) | Freshwater lake sediment microbial communities from the University of Notre Dame, USA, for methane emissions studies - DIP11 DI (SPAdes)... | ecosystem: Environmental > Aquatic >...
GAGATTTCATTGAGCGGGCGGCCATCAACCGTGATCAATCCTTGGTTGGGGTCAATAAAGCGCAACAACAACGCAGCGATTGTGCTCTTCCCTCCACCACTGGATCCGACCAATGCTGTTTTTTGACCTTTTGGAAGGAAAAAGCTAACACCATTTAGAGCTGGGCGTTTATCACGGCTGTCTGATGGAGATGGATATGAATACCTCACCTGGTTAAACCGGATACTGGGAGCTTGATTGGTTTGAGTAGACTGTTTTTCAGGTTCCGGTTTTTCTTCCATTTCATCTATATTGACCAGTAAATTTGGGAAGGTCTCGGGAATTTCCAGGATTTCGAATATACGTCTCGCAGCAACGATTCCTGACATTCCAGCATGAAAGCGAGTGCCCAGCAGGCGTAAAGGAAGGTAGAATTCTGGAGCCAGCAGTAATACGAAGAGCGCTTTCTGGAATGACAACTGCCCGTACAACAATCTGAGACCGACCTCAACAGCTACCACAGCAGTGCTCAAAGTGGCAACCATCTCCAGCACAAGCGCTGATAGGAAAGTTACCCGCAATACACTCATTGTGATGCGGGAGAATTCGTTGCTCACTTCAGAAATTTTCTGAGCATGCTGGCGGCTGAGACCTAGCATCTTTAGAGTAGTTAAACCTTGTAATACATCAAGAAAATAGGCGCTCAACCTCCCTAGAGATTCCCATTGTCTCTGAGTGATCACCTTGGAGAGGTTTCCGATGAGGATCATAAAAACTGGAATGAGAGGTGCAGTCAACAAAAGAATTAGACCGGTGAGTAAATCAACAGGAAATACAAAGATCAAGTAAGTTATAGGCACCATCGCCGCCAGCACCAGGCTAGGTAAATACTGGCTGAAATAAGCTTCTAATGATTCGACTCCTTGGACTGCAGTGTTAGTCAATTCGCCCACCTTCTCTTGGTTGGTGTTAGCAGGTCCCATTCGCAGGATATGACGGAGTAAATGTTGTCGTAGAGCAAATTTGATTTTTAAGGCTGCGTTGTTTGCAGAAAGCTCACTTCCCCAAAGGATTGACGCCCGGAAGAATAGTATTCCAAGAAGGATTACCAGCATTCTAGAGACTTCTTGCAGGGATCGTCCCTCCAAATAAACCAGGTTGATTATCTGGCTCAGTGAATGGGACAGTGCAACAGTGAGGATGCCTGCAATGCATCCCAAGCCAACAGTCAAGACCAGAGCGAACCGGCTCTGCTTTGCCCAGGATAGAAGTTGTTTATCCAGATTCATGTCAAAGGTCAATTATAAGCTGCCAGTGATTTCTAGATAACAAATAATCCTCTTGAAAGTCAGTCCTTGCACTTTGCGTTAGGTCAATGATCTAAATGAATTCTTCCGATATGATTCTCATAAGATTACCGGTAACCGTTTAGTGGATAACGCATCTAATGATCTTAGTGATCCATTATTGAAATGACTGATAGAGAATTATAATTACCATTTTGGAAGAGGAAAATGACAAACGAGACAGAGGATAATAAGATTGCTGCAGTGATTGGGGCTGGACCAGCTGGATTGTATGCAGCTAGGCAACTTGCAATAAATGGAGTGCAGGTGGCTCTGTTAAATCGAGACATTAAACCTGGTGGTGTAGCAGAATATGGAATTTATCCTAATAAACACAAAATGAAGGAAGGTCTGCGCAACCAATTCCGCCAGATATTGGAAATGCCCCAAATAAACTATTATGGGAATGTTTCTGTGGGACAAAATGGTGATATTACCTTGGATGATCTACGTTCCATGGGTTTTAAGGTGATCCTGGCTTCAGTTGGAGCGCAAGGCACCAAGTGGTTGGATTTACCAGGTGAAGACCTTGAGGGAGTCTATCATGCCAAGGATATTGTGTACTACTACAACAAGTTGCCTCCCTTCAGCCAGAAAGAAGTCGCGGTGTGCTGCCGTGTGGCAGTGATCGGCGTGGGAAACGTGATGATGGATATTGCCCATTGGTTGATTCGTGACATGAAGGTCAGTGAAGTTATAGCCATCGCAAGGCGTGGACCGGCAGAGGTAAAATTCGCCAAAAAGGAAATGGAATATGTGATTGGTAATCTTGACCTGGAGGCTTTTGAGCAGGAAATGAACCGGTGCGAACCAGTTATGAAATCCATAGGTCAAGATGTTCAGGTTGCAAAAGATTACATCTTATCTGCCCTGCCGAAGGCTTTAGAGCCAGTTTCCTCGACTAAGCTCAGTTTTGAATTCCTATCCTCCCCGACTCGGATTTTGGGAGATGATACAGAAAAAGTTATCGGACTGGAGGTCGAAGACAATACACTTATCCTGGAAGATGGTGAGACTAAAATTCGAAACCTGGGTACCAAGCGGATTCTATATGTCGATGCAGTGATTTTTTGCATTGGTGATAAGGTAGATGTTCATTTTGGTCTCCCTGTACAAAAGAACGAATATGCAAAGAATCCTGCCCCCCGTTTTCCGGTGGATGGATTGTCCTACGAGGTGTATGATCCCGAGCTGGGTAAACCAATAGAAGGCATTTTTGTAGCAGGTTGGTCGCGGAAGGCGAGCACTGGTCTGGTTGGCGTGGCTAGAAAAGATGGGGAAAACGGAGCCGCGGCGATGCTTCAATATTTGGATACCCTGGAATTGGGTACCCAAAGTTTGGGAACCCAAAGCTTGGGCACCCAGAGTTTGGGAACACAACCAGTGAGAGAAGATTCTAGTCAGGTATTTACCAGGTTGGAAGAAGCCCTTCGAAGGACAGGTACAGAAGCGGTGTCAAAAGAAGAGGTCTTCCGTTTGGAAAAAGTAGAAAGGCTTGAAGCTGAACGATTAGGATTGGAATACTACAGGATGGATACAAATGAGGAAATGTTGGCTGCTATTGGCAGATAAATCAAGGTCTAAACTAATTTCTTGCGCGGAGAAGGAATTAACAGGACAAAGCCTCCTACAATAATCAGTTCCCCTATGATCACTCCAATCGCTTGCCATGGTCCAAAGTATGGTGTGCTGGGAAATGGTTGGCTACCAAATCCAAAGACGTCTGCCATTCCAGAGACAGCTGCAAGCACGTATCCAGTGCTCACCATTCGATAGCCGATGTCTGCTGGGATCGTTTTTTCTCTGCCGTTCCAAAAAGTGTTAAGGCTGATGTATCCTCCCAGGCAGATAATTGCCAGCCCCACTAGAAAAACTGCAATTTGAACGAAACCTACCACCGGACTCCGGTCCAATCCATAAATGCCAGGATTCACTCCTAATGTGAAAAGGATCAGCCCAATGACCATGATCCCCAGGCCTAAGCGGATGCGAAAGCGTCCGGTTTTCTTTCGACTATCTAAATCGTTCATCTATTCGAAGGGAGAATCCTCTGCAAAAGGGTTATCCAGTTCTCACCCAGTATAGCCGCGATATCTGTATTTGAAAATCCTTTCTCCACAAGGAGGGGTGCCAGCTTCTGGAGATCGGCAATACTATCTATTCCAACAGGTACAGATTGCAGACCGAAGCCGCCATCGAAATCACTGCCAATACCTGCATGCAAAGCGTCACCAGTTATTTGGCAAACATAGTCAATGTGGGCAACAACCTGCTGGATGTGCACTTCTTCTCTTCGATCCCCATGCTTCCAACCAGCTTTAAGGAATACATTGTAGGGTACGATTCCAATTACTCCATTTCGCTCCAGGATACCTTGTATGAGGCGATCACTCAAGTGACGGTTGCTATCCGACCCTCTTAATAAAGCCAGGGGATTGCCATGTGATGCCAGGATCTGGCCTGGGTAGAAATCCAGTGCTTGAAGCGCAGCTTGCTCATCCATGTGACTCAGATCAAGTCCAAATCCAAGCTCTGCCATCTGCTCTAACAGCTCGTAGCCTTCTGAGGTCAGTGGACCTGGTTCTCCCGTGCCACCGCAAAAACGAGTTCCGCTCCAGGCTGGTCCTATTATTCGAATTCCTTTAGCCCACCAATCCTCAAGATCTTCTAACCTTTGTATACCTTCAGCACCTTCCATCAGTAAAGCCAGACCAACTGGACAAGCGCCAGGATTGGTTCTTGGATTTTCCTGGTCAGTAACTGCTTTCCAGCCGTCGATCAGGTTGAGCAAATCACCTTTTGTCGTTATAAGTCGGAATTTTTCATTGTGTTCGTCAACCAGTCGCTCATAGGCTTCAAATTGAGCTCGATATAGGCGTTCTGCCTGGCCGGTATCCGCGTAGCATTGTTTGTCCCATTCTCCATCGCGGTATCGCATTGGAGAAGCAAACAGGGTAGCAAAGATCAGGGCAATTTGACCACGTTGGTATTCATGCCAACCCAACATCGTATCATCGTTATGTAGCGTCGCCAGACTATTTATCTCCTTGGATCGTATCTCTTCCACAGAGAGTGTGTAATCTCGACCGAAGGCGATAATGTTCCATGCCATGTCCTCATGACCATCGACGATCAGCATTTCCACTCCATAGATGATAAGGTCTTCGATATTTGGCGATCAAGTTTCCCCATCGGAAAACTTTTCATCTCGATGGGCGTTACCCATCGAATATCGTTGACCTGGATAGATTCAGGCTGGCTTCCATTGGATAATCTGCAGTGAAATACATGCAAAGTAACACGAAAATGGGTGTAGGCATGCCGGTAAACCCCCAGCGGGCTGATCACGCTTATAGAAACACCAAGCTCTTCAAGTATCTCCCGTCTTATGCAAGCTTCAAAATCTTCTCCAGGCTGAATCTTCCCACCCGGGAATTCCCATAGCCCACCTAGCAATCCATCCGGAGGACGTTGCGTAATAAGGAAACGACAAAGACCATCGCCAGGCTGCTTCTTCGTGATTACGGCTGCTGTCACGTTATAGTGGGGAATTTTACTTTTAATCTTGGGTATCGGGCGTTCTTCTTGTACTCCAAGAGCTAACGCCTGGCATTTTGTATTAACTGGGCATTCAGAACATCTTGGAGAACGCGGAGTGCAAATCAATGCACCCAGGTCCATGATGGCCTGGTTGTATTCTCCAGCAAAGCCATTGGGTAAATTATCCGACGCCAACTTCCACAGTAGCTTAGTGCCTCGAGCAGTGTGAACTGGCTCAAGAAGGTTGAAGTAACGCGCCAACACCCGGCGGATGTTGCCATCCAAGGCTGGCTCGTCCATTCCGAAAGCAATAGAAGCAATTGCCGCTGCAGTAGATCGACCGATGCCCGGAAGTTTGCACAAAGCTTTTAGATTAGTGGGTAATTTGCCGTTCCAATCCCGTACAACTTGTTGGGAGGCTCGATGCAGATTTCTTGCGCGGCTATAATAACCTAGACCTTCCCAGGCGGAAAGCACCTCCTGATCATCAGCTTTTGCCAGGTCATGGATAGTGGGAAAGAGCTTCATCCAGCGTCGGAAATATGGAATCACTGTTTCGACGCGGGTTTGTTGCAACATGATTTCTGAAATCCATACCGTATAAGGATCTCGTTTCGAACGCCATGGTAGGTCGCGGCTATTGAGCTCGTACCAATCGAGCAAGGCTGAAGCAAAGAAGGAATTATTCACATTTGAAATCCGCTGCGAGCTTCTACCACTTTGTACTCGAAATGTTCAACATATTCCATTAACTGTTGGATCATCTGTTTCCAATCCTGGGTTTCTAATGCTTGCTGCATTGAGCTCAGGTTGGGCATTTGGGCAGCGGCTAAAATTTGTGGGTGGGTTCCATACATGGTGAACCAGGCATCGCTTGGCTCCATTCCCAGGCGTTGAATCCCAGGAATCCAATCACGTACAACGAATTCGAAGTACTCCTGTTCGCGCCCGGGTAGGATATCCCAACTCAATAATAATTTCACAGCCAAGTCTGTTTTTCCTCCAAAACCGGTTTTTAAGAGCGTTCGCAATTCAACAAGACTACATGGGTCTCGTTGGGAATGCTGCTCAAGGATATCTTTAGCGAAGGTTGAGAATCTACCTGTGCTACCCCCATTTCCTTTAGAAATTTACTTACCGGTCCAAGTTTAAGGTTGCTCGCTGGAACGCTGTAGTGCATGGGTATTACGATTCCTGGTTCAAAGAGAGACACAATTTCGACCGCCTTTGTTGCAGTTAACCCTCCACCACCTCCCACGGGTACCAGCGCAATATTGACATTTCCGAGGGATTCGATCTCTGCCTGGCTGGGAATCTGTCTCAGGTCGCCTAAGTGGGCAACTGTCAGACCGTCGAAGTCGAAGACATAAAGAGTATTACGTGGCTCCTCCGAGGATCGTTTGTTATGCCCATTGGTTTGGACGCCTGTGATAAAAACTCCTCCAATCTCGAACTCGCCTGGACCAGTGATTACATGGTTTTTTCCACGCACTGACGAAGCAAAATTATGTCCTGGTGCATCATGGCTGATGGTAACGATATCGGCTTTTAATTTGAGTGGCTCGAAGCCAACGATTCGATGGTCGAACGGGTCTGTGACCACGCTCGCCATCCCACGCTCTGTCAGGCGGAAACATGAGAGTCCATACCAGGTAATTTCCATCTATACTCCTTACTATCATCCATAACAACACAATACGGGTGGATTGTAGATTATATTCCACACACGTTGGTATTTAGATCCTATGATGTTGACGTTTGATTATACATCATAGCCGTTCCTTGCGTCGAAAGTGGTATGATGTCGATAGGTTCACGAGAGATGTCCTCGAGCTTACTTTATAACCTGCAGGAGAAATTGACCCCTGGCGCACAAGTAGGTGAGGTCGGCAAGGATGCTATCCGGCTTGAAATCCCTGCTGGTTTATCCCAGCATTATCGATTGGCGCAGCTGGACGATTATGGCTCTCTGCCCCGAAGCAAGTTTCCCTGGTCTCCTCCCTTGCGCCTTTCACTTCGCGCTCGTGCCTCTTCCGGAAATTTTCCTGGCACCTGGGGATTTGGTTTTTGGAATGATCCGTTCAGCATGGGAGTATTGAGCCGGTCAGGAGGAGTTCATTTGCCTGTCTTACCGAACGCCGCCTGGTTTTTCTCTGCATCTCAAGAAAGCCATCTTGCTTTGGTAGATAATTTACCCGCCTGCGGATGGACGGCAACTACTTTCTCGTCTCCTCTCTGGTCTTCCTGGTTATCACTGCTGGGATTGCCAGTTCTGCCGTTATTAATATTCCCACCCTTTGTGCGCTTCTTTCGCCGCCTGGTCAGCCGGAAGGTTTATCAGGCAGTGTATTCGCTCCCCACAGACCCGACAGAGTGGTCGTCGTATGCGATTAATTGGAAATCAGAAGGGGTCGAATTTATTGTGAATGACGAAGTAGTCTTTGCCACATCGGTAGTGCCGCGAGGCAGGTTAGGCTTAGTGATCTGGGTGGATAATCAGTATGCCAGCGTACCTCCTAGCGGTCGGTTACGATATGGTTTTTTACCCAATCCGGACCCAGTGTGGATCGAGATTGAAAGTTTGAGAGTAACACCAGAAAAATTTGGTAGTTAATAAAAATATATTTCAGGATCTTCAATTCTTGCTCCTGACAAATAGCAAACATGCTGAAGTCTCAATAACCTCTATGATAACTCGCTTGTTTCAGCTTTTATGTTGATGGCAGGAAAATATTACTATACCGTGGCATCATTTCCCATGGCATCCTGAGAGAACCGAAGGATCTATACTCGTATGACTGTGGAGGATAATCGGCTTCATTATCAATCTGATGAAGAATATACGAAAAACTGCCATGCTTGACAATCCCCTCACAAGTGGTAAAATACTCGGACGAAAAAGGCAAGTAAAAATCAGCCGAGATAGCTCAGTTGGTAGAGCACATGACTGAAAATCATGGTGTCGCCAGTTCGATTCTGGCTCTCGGCACTCTCGGCTAGAAACTGGGAGCGCATGCGGGCATAGTTCAGTTGGTAGAACGTCTCCTTGCCAAGGAGAAGGTCACGGGTTCGAATCCCGTTGCCCGCTCTTTAGCAGTTTGGAGTTGAATGGCGACGTGGCCAAGTGGGAAGGCAAGGGTCTGCAAAACCCTGATCACGGGTTCAAATCCCGTCGTCGCCTCTTAATAAATAGCTCTTTTTACGAACACCTGGTGTTCAATCCACCAGGTGTTTTATATATACTCATTGGTTACTGATGATCCCCAGAGGCAACCCTCTGCCGATCATCCCGTTAGTATAGCTCCCTTTCATATACTCACTTAGAAGCTTAAGCAGATCATTCAGGGCAGCCTGGATGTCTCTCGGACCCTCTTCGTGCTGTGCCTCCAGGGTCAGGATGATGTCTGTGGTCTCCAGGTCCACGGTGCTTTCGACGCTCTGCTTCCAGCACCAGCGCCGGGCGACCACCAATCCCGCCTCGTCGATGAAGATCACCTCTCCAGCCTCGGGATGCTCCGGCTCGGGTGAGTCGTGAGCGGTGAAAGCTTCCGTTCCATTTGCAAAGGACACCGTAACTGCGCCAGTTATTTCCCGGGCGTCGAAGGCGGCCACCGGTAGGGCGTAGCGAATGCTGACCAGGTTGCAGTTGTCCACCAGGGTATTAATGATGGGGATATCGCCTTTTTTGGTCAAGCGTCGCAACAGGGCTTCCGCTGCGCTGCGGTATTTGGTGGGATCTACGCCGAAAGCCCGGAACGCTCCTCGCCAGGCTGCCAGAGTGGGTAGCTCGCTGAGGGGAATCTCTCCTATTTTTTTCAAGATGGTTTGCTGCTCCTCCAGGTAAGCTTTCTGGAGAGCTTGGGGCGTGGGAGTGTTGTGAAGGTCACGCGCCAGGATCACTCCTCCCACCACCTTGGGAAAACGCTGCATGATTTCAGGATGGTAACGAAATTCTAATTTATTCATAATGGTTTAGGTCCTCATCAGATTGAAAACAGGTAAAAAAGTAATCAGTAGACAGAGAATAAATTATTACCATAGAGTTTGCGGAGTACAAAGAGAAAAGATAAGAAGATAACTCTGTTCTCTCTGCGTTCTCTGTGGTTAGATTGTTATCGTCCTCGATAATGCAATCGGTAATATTGTTACTTGTGGTTAATTCGAGCCCTGACATCCAGGGCAAGAACGCCTTGTCCCTCACCCATTACCCGGAGCGGATTTATCTCGATTTCGGCGATCTCTGGGAAATCAGAAGCTAGCTGAGCTAACCTCTGGATCGCCTGTTGGACCGCCAAACAGTCCGCAGGCTTCAAGTTTCTGAAGCCGCCCAGTTTTCGCCCTCCCCAGGTGGCTTCGAGCAGATACTCGGTTTCTTCTGCAGTGATAGGCGCCAGGGCGAAGGCGATGTCCTTCAAACCCTCCACCTCAATCCCTCCAGAGCCGAACATGATCAGAGGGCCAAACTGGTCGTCCTGCACTGCGCCTACAATGACGTCCTGTCCGTCTGGAGCCATCTGTTGTACATAAACTCCCCGTATCTCCACCTTTGGAACATTAGTCCGAACATTCTCGAGTATGTGATTGAAACCTTTGGCGACACCAGTTTCATCGTCAATTCCCAGTAACACACCGTTGACATCTGACTTGTGAGGAACGTTGGGGGAGGCGATTTTGAGCGCTACTGGAAAACCGATCTGGCGAGCCAGCCTGGTCGCTTCTTCTGCTGATCGCGCCAGGTGTGTAATTGGCGTTGAGATACCGTAGATTCCCAGCAGCTGTTCAGCGACTTCCTGCGAAATGAAACCTCCAGACTTCGAGGTCATACTTTCCTCAAGAAGGATCTTGGCTTTTTCCTTGTCAATTTCATTGAAAGTTATCGGAGGTTGTTCTGCTCTTCTCAGGTACTCAGCCCTTTTGGCAAGCACTGCCAGTGCAGAGGCTGCTCGCTCAGGGAACCGGTATTCCGGTACGCGGGCCGCGCGGAAATGTTCAACTGCCTCCTGGATCAGGCGCTCACCCATCAGCGCAATGATCACCGGCTTGTCAGAGTGATGGATCACTGGGATTAGAGTTTTAGCCACCGCCCCAGCAGTGTACATCGGCGGAGGTGGGAGGATCACCATCACACTATGGACCTCAGGGTCATTCAGAATAATCTTCAGACATTGGGCATATTGCTCTGGTGAAGCAGAAGCCAGCATATCTACTGGATTATTTATGCTGGCTGCAGGAGGCAATATTGCAGAGAGCTCTTTTTGGGTGCTTTTGCTTAATCGAGATAAATACAGACCATAGGATTCCAGGGCATCAGCGGCTGTAACTCCTGGTCCGCCTGCATTGGTCAGGACTGCCACCCCACGTCCTTCGGGAGGAGCGGTCCAGGCCAGGGTGCGCGCCCAGTCAAAAACCTCTTCGCTGGTCTCAGCCCGAATCACGCCTGCGCGGCGAAAGGCGGCGTTGAAGGCGTTTTCCTGCCCAGCAAGTGCACCTGTGTGGGATGCGACTGCGCGCTGACCGCTGGTGAAGCGCCCCACTTTAAGAGCAATGATGGGCTTGAGGCGAGTGATCTGGCTGGCCTCGCTCACGAATCGTCTTCCGTCACTGACGCCTTCAAGGTATAAGGTGAGCACCCTGGTGAAAGGATCGGCAGCCACAGGTCTCAACACGTCGGTCTCGCTAACGTCCGCCTGATTCCCGAGGCTCACTAAACGTGATAAACCGAAGCTTTGTCCACGCGCCCAATCGACCACCGCTGCGCAAATTGCTCCTGAGTGTGATATGAAAGCCACATCGCCCGGTAAAGGTCCAGGCGGAGGTAAAAAAGTAGCATCCATCGGAAGGTGGGTATCCAACAATCCAACTGAGTTTGGTCCCATTAAACGCATGCCGTAAGATTGAGCGATGCTCAGGCATTTGTTTTCCAGGTCTGCTCCCTCCGGTCCAATTTCACGAAAGCCTCCTGCAGCAATAATGACTGCCTGAATGCCTCGTTTGCCGCATTCTCTCAATGCTTGAGGTATGGACTTTGCAGGGATGAGCAGGATCGCTAAATCCACTGGGTCTGGTGTCTCTAATATACTTGGATACATCAGTCGTCCCAGAAGCCCACCTCCTCTGGGATTGACAAAATGTACCACTCCCTGGAAATTGCTCTGAACAAGGTTACGCGACAGACCGTATCCAAGCTTTGTTGGATCTTGCGAGGCTCCAACAACCGCTACACCTTTGGGTGAGAAGAATGGTTTTAATGATTCTGCGTCCATTGAAAGGAAGGCCAGTTAATTCTTGTGATAGATTAAATTTCTAGGTTTCATCATTCTAAGGTTTGTTGCTAGCCTTAAGGCGCTGGCAGCATAACCGTGAATTTTGTACCTAAACCTAATTGACTCTCAACCCGGATGTGACCGCCATGTTGTTTGATAATGCGATGACTCACCGATAACCCTAGACCGGTGCCTCGACCGGGTGCTTTTGTCGTATAGAATGGTTCAAAAATTCGAGTGAGGTTTTCTGGGGGAATTCCTTTTCCGTTATCTGCTACCGACACATAAATTTCGTCCCTGACATGTTCCGTCGTCACTCTAATTTCTGCAGGGATTTTATCCAGCGAGTCTATGGAGTTTAATAAAAGGTTTAGCCAGACGCTTTGGAGATGATCCTGGCTGGCGAGGATTGATGGTAAATTGGGATCAGGATTGAATTCCAAAGCCACATCACGAGCTATGACTTCATGCTGGATCAGGTCGAGAGCTCTTCTAATCGTTTCGTTCAGATCAGTCAACCTCAGGCTATATTCTTCTTTTCGGGCAAAATCCAACAAATTGCGCACCACCTGGGCTGCACGGGCTCCTGCCCGGGCGATTAAATCCACCGACTCCTGTAGATCGTGATCGGGTGGAAGTTCTCGGTGAAGAATTTGGGCGTTGGCAATAATTGCCGTTAGGGGATTATTGATTTCGTGAGCGATTCCTGCAGCTAGTTGACCGACCGCAGCTAGTTTCTCGGATTGTGCAAGAATAGTTTCCAGGTGCTGCCTTTCTGTCACATCTTGTTCAACCAGCATGACCTGGTTAACCCGGCCTCTCTCGTCCATGATTGGATAAGAATAAATATCCCAATTGGTAGTTTCCTCCTGCTTATTCTCCCGGCGTTCATTCCTCTGGGTTACCTGTTTTTTTCGAAAAGTCTCTGAAGCGCGACATTTGGGGCATCTCTCGTTAAAGTTGTAAAATGCCCGGTAGCACAATTGACCCACCAATGCTTTTGGTAGCTGACCAATCCGTTGAGCTCGACTTCGATTAACCGATTTCAGGGTGAACTCACGGTCGATTGCGTAAAATGAAATTGGGAGGTTGTCGGAAAGCGCAGTAAGTAAGCTGTTTGATTCGGAATATTTATTCTTTAAGTTGTCCAGTTCGTTTCTGGCGCCTGACAATTGAGTGGTCAAGCGAGCTAACTGGATTGCGGAGGAGGTTTGCCTTGCAAGGAACAACAACATCGATTGGTCAAATTCATCGAACTCTCCGAGCATTTTATTCAAAACCTGTATCACTCCAATCACTTCTCCACTGGTTATTAATGGAGCGCACAAGAAAGAGTAGACTTTCAGGTTGCCCAGGTTGTCGATGGATGGATCGAAGAGGTGATCACTACTTACATCTTTAACGCAATAGGAATTTCCAGATTGGAGGCATTCTCTCGTCAAACCCTTGCCCTCTCTAGGGCTGAGTCGGTAAATCCACTCTTTATCGTTGTTGAGGGACTTACAAATTATCCATTCGCTATTGTTTTCATCAATTAGAATTAGATTGCTTGCTTGAGCATTGAGAATTCGTTTCGCCCCGTCTATCAATTCGACCTGCATATTCTCCAAATTATTAATTGCTTCTGCCTTTGAGAGCTCCTCTTGTAGGCTTGTATAATCCCTCAAACGATTCGTGATCGAAGATTCCTTTCGCATAATACTGGGTGTAGATACTCTTTAGTCTTTATGTACCAACCGTGTAACCACGCCCTGGCACGGTACGTATGAAAGTAGGTGACGTGGGATCCTTTTCGATCCGTCCACGCAAGGTTTTTATATGGACACGTACCAGGTCGGAGCTACCTTTGCCAGAAGGGAAATCCCAGACTTCATCGAGTAGGCGGGCGGGAGAGAATGTTTCTCCTGGATGAGTCATCAAGTGGTATAACAGGTCGAATTGCAGCGGAGTCAAACGCACATCCCCTCTTTGTGGGGTATGAAGTTCAAAGGTCCTTGTATCCAGAATAAAACCTTCCAATTCCAGGAAATAAGCTGAAGGAGCTTCAACTTGACTCTCCCTTTTATTGATCGAGGTTTCACCTGTCGGAGGACCAACGGTAGAGGAAATAATTTTCTTGTGGTATTTTGTGCGCTTCAAAATGGCTTGAACGCGTAGAATCAATTCATCTACGTTAAATGGTTTGACCATGTAATCATCTGCCCCAACCGTAAATCCGGCGATCTTGTCTTGGCTTCTGACTTTGGCGGTCAGGAATAGAATAGGAACTTCTGCCAGGTACGGATCACTTCGCATTGCTCGACATACCTGGTACCCATCCATGTCGGGCATGATGATGTCCAGGATAACCAAATCGGGGCGACTTTGTTTGGCCAGGTACAAACCCTTTTCCCCCCGACTTGCTAAAATTACATGAAACTCATCACTGCGGAGGCTTCGCTCTATTGTACGGGCGACAATATAATCATCCTCGATCACCAGTATATTGGCAATATCCTTCTCATTTACCATGTCCATGTTCTTTTATCTCTATAGGAAATACAATCCGAAAGATTGTATCACGTTCTTCAGAGTGCGTCTCTGATATCGAGTGATCTCCCTTGACCGAAGAAAATTCGCTTTCTGCAGTGATCTTGCCACCGTGCTGTCGGACGATCTCTCTGCAAATACTGAGCTCCATCCCAGTTCCACGACCAATCGTGGGACCAGCAAAATTGGGCTCAAAGACATACGCGAGCTGGTCTTTGGGAATCGGGCGACCATTATCATGAACTTCAACGATCGCGTTTTCCGGTGGCTCAAATTTGGATCGGATTCGGATTACTTGACCTTGTCCATTAATGCATGCATCACGCGCTAATAAAAGTAAGTTGATCCAAAGACTCTCTAATTGACGTGGATTTGCCTGAATAGTTGGAATTTTATCATCCAGCTCGATTTTCAAACGACACCCAATGGCTTCGATTTGATCTCTCACCAGCGGAGTTGCGCTTTGAATCGTTTTGTTGATTGAAACCGAATCATGGATTTCCGAAGCTGGGCGGGAAAACTCCATCAACCGTTGCACCACTTGTTGAAGTCTCCAGCCAGCTTGCTCAATTGCTTCTGCTGAATCACGGCCAGCCTGGTTTGGTGACATTGTGCGCAATAGAATTTGAGCGTCCGCGATGGTGGTAGTAAGAGGATTATAAATCTGGTGGGCAACACCTGCGGCAACCTCACCTATCGTTGCCATGCGAGCTGCCTGGACCAGCTGTGCCTGGGCTAGCTGAATCTGTGCTTCCATTCTTTTTCGCTCAGTGATGTCCCTTCCCACAGATTGGAATTCAAAGATACGCCCTCGATCATCATAGATTGCTCGATCGGTACGTTGTAGCCAACGAAGTCCTCGCTCTGGTAGGTTAACCTGGTGCTCCAGTGTTGCAACTGGTTTATCCTTATCGAAAGAGACCAGGTGTTGGATAATCTGCGGACGATCGTTTTCGGGAACGAAATATAAGAAATTTATACCCAGCAGCTCATCGCGACTTTTGTTGAAGTAATTGCAAAAAACCTCATTTACAAAGGTGAGCGTCCCATTCACCTTAAAACGGCTGATCAACTCGGTTTGGTAGTCTTCAACAATTGCGCGGTAGCGTGCTTCATTTTCTCGCAAAGCTTGCTCTGCTTCCACCCGTCGTGTAATGTCGTGGGAAACATCCATATAACCGATGATGGAAGGTTCCTGTTCGAAATCGTGTAATGCTGTAACACGGGAGCTAATCCAAGTAGCCTTGCCTTCGCGGTTAACATATTTTCTTACGATATGTTGCCCTGCCGTGTCGCTATCTGTGGGAATTACGATAGGTGGATTAAATGTCTGAAGGTAATAATGAGTCACTGGTAAACCGATTCGCTCCTCGGCCTGCCATCCAAATAATGCAGCGGCTGCAGGATTCCAGAATGTAATGTGCCCATCAATATCCCACACGACTACTGCGTCCCGAACATTGCTTAACAACAATGCCTGATAACGAACCTGTTCTAATGAATGTTGAACGGATAACTGTAGTTGGTTGGCCTGAATTGCTTTTCGGATGAGAGATGGCAAGGTGATCAGGTAATCGGTGCTTTTCAGTAAGTAATCCGAAGCGCCGCGTTGCATTGCTTGCACTGCAATTTGTTCGTTTCCCTGCCCGGTGATCATTATTACAGGTATTTGTATTCCTTTTACTGCCATTTGGTCAAGGATTTCCAGACCCGTTCCATCGGGTAATTTATAATCTAGCAGTAGAATGTCGTGTGAATCCCTGTCCAGTCGTTCCCACAGACTTCGTATGTTAGTAGCGCGATCAATATCTGTGAACCCTGAGAGATGTAAAAACTCGCTCATCATCTCAGCCTGAGCGAGGTCATCATCAACAATTAAAATTCGCAATGGATCCTTCATTGCATAGATTGCTTTGTTCTCAACTTAGCCAATTGGTTGTAAGCATAAACGTAGGCTGGAAAAATTTCCATAAAGCTCACGTAAAGTTCCAAAGCACTATTTTCTACGTGAAGTAGTCCTTTTTGAGAGTATACATTATGGGGTATAACCAACAGGTCACTCATTGAGTTTCCAAGAGCCTTGGATTCCTAATAACTTGATATGAGAGAATAGTCGGTGCTGTACAATCACCTAAGGGGGAGGTAGAGGAGCAGTATAAAAGATATATGGTGCAACTGTTGGATAGTAATGAAATACTTTCCGATCAGGGAAATTAAGCGCAACTCGAGAATCGGCTTTCACTCCCCTCGAAATGACGAAAATAAAGGGTGTATTCAGAAAGGGATTCTCAAGTTCTAACAGAGTCCCATATTCGATCCATTTGCCCGAAGTGTGTACGATTATTAAAGCAGGAGAATATTTTTGGTTGTGGTCGCTCAGAAAAGGTTCTTGGTGTGATCGTTGAACACCGTATAGACCGTGCATCCCGCCCAACCGTATGGGCGTATAGAAGAGCAGGTTAGTCAACACCAAGAGAACAACCAGGGCAGTAATGACCAAAGGTCTTAATCGACGTAGTCCTGAGTAGTTTGGAAAACCAATTCCAGGTTTAGTTGGCCAACCTGCAAGAAGTGCAATTCCTAGGGCGGATAAATAGGTCAGGCTAAAAATCCCCTCATAAAAATAGCGAGGACCGAATAGGGATGATCCGATCCAGTAAGCCAGGTACAAGATAACCAGGCTGGGAAAAACTAAAATTGGCAGCAATCCTCGCCAATTGCGGTCGCGCAAAATTGCCAATAAGCCAAAGGGTAGAAAAATCCACGAGTAAGATCCCCATCCAAAAAGATCGAAACGACCGACGAAGAGGCTGAATTTAGTATTAATCCAGGCCTGGTCTAAAGTGTGTCCTCCTTCAATTCGACCAACTCCAGGTCCAAATCCCACTTTATCGTATTCCCACCACAGTGTGTATGGATTGAGCAAAGGGTCACCTGTAACAGCATACTGCCAGATAAAATGGAGGGATATCAATGAAAGGGTTATTACTCCCAGGAAAATCAGCCTGTATCTGGTGTGGCGATCGCTTCGGAAGAGTAAATATAAGGCATGGAAAAGGAATGGTAAAGCTATTCCCACCGCTGTCAAAGGTCGCGTCAAAGCCAGGATCCCTAACGTACTGCCTGCCACCAGGGCTGCCAACCATGGTTTAGAAAAAGAAGGTTTACAGAATCCATCTATCCAGGCCAGCACAAAAGCTGTGCTTAAAACAAGCCCGAAGGGGTGTGAAAGCAGAGAGCCAGAATTCATCAAGAAGAATGGTGAGCTGAGAGTAAGAGCACAAGTTACTAAGCTGACTGTTTCACCAAACAATCGTTTCCCTAGCTGGTAGGTCAACCATAGCCCCAGAGCGGCGAGCAGCGGGTTGATGAAAGCCCGAGCCCCTAAACGCACGGCGAGTGAGAGAACAACCGGCCAGGGAAGTGGATACTTGCTGAAACGTTGACCGTTGTAGTCCACAACGAAAGGGTAAAGGAAACTTTTTGATTCTGGAGGAGAAGGTGTGGTGATATGACCTGCTGCGATTACCTGGGCTTCCCACACGTATGCCATTTCATCTTCGATGTGCGCCAGGCGATCGAAAACTCTGTCGTGTACTATGAAAGCAGCAACTGCAGCTGCCAGGCAAAGAATTAGAGCGATGCGATCAGAGCGTGTCATTTGGATATTATAAGTTGTGCAGATATGCGCTTATTCAGGCTGATATTTCCTGCAATGTGTTTAGAGCCATGCGATGTAATATTCCATTTGAAGCAATTATTCCGCGATTATTAATCAATGTTGGTCCTGCTCGGAAGTCAAGAGCTTTTCCTTCCAGGTCAGTGATACATCCACCTGCTTCCTCCAAGATTAATGAGCCAGCTGCATGGTCCCATATCTTCTCGTGATAATCTGGCTTATCTGGTGAAAGCAAGCGCAACAATAATTCGCCTTTTCCAGCTGCTAATACTGCATATTTTGCCTGGCTATCCATGCGCACTGGTTTTGCCTGGATGTTCAATGCTTCGGTAAATTCGTCAACCTTACTCACATTAGTATGACCTGATTCAAATGACCGCAACAATCGAGCCTGAAGAGGATTAGAGATGCTGGATACTCGAAGATTTGAGAAATGGCCCGAAGTAGCAAGAGGGGTGGTCCAGGTCCCCTGATTTCTTGCTGCTACAACCAGCGAACCAGGACCGTTCAAGTTGGATAGATAAGCGTCATTAAGTTTTGGACACCCCAGCACACCTACCTGTACTTCACCATCCACAATCAAAGCAAACGCTATTGCATATTGATCACCTCGAAGGAATCCTTTTGTGCCATCGATTGGATCGAGAGTCCAGAAACGGGTAGCTGTATTGACCCTCGCATGATCAATCCACTTAATTACATCCGCCTTGGTTGCTTGAGGAAATTGTCGATTAACGAACTTGGTGATCGTATCGAGTGAATTCTCAGCACCAGGTTGGTTCAAACTTGTCGAATCTTCCTCGGCGATGAATGAATCATAGGGAAATGCCTTGGCTAATAATCTTCCAACCACCGCCTGAGAGGCGAAGTCAGCTATTGTAACCGGCGATCGATCGTCTTTGGTCATTGCGGGTGAAACTAATTCTCCCTGAATTTCTTGAACCAGGAGCGATGCCTGCCTGACAGTATTAATTGCGAATTCGATTTCCGGGATTTCTAGATCGAGCATAGGTTGTTTTCCTTAACTATATTTTCGCTTGATACTACCTCTCTAAGCTGCCAGTAAGATCATAAGTGGAAGCGCCAGTTATGCGTACCGGTAGCATTTCACCGATCGGGAGAGGACCTTCGACGATTACCAATCCATCAATTTCAGGAGCATCACGATATGTGCGCCCTATAGAGATGCCTTCTCCTTGACCCTCAACTAACACCTCCATGACTTTACCTACAAATGTGAGATTCTTCTCTAAGGAAATCGCTTGTTGAAGTCTCATCAGGCGATCATAACGTTCTTCTTTGACTTGTTTTGGTATTGGATCGCCAAGGGCTTCGCTTTTAGTTCCTGTTTCTGAGGAGAAATGAAAAGCACCTACACGATCGAAGCGAATGGCTTTTATGAAATCTAACAGATCCTGGAATTCCTCCTCTGTCTCACCAGGATATCCAACGATGAAGGTTGTTCGCAGCGCTAAATCTGGCATCGCTGTTCGCATTTTATGGATTGTTTTATAAATCCAGTTTATATTGGTCGGTCGGCCCATCCGGCGGAGTATAGAAGGATGAGAATGCTGTAAGGGCATGTCCAGGTACGGAATGATTTGAGGGTAGGTGGCCATCACATGAATCAGGCGGTCGGTAATAGAGCCTGGAAACATGTACAGCACGCGTATCCATTTGACGCTTGAGACAGTATTTACTAGCTGATCGAGCAATTTTGCCAGGTCATCTTTTGACCCCAGATCACGGCCGTACGCGGTAGTGTCTTGGGCGATCAGAATGATCTCCCGCATGCCGGCATCTTCTAATGATCGCGCCTCATCGAGGATTTTATTGAGAGGTCGGCTTATGGCATCCCCTTTTATCAATGGAATTGTACAAAACGCGCAGGGGTGATTGCACCCATCTGCTATTTTCAAATATGCACTGGTTCCCTGGATCGCCACCCGCTGTACGCCTCTCTCCTCTTCCCCTTCCAAGGGAGTTTCTGGCAGGTAGTAAAGAGGATTGGGCTCATTTCTTGTTCTCAGGCGTTCGACTAAATAAACGATGTCCATCCACTGCCTGGTACCGATGACTCCGTCAATACCAGGTAGTTGTTCTGTTACTAATTTTCCAAAACGCTGAGTCAGACATCCAGCAGCAATGACTATCTGCCCATTCTGCTTTTCCGAAGATATGTATTCCAATTCCTGCAACGACTCTTCGATTGCAGGACGGATAAAACCACAGGTATTCACAATTAGAACCTCGGCTTCGGAAGGTTTCTCGGTTTTCTGAAAGCCGGCATTAATAAACAACTGAGACATTGAACGCGAGTCAACAGTGTTCTTTGCACATCCCAAGGTTATCAGGTGAAAGGTATTTGGAAGCATCGATTCACATCATATAGGGATTCATGCAGGCAATAATCATCACGGGATTCCACCCCCTTCCCCTGGTTCAACCGTCATTGTCATAATTGGAGTGGATGTGTTTGGTTTAGTAGCTGTTTCTGTGGGGGTGATCGTAGGGGTGGGATTTAGAATGCCTTGTTGACTGTAGATCAGGTTGACCACTTCCCCAAAATTACCCATTTGTCCCAGATCAACCCCATTGTAGTTCACCTGTAGTGCTGCGCCATTTCCAGTCAATATTTCCACTTGAGATTCACCTACGAACGGATAAGCGCTTCCAGGTAAAACTCGACCCTCGAATTCTATTACCCCATCCACGACAACCCGCATCCAGGCGCGCTGGTTTACGGAAACGTATACTTGCACGCCTGCTGGGTAGATGGTCGATAGAGTGCCGGTCAATGCGAGAGTTGGGAAGATTTGGGGGGTTAACTGAGAAGGAGATGATAGAGTAGGTGTGGGTGGTTCTGGGGTTGGTGTGTCTGAAGGAGTAGCTGATGCCAGGAGCACATCGGCAATAGAAGGAGCAGTTGGTGTGGATGTCTGCTCTGAGCTCATCGTGAAAATCCGGATAGCGCCCCAACCTACGAAAAGGATTAAAACAATAATCAAGAGACCTCCAATCAGGAAATCTCTTGAGACTAATCGCCTCCAGGTTGGTTGCTGGCGTGTTTCCTGGACCGATGCTGGGGGTTTCTTGGTAACTTGGGAAGCCTGTTTGGCAGCCAGGCGCATTTGTAAGCCATCGGCATATCTCAGAAGAACAACCTCGGAATTCATTCCCAGGAATGATGCATAATTGTTCAGCATCCCCCGACCCTGCACAGGGGAGGGTAATTTCTCAAAATCACCAGCTTCTAAGATTATTAGGTAATGTTGTCGCAGATGTGTGTGGTGCTCAACATCCTCCAGTGAAAGCCCTAACAATTCTCTCTGGAATTTTAGGCTTCGACCAATCTCAGAGAAGATTTTATCTACTTCGAGCTGTCCCGTTTGTCGATTTGAGTCCTCAGGGATTCTTTCGCTAGTGTCATTATAAGTTTTAGGCTGCTTTGAAGGTTCATCGACAATCTGGCTGTTTTCAAGAGAGGCTACTAAAGGCTCCGGATCTATTTGGAGAAAGCTGGCATAAGCACGCAGAAAACCACGCGCCTGGGTAAGCGAAGGCAGTGCATCGAACTCACCCGATTCTAATGAACGAAGATAATGAGGTCGTATTCGGGTTGATTCGGCGACCTGTTCAATTGAAAGTGATAGCCCTTCACGAGCCTTCTTGAGGAGCTGACCAGTAGATGTGCTCATGGTCTATGGGGAATCGACCCGATTATCAATCCAGCATCCTGGAGATTAACAACCAAGGTTTTCACTCCAGTTGATTTTGCGATTTCCAATTTCTGGTCGGTGGAAATATGGGCAAACATTTGCCCGTAACTTAGTTGATCTATTCTTCTACTTCTGCTTCCGGTTTAGCCTCTTCCAATTCAACTTCCATTTCCGATATCTCTTCATCTACTTCAGTTGATATTGGTTCCTCGGGTCCTTCTACCGATTTGTCATCCACCTGAGTTTTCGCTATCTCAACGGCTTCTCCTTCGCGATGTACGATTACAGTAACTTCTGGAACCAGATCAATGGTCAATCGCACGTTTAATTTATGGACACCCAGGGTGCGAAGCGGTTCAAATCCCATTTGACGTCGGTTAACTTCAACCCCGGTCTTTTTCTGGATAGCTTCGGCAATCATTGAAGGAGTGATTGATCCGTATAGTTTTCCTGTCTCTCCAGCTTTAGCAGAGAAGGTCACAGTGAGATTTGATAACAGGTCGGCTATACCGCTCATTTCTTGGTTGAGCACAGCCCGTTTTGTATCTGCATCTGCTCGGATATGATGGGCTTGCTTCAACGCACTGGGAGTGGCCAAAACAGCCAATTTTTGAGGTATTAGGAAGTTACGACCATATCCATTTGCCACTTTCTTGACATCTCCTGCACGTCCCACCTTGTACACGTCTTTAATTAAAAGTACTTTCATGTTATTCTAGCCCTTTCGAAAAATGGTTTACCTTTGTAATACGGTTTTGCTGGTGCGAAGGGTACTACGCTCCAAGAGCCTGAATTCTACCAGAAGGAATTTACTATGTCAACTATCACGTTCGAGATTGTTGAAAAACAAGATCGGAATTGACCTTTCTGGAGAAGTTTAATACAATCGCCATATACAACCTCAAGGAGCATTCAATGGAGCAACAGCGA
>Ga0209254_10001330_pt1 | contig 21979 bp, 21 predicted proteins | sample FrelakmetDIP11DI_FD_187148 | JGI IMG/M metagenome (GOLD analysis project Ga0209254, IMG submission 187148) | Freshwater lake sediment microbial communities from the University of Notre Dame, USA, for methane emissions studies - DIP11 DI (SPAdes)... | ecosystem: Environmental > Aquatic >...
GTTATGCCGCTGGAGGCAAATATAATGAGCCGTTTGAATTTTGTAAATTCATATCCTTGCATATCTATCTGGAGCGCCAAAGTCCCATTATTGAAGATACAGAGATTGTCCGTTTCAAAGAAATTGCAAAGTTCTTGGGTAAAGCGTCGGAGGATCGGCCTGTTATTTGTTAACCATTGGGTCTGCCAGTATATGCATGAATCAAATATTGATGTAAGGGTTTTCATTGCTTTACAGACTATGTCCACATAGTGTATTTTTTTCTTAATAAATTTCTCACTGAAGCCACGCTATTAAAAATGTAATTAAGTGTCCTATATTTAGCCCCCCAATATTTCAGCAACTGACTCCAATTGAGTTTTCCCTTGAGTTTCCTTAATTCATCAGCGCGTTTTCCATTTCGTTCATGAACTGCAAGCCATAAAGAAGACTCAAACCATGTTGATTCGTAATTGCTCCGATTGCTTGAAGAAAGTTTGTATTTATCAAAAAGATAAAGATACATTTCGGCAGTTGAAATTGTGAATTGCAAGCGCTTTTTGATGTCATTACTTCTCGTTGCAGATTCATCTGTGATGACGTGAGTAGCTAAGGATTCAGGGATATAATGAAGATTAGCCATAGTTGAAAGCTCAGCCCAGAGTTGGGCATCCCCCATTAGGAAGTGACCGCTTTGGTGCAGATATGGATCTGCTTCAATAATCTGTTCGAGAAGATTTCTTCTAACCATAATGGTGCATGTCAGTATACCAAGTCCTAATTCAAATTTCCCCTCAAGAAAATCATAAATGCTTGGCGTCTTGGGCATTTCCCAATTATGATATTTTATAAAATCTTTGATCATTTTTTGGGAACTGGGATGATATACATCGTAACTGGAATATATCAACCCACATTCAGGGTGGCTTGCGAGATAATCAATCTGTCTTTGCAGCTTTTCCGGATGATGCCAGTAATCGTCTCCTTCGCAAAAAGCAATGTACTTTCCTCTACAGGCTTTACCGGTGCGGATGCCGTTTGCCTTCATTCCAACATTTTCATCCGAAGTAATCACTCGAATTATTTCCGGGTATTTTTTTTGATATTCAAAGACAATATCCCGTGTACCGTCAGTGGAGCAGTCCTCTCCAATGACCAGCTCAAAGGGAAAGTTCGTTTTCTGCTGTAAGACACAATCGATTGCCTGGGCAATGAAAGGCGCATGGTTGTATGTGATCATCTTGACGCTGACTAAAGGCACTTCCATCTATAGCAACTCCTAAAAATATTTTATTATCCGAGCCGGTATGCCTAAAACCTGTACAGAAGGAGGAACGTCCTTTGTAACCACGGAGCCAGCGCCGACGACCGAATTACTCCCAATCGATATTTTGTCCAATATCACAGCTCCCATGCCAATATAACAAAGATCCCCTATTTTTGATCCCCCCGCGATATTAGCTCCCGGAGAAATTGTCACATAGTCACCTATGTCCACGTGATGACCAATCAAAGAGCCCCGATTGATGATATTATGACACCCAATGCTTGTGCTGACCGCAATAATAGCGCCCGGACTTATGATGGTGCCGATACCGAGCATAGCGGTCTGAGAAACCTGTGCCGCAGGGTGAACAATGGTCGTAAACTCCAATCCTGAACTTATCGCTTGTTGAATGAAGTCTTTACGCTTGGGTGAGCCCACTGCACAGACAGCTTTGCAAGGGCAAGATTCAATAAACCTCGCTAAATCGTCGATCCAGATCACCGGGAGTCCCAAAAGCGGTTTGCGACATCTGTCGCGATGCATTCCCTCGACAAAGCCGACCAGTTCATAATCTTCAATATTGGAAATATAGTCTGCCACTTCTTCCCCAAAGACGCTTGATCCGAGAATTATTATTTTCTCCTTACTTTTCTTCATTATCGATGGACCTCAAATTGGCATTTTGTTTTCACACGCAGAGGAGCCTTCTCGCCTCTATAGCAGTATAGGGGCTAAAACCCAGAACTTGAGCGATGGACACTATCCTTTCAACTAATTCACGATTGGTTGCGAGTTTTGTTCGTTCCGCATCATACCAGATGTTGTCTTCAATTCCAATTCTAACTCCACCGCCAGACAGTATGCTCATAATACCTGTTGACAACTGATAATTGCCAATACCACCCGCAGACCAGATAGATCCTTCCGGCAATTCCTTGATCATCAGGCCCATATGAAGCATGTCTGCCTGGGCGCATGCAATGTTACCCAGTATGAGATTGAAATAATGAGGAGGGGGTAACAGTCCTTTTTTGATCAGGTACTTGGCATAATTTATCATGCCGAAATCGAACACTTCAAGTTCTGGCCTTATTCCTTTCTCCAACATTTTCCCCGCAAGCATTTGTATCATTTGAGGTGTATTGATGCTGGCTTGTTTGTTGAAATTTGCGGAGCTCAGTGTGAGACTTGCAAAGTCAGGCTTCACATCTCCATCAAGGTCAAGGCATTCGGAGCGTTTCTCAAATTCACCGTAATATCGACCAGATGTTGAAACACATAAAATCAGATTTTTGTCTTTCTTTCTGATGGCGCTAATGATTTCAGCATAAAGCTCTTTTTTGTAAGTCGTCTCTCCGCTTGCGCGTTCACGTACATGAAGATGAACCATATTCACGCCAAGGTCTGCCACCTCCAGAACTTGTTCGGTTATTTCTTCCGGTGTTATGGGCACATGAGGGGTCATCTCTTTGGTGGGTATTAAACCAGTTGGCGTGAAATTAAGGATGAATTTATTGTTGGGCATCAGATTAGACCAAAAGCTTTGGCAATTATTTATCCAGCCGTTCCAGTTCTCAACAACGATAGCTTATTCCAACCCGCTTGCCAGATCTCCATAAAAGCTGATAGTCGAAACAGCCGGCACAGGGAGATATATATGATAATGCCAATAGCAATTTCTACTAACAGCATAGACCAATGGTTGGGAAACGGCAGCACTCCGATTGTATATACGGCCATGCCCATCAATAAAGCCATGATCAGGTAGGAGTACATGTCTCGCAACTGCTCCCATATTGAATAGCCAATCAGAACGCCGGTATAATAACTATTGAGATAGTAAGCAATAACGGACGTGACCATCATACCGTAAATCATCGCGATTATGCCCCACCGCCAGGTGATGGCGATGTTGATGACGATCAGGACCTTCTTGATAATCTCCAGACGTAAGAAAAGGTCGGATCGGCCCAAGGCCTGTAATAAATTTAAATTTATGACGTGCACCGGATACAGCAAACCTGCAATGCAAAGGAGCTGAAGGTAAGGTATGCATTCGGCCCACTTTTCTGTCAAAAGCATCAGAACCAATGGTTGCGCAATCATGGCCAGACCAATCATCATAGGGAAATTTATCAAAACCATCGTCGTTAAAGCCTTCTGAAATCCTTTTTTTAACCGGGCTTGATCATCCTGGATGGTTGAGAATACGGGAAAGGTGACCCTGCCGACCATGTGACCCAATGTGTGCGAGGGGACTGCCTGAAAGGTTTGTGCGCGTGTAAAAAAACCCAGATCAGCCGCCGAAAACAGCTTGCCGATAGCCACCAAATAGATATTCTCGAAGATCTGGTTGAGCAATCCAGAAGCCAGTAATCGTGAGCCAAAACCAAACATCTCTCGCAACGATTTAAAACTGAAGATGAATGAAGGCCGCCAGGGGCTGAAAAGCCAGAGGCTGATAGTACGAAAACAAGAACTGGATACCTGCTGAGCCACCAAACTCCATACCCCGAAACCTTCTATGGCCATAGTTATGCCGATGATTCCCGACAGTATGGCGGCGATAAGGCTTACTTTAGTCTGCGTCTTGAAGTCAATTTGCTTGGTGAGGATGGTGTTTTGAATCAGGCCAAAGGCATTGATTAGGATGGTAAGCGACAGTGCCTGCGTCAAAGGTGTCAGAACTGGCTGGTTATAGAAGGCAGCAATCCAGGGGGCGACAATGCATAAAAGCACTGCGGCCAACAGTCCCACCACGATGTTAAAATAAAAAATCGAACAAGTGTCGAGTTGCGTGATATCGCGTTTCTGAATCAAGGCGGCCCCAAAGCCGCTGTCGAGGAACGATTGAGCTACCGCCATAAATATCATCAGCATAGCGATGAGGCCGAACTGCTCCGGAAGTAACAGACGCGCCAGAACGATGCCGATGACAAACCTGACACTCTGCAGTCCTATAGACTCGAGGAAACTCCAGGAGAGGGCATGAATGGTTCTGGATTTTAAGGAATCGGCCATGATGAGGGAAGACTGAGATTTAGGGACTTTCGGTCCATAGGGAGTTGATGTACTCTACTGTTTTGTCGACAATCACTTGCCCACCTTCATGTCCAACTACATTACTTTCGACAACTGCGCTGTAGCCGCCGGCTCGGACCGCTTTCTCCGTAGGAACATATCCACCCGAGCCTGTCAATTGAATAATGAATGTTTGCAACGCCTTGCTGCGCGCCTTGATCCGAATGCCAAAATCGGTGAATAACTCGAATGGGTTGGTGCAGATGGCTACGTCTCCGAGACGGATGACATGTAATTCCGCATCGAAATACGGATTTGTCTTCTGGCGCTGATGCCGGGCAATGACATCCTTATGCCAGACCATTTTCCTCCTATTACTGGGATCTGTGGAAGGAGTTTCTATCTGTGTCCTGGCCTGCGCAAACTCTTCGTCTGTCACCATGCGAACTGGCAGCTTGATCTGCTCCATCCTATGAATCAAAAGAATATCGGTCCGAATATCATTCTTGGCAATTTCGTATGCTTCGTCCACGGCAAGACAAATCCGGCGTGCGATTTCCTGTTTCTGATTTAGCCCGCGCAATTGACGCATCCGCTCTTCTGCCCGTTGCCGGTACATCAGATGCGATGATTGATCTCCCGCGGCGCCAATCCATCCCAGCTCATTGCGCTTGGTTTCCGGGCCTCCCATGCCCTTATGATGAGGTCGCTCAAGCGGTCTATCAGAAACCTGACATAGACCGCCGGCTGAATGACGCCTTTTTCCGGGATGTCGTAAAGGTCTTCTTTCAACACCGGCGCGTTGTGCGTGTGCGTTGCATTAAGAAAAAGTTTCTTGAACTCAAAGTCGGGAAGGCGGTCTTTCAGACCTTGACGGAGGCGCTCAACCATTCCCTCAGGAATCCCCATCAAATCACATGACACCATGATTGCTTGATCGATGGTTTTGCCTTCTTTTCGCGATTCCATGGCAATTGCTGTGGCTGTCAAGGGGCTCGTTACCTCGTGGGCAATGCGTCTATTCATTTGACCAGAGAGTGCAACCGGACCTTCAGGGGTTATGTTCGTGGTTGCCGCACCAATAAGAATTTCAGCGCCCGTGCTTGCCATCGCCATATTTCCTGTAGTCCATATCACTCCAGCCACAAAGTAAATCACGCAAGAGCGGAAACCAATTTTTAATCGCATAGGTCATCCCATGTGGGGATTATATTGACCGGGTTAACTGTCACTGGGGTCGGCGGGTTCTTCGGTATGATCAGTCAAGTGGTGTAAGTTTGAAACAGTGGAGAGTTATCCAGGATACTTGCTCCGCTATATAAATGTACTAAAAATAATTAAGCCATAATTCTTCGGCGTTAAAAGACGTGCAAGAACAATCGAAACCATAACTGCAACGCCTTGCGTTCCGAATCGCTCCAACATTCGCAAGACTACTTCTGACACAACTTATTGCTGAAGTATTGCCATCTACAACCCAATCTGCTTTAAATTGGTCGCGCAGGAACACCGAACACCGTATCCCTCTCTTTGATATTACGAATTACAACCGAACCAGCACCAACAATCGCATGATTCCCAACTTTTTTATGGGGTAAAATACTTGCACGAGGATGAAGAGTCACAAAATCGCCAAGTGAACTTCCTCCTCCTATAAAGGCAAAAGCACCAACGTGGCAAAAATTGCCAATGGAAGCATCATGTCCAATATCGGAACTTGTTGTTATCGTAGTATAATTCCCAACACTGCAATTTGCGGTAATGGTTACATACCGTGAAATAATTGATCCCACCCCAACCGTTGAACCAATTCCAATAGAAGCAGATTTATGAATCAATGTCATAAATGCACCTCCTTTAGCCAGCATTAAATCAACGTAATGTTTCTTCCATTTCACATCGCCTAATGCACAGATGAAGACATCATTGGCTTGGATTGCGTAGTCTTCAACAGTTCCTAAAACTTTTGGGAAATCGCCTAAGCCATCTAATGCATCTATTTTATCGTCGAGGAACCCCTTTACCTGAAAATCTGCATTAAAGCCAATACTTTCCTTGGCCAACAAATAGACCTCACGACCCAATCCGCGAGCACCTATAATTAACAGATTCTTCATAATTACCTCAAGGAAACTCCACCATCTATAGTTAGTATGGTTCCTGTAATCCAGGATGATGTGTCCGAAAGTAAATAGACTGCGGCATACGCTATCTCTTGAGGGGAACCAAATCTCCCTAATGGATAGTTCTTCAAAATTGTAGTCATTTCTTCCTCCCCGAAACTCGTTTGTGCTAAAAAAGGCGTTTCAATCATGCCTGGCATTATAGCATTTGAACGAATCTTTTTTCCTGCGAGTTCCAACGCAATGCCTCTCATAAATGAATTGACGGCGCCTTTAGATGCCATGTAAATTGAATTGGCCGGAGAAGCTCTTTGGGCAGAAACAGATGAAATCCAGACAACCGAACCTCCATTCTCAAATTTTCTTTGAGCTATTATTTTTGATACCAACATTGCACCAGATTTTAGATTTATATTCATAACTGCATCAAAGTCTTCTTCATTCAAGAATTTGACAGCCTTCATTTTATTGATTCCAGCGGAATGCACGAATCCACTAATTTTGCAATCAAGAGAAGCAACAAATTTATCTCGCGATGTCTTATCTGTTAAATCAAACGCATAAAGTTTATGATTCTGCGGGGTTTGACAAGCCTTAATAGTTTCTTGTAACTTTTCTTGGTTTCGGCCAAGAACAATGACACGCGCCATCATTTTTGAGCATTCTATTGCTATCGCTTGTCCAATTCCTGAAGAAGCGCCTGTTACTAAAACTGTCTTTCCGTCTAATGAAAAAGGTGAGTTATTCATACTAAATCTCCAAAAGTGGTGGGCAAACAATCTTATCGAGATACAAATGAACACTGCCCCACGAAAGACCTACGCCAAAGGCACAGCACAAAATATTTGTAGGACGACGCTCTAATTGTTCTCGTAGGTTTGTTACCATCAAAAGAGGTACAGATGCCGAGCTCGTATTACCAAAATCTTTCAGATTATAAGGCACTTTCTCGGGCGGAAGCTTTAGTTTTTTACGAATGCGTTCATTCAGAAATTTGTTGGCTTGGTGGAAGAGATAATAATCAATAACATCGGGATTAATATTATAGTGTTCCCACATTTGCTTAACCGATTGGGGTGCACGGGAAATGCCAAACGAAAAGACTTCCATAGCATCTAACACAGAGTGAACCGGTGCACGCTTGATTCCATTGCCAAAATCTTCCATGATGAAAGACTCAGGCGTTACGCGATGGCGAAATGCCGAATGAGGTGTAATAATTGCTTGATACCCAGAACCATCTGTTGCTAATTGAAACTCCATGGGTTTAGCAGCCGAATCAAACTCTAACGCTGTAACCGTTCCGGCATCCCCAAACAGCATAGCACGGCTCTTATCCTCTGGTGATGAAACTAATGATAGCGTATCACCTACCATTAACACACCCTTCTTCAATGCACCCGTTTGCATCATGGAGCTTATCAAAGTAAGACCATAAATATAACCTGAGCATCCTAATGAAACATCAAAGGCGATACAATTCAGTGGCAACCCTAATCGATCTTGAAGAATACAAGCCGTTGCCGGATTTCGATAATCTTGTGTTTGAGTTACTAAAATAAGAACATCTATTTCAGACGCATTCCATTTCAAATCTTCAAGAAGCCGATTGGCTGCATGAAAGCAAAAATCGGAAGTGCAACAATTCTCATCATCTTCAGCAACACAACGACGCCTCTCGACACCAATTGTCGCAATCACTTTCTCTGCTTCATCTTTCGCAAAAAGTGGCAAATCACGATTTTCAACTATGCGTTTGGGAACACATGCTGCCACACCACGTAAAGATACGTTTGAAATGCTCAAAAATGCCACATTAAACCTCAATCAATTTTGGACAAACAATCGAATCAACAGAAATTGAACAACTTCCCCATGAAAGACCTACGCCAAAAGCGCAAAGTAAGAGTTTCAAATTTTGTGCTGTTAATTGCTCACGGAGTTCCGTCACCATCAAAAGTGGTAAGGTTGTACAGCTCGTATTACCGTACTCTTGAATGTTGTACGGTACTTTTTTTGGTGGAAGCTTTAGTTTTTTACGAATGCGTTCATTCATAAATTTGTTGGCTTGATGGAAGAGATAATAGTCGTAAACGTTTAAATCAAGCTGATACTGCTCCATCAGCATCGTTACTGATTCAGGCGCTCGACTAATTCCGAAAGAGAAGACTTCCATTCCATCTAAGCCTTCATGTATCCCAGAGCGCTTAATGCCAGGGCCAAACTCTTTAAATTCAAAAGAGCTTGGTGCAACTGGATTACGACAACCACCGTCTGGCAACATCATAAAATGTGCTCCTGAACCATCAGTTGCGTGATGGAAATACATTTCCCGTGCAGTCGGGTCAAACTCCAGTGACGTAGCCGAGCCTGCATCCGCAAATAATGGCAACACACTCTTATCTTCAGGAGATGCCAATAAACTTTGGGTATTTCCCACTAGCAGCAAGGCACGCTTCAGATGGCCAGCGGATATCATTGAAGAAGCAATGCCTAACCCGTATACATACCCGGAACACCCCAAAGAAACATCAAATGCCATGCAAGACATGGGGAGTCCTAAACGATGTTGTAAGATACACGCTGTTGCAGGTAACCGATAATCTTGCGTTTGCGATACAAAAATAAGCAAATCAATCGTTTGCTTATCCCAATTCATCTCTGCTAAAAGTTTTTCAGCTGCCGAAAAACAGAGGTCTGAAGAACAAATCCCCTTCTCTACAATATGACGTCGCTCTATCCCTGTCGTCATGATAAACCTTAAAGCTTCATTCTCTTTAAAAAGAGGGCAGTGACGATTCTCAACCGTGTTCTTCGGAACACATGCAGAAACGCCTCGAATCGAAACGCCCTTTATATTGGAAAATGCCATAGAACTACTTATGCACGACTTTTAACCATATTAAATAAATCTTCGATTGTTTCCGAAGAACGTATATCGTTTCCTGATACGCTTACGTTGTATTCCTCATCAATCATTGAAATAACGGAAAGAGCTATCAACGAGCTCCAACCCTTCACGTCCTTAAACTTACTGCCTGGTGCCAATGCAATGCCATCTCCATCATCATACTGTTCAGTCATTTTTTCAATAAAAGCATTGATATCCATGCTACTATTTCCTTTTTTAACTTAAGTTAATTGTAAAACTCATTTTCCCGACTGGAGAAACATTATAATCTCGCAAATCTTTTCCACATCTGATAATTCCAGACTATCATAAATTGGCAGTGTCAATATACGGGCAGCGACTTGTCGGGCGACAGTGAGAGGATCTTTCACTGAAACGCTCCGATAACAGGCGTAGTCGCAGATTAGCGGATAGAAGTAGCGGCGCGTGAATACATTCCATTGCCTGAGTTTTTTATACAATTCATCACGGCTCATCCCAAATGCTTGTTCATCCACCTCGATGGGCATGTACCCATAGTTGTATTTTATCTCAGGAGATAGTGACGGCACGCACTGAATGCCGGGGATTTCCTTGAGACACTGTCGGTATACGTCACTGATCGCTGCGCGTTTCTGCATCAATTCTTCAAGGTATTTAAGCACCTGGCTTCCCATCAGGGCTTGCATTTCATTCATCTTGGCATTTGTGCCGGGCATGACCACTTCGACTTCGCTCTTGAAACCGAAATTCTTCAGATAGTCGAAAATGCCCTTCAGGCCTGCCTCTTTGAAAGTCAGCATGCCACCCTCTATTGAATGGAACAACTTGGTAGCGTGGAAACTGAACATGCTCAAGTCGCCAAAGTGCGCAATCGATTTTCCTCCCACTTTCACACCGAAAGCGTGTGCGGCATCATAAATGAGTTTCAAATTATGGCGTCCCGCAATGTCAGCTAAGGTATTGAGTTTGCAGGGATGGCCATAAACGTGTACTGCAAGGATGGCCGTTGTCCATGGGGTGATTGCAGCTTCTACCCTATCAGGGTCAAGAGTGTAATGGTTGGGTTCGATGTCCACGAAGATGGGCCTTATCTTGTTCCAGAACAACGCATGAGTGGTTGCCACAAATGTAAACGGAGTGGTGATAACCTCTCCCGTGATGCCCATTCCCTGCAAGGCTATCTGAAGCGCCAAAGTCCCATTATTGAAGATACAGAGATTGTCCGTTTCAAAGAAATTGCAAAGTTCTTGGGTAAAGCGTCGGAGGATTGGACCGTTATTTGTTAAACATCTGGTCTCCCAGATCTCTTGAAGTCCCTGGCGAAACTCATCCAACGGCGGTAAAAAGGGTCTAGTGACATATATTGGTTTTTCAAATGGTTTAATCATAAGATCATTCACGTAGTAATATTACATTATGCTGAACAACATTATTCATACCTATGTCTGCTTTCGTTATCTACTTTGATATCTTCTATAATCTTGATTATTTCCTGGGCCAATTCGATATCTTTTTCTGCAGTAAAGTGAGAATTGATGCCTAAAAAAACTCTTGGATTATCAGGCGGGCAAATGATATGCGTGCTCAGGTATGGAATTTTGTTCGCCTCAAGAACAGGCTGTAGTGCGCGGTACAAATGATCTCCACGCCCCTCATTATTAACGATGTACACAATGGGAATTTTCTTTTCCATTCGTACCTCTTTCGCAAACGTTTCCAATATTTTATGTAGAACCATCACTTCTTCGCTGTTCATGTTGAAGCCATTATTTGTTAAAATGCTGCTTATACGATTTTCCTTAAATCTCTCCGAGTAGGCCCGTCGTAAAACCCGAAAAAGTGCAGATTTGTCTATTATTGACTCTTTGAATAAGAAAGAGCTATAGAATTTGTCATATCGCGCAAGCCAATTTCTATACTCTGTCCACTTGAAGGGGTCGAACAAATAATTTTTGAATCCTTCTTCGGTGTAAAAAGGTGGATAGATATCCTTTAGTAGTCCATCTTGAAGAAAATATCGGGGAAAAGTATAAGGATGGCTCATGTCAAAGTAGCTTGTGGCTCCCGATGTCGCACTTAAAAATGCTACATTTTCCGTCATAATGCCTAAAATGACAACCGATGCCTCATGATGCCCCTTATCTGCGCGATACATGGCAAACGACCAACCGGGAGGCGTTCCTGGTCCGGCAATGCTGCGAATTACATATTTATTATCTTTTTTTGCAATAGCCTCTCCCAAAAGATTTGCATGCGACATACCATAGACGGCTATCAATGTTTGACCATTATCAGCTTTATTAGGTCGAGATTCATATTGCATGTTTTGCAACCAACCATATCCGATTATGGGGGCTGATTGATTATTGCCGGATTTTGATGCAAGTCTGGCAAATTTCCCTTCTACAGACCGGCCGTATTCAAAATAACCTTGAAGGAAAGAAGGGGGTGACTTGTCTGGATTTTCGGGAAATTTGAATATCAGATTTATAGCAACATCAATGATGGTTAAATACAAAATTATCCACAAAAATGCCTGGCAAGTTCTATAGTTGCCCATCTTAAAATTTCTTATTAATGCATGCATTAGAAGTTAAAATAAATGAACTGGGTGGCGCCTGTGCTCATCCCGATAACAAGCCCAAAAATCATGCAGGCATAAAGGGCGGTCCAAAGGGGCATAGGCAGGCTTTTGTAAAAACTCGTGCCATTTTTAGCATTTTCTATGAACTCGATGCATAGGAAGATTGGTATCCCGAATAGCGCTGCCGCACGAGGTCGAGCTGCCCCGAAATGTAAATTACCAAAATCGAAAATAAGTGTAGAAGAAAGGGTCATCACCTTTTCCCAAGACGGCGCCCTGAAGATTAGCCATCCGTAGCACGTTATGGAAAAAAACAACGCCGTCTTTGTGATTGTGTTTAACAAACTGGCTTGGATTGTAATAACGCTTTTTGCCGTTGAAATCACTCTATGAATAGCAAGGACAACACCATGATAAAAACCCCATAAGATGAAGTTCCATGCTGCGCCATGCCATAACCCGCCGAGCACCATTGTTATGATGAGGTTTTGATATGTCTTTACCTTGCCGTTACGATTTCCTCCCAATGGAATATAAAGATAATCACGCAGCCATGTCGATAAGCTTACATGCCATTTGGACCAAAACTCTCGAGGATTTTGAGAAAAATACGGCAAATTGAAATTAACCATGAGATTAATCCCAAATAGTTTGGCGGTGCCTCTTGCAATATCGGTGTATCCCGAGAAATCGCAATATATTTGTAAGGTAAATAACACGGTTGCAACAACCACGTCGATCCAGCTCGCTTGACCTGTGGAACTGAAAACCGAATGTACTGTTTTGACTACGCCATCGGCAATAACAATTTTCTTAAACAGCCCATAAAAAATCAGGTGCAGGCCACGAAATGTTTGTTTGTTTGTTATCCTTCGTGCCATGGCTATTTGCTGCAATAAATCCTTCGCGCGATCAATAGGTCCTGCTAAAAGCGCAGGGAAAAAGGCGATGAAAAGGGCAAAATTTTTATAGTCTCGTTCTGGTTCGCAATGTTCCCGATAAACATCGACTACATATCCTATGCCCTTAAATGTATAAAAAGAAACACCGATGGGGAGAATAATATTGAGATGAAACCTTGACGGGTCCATGCTGAAACTTCTAATGAGCCATTCCACATTCTCAATGAAGAAATTATAGTATTTAAAGAATCCTAAAATACAAAGGTTTGCTGATATGCCTATGACTAAAGCGAAAAGATGTTTTTTCTTTCCATCTGTTTTGATTGTACTTGAATAGAACAAGTTGCTGGCGATTATTGTCAATCCCACCAGCAGGAATAAAATCCAGCCTTCTTTAGTTGACGTGAAAGCCCGCCAATCAAAGTAAACAGCCAAATTCTCCTGGGGTAAAAGAAGATAATTCCAATTAACTACTACTAAGAAGAAACAAGATATTATTAACATTAAAGAAGCTTTTGTGCGATCCCTGACCTTGATTTCTCCATCTTTAATAATAATTCCACAGCAATAATTCACGATGGTTGACAAGATGATTAAAAATAAAAACCGTATATCCCACCATGCATAGAATATATAACTGGCAAGCAGCAGCCAGATATTCTGCCGGTGATACGGGAGTATCCTGTAAATTATATAGACCACAGGCAGAAATATGACATATGTTATTGAATTAAAAAGCATGGGCCCTTTTCATATATGATTAGTTTAGAGGCATAACTTTGTTTTCAAGCGCTCCACTTTCTTGTGGTTGACTCTCCAGACTTCGCGGTCGAGTTGCCAGGTGACTCTTCGGTACCCGTAACCGGAGAACTCCAGGCAGATGTAAGCAATACGGCCTTCCAAAGCCTTATCGGGAGATTTCTCCTTCTTCTGATGATAAAAGCTTCTCCGGGAAAGATTCATGAGTTCGCACCCCCTTGGAATGCTTTGGATAAGGGTGCGATTTTCGGCAACGAACTCTCGCTGCCAGCTCCGCTTCCCTGGAGGGTTCGGCATTCAGCTTTCCATCAGCATACTGATAGCATTGCAGAGTCCGTAATACCATACTATCTGCTCACCCTTGCTCGGTATATGAGAACACATTACAGCCAGCCATTCCAGAGCAGGGAATACCTTGCTTGACTTTCCGTCCTTAGACGTATAGACGACCCTCGCATCCTGATCCAGGTACTGCATGCGTTTCTGGGAGAATAATGCCCGGATGATGTAGCATGCAAGGTTTTCCATAGCCGTTGCATCATTCGGAGATGTACAGTTGCCACAGAAGACGTGGAAGACTGAATGCCTCCATGATGAGAGCATGCGGATCACTTCCCTTGCCAACGCCCCTGCCGTATAATCAGCCGAACAACTTACTGGCGTGGTGGAGGAGGAAGTGATGTTGCTCCACTATATTCATACGCCCCCATATCAGGAGCAGTTCCATATAGCACCTGCACACCGTCTGATTTCTTGTAAAGCCAGATAGACGCGCCGTTAGACCACGTCTTGGCTGAAGCAAGGGTAATTGTCTTAGTGGTATAGTTAATAGAACTAATCTTAACCACATTGCCCACCGTGCCGATTGCTATCCAATCAGGAAAGTGGGTTACGTTTCGTGCCAGAAGAGAACCCCATGTACCATCTTGAAAGTAAAGAGCATCAGTCACCACTAAGGTAGTGGAGTTTGTTCCTGCTCCTACTGCCGTCGTGAGATAGGTTCCGCCATTTATCGCTCCAGAAGAAGCTTGTAATGATAAATCAGGAAGAATTGAACTGGATGTATTAGATAAATCAGGATTAACGAATTTCGGGTCTCCATTTGTTGTCATCCAGTTGTTTGTAACTATATCAACACTTGATGGTGAGCATCCTATAGAGCTTCTCAACCAACAAATATCTCCATCATGATTGTCGTAGAGAAGATTATTTTTAATTACATTATTCGAGTTTGCCCCGGAAGTGTATTGTGTTATACCTTGTCCCGAACGCCAAAAACCATTATTGATCCAGTTATTCACCCAATCAAATCCATAACCATGATGGTAAATAGTGTTGTTATAAATTCTGTTCTCCATCCCTCCTCGACCAGGATACCCTGTTGCTCCTGCGTATTTTATAAAAATACCTGATTGCATACCATTGTACAGAAAATTATATCTTACAATATTCTTTGGTGCAGCAAGATCAAGGTTTGATGGTCCTGCATTGTTAGGATTAACACCAGCATGTCCTATGCGATTGCCTTCTACAAGAACATATGTAGCATCACGGCTATAACCATCAGTTACTTGCACACATCTGTGCCCAAACTTTCCGTTATATGCTGGATTCTCATACGTTGGAATTCCGTTCGGAATCACCTTCGTTGAAGAGGTACAACCTGTCATCCAGGGTTCATTGTGCAAAACATTGTTCTTAAATACAGTAAATCTACCAAACTGATCAAATAGAGCATGAGCGGCATATTCAAAATAGTTATTCTCAACTGTATTATAATTGCTTTCATCTGGGCCATATCCAGAACCAGGAGCACACCCTATCTTCATGATGTCGGTGGCCTCACCGCAAGGATTGCCACTGAATTTCTTTGAGAAGGTATTATGATGGAACCAGTTATGTGTTAACCAGCAATCTTTTGTAGGACAAGTACATCCCATCATAAAGACGCCTACACCAGCTGCGGTAGCCTGAGAAGTGCTTTTAAATACACAGTTCTTGATCTCATTATAACTTGCAGAATATTGCATATATATCCACGCGTATATATCCTGAAATGTTATGCCATCAACTATTATATAATTAACATTAATCAAAAGACCATATGATGAAGTACCAGATTGTGTAATAATGGGAATTTCCCCTGGAGCAGCAGCATAGGTTATTTTATTTGCAAGCGTTCCTGAATGGGCTGGAGCTATGCCGTTTCCTCCTGATAATGTATACGTTCCTCCCCGCAGTAGAATGGTATCACCAGCAATGGCATTGGCGTTGGCAGTAGCAAGAGAGCATGGGGAACTACTATTGGTACAACTCGGCCACGGAGCCGTTCCATCCGGTGAAACATAATATGTCCCAGCGAAAGCCTTAGCAGCAAATAACAATATTGCAATGAATGTAATTATTTTTTTCATTTATTTTCCTCTTTTAGACATTAAGTTCTGACTACCCAAAGAAATATAATAAGAATAGATAATAGTTTTTTCATACTTTATATCATCTTCCACTCCTCTAACGGCACAGGTCAGGGGGGAGAATTAGAAGAGTGAGCTCCAAGAAAGGGCTTATCTTTTAATAAGGTATGTTGCATTTCTCCGTCTTACAACCAGCACGATTCCGACAGGGATTATTAAAAATAGTGTCATTAAATACGGATATTCAAAACAATAAACAAGAGGTGTCAGTGCCCACCCTACAGCAGTCTTTAATGTTTCATGCTTGGCTATGAAATTTGCTATTGGCGGAGAGTGTCTATAATAGAAATTCACAAATACTTTGCCCACGAAATTTGTTAATAAATATTTGTCTCTAAAATCTCTAAGAACATTTACGTGAGGATCAAGATTTGAACCAAACGCAGCAGTTGCAATAGCGCAACTGCCACCTCCACCTCCACCAACGGAAGATGACGAGGACGATCCGTGATCTATACTAGGGAAGTCATATTGACGCTGACACATAGTAGGGTCCCCATATTCACACGCCCCATAATCAGGAGCGGAACCATACAACACCTGAGTTCCATCTGATTTTTTATAAAGCCAGATAGATGCACCATTACTCCATGTCATGGCTGAGGCAAGGGTGATTGTGTTGGTAGTGTAATTAATAGAACTAATTCTCACCACATTGCCAACCGTCCCTATTGCAATCCAGTCAGGGAAATGTGTTACGTTTCTTGCCAGAGAAGAACCCCAGGTGCCATCTTGAAAGTAAAGAGCATCTGCTACCACTAATGTAGTAGAATTGGAACCTGCACCTACAGCCGTCGTGAGATAGGTTCCCCCGTTTATTGCTGTTGATCCTGCCTGAAGCGATAGATCGGGAAGCGTCAGGCTGGATGTATTAGTTAAATCAGGATTAACGAACTTGGGCTCTCCATTTGCAGTGACCCAGTTGTTTGTAACTGTATCAATGGCTGCGGGTGAGCATGGAGAAGAACTCCATAGTGAACAAATGTCTCCGTTAGCATTATCATAGACAATATTGTTTTTTATTACATTTCCTGTAGGGGTTCCGTGCGCGCTGTATTGTGCTATACCATGTCCGGAATAACTACCCCCACCATATTTAATCCAGTCATATCCATAACCATGATGATAAATCGTATTATTATAAACTCTGTTATTTATTCCTCCCGTATAACCCCATTCACCACTTACTTGTCCTGCATATTTGAAATAGATGCCCGCCTGCATCCCGTTGTACAAGTAATTGTATCTTATGATATTCTTCGGTGCGGCAGCATCGATGTTCATTGGGCCGGAATTGCCGGGATTAGTCGACGCATGACCAATGCGATTACCTTCTACAAGAACATACGTAGCATCGCGCTCATGGAAATCGCTTAACTGAAGGTTTCTATGCCCGTATTTCCCATTGTATGCTGGATTAGTATAGATTGGAGTGAAACTACTTGTCGTACAACCCGTTATCCACGGCTCGTTGTGCATGACGTTGTTTCTAATAACGGTATACATGCCGAAATTATCCAGGATGGTATGACCGGCATATTCAAAATAGTTATTTTCAATCGTGTTATAATTGTCTGCATTTTTAGGATATGACGCGTCACTGGGCGCAGAGCCTATCCTCATAATATCAGTAGATTCTCCACATGGATTTAACAACTGTCGCTTTGAGAAAGTGTTGTGATGAATCCAGTTATTCGTTACCCAACAATTATGTGTCCCACAATATGCCCCGGTTATTAAAACGCCTATACCCGCCTCGTATCCGGCTTCACTCATAAATATGCAATTCTTGATTTCATTATAACTTGATGAATTTACGATGTATACCCATGTTTGGATATTCTTAAATGTTATTCCGTCAATCACGATGTAGTTATCTGCATTAAGATCAATTCCGTATGTTGTCATAGCATAGGGTGATTGTGTAATGATGGGGGTTTCCCCTGGAGCAGCAGCATAGGTTATTTTATTTGCAGCCGTTCCTGAATGGGTTGGAGCTATACCCGCCTCATTCGCTTTTGTTAGTGTATACGTTCCCCCCTTCAAGTAAACAGTATCACCAGCAACGGCATTGGAATTAGCAGTAGAAAGAGAACAGGGTGTAGCTGAACTGGTACAAGCCGGCCATGTGGCAGTTCCGGTTGGAGAAATGTAGTGGGTGGCTGCAAAACAGATTTGAGTAAAATAGAACGCGGCGAATATACTTAAAGCAAGAAAGAATTTAATGAATTTCCTTTTTTTCATAAAGTATTCCTTAGCAAATTATTATAGAGAGCACAAGTTTTATCACCGGTGAGCCCGCATGAATGATTCTCGTTTGTATATTTTATTATGTCTTCCCGAGTAGCTTCCATATTTTTGTAAAGTTCGCTATGGTAATAGAGAATATTATTTTTAGCTAAATCTTCAGGATCTTCGGGTCTGCAAATAAACCCCATTATACCCTCAACAACGGCATCTTTTAATGAGCCGACATCTGCCGCAACTCCCGGAAGACCAAAATGGTACGATGTATAAATGAATACGATCTGGAAAATATTTTTATTGGGTAATATCAAAACATCAGCGGCTTTAAAATAGATTTCAGCTTCTTCTTCAGGTATATATTCTATCATTTTCCGCAGCAGGCTCTCTCACGATACCATGCGTCTGATCAATCATTAACTGCTTTCCCAATTCGCTGCCAAGGGCTTCACCATTAACGAATGCATGGCCGTTGACGCCCTGTTTCGGCAGATGGTCTTTAATGTTCTCAGGGGAACCAGAGTGGTAAAACCAGCATGAGAAAGAGGGGTCACGTCAAATTACCAAAAAGTAAGGGAAGCTGCTTAAAAATTGATCACTCATGGAGGTTAAATGAACTCGTCATAAGCCGAAAAAATCGGTCATAAAACGGAGAACTAAGAAAATTGTCGGTTGTTCTAACCTCCAATGTCACTGACAATAGCCAAACTTCCACAGCTGAATCCCGCCTTGCGCATCCCGGTAAGCTTGGATTTCGCCACGCATGGTGGCATTGTTGGTAAAAAGCATTCTAATTTGGGAAGCATAAGCAGCAATACCGTCCTGCCATGCGCGCAATCCACTATCAGAGACAGGATAAAGCTCCGCTGTCATGCCGTTCGTCTTTTTGGCAAGATAGTCTGGATTTCTTAACAGATACGGGATATCGGCATAATAAAGTAACTGCTTCCCCAGACGCTCCAAAGACTTCCGCGTCATAATGTGATCCACGTGGCCGCTAATGGCCAGGGGCGAAACAACCGTATCCTGTGCGTTCAGTTGAGCTTTGAAGAGGCTGGCGACCCGGAATGTAATGGTAAGTTCAAATGGATTGATTGAAGTATAAATCTTGCGCGGGTATAAAAAACAGCCAAAGATCGTCTTGCGGTAGATACAGTCTGGGATGGGTAAATATACTGCACTCGCACCGACCGTCGCGATCGCAACGCTGTCCTCTAAGCGGCGCAGAGCCATTATCTCATCGGTATTTCTGAGCTTCCATTTGTTATTCCAGCCTTCCGCAAGCGCGGAGATCTTCCCCGGAGGCAGGTCACCTGCGCAGACCGTCCATATCTCAACCGGTGTGCCTTGCCGCGTCAAATCCGAGATAAGGCCACCGCAGGAAAGCACGGCGTCATCAAAATGGGGAGAAACAAAGATCCAACGCCGGAGAGGTGTTTCCAGTAGATTCTGTTCCGGATTGATATATTTGATCATATAAAAAAGCTACTTCCCTAGTTGTGCATGAACCGAATCAAGCGAGGCCGTACCTCTGATTGGGACGCCGTTAATCGGTTGTATGATAATGTGACACTGCATAAAGAAAACACGAATAGGTGTGTGGCGATGAACTCACATTCAAAGATATTTACCGCGCTCCCTCCGCTGGATATACATCTTCAGGCTACGGTCGAGCAAAATAAGATTTTTATCCCATGAAGAAGGTATATGCCGATAAAGGATACTTTTTCATGCCTTTCGAGCCAGATTCACGCGGTTGATGAAAAATGCCATTGACGCCATGTTCTGGCAGATGGCCTTTAATCTCCTTCGGGGAACCAGGGTGGTAAAACCAGCATGAGAAGGGGGGGTAACGTCAAATTGCCCAAAAGCAGTTGAAACTGCTTAAAAATCGATCTCTCATAGAGGTTAAATGAACTCGTCATAGGCACAATAACCGATATCCGACCATTTGAACGGCTGGAATAAAAATAATAAACTCGAAAAAATCAGGTAAAAAACTGATCATCTTGAATTCATGATTCAACTCCCTAAGATTTCTTGCAGCCATGCTATTCCTTCATTAATGCTTGATGAACGAAAAGGTAATTTTTGTTGGTAAGTAAGTTATAAGATATTTTAATAGTGATTTCGCTGAAGGGTATATAATAAAAGCACTCTTAAAAAAATTTCTTGCTTTTATTTTTTCTCTTTTTTCAAGGAGCAAATTTCCAATAGAACGTTGATTTGAACTTCTAATCTGTTGCAATGCATGCTTTTCATAGGAGTTAAGTCTCTTATCATGTGCCAAATTATTATAGACAGTGTTTAAAGACATTCGCGAAAATATAGCCTTCTTAAAATATTGATCAGTAAGTTTTTTAGTCGATTCATCACGATGATAATACAATGCAAGTGGCCGCTCATATATCCCCAGCGGCCCCCCAAGAGACATGCGTGCAATTAAATCCATGTCTTCATAAATAGTCAGATCCTCATTGAACATACCTGTACTCAACAAAGAATTGCGACATATCACAGTCGTTATAGGCATAGCTATATGGTTTCTTATTACAAAAAGAAATGGTCTTTCAATAATTATGTATGGTGTCTTATCAAATTTATGAAGTAAAATCTTGTTCTCGAATGTATTTATCTTTTTGCCAGAAATTTCCATTTTGATTGAATTTGTCATATGCATACGAATTTTGGGTTCTTCCTTTGCTCGTTGCATCTGACATTCAAGATATTCAGGCATCCATTCATCATCGGAATCTAAAAAAGCAAGCCATTCCCCTCTCGCTACCTTTATTCCTGCGTTTCTTGCAGCACTAACGCCGGAATTATTTTGATAAATATAATGTATTTTTGCATTGTATTGCTTCAATACGTTTTTAGTGTTATCTGTAGACCCATCATCAATTACTATTAGTTCATAATCTTTGAAAGTTTGATTTATAACGCTATCTATTGCTAAAGTTACAAATTTTTCGCGATTATAAGTAGGTATGATAACACTTACGAGAGGAGGTTTCATATGTAGACTTTTTTATTTTGAAGGGTTATTATTAAAACGATTTCTCCGTAACTTTAGCGAACGGTAAATTGCTGGAAAAAGCATGTAGAACAGGGATCGCATGTTTGACATTGGCAACCCCATCTTTTTTTTAACTCATATAAAATCCTGTACTTTTTTACAAATGAGCTTTTATAAAAGCACACATCTGTCCAAGATAAATTTAAAAATTGAAAGGGTGCATACAATCAGGTAGAAGTTTCTTTGCGACAAGAAAACGAAAAACCTGAAAAGGAGGCACCCTGATGAATAGCTTGAGCAGCATTTTTGGTCAAATTCTACACCTTTTTTCGAGGAAAGAGTTCTTTTAAACAGTATATGCAACCCAGGCCGAGCGAGGCGCCAAGGGATTCAGTTGCTGGGACCAGTTTGTAGCGATGCTTTTTTGCCAACTGGGACAGGCCCATTCCCAGGAACAGAAATATCGTGAGCGATCAGATCATAGAGATTGAAGGATTTTAATCGCATCAAAAGTATCCCGGTGCCTTGAGGCGGTTGGAGGTCTGGGATGAAGAGAATGAAAAAGTCATCGTGCTTCTGACCAATCACATGTCGTTTTGGTCAACGACGATTGCCACCATTTCCCTTTGAGTAAATCCTCCGTAAATTATGGCAGGCTAACATGCACTTTATTGCCCTGTCCAATTTTTAAGGCGAGTTAGAGATAGTCTGTTTAAC
>Ga0209254_10001331_pt1 | contig 21977 bp, 16 predicted proteins | sample FrelakmetDIP11DI_FD_187148 | JGI IMG/M metagenome (GOLD analysis project Ga0209254, IMG submission 187148) | Freshwater lake sediment microbial communities from the University of Notre Dame, USA, for methane emissions studies - DIP11 DI (SPAdes)... | ecosystem: Environmental > Aquatic >...
GCATTAGATTTACAGGTATCTCCGCATCATGAAAGTGAAACACTGCAAAAATTTCAATTCAATAAGAGAATCTATTTCATTTATTTTTATCTTATAAATAATAATTTAATCAAGTGTGATTAAATATAAGTGGGGTTTATGTCTAACCAACCCTGCAGCCACATTGCAAATGCGACCTAAATAGATAATCCTATATTTTTATTTATTTCGAAAGTTAGACGTCAGTATATCAGGGTAAGTAGAGCAGAAATTATTGTGTGGGGATTTTTTTCAGCAGCATAAAATAACCGCAGAGATTTTTTTTATCGACCCTGTTTACCTGAACAGGTTTGATCATATGAAATTCAGAAACCGTAGGTATATAAGAGTAGGTAATTATATTTCCATCTGCATCATCCCACTGGTTTTTTTTATACACCACCTGCTTTTCATCATAATCATACATTCTCACTTCATAAAGTTTTGAACGTATATCGCCTATGAAAACAACCTGGTACCAGGTGCCTTGTGTCAGTGGGAGTATAACCGGCAATTCGTATTCGCTTTCCATGGTAACCATGGCTTCCCGCAAGACCATAAATCCTCCGCTTATGTAAAGCTTTTTCAGGCTGTCGGCCTGGTTGAGCATAGATTCTTTTTCGCAGGGACTGATCCGTATCACATCATTTTGTGCCTTTGCATTAATCGAAAAAAGCAGGGCTGCAAAAAAAGACAGGAGAATGGTTTTCTTGTTCATAGTACGGATATTGAAGGGCGGACCTTATACAAAACGGGTAATCAGTTTCTTATATGGCAGTTTGATGCAAAGCATCCGGGAAGCCAGTTATACACTGAGTTCCCGGACAATCTTTGCTGAAGATAAAACGCCTGCCTTCAGCGAAAATTATACTTTATGGAAATATACAGAACTGGCCTGGGCTGTTGCCGTAATTACCAGGTCGTTGATACATACATGGGCCGGCAGGTTGGCGCAGTATAAAACAACATCTGCCACATCCTCTGCGCTAAGGGCCTGGAAACCAGTATATACCGACTTCGCCAGTTTTTCGTCGCCCTTGAAACGAACCAGCGAAAATTCTGTTTCCGCCGCTCCCGGATGGATGACCGTTACTTTGATGGCATGCCGCATAAGGTCTACCCGCATGGATTTACTGATGGCATCAACAGCATGTTTTGAAGCGCAATATGCGTTGCCTTTTTCGTAGACTTCTTTACCGGCAATGGAACCCATATTGATGATATGCCCACCACCGCCTTTTTTCAGGTAGGGCATCACGGCTTTGGAAACAAAGAGCAGGCCTTTGACATTAGTATCGATCATGGTTTCCCAATCTTCGAGGCTGGCTTCATCAAAATAATCCCTTCCCAGGGCAAGGCCGGCATTATTCACGAGGATGTCTATAGATTTCCATTGATCCGGCAGGTCTTTCAGTTCCTGAAAAACAGCATCCTTATCCTGCACATCAAAATTCAGGGGTAATACATTGATGCCATAACTGGTTTTAAGGCTTATCGCCAATTCATCCAGTCTTTCTTTTCTCCTGCCGGTTATGATGATATGATCTCCGCCTGCGGCGAATTTTTCCGCAATGGCCTTTCCGAAACCTGATGTGGCACCGGTAATGAAAATGATCCTGTTCATATTTTGATAAATAAATGGGCTTTCAAAAAAAAGCAGTCATTGAAACATAATCATACAGAAAGCTGATCTGCTGATTTACTGTATAGATTAAATCGTTACCTGATCAGTGTGGTATTTCCTTTTTTGAAGATCACCTTACCGGTATAGTCTCTTCCTTTAACGTACCAGGCAAAAGTGTCTGTGCCCTGTTCCTTACCGGATATCTTACCATCCCAGCCTTTCCCAAATTCACTGGTACTGAAAACCAATTCTCCCCAGCGGTTGTATACCCTGAAAAATTCCAATTCGCTTACACCCGCAGGTATGGGTACCAGTACATCATTCAGCCTGTCACCATTAGGGGTAAACGCAGTTGGTACAAATATGTCCGGGTCTGTTTTGAAAACCCTTACACTAATGGTGTCAAAAGCAAAACAACCTTCATTAGAAGCCACTCTGATTATATAAGTGATATCCTCATTCAGGTTTGCAACCGGGTTTGGAATACCCTGGTTGGTTAATCCGGTTGCTGGCGTCCAAAAATAAACATCACCTCCGCTGGCATTAAGTTGCAATGGTTGACCAACAACTACGGCGGTATCATTTCCGGCAAAGGCCGCTATTGGTGCTATTACATTTACCCTAACAGAATCAAAAGCTGATTTAGGGCAGCCTTCATTATTCCGTACAGCCACAAGGTATGTTGTGCTTTGTTGCGGCCGGGCAATGGGATTGGGAATGGTATTGTCTGATAATCCGGTTGCAGGGATCCATCTGTAACTGGCCCCGCCGGAAGCCTGAATGGCTGCAAAATCACCAAAGCATATCGTTGTGTCATTACTCACAGTAATGGTAGGATAGGGGACAGTATTTACCGTAAACGCATCACTGGCCTGGCAACTGCCGATATTGGCTATCACGGTGTATGTTGTGGTGCCTGTAGGCCTTGCCAATGGATTTTTGATGTTCGCGTTGTCTAAGGAAGCCGCTGGTTGCCAGCGGTAGCTTAATGCATCACTTTGTGGACTTAGCCTGAACGTATCCGTTAGGCAGATGGTTGTATCATTGCCTGCATTCAGGGTCACAAACTGCTTTACATTTATGAATACGGAATCTGTATTGACACAGCCGGGCGCTGACGTTAAAGTGACGTAATATGTTATAGGCGCATCCGGACTTACCAATGGATTAGCGATAGTGGTATTGTTAATGGCAATGTTAGGCGACCAGCTGAAAGTGCCGTTACCAACAGCATTCAACTGCAGCGTGTCAAGCGAACAAAGTAAGGTATCATTCGGTACAAGTAATGGAGGGCGGCTTAAAACATTGACGGATTGATCCACTGTATCCCTGCACCCTTTACTGCTTCCTACAATTAGTTGTACAGGGTAGTTTCCTATAGCAGGATATATATAAGTGGGATTTTGTAACCTGGATGTATCCGGATTGATCTGGGGGTTACCGAAAGACCAGCGCCAAAAGTCTACAACGCCATATTGTGTTGTTGTTTTGTCTGTAAATCTTAACGGCACACCACTGCATCCATCTTCAACAGTATAACCTGCAAAAAAACCAGGGTATACTTTGGCAATGGTAATGGCTGTATCTGAACAATCCTGTCCCCGGTTAGTGATCAATCTTACCCGGTATATTCCAGTATCCGGGAAAGTAAATGTGGGCCTTTGTAATGATGATGTATCGGTTGTTGAATTTGACACGCCAAAGTCCCAGAAATATGTTTTAATGAGTGGGCTATTGCTTCTGTTTTGAAAAGTAAGGACAAAGCCATCACAGGTTACATATTCCGGTTGCAGGTCTGCTGCCGCAATTGAGCAGGGTGCTACTTTGATGTGCAGGTCTTTACGGTGCCGGTTAATTAATATACCCTGCCTGAATTCCAGCACACTTACAGTTACAACATAGATGCCCGAAGCAGGTGCAACACCACTCATTATACCTGTGCTTGAATTAAGTGTTACACCAGGGCCCATGGGCTGTTGCGGAGAATATCCAAAACTATAAGGTAAACTGTTATAGGGTGGCGGAGCGGCTGTGGCAGGTTGTGGTGTGTTGATATTGTCGTAGTCATATGCCTCATCAAAAACATAGGATAATGAGTCGCTTTCGGGGTCTTTTGCACTGAAATCATAAACAAAAGGATTGTCTTCACAAACCAAAACCGTGTCACTGCCATTAAATACGGGGCTGCTATTGCGTGGCGCAGCAGGCGAAGTATTTAACCCCGGAATGTTTGCCGTATATGTTCCACCGGTATTGGACGAATTCTGCACATTGGAAATGTTTTCAATACGGCAACAACGTTGATACGAAATGGAATACCCATTTGCTGTAAATGGCAATTCCACATCCTCTATATAGACACCAATTTCATAGCAAACGATTGGTGCATTATCTATGCATGGTCCGGGGGTTGTTAATTCTACTTTATCTTTTCGTGTCATATTCACCTGGAGATCACGGAAAATTCCGTTAACACCATTTTGGTAAATAGTTATAGCTGCTCTTGCATCAAGATCTGCTCCTGAAGACTGGCAATCGCGATAAAGCCTTAAAGTAATTCTGTATAAACCTGAGTTAGCATTGCTTCCAGGTCCCAGGTAAGTGTAAGACATTTCTCCGCCGGCAATATGCCTGGCTTGGGTTTGCAGAAAAAATCCACAGGATAGTATAAACAGGATAAGGTATTTATTCACTCTTGTTTTCATTTAGATGTTGCAGGTACGCAAGCAGGGCAGCATTAGATTTTTCCGGTGCCTCCCGCATTCCCATATGCGCCACAGCTTTCCAAATATGTACGTGACTTTCACGGGGCAGGTGGCTTTGTGAAAGGGACTCTTGTAAATTTACTGTTTTATCCTCTTCGCCCATAATAAAAAGCACAGGTTTAGGAAAATTTTCTAAAACCGCTTTACGGTCAGGCCTTTGCATCATGGCCCGGTAATAACTCACCACTGCGGAAGCCGAAAAAGCCTTAGATTCTTCAACATGTTGGGCAAGTCCGGCCGGATCAGCTTCTTTATAAACAGCGCCATATAAATTCGGAATTACCTCTTCCAGGAAGGCTGCAGGCCCGTGTGATTGTACAAAGCTGATGCCTTTTTGCCTGGCTTTAATTTTCTCTTCATTGTCGGCCATGGCTGCACTGTGAAAAAGGCCAAAGCCGTTTAACCTTTCGGGATATTTTTCAGCAAATGCAAGCGTGATATACCCGCCCATGCTATGGCCTATCAGTGCACACTGTTTAATGCCTTCCTTATCAAGAATTTTGAGCAGGGCTTCCGCATAATCTTCCATAGTGAGGAACTCATCGCCCATGTCGGGCATCGGGCTTGATCCGCTGCCGGGGAGATCCGGTGTTATGATGCGGAAATGTTCGGACAGGAATCTTACCTGCTTTTCCCATATCGAAGCTGATTCGCCAAAGCCATGAAGCAGGATCACCGGCATCCCATTCCCCGCATCATCGTAATAAAGCAGGGTTCCCCTGTAGTCAATATTTTTTTTCATAAATGATTATTTTTTTGATGCTGATATCCTCCACGCACGCCATCCCAGTAAAAGTACAACCGGGATAATTGCGGGGTTTAATTCCTGTGGCAGAAAGAACCATGCCAATACAAGCAGCGCGGATAAAAGGGCCGTAAACCTGAAGTAATTTTTGGCAAAAGGGGTTTGCTTCCTGGTCAGAAAAGCTGCGATAAGATGTGTGGGTAATGCCCAGAGCAGGTTGTAATTGTTGGCGCATATCTGGTGATCAGTCCCAGTCCACATGAATATCAATAATACCCCGAGCAATCCTGTTACCATGAATAATAAGAAATCGGAGAGTGCAAGTAGTGTAACAGATCCCCTGAACGAAAGAAATGATAACACTGCAATAGCTCCAAGTATAAATGAAAAAATAAAGGCTGGAGTTGTAAGGGGATTTCCATCCATATCCCCTGTATCTTTTTTAAGATAAAGCGCTATTTTCTGCTGAACCAGCGGTGTGCCTGCATTACTGCTGCTGTCAAAACCTTTTTCAAGATAGTCGGGCAGGAACATGGCTTCATCTGCTGTCATTAGCCTGTCGAGTTTTGCACCGAGCAAGAGGTCGATTCCCAGTTTGCTCCAGTGCATCCTGTTCATGTTTAGGTAGTAATGGATATGGTTCCTGAAACTGGTTGGCTGATTCGACAGAATATCTGTTGTGAGATATTTCTTGCCTGATTTTTTCATCACAAGGTCCCTGAGCCGGGTAGTGCAGTTGTCGAATAAAAAATCATATTTATAGCTCCTGTTTTCCGGCCGCAGATTGGTGAAAAGAAATTGCTGCATTTCTTTTTTTTCGGAACAGGTTAACTGTAATAGCTGTTCTGAAACGGAACGGTTATCGGCTGAATAGTTGTAGAGAAAATCTATAAAATTTTCCTGGTCGAGATAATAGAGCAATTTACCGCGTACGAATTTTGCATAAAAATCCGGGTCGTTAAAATCAAATACGCCGTAATTATAAATGATATCTGTTCCGGTGCTTTTATCAACCACCCTTAACGCACTGTGCCCAAAAGTGGAGTATAATTCAGTGCCCGGACTGCAGGTGAGCAGGCTTATCCGCAAATCACAGGAATCAGTTTGCGAGAAAGTGAATAGTGAGTAGTGAATAGTGAGTAAGGTCAAAAACAATCTTTGCATCTTTATTTCTTCTATATTTTTAAACTAAAAAGATTATTAGAGCTAAAGCAAAGAAAGGAAACACGGTATATTGAGATGCCCCGGTTCGTGTCCTCACGAACCGGAAAACGGAATTTTTAGGATGATGGTTCGTGAGGACACGAACCATGGCACCGTATCTTCATTTCATTGCAATTGATGTATTTTGCCTTTGCTATCAACTAACAACTATCAACTAACAACTCATTTACCTGCTATAGTTCGGCGACTCTTTCGTAATGACCACATCATGCGCATGGCTTTCTTTCATACCTGCATTGGTGATCTTAATGAACTGTGCCTTTTGCAATAAGCTGATATCCTTAGCCCCACAGTAACCCATACCCGCTCTTAGTCCGCCAACATACTGTGCGATCACTTCACTTAAATGTCCTTTATAAGCCACCCTTCCTTCAATACCTTCCGGTACCAGTTTCTTGATATCATCTTCCACGTCCTGGAAATACCTGTCGCTGCTGCCTTTCTGCATGGCGCCTATAGAACCCATGCCGCGGTATTGCTTGAATTTTCGGCCTTCGTAAATGATGGTTTCCCCCGGGCTTTCTTCAACTCCTGCAAAGACGCTGCCCATCATTACGGCTGATGCGCCGGCTGCAATGGCTTTTACCACATCACCTGTATAACGGATACCGCCATCCGCAATCAATGGGACATTCAGTTTCTTTAAGGCATGCGCTGCTTCCATGATGGCCGTGATCTGCGGAACACCTGCGCCCGCCACAATACGTGTGGTGCAAATAGAACCTGGTCCGATACCTGCCTTTACCCCATCTGCGCCGGCTTCTGCCAATGCAATCGCACCTGCTGCGGTGCCGATATTACCAGCCACAACCTGCATTTTTTTGAAATTCTTTTTTACCAGTTTCAGGGCGTCTATAACGCCTTTGGTATGTCCGTGTGCACTGTCAAGACAAACGACATCAACACCATGTTGCTGAAGTGCGGCAGTCCTGTCGAGCATATCCTTTGTGATCCCTAAAGCGGCGCCTACGCGCAAACGGCCAAATTCATCTTTGGCGGCATTGGGGAAACTCTGTAACTGAATAATATCCCGGTAGGTGATCAGGCCGATCAGTTTTCCGGTGCTGCTTACAACCGGAAGTTTTTCGATCTTATATTTCTGGAGGATCTTTTCTGCTTTTTTAAGGTCAGTGCCTTCCGGCGCAGTGATAAGTTTTTCTTTGGTCATCACTTCGCTTACTTTGCGTCGATTATTGGTTTCGAAGCGGAGGTCGCGGTTTGTGAGTATGCCTACCAGTTTATGAGAACCGTCAATGATAGGTATGCCGCCAATTTTATTCTCTTTCATCAACCTCAGGGCATCACCGATGGTGGCATCTTCCAGTAAAGTCACAGGATCAATGATCAGGCCGCTTTCGCTTCTTTTTACTTTTCTGACCTGTTCGGCCTGCTGGTCGATGGTCATATTTTTATGCAGGATACCCATGCCACCTTCCCTTGCGAGGGCCATGGCCATTTGCGATTCTGTTACCGTATCCATTGCGGCGGATATCAGTGGTATATTGAGTTGTATATTTCGGGTGATCCGGGATATTAAACTTACTTCACGGGGGAGTACCTGGGAGTAGGCCGGAACAAGGAGTACATCGTCAAATGTAAGGCCTTCACCAAAAAATTTTGCCAGGATACTGTCTTTGGAGGGATTGATTCTTGTTGCCATGTGCAAAAATAGGGAAACGGAGCCTAACCGGGAAAAACGGGCTGTTTTTTTTATATGAAGCCTTTTCTTCCTGCGTTGGCGTTTAAACAACCTGGTATCTTTTACCGGGCAGTACCCGCACCAGGTTCAACAATTCCAGGTTCAGTATTGCTGCAGCGGCATCACTTGATTTAATTCCACTTTGCTGGTAAATAGTATCAATAAAAACCGACTCTTGCCGGCCAATAACATCAAGTACTTTTTTTTCTTCAGGGCTAAGGTCATGGAAAAGCTGGGTTTGCTTTTTTTTCTCAGGCAATGGTTTGCTGTCCCAGTTGAGTAAGGCTATGATGTCTGCGGCTCCGGTAGTTAATACTGCTTTATTTTCTTTGATGAGCCAGTTGCAGCCTTCGCTTTTCTTATCGGTTACCCGGCCGGGTAAGGCAAACACATCTTTGTTATAACTGTTTGCTATATCCGCCGTGATCATGCTTCCGCCTTTAAAACCAGTCTCTACAACGATGGTAGCATCCGCAATACCTGCAACGATCCTGTTTCTGCGGGGAAAATTTTGCGCATCAGGTAGCGTGCCGCTCATGAAGTCTGTCAACAGGCCGCCATTTTCAACCATTTCCCTGGCTAATGATTTATTGACTGCCGGATAGATCCTGTCGAGTCCGTGGGCAAGCACACCAATGGTAGGCAAATTATTTCTCAGCGCCTGTTTGTGCGCCAGGGTATCTATTCCGTAAGCCAGCCCACTCACAATCATAGGTTCATAGGGTGCCAGGTCCTGGATAAGGTTCTTTAACCAGTCCCGGCCATATTCTGAAGGTTCCCTTGTGCCCACAATACTCATCATCCGGCTGTGGTTGAGCTGACCGTTTCCTTTGAAATAGAGCAGGGGAGGGGCATCGTAACAATGGATCAGTCTTTGAGGATACGCATCATCGTTACTGTAGAGCGCATTGATCCTGTACTTCTCCAGGAAAAGAATTTCTTTTTCTGCCCGTTCGAAATTCCGGTAATTCCTGATGGCAGCGGCCCTTACGGATCCGATACCAGGGATTTTTTCCAGTTCTGATTTGCGGGCGCTGAAAATTTTTTCTGCACTGGCAAAATGCTGTAATAGTGTTTTCGTGTGTACATCACCGATATTAGGCACCATGCTCAGGGCAATGAGGTGCAGTAGTTCGTTTTGAAGCATACCGCATTTTACGGGAAAGGCAGGTTCCGGTGATGTTCTAAACACCACAGTATTGTTGTATTTTTCTTTAAATTTAACCGCAAAGCCCCCCCCTGATGATGGTTCGTGAAGACACGAACCATGGCAAATTGAAACGGCTGTTGACTCAAGACTCAAGACTCAAGACTCAAGACTCAAGACTCAAGACTCAAGACTCCCGACTATTTCCCTGTCACCTCCAACTCTGTCCTTCTATTCTGTGCACGGCCATCTTCGGTGCTGTTGTCTGAGATAGGCCTGGTGGCGCCAAATCCTTTAAAAGTTAACCTGGCGGGGGCGATGCCTTTGGAAGTGAGATATGCAACCACCGCTTTTGCCCGGTTATTGGAGAGCGTAACATTATCTGCAGCCTTGCCAATATTATCCGTATGCCCATTGATCTGGATTTTAAGTGCCGGATTTTCATTCAGCAATTGAACCAGTATATCCAGTTCAGCGGTTGATTCTGCTTTCAGCGTGTATTGATTGGTTTCAAAAAAGATATTTTTCAATACGATGTTTGCATTCATTTCTATGGGCTGCAAGGGGATATCGATCTGGTAAGTGGAGTCGGGTGTTTTTTGGGAAAAGGGAAAATTTCCAGAGTAAAAAAGATAGCCTTTCCTGTTTACATTGAACAGGTAATCTGTACCAAGGGGCAATGTTACAAGATAGTATCCATCTTCATCCGTTTGCACTTTACTCAATGCCTTGCCGGTGGATAGGTCAACCAGTTCAACGGCTGATGGCATCCCTTCTTTGGTTTTAATATCATATACTTTTCCCTGGACCCACAAAGTTCTTAAGGGCCTCACTTCTTCACGCATTTCGAAGGTATAGATGTCGAGGCCGCCTTTTGAATCATCCCGATCACTTGCATAGTAAGCGGTCTTTCCATCTGCTGCAATGATCAGGCTGCCTTCATTTTCAATGGTGTTGATAGGAAAACCCAGGTTTTCCGGGATGCTCCATTTATCATTCTTTTGTTTCCTGGCGAGAAAGAGATCGTCTCCGCCATAACCCTGTAAATAATTGGACGTGAAATATAGTGTTTGATTATCAGCATGGATAAAGGGACAGGTTTCGTCACCGGGTGTATTGATCTCCGGTCCCAGGTTCTCCGGTTCGCTCCAGCGTCCGTTTGCCTGCTGATGGGTAACATAAATATCAATACCGCCCATTCCGCCTGGCACGCGGCTGGCAAAATAGAGGTCCCGTTTGTCTGGAGAAAGGCAGGGCGCAGATTCCCAGAATTCGGTATTGATCAGGCCTCCCATATTTTTGGGGAGGCTCCATCCCTGGCGGGTTTTTATGGAAAAGTACAGGTCGCAATTACCATATCCATCCGGGAAATTACAGCCGGTGAATATGAGCAGCTGGCCGTCCTGCGAAATGGTTTGTGCACCTTCGTTTTGGTCGGAATTGATATTGCCGCTCAGGCTTTCCGAATTACTCCATTTCCCTTCTTTCTGTTCGCTCACATAAAAATCTTCGTTGAAATTATTCACTCTTCGGGTATAGATCAACGTTTTGCCGTCGATGGTTAGTGCCGGATAGTATTCCGATACTGCAGAATTGATCTCATTGCCCATATTCCTGGGTGCAAAAACATAGTTTGTGCCGGAGAATTTCTTTTCCATTTCTACTGCAAATGCAAAACTTTTACGGCGGTACGCGGCAGCTTTAAGGCTTGTTTCACTCAAAGTTGGATCCTTAACAAAATCGTCCACGGCAGCGAGGGCCTTTTGAAAATCACCTTTGCCTGCGAGATTGATGGCATAAGGCAGTTTATAATCCCGACTGTACACCGGGTCGAGTTCAAAAGCTTTTTCGTAATTTTCAATAGAGAGAGTATAGTTTTTTAACTCTCCAAAAAGTCCGGCTTTGGATAAGTATGCGTCAACAAATTTTTTATCCAGTTTAAGCGCCTGGTCCATCAGTTCAATGGCCTCCCGGTATGCGCCGGATTCTGCTTTTTCGATAGCCTGGCTATAGAGTGTGGCGGCTTTCTTATTGACTTTGGCCGGGTCATAACTCTGGGCGTTGACAGATAATAGGGAAATTAAGCTGAAAAGTACGAGGAGAAATGGTTTCATTGGATTCAAAACGGTCTGGTAAACAGATTATTTCGCTGAATCCTAAAGTTAAAAGAATTTAACCGCAATGGCGCAAGCGTTCCCTTTATTTAACAATGCTTATTAATGAGTTATAATGAAATTTTAACCGCAAAGAGGAGCAAGTGTTTCTTTTTTTATCATTACATCCTATTTCAAGGATATTGTATTTTGCCTTTAATTTTCGACTTTCGATTTTCGACTTTCGATTTGCCTTAGGGTACGTTGATATACTTGTGTACCTGCAGAGAAAGTTGCCACTGCGGATGTGTTTTGATATAATCGATGATCAGCGGGGTTACTTCAGCGGCTTTATCCCACTCGGGTTGAAGGTACAGTTTGCATTGCGCGGAAACCTGAGCTGCATATTTCTCAGCCCAATCAAAATCTGATTTATGATAGATGACCACTTTCAATTCATCCGCTTTTTTTACAACCTCAGGCAGCGGCGCTTTGAATTTTTTGGGTGACAGGCAGATCCAGTTCAAGCTACCCGTCAACGGATATGCACCGGATGTTTCTATATGTGTTTGCAGTCCTGATTCCTGCAGTTCAGCAGTGAGTTTTGTGAGGTTGTGCATTAATGGCTCACCGCCGGTAATTACTACGATCCTTGCAGGTGTTTGCTGCACAAAATCAACCAATTGGTTAGTTGTGTACAGGGGGTGCTTTGACAGATCCCAGCTTTCTTTTACATCGCACCACACACATCCCACATCACAGCCGGCAAGTCGTATAAAGTATGCCGCTTTACCCTGGTGGAAGCCCTCTCCCTGCAGCGTATAAAAATGCTCCATAACGGGCAGGGTCAGGGTATTTTTTTCAGTTCTTGTTGATATGCTTGTTGTCATTAGTCTTTTGCCAGGCAGGCCTTATAAGTATTCATCATTAATGCAGCAATGGTCATGGGACCAACGCCGCCGGGTACCGGAGTGATATAGCTGCATTTGGGTGCAACGGAATCAAAGTCAACATCACCTTTCAGTGAAAAGCCCGATTTTTTTGCAGGGTCAATTACCCTGGTTATGCCAACGTCTACCACTACTGCATTTTCTTTAACCATATCACCTTTCAAAAATTCAGCCTTGCCAAGGGCGGCGATAATGATATCCGCCTGCAGGCATAGTTCCTTAAGATTAGGGGTATGAGAATGGCAAACGGTTACGGTACAATTTCCGGGGTATGCGTTCCTGCTAAGGAGGATACTGATCGGTCGGCCAACGATATTGCTACGGCCTATCACCACGGCGTGTTTGCCTTTGGTTTCAACTTTATAATGCTCCAGCAGCAATAAGATGCCGTAAGGGGTTGCAGGATAATAAGCGGGTAAACCCTGAACCATTCTGCCTACACTTTCGGGGTGAAATCCGTCAACATCCTTTGAGGCAAAAATTGCCTCAATAATTTTCTGTTCGGAGATATGCGCCGGTAAGGGAAGCTGGACCAATATCCCGTCTACATCAAAATCTTCATTTAGTTCATTGATGTGAAATAAAAGCTGTTCTTCAGACACTGTATTTTCGAGCCTGATAAGTGTTGATTTAAAGCCAATTTCTGAGCATGATTTTACTTTCGAGGCTACATAGGTCTCACTGGCTCCATTGTTACCGATAAGGATCGCCGCCAGGTGTGGGATCTTCTTTCCTTCCGTTTTTCTTTGGTCTACTTTCAGCTTCAGGTCGTTCCTGACCTGCTGCGAAACGAGTTTTCCGTCTAGTAATTCCATGGTGCAAAGGTACCGGTAAGAAAAATGCAGCCCAAATCCGTTGTTTTAACCTTGGAAACGCCCATCCCTGCCCCCCATATTTGTGAAAATCAGTGTATGAAGTGGTTATCTTATTCCCTTTTTTGGCTTTTCAGTATACATGAGGCCCACAGCCAGTCATTTATTTCGGCTATGGCAGATCGTTATCAATATGCTTCGGTATGCCTGGACGGGAATGCTGGCGGTAAAATTACAGGCAGGCATCCGGCGCTTAAGGATCCTGTTAGCCTGATGGCTGCTGTTTACGGAGAGAATAGCCTGGTGCCGGGCGGGAAAAAATATTTCAGTGTACAGGGATTGTTGCCTGTTGCTGCCGGTTCTTTCAATGTACAGGCAGATTATGGAGGAGCGGGGGATTTAACTGAAATGCAGGCTGGCATTGGATATAGCAGAAGCCTGAGCCCTGCAATACAAATCGGCGCCCGGTTCAATTACTATCAGTTACGCATAACCGGATATGGATCATCATTTGCTTTGCCTGCAGAATGTGGTGTGGTATTTCAACTGATGCCAAAACTCCGTACTTCCCTGCATATATATAATCTGATGGCTGCAAAGCCCAACAAAGATGGGCTAAGCAGGATACCTACGGTTGTACGATTTGGAACAGGTTATACAATTGCGGAATCTGTGGGTATTGTCATGGAGATCATCAAAGAATTTGGCCAACCGGTTTCATTTCAGCCGGTTTTATTTTACCAGGCACAGGAAAAATTATTTTTCAGGGGCGGTTTAGCCACAGGAACCAGGTCTGTATTTGTTTCGGGTGGATATCAGTCAGGACGAATGCGGGTTGATCTTTCCACAGCCTACCAGGGAATTTTAGGCTGGACTGCGGGGCTGGGTGTACAATTTTTGGGGGATGAAAAAAAATCGCAGTGAAGGTATTTATGTTGTTGGTTTTGTTTTTTTATGGCACCTGCTGTACAGGTCAGGAAGTGGGTGAACTTACAGCTCAAAAGCTGGAAAACGAAACAGCAGGTGCAGAAGACGTTGAACCGGAAGATGACGGGCATGACCAATTGCTGGAATTTCATTACAGGCACAGGATCAATATAAATACAGTAGAACCTGAATGGCTGGGGCATGTATCAGGGTTGAATATGCTTGAGATACAATCTTTCAGGGAATACCGTAAATGGCTTGGTCCTTTTATTGATCTTATGGAACTGCAGTCCATCCCTGGCTGGGGAATTGAAACTGTCAGGCGAATTTTGCCCCTTGTAAAACTGGGCGAAGATCAACAGATAGTACCGGTTTTTCGTGAGCGAATTACAAAAGGGGAACATACTTTTTTACTACGCACCGGCAGGGTTCTTGAAAAAGCAAAGGGCTATATGAAAAACGATAGTGGCCTGACAGCTTTTGCAGGTGACCGGCAAAAGCTAATGTTGAGATATACTTATCGTTTCAGGAATTTATTGCAGTGGGGGATAACGGCCGAAAAGGATCCGGGGGAGCCTCTTTTAAAAAGTGGTTATCGCAAAGGCTTTGATTTTTATTCGGCGCATTTGTCTATTCGGGATTACAGGTTTATACGGGCAATGGTTCTGGGTGATTTCCATATCAATTTTGGACAAGGCCTGGTTCATTGGCAAAGTATGGCTTTTAAGAAGAGTGCTGAAACCATACAGTCACTCAGGCAGGGACAGGCTTTGCGCGCATATAATGGTACTGATGAAAACAGGTTTCACCGGGGAGCAGGTATAGAATTGGGCAAAAAGCAATGGAGCCTTTTACTGTTTCTGGCCATTGATAAATCAGACGGCAACCTGGTTGCGGATACCGGCAGCCAGTTTAAAAAGGTTTTTACATCTTTTCAAACATCAGGTTTGCACCGCACGGCTTCTGAAATAGATGATAAGGATGCGCTTCGGCAAAATATCATGGGCGGACAGATCGGGTTTAGGCAAGGAAGGTTCAAACTTTCAATCAATAGTATAAGGTATCACTTCAATAATGAGATCCGTAAAAAAAATGAACCTCATAATCTTTATGCCATCGCCGGAAAGAATTGGTTTAATTATAGCATTCAGTATGGGTTCACGTATAAAAATCTGTATCTTTTTGGCGAAGCTGCATTGGATAAAAACAGGCATCATGCACTCATACAGGGCATGCTCGCCAGTTTGCACCCATCACTTGATTTCTCCCTCGTTTATCGAAATATCAGCCCTGCGTATCGCGCATTACAATCCAATGCATTTACCGAGAATGCGGAAACACAGAATGAAAATGGCATTTATGCAGGCTTTTCTTATAAGCCGAGGCCGGGTTGGCGATTGGATGCATACTTTGATGTTTACCAATTCCCGTGGGTTACATACCGGACAGACAGGCCAGCGGCAGGTTTCAATGAGTTGATCCAGGTATCGTTTAAGCCACATAAGAAACTGGACATGTATCTACGTTTTCAAAAGGAAATTAAATCAATGAATGAACCTGCAGTGGATGGAAATCTTACTGTGCCCGTTTCCGTTAGCAGAAAAAATCTCCGCTGGCAATGCGCCTTTCACCCCGATGCCAGGTTGTTGATCAGGAACAGGATCGAGCTGACCTGGTTTGAAAAAGGCGGCTTAACAGAGCAGGGGTTTCAAGCTTATATTGACCTGGTTTATAAAGATGTTAAGAAACCATATTCCATCAGTTTTCGTATTGTGTGGTTCCAAACGGATGGCTATAATTCCAGAGTCTATGGTTATGAACAGGACGTATTATATTATTATGCTATTTCAGCACTTTATGATTCCGGAAGCCGTGCATATATAGTTTTTTACCATAATATCCACAAAAACTGGCAAATATGGGCCAAGCTATCTTCTTCTTTTTATACTGATAATCAATCAGTTGGTTCAGGTTTATCAGAGATTTTACATAGCCGTAGAACGGAATTGCGGTTTCAGGTCCTTCATCGTTTTTAATTTCTGATTTTTCTAACGCAGCGTTTATAATCTGATTGTTGTCCATTCCTTTTAGGTATAAAACTTTGTTTATTTAACAAAATTTTAATGAACTGAAAAGAAAACTATATTCGCATCTGAGAAGCTTAAAACCAAACAAACAAACATGAGAAAAATTCTATCCTTGCTATCCATGTTGATGCTTTTTACAGTATTGGCAATGGCACAAACCCGTCCTGTTACGGGAAAGGTTACGAATGACAAAGGGGATCCAATTCCTTTTGCTACAGTAACCCTTAAAGGTACAAAGACAACATCCGTTGCCGATGCCAACGGTAATTTCAGCATTGAAGCAAAAACCGGTGATGTACTGCAAATATCATCTGCAGGTGTTGCTTCTAAAGATGTAATAGTAGGTTCCTCTGGTTCAGTTAATGTATCGGTAACTTCTACCACCGGCCAGATGGAAGAAGTAGTTGTTACAGCACAAGGTGTCCGTCGCCGTCCAAGGGAACTGGGTTATTCAGTTGCCAAGCTTAACAATGAAGATCTGATCATTGGTCGTTCACCCCAGCTGGCGCAAAGCTTAGCAGGTAAAGTATCCGGTCTCGCAGTATTCAATGTAAATAACTCAGTTGATCCTGCTGTGAAAATCACGCTGCGCGGTTTTCGTTCCATGACGGGTAATAATGATGCCCTTCTTGTGATTGACGGTGTACCACAGCCTGGTTCACAAACCATGCTGAACCTGATCAATCCCAATGATATTGATAACATTAGCGTATTGAAAGGGGGACAGGCAGCTACCTTGTATGGTTCTGCTGGTGTAAACGGTGCCCTGATCATTACAACCAAACGTGGTAAAGCCGGGAGAGCCAAAGTAAGTTTCACCAATTCCACCAATGTTGAGCAGTTGAGTTTTTTGCCTGAATTTCAGGATAAATATGGTAATGGATCTGCTTATGCCGTTGGTTACGGCCAGCCTGGTTATAAGACAGATCACCTGGAACGCATGAAAGATAACTGGAGGCCATTTGAAAACCAGCAATATGGTGATCCATATGATGGTTCGCTGAGGATTATCGGTCGTCAGTTAGAAGATGGCAGTCAGAATATCGTACCTTATTCACCTATAAAAGGCGAAAGAAAGAAGATCTGGAATACTGGTATAACCACAAATAACCAGATAGCTGTTGATGGTGGTTCTGAAAATACTGTTTTCCGTTTGTCTGTGGAGGATAACCGTGCACAGGGTATTGTTCCAAAAGATAAAAGTAATCGTACCGGTGTTCGTTTTTCAGCCGGAACACAAGCAGGAAGGCTGACTGCAAATTTCAATGCAGCCTATATACAGCAAAATTTTGACCGCACAACGCATAACTTCTATTTTGAATCCTTGAACCAGGCTGCTCATATTCCATTGAGCCAATATAAGGACTGGAAAAATAACAAGTTTGCCAATCCTAACGGATATTTTAATGATTATTACAATAATCCTTTTTTCAGGCTTGATAATGAGCGCCAGGTATATGGAGATTATAATCTCAGCGGCGCCATGGATCTTGGATTCAAGATCAATGAATGGTTGAATGTTACCGAGCAGATAGGTGTTACAAATAATACCCGGAACAGGAAAAACACTGTTGGAAAATTCATCTATTCCGATTGGGCCAAGAACTCAGCATTTGTTCCTTCCCCCTGGGAAGCTACAAATGACTATGATGGAATTGATCGTGCAGGTACAGATAATCTGGGTAGCGTTTACGACGCAATGTCTACAGAAAATATCCTGAACAATGAATTGAGGTTAAATGCCCAAAAAGATTTTGGCGACTGGAGTACCCGTGGAATGTTAGGTTTCAACGTTTTTCAACGTAAAACCAAGTTCACAGAATTGCAATCTGCATCTATAGTAGTGCCAGACGTGTATAACGTGAGTAACCGCCAGGGTGAATTAGGTGGTGGTGAAGCAAACACCATGGAACGCAAGTTTGGTTATTATGCTAACCTCGCAGGTGGCTGGAAGGATATGATCTTCATTGAAGGTTCATTCCGCTATGACTTTACTTCACGGTTTTACAAGAATGATCGTCCTGCAAACCTGTTCTCATATCCTTACTATGGTGTTGACGTAAGTTTTGTATTGACTGATCTCTTTCCTGTACTGAAAAGCAATGTGCTGAACTATGCCAAACTGAGAGCCGGTTATAATAAAAACGGTAATGATAATATACAGTTATATGGTCTGGATCGAACTTTTGGTAACGGACCAGGTTTCCCTTACGGCGGAACAGTTGGTCTGACTGTTGGTGATGTTTTACCTGATCCTTACCTTAAACCAGAATTTGTTAAGTCCACTGAAGTAGGTGCTGAATTCCAAATGTTCAAAAATCGCCTGAACCTTGACGTTACTGCATACTGGCAGAAAAGTGAAGGACAAGTATTACAGGTTAAAGTACCCAATTCCACCGGTTATCCTTTCCTTCGTCTGAACGTGGGTGATACCAAGAACTGGGGTTATGAAGTAGACCTGAAAATGGCCATAATACGTACCAGTGACTGGAACTGGGATTTCAGTGTTAGGTATTCTTATAATGATAATAAAGTTGTTAAACTTTACCAGGGTGTTGATCAATTCTCCTATGGTGGTTTTTCATACGCCCAGTCATTTGTTAAGAAAGGCCAGGCATTCCCTGTCCTGAGCACCACAGCATATTTGCGTGACAGTGCTACAGGTCTTGTTTTGATCAACTCTGCATCCGGATATCCTCTTCCAAACGCCAAATTGAAAGATTTTGGTCGTACGATTCCGAAGCATATCCTTGGATGGGGTTCACGTCTCCGTTGGAAAGACCTTAGCTTCGCTGCGAACTTTGAATATCGCGGAGGCAATGTGATGTTTTCACAGTTGGGCCGTGATATGACATTTACCGGTTCTGGCAAATGGACAGAAAACAGGGATCCTCAGCGAGTGCCTAACAGCGGATATTATGATGCTAATGGAAAAATCGTAGAGAATACTACTGTTAATGTTCGTGAATCTGAATATGGATGGTGGGTAAATAACTACCGGAATTTTGCGGAAAATTTTGTTACTAAAGCCTGGTTCATTAAACTGCGTGATATCAGTTTGACTTATAATGTTCCTGCAAGAGCGGTTAGTAAAACAAAGATATTCTCTGAAATGAGTTTTGGTCTGTTTGGCCGTAATCTTTTAACTATCGTTGATAAGAAGAACTTCTATACAGATCCGGAGTTTAGTGTAAACAACACAAACCTGTTAGGTATTAATGATACCAATCAGACACCTCCTGTTCGTCAGTACGGTGTGAACATCAACCTGGTATTCTAATCATTAAATTAAATTCTACAGAAAATGAGACTAAAAAATATAGCAGTGATGGTTTTGCTGGTAGGTACGCTGGCGGGGTGTAAGAAAACCTGGCTGGATGTAAATACCAACCCTAATGCGCTGCCCTCTTCGACACCTGATTTTGTTTTTACCAATGGCCTGACAAGGATGGCTTTTAGTTCACTGAATCCAAATGAACTGGGGTCCTATTATTCAGGACAATGGACACAATCAAGTTCATACATCCTGTCGCCTACTATTTTTTCCTACCTGTTTACTAATTCGGATTTTAACTATTGGGATGGCTGGTATGATATTTTGTCTGATTTTAATTATGCAGAGCAAAATGCAGCAGCATATGATCAGGAGTTTATCCAGGGACCCGCTCGAATAATGAAGGCATACATTTATCAGCAAATTGTTGATGTATATGGCAATGCCCCTTATTCCGAAGCATTGAAAGGCGGCAGTTTATTATTTCCCAAATTTGATGACCAAAAGTCTATTTATGAAGGATTGATCAAGGACCTGGACACTGCAATTATCTATATCAAAGCCAATCCGTTTACCGGTTCTGGCGCTGCTGCTGATGTTGCTTTTAAGGGCAATGATCAAAAATGGATACAGTTTGCAAATTCACTGAAACTGCGGATATTGATGCGTCAGAGCCGCATAGCAGGCCGTGATGCATACATCATTGCTGAAATCAATAAAGCCGCCGCTATAACGGAAGGATTCCTTCCTGCCGGAGTTGACGTAGGTGTTAACCCAGGCTGGCTGGCTACTGCCGGTAAAACCAATCCTATGTATGATCGCTGGGCTTATGACCCCAATGGTGCAACACGTAGTTTGGCCCGTTTCCCGCGTCCAACAAGATACTTATTTGAATCATTAATAGCTACCAATGATACCTTCCGAATGAAGCGTCTGGCCTATGCTGCCGGCGGTGAAAACACCAGTACCCCGGGTGTTAGTACCAGGTCGGAAATTGTCAGCAACTATATAGGTGTTCCGTTTGGTGTGGCCTCAGGTTATACAGCACCTGCAACATCTTATATTGGCCCAAGCCAGTTCGTAAAAGGACAGTTTAATAAACCATACTATCTTTTCCAGGCATCAGAAAGTATGTTTCTGCTGGCTGAAGCAAAACAAAAATATGGTTCCGGTGTAAATCTTCCGGGAACTGCACAGGAATACTATGAGGCAGGTGTAAGAGAATCATTCCGTTTGACCGGCGCTGGCCTTGCCAATGCAAATACATTGCTTACAAGCGGGATTAATGAAGCAGACTGGAATGCTTCAACTGATAAACTGAAAGCTATCTGGATGCAGAAATGGATTTCGTTGACAAATTTTGGTGGATTTGAAGCCTGGGCAGAGTACCGTCGTACCAATTACCCCAATACGCCACAATCTGCAAGCTTCACAGGTCCAGAACGTCCACTTCGTTTGTTCTATCCTGGTACAGAGCAGGGTTCCAACAGGGCTAATGTTGAGGCTCAGGGAACTATTAATGTATTCAGCAACAGAATATTTTGGGATATTGACTAAGCATATTTAGAAGAATTATAAAAACAGGCTGCAGGATTTCCTGCAGCCTGTTTTTTTTGGATTTTTTATTGTTACTTGCTTTCTAAATTAAGTATATGTCGGAGCAACCACAAAACCAGCTGAATATAGAAATATCAGAAGAAATGGCTGAAGGCCAATATGCCAACCTGGCGATTATTACGCATAGCCATGCAGAATTTGTACTGGATTTTGTGAATGTTATGCCAGGGACCCCTAAGAGTAAAGTCAAATCCAGGATAATCTTAACACCTCAGCATGCCAAGCGTCTGATGAATGCTCTTAAGGAAAATGTAGAGCGTTTTGAAGCAGCCAATGGTATTATAAAAGATCTGGAAGAGGTGCAATTGCCGCTGCATTTTGGCGGACCAACGGCGCAAGCGTAGTGAGTCTTGAGTCGGGAGTCGGGAGTCGTGAGTCAACAGCCGAAGGCAGAGTCAATAGTCGTGAGTCGGGAGTCGGGAGTCGTGAGTCAACAGCCGAAGGCAGAGTCAATAGTCGGGAGTCGTGAGTCAACAGCTGAAATGCTGGAGAAATATTTTAGAGGAATTTTTCTGAGTTATTGATCATGTACCAAATGAGTTTTCCAATTTCATTATTTTCATTGGTTAATTCCTCATATTTAGATGGTGAAATATAAGAACAATGGTATGCAAAATCCAGCCAAACCTGGGTTTCTGCGCTTTCACATTCAACATCATTTAGTTTAGAAATAAAATAGTTTTTGTATTTCCTCCTGCTATAAGATTCAGCGAGATTCGCACATACTGATCTGGACGATCTTCGTATTTGGTCTGTTAAAGCATACTTTTCTTCCGATGGAAATAGTTTACTGATCGAAAATATTTTCATTGCCAGCGTAAATGCCTTTTTGTATACGATCAGGTCAGAATAATTTCCCATATTCCATTAGATTTTTACTATTTGGCTGTTATGTATTAATATGTATTAAAAAACTGTATTGGCTGTTTCCGACTCCCGACTCCCGACTCCCGACTCCCGACTCCCGACTCCCGACTCCCGACTCCCGACTCCCG
>Ga0209254_10001332_pt1 | contig 21972 bp, 18 predicted proteins | sample FrelakmetDIP11DI_FD_187148 | JGI IMG/M metagenome (GOLD analysis project Ga0209254, IMG submission 187148) | Freshwater lake sediment microbial communities from the University of Notre Dame, USA, for methane emissions studies - DIP11 DI (SPAdes)... | ecosystem: Environmental > Aquatic >...
AAGGAGGATAGCACACTTAAATGAGTATGTTAAGATAAAAATAACATACCTACATGAGACGGTTTTCTGGTGCTATTTTACTGACTTGTAGAAAAGTGAGGTGGGCAAGGATCACGACAACACTAAGACAACATCTTTTTCAATCGTCCCATCGCTTCAGAAAGGCGCTTCGCTGGATGGGTCAACGCGATGCGCAGATACCCCTCTCCATATTTCCCATACATGGAGCCCGGGATCATCCAGACGCTGATCGTGTCTAGGACTTTGAAACAAAAGTCGCGAGAGGTGTAACCTTTTGGGATGGTCGACCAGACGTAGAAAGTCGCTTTGGGCGTCTCCACCTCTAGTCCAACCTCTCTGAGGCCTTTGACAACCACGTCTCGCCGCTCCCGGAAGGCGTCGTTTCGCTCTTCCATAAAATCGACGGGCCCGTTGAGAGCTTTCGTCGCCGCCACCTGCATAGGGTAGTACATCCCACGATCAGCATGGGACTTGATCTTCGCCATTCCGGCTACGACCTCCTTGTTTCCCACGAGCATTCCCGTCCGCCACCCGCAGCAGTTGTAGGATTTCGACAGGGAGTGAAACTCCACCCCTACTTCCTTCGCCCCTTCGAACTCCAGGAAGCTCGGAGCGCAATAACCGTCCAAACATATTTCGGAGTATGGGCTGTCGGAGACCACCACCACCTCATAGGTCCTGGCCCAGTCGATCAGCTTACGGTAAAACTCCGGAGGTGCCACGGCCCCCGTCGGATTGTTGGGGTAATTGACCCAGATCATCTTGGCCTTCCGCGCCACGTCGGCAGGAATGGCATCCAGATCCGGAAGGAAGCCGTCCTGTCTAAGAAGGGGAACCCACTCGATCCTGCCTCCTGCCAACTTCACTCCGGCTTCATAGGAGGGATAGGAAGGATCCGGCACCAGGGCCACATCTCCCACGTCCAGGAGACACAGGTGAATATGGAACAGTCCCTCACTCGAACCCAGCAGGGGAATCACCTCTGTGTCAGGATCCAGGCCGACGCCAAACCTGCGCTGGTACCAGTCAGCAATCGCTGTCCGGAGTGGACGGATCGAATAGAAACTGGGATAGTGGTGATGATGAGGTTCGCAAACTGCGTCTCTCAGGGCATCGAGAAGATGTTGGGGTGGCGTGACATCCGGGTCTCCGAGACCCAAGTTGATGACGTCCTTGCCCTCTTCCTTCATCTTCGTCAGCCGGACGTTCATCTCCGTCCCGAGATATGCCTTGAAATGATCCATTCGTTGAGCCAGTTTCATGATCCGATCCCTCCCTAGAATTGATTGGAGTGTTGGAGTACTGAAGTGTTGGAATGTTGAGGAACCACAAAGGAGCAATTCTGATCATCACTCCATTATTCCAATACTCCATCATTCCGAGGTTTTGAAAGAACCCCTCATAGGCTATCCTCTTCGTAAACGTTCGCGATACAGCAGAGAAAGGTCGCGTTCTCCGTATCACTCAGATTAGAGATGCTATGGGGCTCCATGCTGGGGACGTAGACAAAGTCATGGGGACCCATCCTTTTTTCTTCGATCTTTTCATCGGTCTTGGCATCGTGGGACACGACCAACAGGCGGCCACTGAGAATATACATGGTTTGATGATAGAAATGGTTGTGAATAGGAATGACCCCTTTGGGTCCAATCGTGAAGAAGCGAAGCCCGTATTCGGCAGCGTCCTGAGGACCAGCCTGCGAAAGCCAGCGGATCCAAACATCCTTCACCTCTAAGGGCTTCCCTCGGTAGGGAAAGGACTCGATCTTTGTCTCGTTGGCCTCTTTCATGTTTTTGACGATCATGCGGATTCTCCTCTCCTTTTCTTCTCATCTCCGGTTCTACAACAGCTGGTTCTTAATCTGATCAATGAAGTGGCGGACGTGGTTTTCCAACAGGTGCGTCGTTTTTGCCGAATCTCTTTTTTTCAACGCTTGATAGATTTCTCTTAATTGGCCAATGACCTCCGGAATCGGGATGCTCTCACTCAAAGAAGCATTCCATAGACGGGCGCATCGGCTCTGAAGATTGATGAGAATCTCCTGGAGAATCGGGTTTTGGGTCGATTCATAGATGATTTCATGAAAGTTGGTATCTATTTCAATCAGGCCCCGAGCCCCCCCTTCCTTCAAAAGTCCCTCTGCCCCCTGGATGATGGTATGGAGCTCCTCCAGCTTGTCGGCTGTGATTCGTTTTGCGGCAACCTCGCCTGCCAGGGCCTCCAACCTGATCTTCACTTCAAAAGCGCAACGAATCTCGTTAATCTCCACCTGGGAGACATACATTCCGTAACGAGGGATGACCGTCACCAGGTTCATCTCTTCGAGCCTTCGGATCGCCTCCCTCAACGGTGTGCGGCTCACCTTAAAGCTTTTGCAGAGCTCTTTCTCAGAGAGACTCATGCCGGGAGGATAGTCCATGAAGACAATTTTGTCCCGAAGCGCTTTGAAAACTCGCTTGCTGAGCGAATCCTTTTGAAAATTCATCACCACCCTAACAGCTCCAGTGCTATTCACACGAGTGAAGCTCCCCGCCCTAAAGGGCGGCGCTTCCCGATAATGATTTGTTATTTTTATCTTGTGCCCCTTCCTGCCTGCCGGCAGGCAGGGACCCCGCCCTAGGAGGCTGTGTCGCAATGCCAAAAAAGCGGCTTTTTGCAAAGGGGGGAGAGGTAGTCGGGTAGAAAAGGTTTAGAGCGGTAACCTTTTGGCGTCCGGATTCAGACGTGCCAAGTGTCTGAAGACATTCGATTTGATGCACGTGACGATTTCCCATAACCTAAAAGACCCGCATTCTAAAGCTTTGAAACCTGACTGCCTCTATCCCCTGATGTGACGATTATGACACAGCCTCTAGAGGGTGGGGCTTGCGGGGCACTTGCTAACCACGAACTCTTTTGATGCATCCTTAATGCATCTTTGTATTTTTTTGATATTTCTTTAATTATACTTAAAATATTATTTCGGAGATTACTTATAATAATTTTCGGCGAATGTCAAGTAAAACATCTTAAATTCCTCGCCTATCCCGCGGGGGCGGGACAGGGCACATTTCCGGTCGACCCAGTCAAAAATACTGTTCTTCTTTCTTGAAAATAAGGTCTACGCCCTATTTACTTCGATTCCAAATCGAGTAAAATGGGATAGAGTTGACTTATACAAACCGCTTCGCCCCGAGGAGGTCTCCGATGATTTCTCTCGACATCAACGGCAAAAGGTATGAGGTCGATGTGCCTCCGGATGTCCCCTTGCTGTGGGTCATTCGAGAACATCTGAAATTGACCGGCACAAAATTCGGTTGCGGTGTTGCCATGTGCGGTGCCTGTACAGTCCACGTGAACGGCAAGGCTCAGAGATCATGCCAGCTCCCCGTGGGAGAGGCTCAGGGAAAGACGATCACGACCATTGAGGGGCTTCCCGAAGATCATCCAGTGAAGAGGGCGTGGATTTTGGAACAGGTCCCCCAGTGTGGTTACTGCCAACCCGGACAGATCATGCAGGCGGCGGCGTTGCTTGTGGAAGATCCGAATCCTTCAGATGAAAAGATTATGAAAGCCATGGAGGGGGTTCTCTGCCGCTGTGGAACCTACCCTCGGATCATGAAAGCCATCAGAAGGGCTGCGAAGGAGGTGAAAAAATCATGAGGACCTCTATGTCTCGCCGCGAATTCTTGCAGAAGTCTTTGGCGGGTGCCGGGCTGACGATTGCCATGTCCATGACCTCTTCCGGATGCAGGCTCATGGGAGGAGAAGATCTGAAAAGAGACATGGCCATGATGTTTACTCCGAATGCATGGATTCAGATCACCCCTGACGAGACGGTGAAATGTATCCTGAACAAATCAGAAATGGGGCAGGGGGTCTATACGTCCCTCCCGATGATCATCGCGGATGAACTCGAAGCAGATTGGAGAAACATCTGTTTTCAGGCCGCTCCCGCAGGAGCGAAATACGTCGATCCAGGCTTCGGGATGCAGGTGACGGGAGGCAGCACGAGCATTCGGCACATGTTCGAGCCTCTGCGCATGGCTGCTGCCGCAGCCCGGGAAATGCTGGTTCGTGCGGCCGCCGAGACCTGGGCTGTTTCTGTCAAGGAATGCCAAGCACTTCAAGGAAAAGTGCACCATGCAAAAAGCGGCCGGAGCCTGAACTATGGAGAACTCTGTGAAAAGGCTTCTCAGCTTTCGGTTCCACTAAACGCGTCCTTGAAAAAGGAAGACCAATTTCGACTCATTGGGAAGTCCATGTCCCGTTTGGATGTGTGGGACAAGGTGAATGGATCGGCGACTTTTGGAACAGACGTCTTTGTCCCGGGCATGCTCTATGCTGCCATTGGCCGGCCGCCGTCTTACGGAGCAAAGGCAATCTCCTACGATGAAAGCGCCGCACAAAGGGTCCCGGGAGTATCCAAGGTGGTTCCTATCGATCGCGGAGTTGCCGTCTGCGCTGACACGCTCCATGCGGCATGGAAAGGGAGAGACGCCCTTCAGGTCCAATGGGAAAAAGGTTTCCATGCGGACCTGAACAACGAAACTCTCGAAAAGGATTTTCTTGATCACCTGAACAAACCGGGAGCAAGGGCTAGAGAAGAAGGGGATGTAAGAAACGCCCTGCGCCGGGCTGCGAAGAAGGCTGAAACAACCTTTGTCTTACCTTACCTGGCTCATGTCACGATGGAGCCTATGAATTGCACCGTGTATATCCGGCCAGACCGGTGCGACCTATGGAATTCAACGCAGAATCAAACCGGAATTCTCCAGTTGGCGCAGAAGATCACAGGCCTTTCGGCAGACCAGATCCACGTTCATACGACCTATCTCGGTGGAGGGTTCGGAAGACGGGTTGAGGTTGATGTGGTGGAGGAGGCTCTTCAACTTGCCAAGGCTACGGGAAAACCTATCAAGATCATCTGGACAAGAGAAGAGGACATGCAGCATGACTTCTACCGTCCAGGAAACTGCTGCAAGATCGAAGCAGGAATCGACGGCAATGGACAGATCACGGCGTGGTCGCACAGAATCGTTGTTCCCTCGATCTTTACCCGTATCTTTCCGATGATGGTAAGGAGTGGCGTTGACCCTGCCGCCGTCGAGGGAATCGTGGAACCTTATGAGGTTCCCAATATTCAGGTCGAGTATGTAAAGATCGATACCCCTGTTCCGGTGGGATTCTGGCGATCGGTTGGAAGTAGCCACAACGCCTTTACCGTGGAGAGTTTTGTGGATGAGCTCGCTCATCTCGCTCGCAGAGATCCCTTGGAGTTCCGTCTCAGTCACCTCAAGGGTCATCCGAGGGCTCGCCGTGTCCTCGATCTTGCTGCTGAGAAGGCTGGTTGGGGAAAGCCGATCAAAGAAGGACGTGGGCTTGGGATCGCTTATCACTTCTCTTTCGGAACCCACGTCGCCCAAGTTGCAGAAATCTCTGCCAACGAGAAGGATGGATCGATGAAGGTCCACCGGGTCGTCTGTGCCGTGGACTGTGGGCAGATCGTCAATCCCGGCATCATCACGGCTCAGATGGAAAGTGGAATCCTCATGGGCTTAAGTGCGGCTCTAAAGGAAAAGGTGGCTTTTGCCAAGGGCGGGGTGGAGTCAGCCAATTTCTACAACTACGACATCCTACGCATCCATGAGATTCCAGAGATCGAGGTTCATATCGTCAAGACCCCGGAAAAAATGGGTGGCATCGGTGAACCAGGACTTCCTCCTATTGCTCCTGCGGTGGCCAATGCGCTCTTCAAGGCCACAGGCATTCGCGTGCGGCGTCTTCCCATGACACCAGAGACAGTTATAGATGCCATGAGGAAATCTTGAACTCAAGGACGTAAGGGGTGGGGGGTTAGTCAATCAGATCGGGAAATAGGGCTGAATTGTGCTCCTACAGCCTTGGATAGATGCTTTGGATCTAATAGGATTTGGCAGCCTCGGACACCGGCGCTGATGGAGATAAAAGGGAATTTCAAAGCGCTCTCATCCAAGTAAGCGGGGTAATGCTTTTTTGTTCCGATCGGGGAGACACCCCCTCGAATATAGCCGGTGAGGGCCTGAATTTCCTTGACTGGAACCATCTCGACTTTCTTATTCCCACTGATCTCGGACAACCTCTTTAGATCCAACTGGGCTCCTCCTGGAATACATGCCAACACGACGCCTGACTTGTCTCCCCGGGCCACCAGAGTCTTGAAGACCTGTTCCAAGGGCAGATTCACCTTGCTTGCCACTGCCTCTGCGCTGACATCAGACTCATCGACCTCGTATTCCATCAACCGATACTCGATCTTCAAGTTATCGAGAAACCTCGCCGCATTCGTCTTTTTCATTGAAGGTGTTCTGCTCGCTCTCGAGGGGGCCTATTTCCCAGGGAGGACTGCTGAAAAAATCCAGCTCACAACGCTGATCAGAATCGAACCCAGAAAGGCTCCCCAAAAGCCGTTGACCTTAAACCCGGGCACGATGGTCGCGGCAAGCCAGAGCATGAGTGCGTTAATGACGAACAGAAAAAGCCCGAGAGTGAGCAAGGTCACCGGGAAGGTCAGCAAGACCAGGATCGGTCGGATAATCACATTGATGATTCCCAGGACCAACGCGGCAATCAGGGCCGCTCCAAACCCTTCTACTTGGATCAGCTTTGGAAAGATATGAGCGATGATAAGGATAGCAGCGACATTGATCAAGAAACGAATAATAAAATACATAAAACCTCCTTGTTCGAACCTCCTAATTTTCATTCCAGTATAGGGCAAACGATTTCTTTCAGTCAAGAAGATTTCATCTTCAATCGTAATCCCTCAGAATGGGAACTCGATTTTCTCGATCATTCCTCATCCTCCTCTTCGGCCTTGCTCCCTCTTGCAGAAATCACACTTCTTTCAGAACAACGTTTCCGGATGCCTTCTCAATTGCCTCTGCAATGTTTCTCAAATGATCAGAGAGCTTCTCACCTTCTGTGGATTGGGCTGCCGGGAGAAAAACATCGCCATAGCGTTCGATGGCATCGAGGGTATGCTTCACGGTAATGTTTTCGATTGTCTTGGCCGGCTGAAAAGTAACTTCCTGCTCCTTCCCTTGGGTCGTCTCAATCACCAGGCCCACACCGGACAATTCAAAGAGCAGTTGCCGAACAAGCCGAACGGGAATCTCAAGGGCATGGCCGATCTGGCGAGCGTTCAAGGGAGCTTCGCCTTGGGAGAACCGCTTGACCAGAAGGTGAAAAATCCTGAGGCTTAAAACCTTCCTTGAGGACATGCTGATTCTGGAATGATCCGGATGAAATCCGAAGGTTTCAGTATGTTCATGCGCAAAAGCGATCTCTGCTCCGAAGAGCACAATCATCCAGCTGACTTGGAGCCACACCAAGAAGAGAGGCAGAGCAGCAAAACTGCCATACATGGCTCCGTAATGGGCCACTCCAATCTGGAACTTGATGTAGGTCCATTGGACGATCTGGTAAACGGTCCCTGCCACAATACCTGCCGTGATGCCTGCCCGGAGAGGCACCCTCGTATTCGGTAGAACCATATAGTTTAAAGTCAGCAGCAACCAGATGGAGACGTAGGGTAACAAGTTTAAGAGAAAGAAGATGACAGAGCTGATCGCACCCAAAAGGGCGATCTTTTGAACGATAAGCTTCACTTGGCTTGCTGCCACGACAGTGAAACTACTGGAAATGATGACGAGAATAGGCGTGAAGACGACGATGGCCAGGTAATCCGTGAATTTTCTCATGTAGGTTCGCGACTTCCGGACTTCCCAGATGTCATTGAAGGAGCCTTCAATGTTTCCGAGAATCGAGATCAGGGTCCAGAAGAGAAAGGCCACACCCACTCCTGCAATGAGCCCCCCCTTCGTCTGCTCTAACAGGGAGCTCGAAAAAGAAAGAATCCTGTTAGCCGCCTCTCCCTGCCAGTCCCCCCTTTGAGCGAACTCGAGGATCTGATTCTGGATGATCTTTTCAAGGCCGAACCCTTTCGCAATCCCGAAAACCAAACCAATCACTGGAACGATGGAGAGCAATGAATAGTAGGTTAGAGCCGATGCTCTCTCTGGACACTTATCCTGGTAAAATTCACGCGAGGCGAAAAGAATAACTCGGAACCATCGAATCAAGAACGCCTTGAACGGATTGATCTCTGTCAACCTCATTCCCCAGATGCCCACGTTCAGAAAATGTTTGATTTTCGATAGCATGATCGTCCCTTCCTCGCTCATATATAAGACGGGTTAAGTGTCTATCCTAAGAAGCGATCCCGCCCGCCGCAGATCCGATGACACTCACCTGGAAAGATTGGTGTAGAACAAATACATTTTATCATGATACTATAAGCTTGGATACACATTTGTACGATTGGACATAATTCCAACGACGGGGTGCGCTATTTACCCGAAGGAGTGCTTGTGCCTGGAAAGAAAAAAACCCTCAGAGATGCATCTCAACGTGGGGCAGAAAACCCGCACCATTGTGGAAAGAAAATCGGAAACCAACCTAAGAATGGCCGACGCTGTTGTCAACCTCTTGGCTTCCCTCTCGCCGGACCAAAAGGAGAGAGCCCTCTTTTCAGTGGCTGGAGAAGAGCGTCTCAACTGGCACTACATCCCTCGTGAGAGAAAAGGGATTTCTTTCAAAGAGCTGGATGGAAGCCAATCCAAGCTTGTTCATGCACTGATCTCAACTGGGCTGAGCCAGGAGGGTTATCGGAAGGCGATGACCATCATGAGCCTTGAAACGACTTTAAAGCAAATCGAAGGGCCCACACGCCGTTTTGAGAGAGATCCGGATCTCTACTTCATCAGCCTCTTCGGAACGCCCTCAGAGGTGTCTCCGTGGGGTTGGAGATTGGAAGGCCATCACATTTCGCTGAATTTTCTAATCATCAACGAAAAACAGATTGCCTCGACGCCCAACTTCTTCGGAGCCAACCCGGCGGAGGTGCCTCCGGGATATCCCCTTGCGGGCCTTCGGACTCTCCAGGCCGAGGAAGACTTGGCACGGGATCTCTTGGCTTCCCTTGACCCTACCCAGTGTTCTCGCACCATCATTGAGGCGGAAGCTCCCGCAGACATTGTCACTCGAGCAGACGCACACGTCACAATGGACACCCCCTCTGGCCTATCGGCGAAAGAAATGACCAAAGACCAACACCTCATCCTATTCGCCCTATTACGCGAATACCTGAATCGAATGCCTGAGGACATTGCCGGTCACCAGATGGAGCAGATCGAGAAAGAGGGGGTTAGATATATCCATTTCGCATGGGCAGGTCCCCAGGAGAGAAGAAAACCCCATTATTACCGGATTCACGGACCGAGTTTTCTCGTCGAATATGACAACACCCAGAACGATGCAAATCACATCCATTCAGTCTGGCGTGATTTGCGGAATGATTGGGGGGAAGATTTTCTTAGGAGCCACTATCAAAAATCCCACGAATCCTCACGGGCAAAGCCCATGGAAGCTCCGTGAAATGCCCTCCCACGCCCTTGGGTGCTGAAGTGTTCCAGTGCGCACGCGCCGCGCCTTTGGAGGCTTACGATCCGTCAGCAAAATCGACATTGGATTTTATGATTTCCAAAACGGAGGCCCTTCAGGCTGAGGGTCATTTCTCCTGCGACGCCTTGCGGGTCTGCTCGCCAAGCCATTGCTGGAGATTGGCAAAGGATTTTATGGTTGAAGAACCTTCGATTGTCTTAACGGCAATGTCCTGAACTTGCTGATACGCTTTTTCCAGTTGCTGGGTGAGCCGCGTGATTTGTTCGCTCTGTTCCTTGGTTATTTTTTCAAGAGACTCGATCCGGGTCGTAAAGACATTCCTCTCACCAAGAAATTCTTTTCTCTGCAACTCTTCTCTGTTCTTAGCCTCCAGATTCAGTCTCTCCGTCGTCTCCTTGATGACCTTGCTGACAGCCGCTTCCTGCTCTTTTGGGAAAGCGCTGACTTTCTTCCTCAATTCATTCAGTTCTTCTTCCCGTTCAGCAATGACCTTCTCCCTCTCCTTCAACTCCCCTTCCATCTGAACTTTCTTCAGCTGAATCTCCTTCTCCAGTTTCGCTTTTTCGTCTTCGAATTTGTCTTTTGTTATTTTTTGTTCCCGTTTGAATGAATAGTCGTATTCCTCCTTTTCCCTATCGCGCCTCTTCTTTTCAGAAAAATCCCTCTCTCTCACCTCTGTCTCGTAATCAGCTTTCTCCTCATCCTTTTGGGCACGAAGGGTTTCGATCTCTCGGTTTAAAACCTCTTTCTTTTCCGTCATCTCCAATTCAAAGGCCTGGCTTTTTTGGTTCTTAGATTCGATTAAGGCGGCAAGGGTCATCGCCGATCTTTCAATATCATAGAGTTCCTGAAGCTCCTTCTCCTTCAAAGCCACTGCGCTCTGAACTGATTTGAACTTGTTAATCTCCTCCTCAAGTCGGTCGGAGATCTGTCCCAGAATCTTCCCAGTTTCAACTCTCAGGTAGCTGATCTCTTTCGCAATTCCCTCCGACGATAGAGACTCTGCGACCTGAATGACTTCCTTCGTCTTCTTCTCTTCCATCTTCTTTTCAGGCCTTAATTCTGATTCCTTTTGGGCTTCCAGTTGTTTCAGGATGGTTTGGTAGGCATCCAACATCTCTTGCTTCGTATTCGATAGGGAAAGCTTCTTGGGTTGAGATTTCTTCTCTTCCATAGGTTTTTCCTTTCTATGTAAGGATTAATTCGAATGGGGTACTCATTGAGTTATGAAGGTCTGGATGAATTCAGAACATATCAAATACGAAAAAGCTTAAAAATTTGTTCACGCTTGCTTTCGTTCTCCAAACATCTTCACTTAAATCTTCGAACCCCTGCCAAGATAATACAAAGGAGGGGCAAAGAAGTCAATGAGCAAAAAGAGACAAGGGCGGGGCCATTTAACCTTAAGATTAAATCCTTACCGTGCACCAATAAATGGCAAAACTGTTTTTCTACATCAATCCAACGATGGACTTTTGAGCAAAGGAGAGGACATTGGCGGGGAAGATCCCCATGTACAGGGTTCCGATGATGGCCAAAATCAAAGCGAGCACAGAGGCCGGTGAGAATTCAAGGCCTGTGATCTCTCGCTCCGATTCTCGGAAATACATGAGGACGGTGACTCTGAGATAGTAGTAGACTGAGATGGCGCTGTTGAGAACTCCGAGAACGGCCAGCCAGTAGAATTTCGACTTTACGGCTGCGCTGAAGACATAGAACTTGGCCATGAATCCAGCCAGCGGAGGAATGCCTGCCATGGACAGGAGGAAGATCGTCATGGAGGCGGCGAGAAGAGGGTACTTGAACCCGATGCCTGCATAGTCCCTGATCAGCGTGTTCTCCTCACCCTTCTTCCCGAGGAGGATCACGCACGTAAAAGCGCCAAGGTTCATGAAGGCATAAGCCATCAGGTAAAAGAGAATCCCTGACATGGCAAGATCATTTCCTGCAACAAAGGCCACCAACAGGTATCCTGCATGGGCAATACTCGAGTAAGCCAGCATGCGTTTGATGTTCGTTTGAGAGATGGCGATAATGTTCCCGACGGTCATGGTGGCCAAGGCCAGAAGCCACATGATGGAGGTCCAATCCGGCAAGAACACCGGCAGGGCCGAGAAGAAGACCCGGACCAACGCTCCAAAACTGGCTGCCTTCACGCCGGTGGCCATAAAGGCGGTGATGGAGGTCGGGGCACCCTCGTAGACATCCGGAGTCCACATGTGGAAAGGAACCGAGGCGATCTTGAAGCCAAAGCCAATGGTGAGGAATACCAGGCTCATGAGAAGCATGGGGCTTCTCAGCAGATCCTTGTTCGAAGCGATGGTGGCTGCCACACCCTTGAGATGGAGAGAGCCTGTCGCCCCATAGACCAGGGCGATACCATAGAGAAGGAATCCCGTCGCAAAAGCGCCCAGTAGGAAATATTTGAACGCCGACTCCACGGACCTCCGGTCCTGTCGCATCATCCCGGCCAAGACGTAGATGGAGATGGACATCGTTTCCAGCCCGAGAAAAATAGTGAGGAAGTGAGCGCCCCCGGTCATCAGCATCATCCCAAGGGTGGCGAAGAGGATCAGCGCATAGTACTCTCCGCAGCTCATCCCCTCCCTCTCCGCATATCCAACGGAAATGAGAAGGGTGAGGAAGGCGATGATCTGAAAAACTATCTTGAAGAAGACCGCGTATCCATCAGAAACATACATCCCGGCGTATCCGGTTTTCACAACGCCGACCTGGGGAAGGGTAAAAAAGAAGGCAATGAGTACCCCGACGAGGCTTACATACCCGAGACCTTTCTTGCTTCCCTCTTTCCCTGAAAAAACATCGATAAGAAGAACCCCCAATCCAAAGAGGGCGATCACGATCTCTGGTGCAATGAGAGAGAGGTCAATTTCTGGAAGTTTCATTAAGAGCCTCCGGCGTTCAAGCTCATTTGACTTAGTAACCCATCAGTTACCGCACAGGCCATCTTGATTCCATGGAGGTTGACCTGCTCACCCGCAGCGGTTCAGCGGCGGATCCTATGGCGAACAACCTCCTCACGATCCTTGGCAGGCCATCGTCCATCAAAGTCCAGAGGCTGATTAGGCTGACCTGTGAAGCCCCGCCTCTGAAACGCGAGGATGGAGTAGGTCGATCTCCGTGGACGACTGCGTGATCCCGTAACTGAAGGGTTACCTAACTTGCTCTTTTTCTATTTCCTGATGTCTGTTAAGATTTTCAGTTGAGGGGCTTCAGCCGTCATTCCAACCTTTCCCCTGAAATCCTCCAAGAACTTCTCGACCGTCACATCCATCTTACTGAAGAACAGCTTAGGGTAGATGCCCATGAGAAAAATGAGAATCACCATAGGGACCAGGGTCGCAATCTCTCGACCATTGAGGTCCTTCAGTTTCTCATTTTCAGGCTTCTTGATGACGCCAAACATCACTCGCTGAAACATCCAAAGCATGTAGGCTGCGCCCAGCACCACACCGGCGCTTGCCAGCACTCCGTAGAGCGTGTTGAATCGAAAAGCCCCTAAGAGGATCAGAAATTCTCCCACAAAGCCGTTCGTGCCGGGCAGTCCAATGGAGGAAAGAGTCACGATCATGAAGAAGGTGGCATAAATGGGCATCACCTTCGACAGTCCTCCAAAGTCCGCAATCATGCGCGTGTGGCGCCTCTCATAAATCATTCCAACGATGAGGAAGAGGGACCCTGTGCTCACACCATGGTTGAGCATCTGGTAGAGTGACCCCTCCACCCCTTGCATATTGAACGCAAACATCCCGAGCATCACATACCCCAAGTGACTCACACTCGAAAAGGCGACGAGACGTTTCAAATCGGCCTGCATCATCGACACGAGTGCCCCGTAAATGATTCCGATGATGGCCAGGCTGCACACAATGGGCACGAGGTCATAGGCTGCGTTCGGGAAAAGAGGGATGGCAAAGCGGATGAACCCGTAGGTCCCCATCTTTAGCAAGACACCCGCCAGGATCACACTTCCAGCCGTGGGGGCTTCGGTATGGGCATCGGGCAGCCAGGTGTGGAAAGGAAACATCGGAACCTTGATGGCAAAGGCCAAGGCGAAAGCCCCGAAAAGCCAATACTGCGTCTGAATGGGGATGGTCGCCTTGTAAAGCTCCAGTACATCGAACGTCGCTTTGCCCGTCGCCTTGAGATTGATGAAATAGAGGGCAAGGATGGCGATCAACATCAAAACGCTCCCGGCCATGGTAAAGAGGAAGAACTTGACGGCGGCATAGATCCGTCTCTTGGGATCGCCCCAGACGCCGATGAGGAAGTACATCGGGATGAGCATCACTTCCCAAAAGACGTAGAAAAGGATCAGATCAAGGGCCATCAAAGCACCGAGCATTCCAGTCTCGAGGAAGAGGAAAGAGATCATATACTCCTTCACTCGGAACGTAATGGCACTCCAGGAGCAGAGGATACAGAGGACGGTCAGGAAAGTCGTAAGCAAAACCAAAAGGAGACTGATGCCATCGATGCCCAGCTTGTAACTGATTCCATAGGACTGGACCCACCAGGTGCTTTCCACAAATTGCATCGCAGCCGTCGTCGTGTCGAAGGCAAAGAACAACGGAAGAGAAAAAATAAATTCAACGATGGAGATAATGAAAGCGACGGTCCTTAGCGCTCCCAAATTCTCTTTCTTGATGAAAAGGAGGACAAAGGCACCTACCAACGGGAAGAAGATCAACAGAGATAAGATCGGAACACCGAAGATAGACATGAACACGACTCCTTTTGTCTCCCTGCGACGATGGTTTTAGAAGAAGAGGGCCCGCACGACATAGTATCCTGCAAGAACGACACCCCCCAGGACCATGGCCATAGCATAGTTCTGGGCAAATCCCGTCTGTACTTTTCGGATGAGCCCGGATACTCCACCAAAGAAATAAGCGATTCCGTTTACCGTTCCGTCAATGACGAATTCATCGACCCCTTTCCAGAAGGCGGTCCCTAACCCTTTCATGGAGTTGATAAAGAGCACCTCGTAGGCTTCATCGACGTAGTATTTATTGAAAACCAACCGATATAATTTCTTCCATGTCACAGCCATCTTTTTCGGAAGAGCGGGATTCTTTACATACAAGAAGTAAGCGATCCCAATTCCGAAGAGAGCAATGACCACTGAGAGAGCCATGAGGAGGAGTTCAAGAGCTGCGGAGTGACCGCCTGCCTCTCCACTCGAGGCCCAAGCAGAGGCGAGGAATTGAATTCCTGCATGGGCCTTCGCAGGTTCTGACCCTCCGACCACGGGCGCCAGAAACTCATGAAACCGATTGGCGCCTCCCAACACATAAGGAATTCCCACATAGCCTCCCACAATGGAAAGAAAGGCGAGGATCACGAGAGGAACGGTCATGATTCTTGGCGACTCGTGAATATGGTGCTTTACATGCTCATCGGCACGACATTCGCCCCAGAAAGTCATGAAGAGGGCTCTGAACATGTAGAAGGCTGTCATCCCGGCAGCCACCGCTGCCACTAGCCAAAGCAGAAAATGGCCATGGGGGCTTGAAAAGGCCTGCCAGAGGATCTCATCCTTGCTGAAGAACCCGGACAGACCCGGGATACCAGCAATCGCCAGGGTAGCCACAAAGAAAGTCAAGAAGGTAATCGGCGTTTTGCCCTTCAGTCCTCCCATCTTTCTCATGTCGAGCTCGCCGCTCATGGCATGCATTACGCTACCGGCGCCGAGAAAGAGAAGCCCTTTAAAAAAAGCGTGTGTCATGAGATGGAAGATCCCAGCGCTGTATGCGCCCACGCCAACCCCCAAGAACATGTATCCGAGCTGGCTGATCGTCGAATAGGCCAGGACCTTTTTGATGTCGGTCTGGCAGAACCCGATCGAGGCTGCAAAGATGGCTGTGGCCACACCGACGATGGCCACTATGGCCATGGTGATGGGTGCCATGCTAAAGAGCACATTGCACCGGGCCACCATGTAAACACCTGCTGTCACCATGGTGGCTGCGTGAATCAGAGAGCTGACTGGCGTGGGACCCTCCATGGCGTCCGGCAGCCAGACATACAGGGGCAGCTGAGCAGACTTTCCCGTGGCGCCAATAAAGAGAAGAATCGTGATCGCAGTCACTGTTCCCGTGTCCAACACGTGGGCATTCGTGAAGACTTCTGTAAAATCAAGCGTCCAGATCCCATGTTTCCCAAGGCTCGTAAAGATAAGAAACATCCCCAGAAGGAATCCGAAGTCGCCCACCCGATTGACGACAAAGGCCTTCTTTCCTGCATTCGAAGCGGAGTCTTTTTCATACCAGAAACCGATGAGGAGGTAGGAACAGAGGCCAACCCCTTCCCATCCCACAAACATCAGAAGGAAGTTGTTGGCCAGAACGAGATTCAACATCATGAAGACGAAAAGGTTGAGGTACGTGAAATACCGAGTAAACCCTGGGTCATCGTGCATGTATCCTACGGAGTAGATGTGGATGAAGAAACTGACCCCGGTGACGACCAAGACCATGACGATGGAGAGAGGATCAATCTGGTAGCCGACGACCGTCTGGAACACCCCTGACATCACCCAATCGAAGATCACCTTTTCAAAGAGGCGCTCTGAGGCCGGTCTTCCGACCAGTTCGATGAAGATAAGAATGGCGGTGAGAAAGGAGAGACCGATGGCAGACGGGCCGACCCAACTCACGACGTGTTTCCCCAACCGTCTCCCGAATAACCCGTTGATCAAAAACCCGATCGCCGGGAAGAGGGGAATGAGCCAGACGTAGTCGAACATGAATCGCTCCTTTTAGGTGAAGAGGTTACAGGGTTCGAGGGGTCAAGGTTTAGTGCTTTTGTTGTCCCTCTCGACCCCTTGAATCCTTGGACCCTAGACCCCTTCCTACTACCACTTCAACAAATTGATTTCATCCACGTTAATCGTTTCTCTTGAACGGTAAAGCATCACAAAGATGGCCAGCCCTACCGCAGCCTCCGCGGCGGCCACCGCCATGACGAAGAACGCGAACAGCACCCCGTCCATCGACTGGAGAAATCGGGAAAGGGTAATAAACGTTAGGTTGACGGCATTCAGCATCAGCTCGATGCACATGAAGACGATGATCGCATTACGTCGACTCAGGGCACCGATGACACCAATCGTGAAGAGGATTCCGCTCAAGATCAGATAAAGAACAGGAGGAACAGGTGGCATACCCATGATCTTCTCCTTAGGCTCTCCGCTTACTCAACACCACGGCACCCACAATCGCAGCCACTAAAAGGATGGAAACAATCTCAAAGGGGAACAGGTACTCGGTAAAAAGAACTTCGCCCACCACCTTCACATTGTCGCTCAACTTCGCAGGGGTATAAGGACCCAGTTTCCCCGAGAGAGGTGCGCCAGCCACGGCGTAAATGATGGCCAAAAGGAACAGCATGGCCAAAGCCCCTCCCACGACCTTGGAATAGAACAACTTCAAACCTGACCGGAGCTCTTGTTCCAGATCGAGGAGCATGATCACAAAAACGATGAGCATTGCAATCGCCCCGGCGTACACAATGACTTGGATGACCGCTATGAACGGGCTGTAAAGCAGGAAATAGAGGACCGCCACGCAGACAAAAGTGAGGACCAAGAAAAGAGCACTGTGGATGGGATTCTTCCGCGTAATCAACAGCACTGAACCGAGAATGGAGGTAAAGGCCACCCCCAGAAAGATCAACCATTGAAGCAGGATTCCGTAGTTCTCAGCCATCCCCTGACTCCTTTTTTTCCCTCAATCCTTTAGTCTTCTTACCCTGGGATGTAGTTTAGGATGTGGAGCTTAGGATTCTGGATTTCCGTCCTTCTCCTCTTTAGGGATTAAACTTCTTCTGCTCCAGCAACTTCTCGGTATCCATGAGGAAGGGCTTTCGGTCTTCCTCAACCCATTCGTAATTTTTTCCCATGAAGATCGCGTTCACGGGACAGGCCTCCTCACAATAGCCACAGAAGATGCACCGTGAAGCGTCGAGCTCATACGTCAAGGGGTAACGCTTGCCCTCTTCGTCCTCAGCCGTCTCAAGGGTGATGCATTGGGCAGGGCAGACGATCATGCAGAGACCGCAGGCCACACACTTCGTCTTTCCCCGCTCATCCTTTTCAAAATACTGGATACCCCTCCAGCGCGAACTGGGAGGCTGTTTCTGCTCCGGGTATTGGATCGTAATCGGCTTTGACAAGAACCGAGTGAGGGTAAGCCCCAATCCTTTGAGTAATGGAATGATCATGGTGGACCCCTTTACTTACTTCAATAAAACGACCAAACTCGTGATGAGAAGATTGATGATCGTCAGAGGAAATAGAACTTTCCAGCCAAACTTCATGATGTGATCGTACCGAAGCCTCGGAAAGGTTCCCCGCTGCCAGATAAAGAAAAAGAGAAGGACAAACAGCTTGATGACGAACCAGACCACCCCTGGGATAAACCCCAGGGCTGGAATCGGAGGCTGCCATCCCCCCCAAAAGAGCGTGACCGCGATGGCCCCTATGGTGATCATGTGGGCATATTCCGCCATGAAGAAAAGGGCGAACTTCAGGCTGCTGTATTCGATATTGAAACCGCAGGCCAGTTCCGATTCGGACTCGGGCATGTCAAAGGGGGTTCGGTTGATCTCTGCCAAACCACAGATGATGTAAAGAACGAAGGCGACCGGTTGGTACCAGACATTCCAGTTCCAGAATCCGCCTGACTGAAGCCTCACAATCTCGGTCAGCCTCAGACTCTGCGAGAGGATGATCACGCCCACGATCGAGAGACCCAGCGCCACTTCGTAGCTGATCATCTGAGCGGCCGCCCGGAGGGATCCCGTCAAACCATACTTGTTCCCAGAGGAGTAGCCGCCGAGAATGACCCCGTATTCTCCGAGGGAGGCGACCGCGAAGATGTATAACAGCCCGACATCGATGTCGGCCAGCCGGAGCTTAACCACCCAGCTCGTTCCGGGGATGGTGAACTCGTTTCCGAAGGGGATCACCGCGAAGAGACAAATGGCCGTGATAATGGAAATCATGGGAGCAATGACAAAAACGACCTTATCTGAACTCCCTGGAACGAGGTCTTCTTTAAAGAAGGCTTTGATGCCATCGGCCATAGGTTGAAGCAATCCAAACGGTCCGCATCGGTTGGGGCCACAACGGACCTGAATGTGACCCAACACTTTGCGCTCGATGAGGGTCAGATAGGCAACGGTCATCATCAGGCAGCCGAAAACGACCACACTTTTCAAGATGATCTCAATGAGAAGAAACAGAAGCTGCATTCCCTCTCCCCTCTATCGTTTCTCCACCCTTCCAATGAACACCCGATATTCGGGATTCTGGCTGGTGGGGTCTCGCTCGGCGATCAGAAGATTGTTTACAAAACAGGGGAAGAAACTCATGGCCAAGTAGGCCACTCCTTTAGGAACATTCTCCGAAACGTTGCAGCGGGTCTCGATCTCTCCTCTCGGCGAGATCACTCTCACCGGGTCTCCTTCCGTGAGGTTTGCCCGTGCTGCATCGTCAGGGTGGATCTCTAAACAGGATTCCTTAAAAACCTTCGCCAATCCCAGAGCCCTTTTGCTCGTCGTTCCAATGCCGTAGTGGTAATGAAATCCTCCTGGAACGATCCACAGAGGATATGAGCCATCGGGTTTCTCCAAAGGCTCTCTGTATTCTATTGGGAAAAATCTTCGCTTCCCGCCATTCCTCGATGTCCACTGGATACCGTTCTCTTCAAGATTGGAGTAAAGGGCTCTCGCATAGAGAGGAACCAGTGATGCAATTTCGTCCATCACGTGGGCCGGATTTCGGTAATCCATCCGGTAACCCATACGAGTGGACAGATCGCACAGGATTTTCCAGTCTGGCCTGGAGTCTCCCACCGGCGAAATGGCTTGCCTCACCCGCTGGACTCTTCTCTCCATGTTCGTGAAGGTTCCATCCTTCTCCGCAAAGGTCACCCCAGGAAGAATCACATGAGCGTGCTCGGCGATGTGGGTCATGAACGAATCTTGGACAACCAACAACTCCAGTTGGTGAATGCCATTTTTCAACCGTTCCAGGTTCGGCAGAGAAATCAGAGGATCCTCTCCAAAGACATAGAGGGCTTTGATCTTCCCTTCACCGATCCTGTCAAATATCTCCAAGTACGTAAGACCTGTTTTTCCGGGAATTTCCCTTTCCCAGGTCTTTTCAAACCGCTTCCGTGCCTTCTCATCGTCCACTCTTTCATACCCGGGAAGGAACTCTGAAAGGCCGCCCATGTCACAAGCCCCCTGGGCATTGTTCTGGGTGAGCATCGGATAGACGCCCCCTCCGACTTCCTCTGTCTCTCCGGTTAGGTGAGCGAGATTGCACAGGGCTTTCACGGTTTCCGTACTGTTCGCGTGCTGAGTCACGCCAGGACCGAAGACAATGGCCCGTTTCTTGGCCGCGGCATAGAGTTGGGCCATCGCCTCCAATTCTGCCGGAAGAATCCCTGTCGCTTCTTGGACAACCCGAGGCGTGAATCTCTCGACCGAAGACCGCATCGCCTCAAACCCTTCAGTCTTTGCTCCAATGAATTCTTTTGAAGAAATCCCCTGTCCGATCAAGAGGCGAATGAGGCCGTTGATCCACGCAATATCCGTTCCAGGGCAGGGTCTCAGCCAAAGGTTGGCCCATTTTTCCCACTGAGTTTTTCTCGGGTCGACCAGAATGATCTTTGCGTTGTTGACACCTATGGCCTTCCTCATCTTGTTGCTGAAGATCAGGTTGTCCGAGTAGACATCGGCTCCGATAAGGAGAATAAAATCCGACCTGGCCACATCGTCCATGGAGTGGGTCATCGCCGGCGACCCCGTTGAGGCCGACATCCCACAGAGGACCGAACCACTCGCCAAACGAGCCCCGTTGTCCAGATGGTTGGTTCCAATACAGGCCCTCATCCATTTCTGGAAGAGATAGTTTTCCTCATTCGTCGCCCGAGAGGAAGTAATCCCGGCAATCGCCTGGGCTCCGTACTTCCCCTTCACCTCCTGAAGCTTCGTGGCCACGAGGTCGAGCGCTTCCTCCCATCTGGACTCCACAAAATCCCCAGACGTCTTGATCATCGGTTTCTGAAGTCGGTCCGGATGGTGGATGAAATCGTAGCCGAACCGCCCCTTCACGCAAAGACTTCCCCGATTGACGCCATCATCATCCCGTGTGGTCACTTTGACCACTTTCCTTTTGCCCAGGGTATTCAACTCCAGTTGACAGCCGCAGGGGCAGAAGGTACACGTGGTTTGGGTTCTCGAAAGCTGCCACGTCCTTCCTTTGATGGAGCTGAGATTCTCTGTCAAAGCGCCCACAGGGCAGACCGAGAGGCACTCACCGCAGGAAATACAGTTTGCCTTTCGGGCCGCCTCGATGTGCGAGGAAAATCCGCGTTCCGCCACCTCGAGCACATCGGCTCCTGGAATGTCGATGCAGGCATGGACACATCGCAGACACATGACACATCGATCGAACCATTGCTTGATCAAAGGGGTTCCATAGTCTGGACGGGGCCGATCCACTTTTTCTGGTAAAAAGTCGTTCCGATCAATACCAAACTCATAGACACGATTCTGGAGCTGACATTCGCCCCCGGCATCGCACACCGGGCAGTCCAGAGGGTGATTGACCAGAAGGAATTTCAGCGCCTCACGTCGCATTTGCTCCACACGATCGGTGCGCGTATGAACGACCATCCCGTCGACCACCGGCGTTGCGCACGAGGCCATGGGCATGTCTACCCCTTCCACATCCACCAGGCAGATCCGGCACGACTTGATCAGACTCAGTTTCGCGTGGTAGCAAAGGGTGGGAATCGTGATCCCGTTCTCTCTCGCCACGTCCAGAATCATTTGATCCGGCTTGGCGGGGCACTCTTTCCCGTCAATCGTTACCCTGAACATGCTCGGTACAGTCCTCCCTGTTTATCTTAGACCGCAAAGAGTGCGACGCGCACACATCGCAAACAACGTTCCGCTTCCTTCTGAGCTACAGGAATGGGGAATCCCTCCTCGACTTCGTCGAAAACCCACTTACGAGTTTCGGGAGGCAGCATCTCCAAGACCGCTCGTTTCTGTCCCCCCGAGACTCCAACCTTCTCCTTCTTATCGTAGACCTTGATCTTTTCGACCAGACCTTCAAGGCGCTCCCCCTCCGTTTCTTTCACTTCACTGCCACGGAGGAAAAGGTCAATCTTGTCTGCTGCCCGTTTGCCATGGCCTGCAGCCCTCACCAGAACGTCAGGCCCCGTGACGCAGTCGCCAGCCGAAAAGATCCCTTCCCGGCTGGTCTGAAAGGTTCCTTCTTGGACAGCCACCGTCGATCGTTTGGTCGTTTTCACTCCATCCTTCTCTTCGAGGAAAGAAAGGTCGATCGCCTGACCAATGGCAGGAATCAAGATGTCTGTCTCGATGAAGAACTCAGAGCCCTTGATCGGAACCGGTCGACGCCTACCG
>Ga0209254_10001333_pt1 | contig 21966 bp, 20 predicted proteins | sample FrelakmetDIP11DI_FD_187148 | JGI IMG/M metagenome (GOLD analysis project Ga0209254, IMG submission 187148) | Freshwater lake sediment microbial communities from the University of Notre Dame, USA, for methane emissions studies - DIP11 DI (SPAdes)... | ecosystem: Environmental > Aquatic >...
GTGCTTGCCTGGTTCCCAAACAGGCTTGCGCGCGGCTTCGCGCCTGACACGCCCCTCGCCGTTTTCGCGCGCCAAGCGCCTCGACTGTCCCATCATTGTTCGACGAACCTCTGACTCGGGACACTAGAGCGACTTCATGCGCTCGACCATTTCGGCGCCGAAGGCGACGTAGGCCTGCGCGCCCTTGGCCGAACGGTCATAGACAACGCCCGGCACGCCGTAGCTCGGCGCCTCGGCCAGGCGGACGTTGCGCGGGATGATCGTGCGGAACACCTTGTCGCCGAAATGGGACTCGAGCTGCGCCGAGACCTGCTGCTGCAGCGTCATGCGCGGGTCGAACATCACGCGCAGAAGGCCGATGATCTTCAGCCCCGGGTTCAGATTGGCGTGCACGCGCTTGATCGTGTTGACCAGATCGGTCAGGCCCTCGAGCGCGAAATACTCGCACTGCATCGGGATGATCACGCCGTGCGCGCAGCACAGGCCGTTGATCGTCAGCAGGCTCAGCGACGGCGGGCAGTCGATCAGGATGAAGTCGTATTCGGCCTCGACCGCGGCCAGCGCCAGCTTCAGCCGCATTTCGCGATCGTCGAGGTCGACCAGTTCGATTTCCGCGCCGGCCAGTTCACGGTTGGCGGGCAGCAGTTCGTAGCCGCCGGCTGCGGAGCGGACGATGGCCGCGCGCGCGGTCGCGGCTCCGAGCAGCACCTGGTAGATCGAACGGGCCAACTGGCGCTTGTCGATGCCGCTGCCCATGGTGGCGTTGCCTTGCGGATCGAGGTCGATCAGCAGCACGCGCTGCGCCTGCGCGGCGAGACCGGCAGCCAGGTTGACCGCCGTGGTGGTCTTGCCGACACCACCCTTCTGGTTGGCGATGCAGAAAACGCGCGCCACCGCCTCAGCCCATCGCCAGCCGCGACCCGGCGCCGACCATGCGCTCCACCAGCGCCGAACGACCGGCACCCCGCCCGCCCTCGGCGGCGGCGATCAGAGCAGCAGCCTCGCCTCGCCCCGCGCTGATCGGGGACAGCAGGGTGACAGCGATGATCGCCGGGTAGTCGAAGTTGTCGGGCACGAGGGTGGCGCTGGGCAGCGCAGATTGGATAGCCAACCGGCGATTCTACGTTCGCCGCCTTCGCGTTCCTGCCTCGTGCTTCGGTTTCGCCGGCCCCCGGCCGGGCCCTTGGGTCGGTCGCCTCGAGCAGGAACAGGCTTCGTCGCTCGGCGCGACCCGGCCGGTCGCGTTGTCGTACCCGCCAGCGCAACCGTCTTTCCGGTGGCGCGAGTGCGCGACGATGCGAATGGCGCCATCATCAACCCCGCTCGCCGCCAAGCGGGCGGCCCGCCTGCGCCCGCACCATGCTTGCTGTTGCGCGCCATCTGCTCACCCATCAAAGGAGGAGGAACCATGGCCCTCGTGCCGCTGCTAACAGACGACACCGCCGAGGCGAACGCGCGTGCGGTGTTCGACGACATCCGCGCCAGCCGCGGCACCGACTACGTCAACAACATCTGGCGCGCACTGGCCAACGATCCGGCGCAGCTGCAGGCCACCTGGGGCGAGGTCAAGCGCGTGATGGCGCCGGGTGCGCTCGACGCGCTTGCGAAGGAACTCGTTTACATCGCTGTGTCGGCGGCGAACAACTGCAGCTACTGCTTGCACACGCATGTCGCGGCCGCGCGCGCCAAAGGCCTGAGTCAGGCGATGTTCAACGAGCTGATGCAGGTCGTCTACCTGGCCAGCCAGACCAACCGAATCGCAATAGGCCTGCAGGTCGAGGTCGATGCGCGCTACGCCCAGCCGCCGGCTCCGCCCTCGGTGTGAGCGGCCGTATCAGCGCGCGGCTACGCGGCGCAGGCGCTGCGGGTCGTAGCCGGCGGCGCGGACCTTGAGCATCAGCGCCTCGTACTCGGCATCCGGCAGCGTCGGCGAGCGCGCGAGGATCCACAAGTACTCGCGGCTCGGCTCGCCCACAATCGCCACTCGATAGTCCGGCGACAGGTGCAGCACCCAGTAATCGCCGCGACCTATGCCGGTCCAGCGCAGCCAAGTCGGCAGGAAACTCACCTTCAGTTTGGCATTGGTCGCCTGATCGACGACCTCGGCAGCGCCGCTGACCGCCATCTCGGTGCCGTCGGCGCGGCGGCAGCTATTGCGCACGCCGATCTGCCCATCGCCAATCGGCGTATAGGTGGCGGTGGTATTCGCGACGCACTCCCGTTGGAAGCGGTTCGGATACAGCGCGACTTCATGCCAGGTGCCGGCATAACGCTCGATATCGACCTGGGTCACCGTCTCCAGCGGCGGTCGCGACGGGGCAGTCGTGCAGCCGACGATGGCCAGCGCGAACGTGAGTGCGAGCAGGATCGTTCTCACCCGGCCCTCATTTCGACCAATTGCCGCTGTTCGTTCAGACCCGGCACCCTAAGCGGCACGACTTCGGCGCGCACATCCGACGGCAGTCGCGCCAATTCCTCGGCGGGGAACCTCCCCTTCATCGCCAGCCAGCAGCCGGCGGGTTTGAGCAGGTGGCGAGTCCAGGCGATGAACTGCGCCAGGCTCGCCAAGGCGCGCGAAACGACGACGTCGAACAGCGGCGCGTGCAGCGTTTCGACGCGGCCGTGGATCACCTCGACATTGTCGAGGCGCAATTCAAGGCGTGCCTGGGTAAGAAAGGCACACTTCTTCTGCACGGCATCGATCAAGGTCAACCGCGCCCGCGGCGCAGCTATGGCGAGCACGATTCCCGGCAACCCACCGCCGCTGCCGACGTCGAGCACCCTTGCCGCCGCGCCGCCGGTGGCACAAGTGAAATGCGGCACTAGCGCCAGCGAATCGAGCAGATGATGCGTCAGCACGTCCTCGCCGCTGCGGATGGCAGTCAGGTTGTGGGTCGCGTTCCAGCGCGCGAGCAGGCTTGCGTAATCTGCCAGCCGCTGCAACTGGCCGTCATCGAGGGCCAAGCCGAGTTGCGCGGCGCCGGCGCCGATGACCGCCGGCGGCAGGTCAGGCAGCAAGCTGGTCGGGCGCGCCACCCTTGGATCGGCGCTTCAGGTGCACCAGCAGCAGGGAAATCGCCGCTGGCGTAACGCCCGAGATGCGCGCCGCCTGGCCGATTGTTTCGGGGCCGATGGCCGTCAGCTTCTGGCGTACTTCGGTTGAAAGACCGGACACCTCTGCATAGTCGAGCCCGGCGGGAATGCGGGTGGATTCGTGTGCCTCATGGCGCGCGACCTCGTCGCGCTGGCGGGCAATGTAGCCGGCATATTTTGTCGTGATCTCGACCTGCTCGGCCACTTGCGGGTGATCGGCACCGTCTACTGGCGGACCTCCCAAGTCCCGGTTGTCAGCGCTTACCAACGTCAGAAGCCGAGCGTACGAGACCTCTGGCCGCCTCAACAAATCCGAAAGCGTGTACTCACGCTCAAGGGGCTTGCCAAGAATTCGGTCAGCCTCGCCGGCGCCCACCAGTCGCGGATTAACCCAGGTCGACCGCAGGCGCTGCAGCTCGCGTTCGATGGCGTCGCGCTTGCGGCAGAACGCCTCCCAGCGCCGGTCATCGACGCACCCGAGTTCGCGTCCGATTTCGGTCAGCCGCAGATCGGCGTTGTCCTCGCGCAGGCTCAACCGGTACTCTGCGCGGCTCGTGAACATGCGGTATGGCTCGGCCACACCGCGCGTATTCAGGTCGTCGACGAGCACGCCGATGTACGCCTGGTCACGCCGAGGCGTCCACGGCTCCCGCCCCTGAACCTGGCGGGCAGCGTTGATGCCGGCGAGCAGCCCCTGCGCCGCGGCTTCCTCGTAGCCAGTGGTGCCGTTGATCTGGCCTGCAAAAAAAAGACCGCCAATCGCCTTCGCCTCAAGCGAGCTCCTTAGCGCGCGCGGATCGAAGTAGTCGTACTCGATCGCATAGCCCGGCCGCAGGATGTGCGCCTGCTGCAGCCCCTTCATCGAGCGGACGACTTCGACCTGCACGTCGAACGGCAGACTGGTCGAGATGCCGTTCGGATAGAACTCGTTCGTGGCCAGCCCCTCCGGCTCGAGGAAGACCTGGTGGCTGGACTTACCGGCGAAGCGATGGACCTTGTCCTCAATCGACGGGCAATAGCGGGGGCCGACGCCTTCGATCACGCCCGAGTACATCGGCGAGCGATCGAGGTTGGCACGGATCACTTCATGCGTGCGGTTATTGGTGTGCGTGATCCAGCACGGCACCTGACGCGGATGCTGCTCAGCGGTGCCGAGGAACGAAAACACGGGCACGGGATCGAGATCCCCCGGCTGCTCCTCGCACTGGCTGAAGTCAATCGTGCGGCCATCGATCCGCGGCGGCGTGCCGGTCTTCAGCCTGCCTTGCGGCAGGCCGAGTTCTCGCACGCGTGCCGCGAGGGAAATGGATGGGGGGTCACCCGCACGTCCCGCTGCATGGCTTTTCAGCCCGATGTGGATCAGTCCGTTAAGGAAGGTGCCCGCCGTAAGCACCACGGCGCGGCCGCGGAAGCGGATGCCAGCCTGCGTCACCGCGCCGACGGCGCGTTCGCCGTCCAGCATCAGATCGTCGACGGGTTGCTGGAATAGCCAAAGGTTTGGCTGGTTCTCCAGCCGCCGCCGGATTGCCTGCCGGTAGAGGACGCGGTCGGCCTGGGCCCGCGTCGCCCGTACTGCAGGCCCCTTGGAACTGTTCAGGATGCGGAACTGGATGCCAGCCTCATCAGCAGCTGCAGCCATTGCGCCGCCCAGAGCATCGACTTCCTTGACCAGATGCCCCTTACCGATGCCGCCGATCGACGGATTGCAGGACATCTGCCCGAGCGTCTCGATGCTATGCGTCAGCAGCAGGGTCGAGGCACCCATCCGCGCCGCCGACAACGCAGCCTCGGTCCCGGCGTGGCCGCCGCCGATCACGATGACGTCGAACTGCTTCTGGTAAAGCATGGCGCTCTAGCGGAATGCCTCGGGAAGGACGCGCGAGATTATATGAAGTGGTCCGGCCCGGGCTCGGCGGATAGCCCTTACGCTGCCGAAGGGCTGTTTCACGTGAAACGAGCGTCGCCCGGTTTCACGTGAAACAGCAGCCGACATCCGGACGCCACGGGGCGCCCGCTTTTCACTTGACCATTGTTATTTATAGATGGGCTCTGTCGCGCTGCCGCCAAGCCCGATCTGCGCCCCGGCCGCCCCGCGAGGTGAGCCTACTTCGGGCTGCAACGAACCGGTCAACCGAAGCTGCGGGTCAACACTGAAGGCACCGCGCACACGGAGGCCGCCCGCCCTTCCTGCAATGTTCCGCACGGCCAGGCCATCGCGCGACACAACGACGTCGAAATCCAGATCGGTGAAGGGCGTGAATCCTCCCGCCCGGTCCGCGCGACCCCGAGTTGCGGCCACGCCAAGATTCAACCCGACCAGTGTGGCGCCTGATACGGAAACCGGGCCACTCGCCGTTGCTCGCCCCAGCGTTTCCTCCAGCGTGGCGCCCAGACTCGATACGGCTAGATCGAATTTGGCCGTTCCGTGCAATGGCACTCGGGCTAACGCCGCTTCGCCTTCGCCCAAGCCGCCCGCATGCCGGATAAGCTCCTCAAGCTTGAGATCCGGACCACGCAAGTTGCCCGTCAGCCGCCAGCCTCGCTCCCCGCTGGCAAGCAGGGCTGCGCCGTTGAAGTTCCCGAATGGCGCTCCGATGCTGTACGAATCGACCTGCAGAAGGCCGGCGCGAAACTCGCCTCGTGCCGTCGCTTCACTCCAGGCCGTGGCCGGACCAAACCCCGCGAGCCACTGCCTGGCGAACAGCGCGAAGCGGGCGTTGGCGTCTGGCGCCGGCGGCGGAGTGATCTCGATCTCTGTTTGCCCCTGACCGTCGATTCGCCTGAGATTGATTGAAGTGAACTCCGGCCGCCCCACGACGCGCCGGATGACCGCCTCGTAACGACCCGGGAGCAGAGCAAGACCCGGCACTCCGAGCGATTCGAAGCGGACCGTCGAAATTGCCGCGGGCAAGCGGCCTGCCCCGTGGACTGACTGCAGCAACATCAGTGCCTGCGGGCCGGTGAGATCCACTGGGGCGACGCGCGCCTCGCCGAGCACCCACGACGAGGTTTGCAGGCCGAGGAGGGCGTCGCGCCAGTTGAAGTGAACCGAGATCTCCGGCAGCCGGACTCCGCTTTGGGTAGTTACGTCGGTCACCACCAACCGCGGCGAAGGCGAAAAGCGCAGCGACGTGTCGGCGATCGACACGGGCACTCCCAAGGCCGTGCCGAGTGCGGCTTCGACGCCGGCCGGCGAGATCGCCGCCCTCACCGGCATTACCACGCGCGCGCCCCACCACGCCACCGCTGCCGCCGCCGCCGCGAACAGCAGCCAACGAATGCCCCGGATGACATCGTCCCGGTGAACGCGTCGCACGGCGGGCCGGCTGGAATCCGCCGCCGCGCGCGCCTGCACCTCCTGCGTGTCGAGTCGATCCGGGACGTTGACTGAGGTTATTGCGAAATCGGACGATGCCTCACGATCCCAACGCCCGTGCGTCGAGCCGTACTCAAAGTGTGAGTGCCGACTTTCGCCGTCACGTAGCGTTGGCGAAGTCTCGATTGGCGGTTTCTCGGTTTCTCTGCTCATCGGAAGCGCATCAACGGGCCGCAGCGGGAGCGCTGCGCGCGTATCGAGGGACAGACAAGCTGCTCTGCACCTCGCCCCGAGGCGGGGCCGGACTCTTGGGGGACATGTCGGCAGCAGTCTCGCGCTGGAAACGCGCCGCCGCAAGCGCCCAGTCGACCAAGGTCGCGATTCGTCTGCCTACCGGCGCAGTCCTGTCCGCCGCAGGCTCTCAGAGGCTCGCTTCGAGCAACCGCCTGTAGTCGTCGGCGCTTGCCTGCCGCGGGTTAGTCGCGTGGCAGTGATCCTTCAGTGCGTTAGTGACCACCGCGTCGAACGTCTCCGGCCGAATGCCCATCGCTGCGAGGCCCGAAGGCAAGCCGATGCGCCGGTTGAGGTCGCGCAGCGCGTCCGCCAGCCCGGCGCCGTCCGAGGTGCCGAACACCTCGGCGACGTCCCGCACCTTGCCTGGCACGGCGGCCTCGTTGAACTTGACCACCTCCGGAAGCAGCAGTGCGTTCAGCGTGCCATGGTGCGGACGCACCGGCAGTCCGCCGAGGGCGTGCGAGAGCGAGTGCACGGCGCCCAAGCCCTTCTGGAACGCCATCGCGCCCTGCATCGATGAACTCATCATCTGCCAGCGAGCCTCGCGATCGCCGCCGTCGCGAACCGCGCGCTCGATGAATCCATGCGCCCGGCGCAGACCGTCGAAGGCGATCGCATCGGCCGGGGGGTTGACGGCTCGCGACAGGTAGGTCTCGATGCAATGCGCCATCGCATCCATGCCGGTTGCGGCGGTCAGCCCCGGCGGCAGGCCGAGCGTCAGTTCCGGGTCGCAGATCGCAGCCTTGGGCACCAGGTGCCACGAATGGAAGCCAAGCTTGCGGCCATCGTCGACGATGATGATTGCGCCGCGTGCAACTTCGCTGCCCGTGCCCGCCGTCGTGGGAATGGCGATCAGCGGCGCCACGTTGGCGCCAATGCGCGCGCTGCCGCCTTCGATCGTGGCGTAATGTGTCAAGGCCCCGTCATGGGTGGCCGCGATGGCCACCGCCTTCGCCAGATCGATCGGCGAGCCGCCGCCGAGGGCAACCAGGCCATCGGCCTGGTGTCGGCCAAAGGCGGCGACTGCCTCGCGCACGGCCGCTTCCGTGGGGTTGGCCGGGGTGCCGTCAAAAACCGCTGCCGGCACCTCGCCGAGCGCCGCCTTCAGTCGTTGCAGTAGACCGGCAGCGACGACGCCGCGATCGGTGCAGATCAGCGGACGCTTGATGCCCACCCGGGCACACTCGGCACTGACGCCCGCCAGCGCGCCGAAATCGAACTGGATCTGCGTGATGTAGTAGATCAGCGCCATCGCCAGCCTCCGCACCCGCCGGCGTGCGGGCAAGAAAGAAACGGCAGCCGGCTTTAGCCGGCTGCCGTGCCAGTGCCGCCGAAGTCGCCGACCGTGCCTCAGGCCGGCAACGATTGCTCCAGCTTCTGCCGGACGCCCTGCAGCGAGGCAGGCAGGCCGTCGCGCAGCTTGTCGAACAGTTCGCCGTGCAGGGCAAGCTCGCGCCGCCACTGCGCAGCATCGATCTCGGTAATCCGCTGGTAGTCGTCGAACGAGAAGTTCAGGCCGCTCAAGTTCAGGTCCTCGAAGCGAGGGGTCACGCCGAGCAGGTGCTCGACGCCGCCGCCGCGCCCCTCGATTCGCTCGACCATCCATTGCAGCACGCGCATGTTCTCGGAGAATCCCGGCCAGACGAAGCGGCCCGTCTCGTCGGTCCGGAACCAGTTCACGCAGAAAAGCTTCGGCAATTTCGCTCCCGTGGCCGCGAGTTTCGTGCCCAGTTGCAGCCAGTGCGCGAAGTGCGCGGCCATGTTGTAGCCGCAGAACGGCAGCATGGCGAACGGGTCACGCCTCAGCATGCCTTGCGCACCGGCGGCCGCGGCGGTCGTCTCCGAGCCCATGGTGGCGGCCATGTAGACGCCCTCGGTCCAGTTGCGCGCCTCGGTGACCAGCGGGACGGTATCCGAACGACGGCCCCCAAAGATGAACGCATCGATCGGCACGCCGTTCGGGTCCTCCCAGTCGACATCGATCGACGGGCACTGCATCGCGGCCACCGTGAAGCGCGAGTTCGGGTGCGCCGCTTTGCGGCCGCAATCCGGCGTCCAGTCCCTGCCCTGCCAGTCGATCAGGTGCGCCGGCGCCGGCCCCATCCCTTCCCACCACACGTCGCCTTCGTCGGTCAGCGCGACGTTGGTGAAGATGACGTTGCTGTGCAACATCGCCATCGCGTTGTGGTTGCTCTTCTCACTGGTGCCCGGCGCCACTCCGAAGAGGCCGTGTTCGGGATTGATGGCGTACAGGCGACCGTCCTCGTTCGGCTTGATCCAGGCGATGTCGTCGCCGATTGTCGTCACCTTCCAGCCCGCGAAGGCCGGCGGCGGGATCATCATGGCGAAGTTGGTCTTGCCGCACGCAGAAGGGAAAGCCGCGGCGACGTGGTACTTCTTGCCGGCCGGCGTCGTGACAGCAAGGATCAGCATGTGCTCGGCCAGCCAGCCCTCGTCGCGCCCCATGTAAGAAGCGATACGCAGGGCGAGGCACTTCTTGCCGAGCAGCGCGTTGCCGCCGTAGCCGGAGCCGAAGCTCCAGATCTCGCGCGTCTTCGGGAAGTGCACGATGTACTTGGTGTCGTTGCACGGCCAGGCGACATCCTTCTCGCCGGCGGCCAGAGGCTTGCCGACCGAATGCACGCAGGGCACGAACTCGCCGTGATCGCCAAGAAGATCGAAAACCGCCCGACCCATCCGCGTCATCAACCTCATGTTGACGACCACATAGGGGCTGTCGCTCAATTCGACGCCCAGTTGCGAGATGTGCGAGCCGAGCGGCCCCATCGAGAACGGGATCACGTACATGGTCCGCCCGCGCATGCAGCCCGCGAACAGGCCGTTCAGCGTGGAACGCATCTGCGCGGGATCCATCCAGTTATTGGTCGGACCGGCCTCCTTCGCGGTATCGGTGCAGATATAGGTGCGATCCTCGACGCGGGCCACGTCGGATGGATCGGACCAGGCGAGATAGGAGTCTGGTCGCTTCGCCGGGTTCAGTCGCCGTAGCGTGCCGGCGCGCACCATCTCCTCGCACAGGCGTTCGGATTCCTGCACCGAGCCGTCGCACCAAACGATGCGAGCAGGCTCTGTCAGGCGGGCGATCGTCTCGATCCAATGAACCAGTTTCTTGTGCTTGATGTGCGCGGGCACGTTCAGGCTTGTGCTAACTGGGACTGAGCTCATTTCCTATTGCCTCCTGACCGGCGCGATTCGAGCGGCCGGACGTCATGAAAAGCCGCTTCCGGCGTGGACCGCAGCGCCCTCCGCCGACTAAATTTAGTTTACGCCCGCCCCTTGCGCGGCTCCCCCCCGGCGCTATCGCCGCATGTTTGACGTCGATCAGCGGTCGGCGTCTTTTCCGACCTGTCGCCCCGTCGGCCGCCGTCCGAGCGATTGGCGTCGGTCGGCAAAGAAAAAGGGCCGACCCGCAACGAGCCAGCCCTTCGCAAGCGGTAAACCCGAGACGCAGTCAGCCTAGCGGCACGATCTCGACCGCCTGCGGACCCTTTTGTCCCTGCTGCACCTGGTATTCGACGCGCTGGTTTTCCTTCAGCGTGCGGAAACCTTTGGCCTTGATCCCGCTGTAGTGGGCGAACAGGTCGGCGCCACCGTCATCGGGCTTGATGAAACCGAATCCCTTCGTTTCGTTGAACCACTTCACAGTGCCTGTCGGCATGACTCACTCACTCTCGATGAAGACGCGGGATGCGCCCGCGGCGCGCAGGGCGATAGGTGCGGATTCGCTGGGGGATGACTGCGACAGGAACTGCGGAAACAGATGGCAGGTGGGGCAGCAAAGACCGTACTGGGCGGCGCAAGAATCGACTGCGGCAACGAAGCTACCCCAACACGGGCAAGAAAGCTACCCTGGGCCGCTACCGCGCTGCAGCAGGAGCGACGATGCCCTCCTGCTCCCGCCAGGCGCGCAGCAGCTCTGCCTCCCGCGCAGGCGCTAAACCAATGCCGTCCGGCAGCGGCAAGCCTGCGGCCCAGCGCGCGGTATCGACCAGGGTTTCGTCGAGCGGACGCAAACGAAGGCCGGCCGACAGCGCCCGTGCCAGACCGATCTGGCCCAGAGCACGACCATCTTCGCCTGCATAAAGCGGCATTTCGGTCCACGCCGCAACCCCGCAGCGCGCGAGAAACCCGGCATCGGCCCAGACGAACTCGGCCGGCGAATGCAGCGCGCGGCGGCATGCATCGAGGAAGGCGCCAAGCGTCAGTGGCACAGCCGGCCCGCTGGCGTTGAACGCACCAGAGCGACGCTGCTCGAGCAAGTCGAGCGTCCACGCCGCCAGGTCGCGGGCGTCGATGAATTGCACCGGATAGTCGGGCGATGCGGGCGCCAGCACGGTGCCGCCGCGCGCCACGCGCTGCACCCAGTAAGCGAAGCGTCCAGTCGGGTCGAACGGGCCGACGATCAGGCCCGGCCGAAGCTGGATCGCCCGGTCGCCGAACAGCGCGAGCACCTCGTCCTCGCAGGCCGCCTTCAGCGCGCCGTAGAAATTCGGGATGTCCTCGCAGTCCGGCTCCGGCAGCTGAGCCCGGGCCGCCTGCTCGTCCTGTCCGGCGGCAGACGAGTCAGCGTAGGCACTGATGCTCGAAACGAACAGATAGCGATCGACCGAGTCTCGCAGCAGTCGCGCCGAGCGGCGCACGATGCGCGGCAGGTAGCCGCAGGTGTCGACGACCGCATCCCACGAGCGCCCGCGCAGCGGCGCCAGGTCGCCGTCGCGCTCGCCGCGCAGTTGCTCGACACCGGCAAACAAGCCGGGCGCGGTCCGGCCGCGGTTGAAGAGCGTGAGTTCGTGCCCGCGCGCCATTGCCGCCTCGACCAGGTGGCGGCCGAGGAATCGGGTTCCGCCGAGGACGAGCAGCTTCATCCGTCCTGCCTCAATGCCAGCCGCGAGCGCGCCAACCGGAACACCGGGCCGACGGTCAGGACCACGGCGGCCATGCGAATGGCATGAAACGCCGAAACGACGGGCGCGCCCAGCTGAAGCACCTTCGCCGTGATCGCCATTTCGCCGATGCCGCCGGGGGTGGTCGCGACGATTGACGTGGGCACCGCCAGCATCGCCATGCCAGCCAGCCACCAGCCGAACGAAGCCGAAAGCGCGAGATAGAGCAGCGTGACGAACGCCACGGCAGCCAGATATCGGGGCGCGGCGCGGAAGAACTCCGGAGCGAAGCGCGTGCCAAGTGCAATACCGATCAGCAACTGGCCGACGTTACCGACGACGTTCGGCAGCGCCGACAGCGTGATGCCCTGTGCTGTGACTGCCGCGGTGATCAGCAACGGCCCGAGCATCCACTGGTTCGGCACGCCGATGCGCGCCAGCACGACCGCGCCGGCGGCCGCCAGCGCGCCGAGCAGCAGCAGGCCGGTTAGGCTGAAGGCCGCCTGCGCGGGTGCATAGGGATCGACGCCGCGCACGTCGAGCCACTGCAGCGCGAAAGGCACGATCAGTGACACCATCATGATGCGCAGGCTGTGCGCGGCGGCCACACGGTCGACGCGGCCGCCGTAGCGCTCGGCCTGTGCGGCCATCTCGCTGGCGCCCCCGATCGGTGCGGCGAAGAAGCAGGTGATGGCGCTCTCGTCACTCAGTCGACGCAGCAGCCAGGCGCCCATCAGCCCGAGCACCAGGACGAAACCGAAGTTGACGACGATCCACGGCGCCAGCCGCACGATCTCGCGCGTGACCATCGGGGTGAAGTAAAGTCCAAGCGCGATGCCGATGATCCACTGGCCCGCGTCGCGCGCATGCGGCAGGCCGGGCAGCCGGGCCCCGGACATGTTGGCCAGGGCAAGCGTCAGCAGCGGGCCGGTGAACCATGGCAGCGGCAGCCGCAGCCAGTTCGCCAGCAGCGCGCCGGACAGCGCCGCTAGCAGGGTCGATGAACCGCGCAGCACGGCGCCCGGCTGCACGGTCAAGCCGCGCGCGAGCCGTACGAGAAGGCGACGCATGCGGCGCCCGCGGGCCGGACCGAAAGCGAAGCCTTCCGCAGCACGTCGGTCAGTTGGAAAAGACCGCCGCCGGCGCCGACCGCTGCGCCAGACCGACGAATTCGCGCAGCGCACTGTCGAAGATCGGCCGGTCAACGAAGGGGGCGCCGCGATGGCCGGCGCCTTCGATCTTCACCAGGCGCTTGAAGTCGGGCCGTACACCGGTGGCCGCCGCCAGCAGTTCGTCGCTCATCGTGTGCGGGATTACGCCGTCCGCCGTGCCATGCACGATCAGCAGCGGCTCGTTGACCTGCCCGATGCGCGCGCGCGAGTCGAACTCCTGCGTCACCGCGGCGCCGAGAAACGGCAGCCAACCCCAGCGCGACGAGCGGACAACTTCGGTGATGCTGGTGAAGGACGACTCGACGACCACGCCCGCAGCGCCGTCGCGTTCGGCGGCCAGCGCGATCGCCACCGCGCCGCCGAGGCTGTAGCCATAGAGGAACCGCCGGCGCGGATCGGGCTGCCGGCGCAGCAGTTCGTCGAAGGCCGCGCGCGCATCCTGCAGCGCCGTCTCCTCGGAAGGCAGCAACGGCGTGGAGTGCCCGAAGCCGCGGTAGTCGATGGCCAGCACGTTCAGACCGAGCCCTGCCAGGCGCTCGATGCGATGCTGGCTGCCGTACAGGTTGCGCCGTGCGCCATGCAGGAACAGCACGGTCGGCGCCAGGGCCGATGCTTCCCGGTACCAGGCATGGACGGTGTCCCCATTGGCGAGCACGAGATCGAACGCCTCGGTGCCCGCCGGCATCGCCGCGTCGACGAACTGCGCATCGACCGCGGCGCGTTCGTGCTGGAAGATCGCCTTGCGCTGCCACGTGTCGAGCGTGGCGCAGCCGGCCACGCTGGCCAGCAGGGCCAGTGCGATCACGATCAGTCGGGTGCGCGGGGTCATGGGGCGCGAGAACGGACGAGGGCACCAGTCTATTCGCGGCGGAGCGATCGCATGGACGCCGACTGCGGCCGGCGCGCATACGCGGACCACCGGATGGCGCATTACGAACCGATCGTTGTCGTCGGCCGCATGAGGCGCGGTCAGTTCGCCGGTCTCCGGCCCTGCCGCCGCAACAACCACGGCACCGCCAGCATCCCGGCCGCAAGCACCAGCATCGCCGCCGCGATCGGCTGCGTGAAGAAAACCGAAACGTCGCCCTGGCTGATCGACAGCGCGCGGCGCAGCTGCGACTCGGCCAGGGGCCCGAGGATCAGGCCGATCACTGCCGGCGCCACCGGGAATCCCCAGCGCCGCATCACGAAGCCGAGCAGGCCGAACACGTACAACGTGGCCAGATCGACCACCGACTGGTGCAGGCTGTAGGCGCCCAGCGTGGCGAAGACGAGAATGCCGCCATAGAGCAGCGGCTTGGGAATCGCCAGCACCTTGACCCAGATGCCGATCAGCGGCAGGTTCAGTACCAGCAGCAGCACGTTGCCGACGTACAGGCTGGCAATCAGCGCCCACACCAGGTCCTTCTGCGTGACGAACAGCAGCGGCCCCGGCTGGATGCCGTAGCTCTGGAACGCCGCGAGCAGGATTGCCGCGGTGGCCGAGGTCGGGATGCCGAGCGTGAGCAGCGGCACCAGCACGCCGGTGGAGGCCGCGTTGTTGGCCGCCTCCGGCCCGGCCACGCCCTCGATCGCGCCCTGGCCGAACTCCTCCGGGTGCCGGGAGAGCTTCTTTTCCGCGGCGTACGAAAGAAAGGTCGGGATCTCGGTGCCGCCGGCAGGGATGGTGCCGAACGGAAAGCCGATCGCAGTGGCGCGCAGCCACGCCGGCCAGGAGCGCCGCCAGTCCTGCCGCGACATCCAGGTCGAACCGGACATCTTCTCCATCTCGTCGCGCTGCCGGCTGCTGTAGGCGGCGACGTAGAGCGTTTCGCCGACGGCAAACAGCCCCACCGCGAGGACCACCACGTCGATGCCGTCGAGAAGCTCGGGAATGCCGAACGAATAGCGCATCTGCCCGCTCTGCTCGTCGATGCCGACCAGGCCGAGCAGCAGGCCGACGAACAGCGCGGTGAGCCCGCGCACGGTCGAGGCGCCGAGCACCGCGGCGACGGTGACGAAAGCGAAGATCATCAGCGCGAAGTATTCGGCCGGGCCGAACTTCAGCGCGATCTCGACCACGATCGGCGCCAGCAGCGTCAGCAGGACGGTGGCGATCGAGCCGGCGACGAACGAACCGATCGCGCTGGTGGCCAGCGCCGGGCCGGCGCGGCCGCGCTTGGCCATCTGGTTTCCCTCCAGCGCGGTGGCGATCGACGCCGATTCACCTGGCGTGTTCAGCAGGATGGTGGCGGTCGAGCCGCCGTACATCGCGCCGTAGTAGATGCCGGCGAACATGATCAACGCGCCGGTCGGATCGAGCTTCGCCGTCAGCGGCAGCAGCATGGCCACGGTGAGCGCAGGGCCGACACCTGGCAGCACACCCACGAACGTGCCGAGCGTGACGCCGACGAACCCCCACAGCAGGTTGACCGGCGTCAGCGCAATGCCGAAGCCCTGAGCGAGCGCAGCGAGCGTTTCCATCACCGCCGCGCGGCCAGCATCTCGCTCATGTGCCTGCCGCGCCGAGCACGGGCTTGAGCCAGCCCGCCGGCAGGTTGACGTTCAGGAAGCGGACGAAGAAGAAGAACACCGCCAGGCCGAGCACGAGGCCGATGGCACCGTCGCGCACCGGCCGCGCGCTGCCGAACCCGCGCGCGATGCAGGCGAAGAGCACCGCCGCCGCCACTGCGAAGCCTGCAGTGTGGATCAGCGCCATCTGCGCAAAGAGGCCGCCGCTGACCCACGCGAAGGCGCGTCGATGAAACGCATGTTCGCCGCGTTCGGCGGGATCGTCAGGTTCGGCTGCGCGCCAGCCGCCGGTGAAGTACTCGGCCAGCAGCCAGATGCCGAGCAGCATCAGGCCGACGCCGACGACGCCGGGCATGAAACCGGCGCCGATCGCCGCATAGCTGCGGCTGCCCGGCAGCCCCGCGGCGGCGATGGCGACGCCGATGCCGAGCGCCAGCACGGCGACCGACAGCGCCAGCTCGGCGAGCGCCCCGCGCGAGCGGCGGGTCACGGCGCTACTTCTTCAGACCGAGCGATTCGATGATGGCGCCGATGCGCCTGATGTCTTCGTCGATGAACGCCCTGTAGGCGTCGCCGCCGAGGAACCACGGCGTCCAGCCCAGCTTGCCGAGCGTTTCCTTCCACGCCGGCGTCTCGGTCGCCTTCCTGACCAGGTCGACCAGCGCGTCGCGCTGCGCGGTGCTGATGCCCGGCGCGCCGAAGATGCCTCGCCAATTGCCGAGCACCACGTCGATGCCCTGCTCCCTCAGCGTCGGAATGCCGTCTTCACGCTCGGGCCCCGACACGGCCAGCGCGCGCATGCGACCGCCCCTGATCTGCTCGGCGAATTCGCCGAGCCCGGAAATGCCTGCGGTGACGTGTCCGCCGATGATCGCCGCGGTCGCCTCGCCGCCGCCCTTGAAAGCCACGTAGTTCAGCTTCGACGGATCGGCGCCCACCGCCTTGGCGATCAGCCCGCCGAGGATATGGTCGGTGCCTCCGGCGGAGCCGCCGCCCCAGGACACCGCGCCGGGATTGGCCTTGTAGGCCTTGATGAGATCCGCCATCGACTTGTGCGGCGAACTGGCCGGCACGACGACCACTTCGTACTCGCTGGTCAGCCGCGCGATCGGCGTGACCATCGACAGGTCGACCGGGCTCTTATTCAGGATGATGCCGCCGATCATCACCATGCCAGCGATCATCACCGCGTTCGGGTCGCCCTTGGCGGAGTTGACGAACTGCGCCAGCCCGAGGGTGCCTGCCGCGCCGCCCTTGTTTTCGAACTGAACCGAGCCGACCAGCTTGCCGGCCTGCATGGCCACGGCCAGCGTGCGGCCGGTCTGGTCCCAGCCGCCGCCGGGATTGGCCGGAATCAGCATCTTCAAAGTGCCGACGGCCTGCGCCTGCGCCGCCGGCAAGCCGAGGGCATGCGCCACCGACAAGGCAGTCACTGCGAGTGCGAACTTGCGCCGCTTCATTCCGCTTCTCCCTGGTCGTGACGTTGCGGACTTCGGTCGGTCCGCCGGAGCGCGCCAAGCTTACAGGCGCGCTGCGGACGCGGGAACCGTCACCTGGCCGGATCAGAAGTCGAGTTGGCCGAAACAGACCATCACGCTGCGCTCGACCTGTTTCAGGAAGTCGCGCTCGTGGTCCTTGACCGGCGAAACGACGATGCCGCCGTGGCGGCACAACTCCAGAAAGGCCCGGTTGTCGCGCGTGCGGAACTTCTCGCTGGCGGCCAGTGGCACGCTGCGGCGCACGGTGACGATCACGTCGCTGGCGCAGTCGTCCGACCGCTTGACGGTCGCGATCGCCACCAGCAGCTCGTAATCGGACTGAGCGACCTCGCCCACCTTCATGACCGCTCTCGCCCGCCGCACCTGGTCCTGGATCGCCGGGTACCGCAGGCCACAGGCAAGGTCGTCGGCGTCCAGGTCGATGATCGTCTGTTTCAGTTCGCGTGCCTGCGCTGCCCCGCCGAGCAGCAACGCCAGGGCGACCAGCCAGCGGACCGTCGTCATTGCCTCCCTCCCATCAGCACGAAAGGGGGCGAGCGTAGCGCGGTCGACGGCGGTCAGTCCGCCAGCAGCGCATCGGTGAGTTCCGGGGAGTCGAACACGGCGATCACGGACGACCCGCCGAAGCGGCGAAACGACTGCGGCAGCTGCTCGGCGTCGCCCCAGATCGCGGAGTCGAATGCGCTGCGGCCGGCATCGAACACGCCGACCACCTGCCACCGCCGCCGGGCGAACGACAGCGACGGGCCGAGTTCGACGCCGGCGAACTGGCGCGCGACGCTCGCGCCCAGCAAACTCTCGTCCGCGGCGGGGCAGGAACACCCGCCCCTCGACCAGCCTGATCCGCGGGCCGCAGCGCCCGCCCCAGCGACGGCGCGCCGCGGATCGGCAGGTTGCCGCGCGAGGCGCCGGAGCGGCCCCGCCAGCGGCGCCCTTGCCGTCGCCGCAGTGCGGGCTTGGTCCGCTCAGGGGCCCGCCGACTCCGCGTAAACGTGCTCGGAACCCGGGAAGCGCCCCGCCTGAACGTCGGCAATGTAAGTACGCACTGCTGCGTCGATCGAATCTGCACCTTGGAGGAAGTTCTTGACGAAACGCGGCCGCTTGCCCACGCCGACACCGAGCAGGTCGTGCAGCACCAGCACCTGGCCGGTGCACGCGGCGCTCGCGCCGATGCCGATGGTGATCAGCGCCGTCTCTTCGGCGATACGCCGGGCCAGCGGCTCGGGCGTGGCCTCGATCACCATCATCGCCGCGCCGGCGTCCTGCACGGCCCGGGCGTCGGCGAGCAGCCGCGCCGCCGCGTCGGCGCCGCGGCCCTGCACCCGGTAGCCGCCGAAGACGTTGACGCTCTGCGGTGTCAGGCCGATGTGTCCGCATACCGGGATGCCGCGGCGGACCATGAACTCGACCGTCGCCGCCATCTCGGCGCCACCCTCGATCTTCACCATCTGGCTGCCCGCCTGCATCAGCGTCACCGCATTGGCGAAGGCCGGCTCCGGACCGGCCTGGAACGAGCCGAACGGCATGTCGGCGATGATCCAGGGGCGCGCCGCGCCGCGCGCCACGCAGGCGGTGTGATAGGCGACGTCGGCGACTGTGACCGGCAGCGTCGAGTCGTGCCCCTGCACTACCATGCCGAGCGAGTCGCCGATCAGGATGATGTCGATCCCGGCCGCGTCGAGTGTGGCGGCAAAGCTGGCGTCGTAGCAGGTCAGCATCGCCAGCTTGCGTTTCGCGGCGAGCTTGCGCAGGTCGAGCAGGGTCAGGCGGGGGGTGAACGAGTGCGAGGACATCGGCCGGTCTCCGCGCGCAAAGCGCCAACGATATCGCGCCGGGGCGCGCCTCGCCCGCGCCTCCTCACTTCGTGCAGAAGCGCGCGAATCACGGCAGAGCCTTGTGAATCAAGCCTCTTCCGATTCGTCGCTGCGAATGTGTACTCATGCGTGTACTCGAGGGAAGTCTGTCACACGGCGCAGCCTGAAGCAGCATCCGGCGTTGAATTGCCTTGTTGATTGAACCTGAAACATCGCCGGTCCTTGTTTCAGGTCCAAGGTCCCATGCACCGACGCTCTCCCGGCCGCCGGGTCACGGCCAGGACGGCCGGTGAGTCGTTCCGGGCGTTCGTGCCAGCGCCGCCGCCGGAACCGCCGATCGTCTGGTGGGCCGTGCCCTGCAATCGTGGAGCGTCACTCCGAATTTGCAGGGAGGGTTTCGCGCCGGAGTTGTACCTCGCGCAACACGCGGACGGGCTGCCAACCGGCAATCGGCCGATTGCGAAATAGGCAAATGGACGCTACGCTGACCGGCAAATGGACGGCCACGCATGAAGCTCTACGCCCGGCCGCTGGCGGCGGCGCTGAAGACCGCGCTGCGCGACACGCCGGTGGTCTGCCTCCTCGGGCCCCGCCAGTCCGGCAAGACTACGCTGGCGCGCACGCTCGAGCCGCGCTACGCGTATGTCACCTTCGACGACGCCGCGACGCTGGCGTTCGCGCAGGCCGACCCGACCGGCTTCGTGGCCGCGCTGCCGAAGCGCGCGATCCTCGACGAGATCCAGCGCGTGCCCGAGCTCCTGCGCACGCTGAAGCTCGCCGTGGACCGCGATCGGCGGCCCGGCCGCTTCGTCCTCACGGGGTCAGCGAACCTGCTGCTGCTGCCCGGGCTCGGCGATTCGCTGGCCGGGCGCATGGAGGTCGTCCAGCTGCAGCCGCTGACCGCGGCCGAGCAGGCCCGAGCGCCGGGTCGTTTCGTCGCGGCGATGCTCGGCGGGCGCCTCGAGCCGGCGGTTGCTCCATCCACACCGGAGCTACCGCTCGCCCTGCTCAAACGAATCGTCGCAGGCGGCTTTCCGGAAGCGGTGGCGCGCTCGCCCGTCCGCGCCCACGCCTGGCACCGCGAGTACCTGCGCCTGCTGCTGGAACGCGATGTGCGTGACGTCGCGCGGGTGCGCGACACTGCGGCGGTCGGGCGCCTGCTCGAGCTTCTGGCGCTGCGCACGGCTCAACTCCTGAACGTGTCCAGCCTCGGCAACGATCTCGACCTGCGGCGCGAGACCGTCGAGCACTATCTGGCGGTTTGCGAGCGCTTGTACCTGGTGCGCCGCCTGCTGCCCTGGCATCGCAACCCGGCCAGCCGACTGATCAAGTCGCCCAAGGTGCACGTCATCGACAGCGGGCTCGCGGCCACCCTGACCGGCCTCACGGCGACGGACTGGAGCACGCAACGCGAACGCTTCGGGCACCTGCTGGAGTCCTTCGTGGTGCAGCAGCTCGTGGCGCAGGCCGGCTGGACCGATCCGGACCTGCGCTTCTGGCACTACCGTGACAAGGACCAGGTCGAGGTCGACCTCGTCATCACGCGCGGCCGGCAGACCTGGGGGGTCGAGGTGAAGTCGGCCGTGACGGCGACGCCCGCGGACGGGGCGGGCTTGCGGCGGCTCGCCGAGCAATGCGGCGCCGATTACCAGGGCGGTGTGCTGGTGTACGCGGGCAACAGCACGTTCGCGCTCGGCGGCGGGCGTGACCTCGCGGTGCCGCTCGCGCGACTCTGGAGCATGTAGAGCCTGCCACGCCGGCCGGCCCCCCGCTCCGAGTGCTGCACGCAGAGCCGTGTCGGGCGCATCCACCTTACCAATCCACGGCGTGAATGAATTTCATCCACGCCGCCTCATCTCCGCGCTCACGTCGGCTGTCTGGCTCCGGCCTCGAATCCTCCGGAAACTAAAACAAGGCGCCCGCCTTCCGCTCTTGTTAACGACTGCCTATCATATGGAGCCATTCTGGCCCCATACGAAAGGCAGCCATCTGGATGGCGACTGGCGGCGAAGCCCCGACCAGAGCGGGACGCTACATCACCCAGCCTACGGGCTACCGGGCGTTCATGCCGGCACCCCTGCCGCCACAGCCCGCACTGGCACTGGGCGGCGAGCTTCAGGGCCTGCTTTCCGCCGCCGACCGCGCGCTGGGTCGGCTCGACGGTTCGGTGCTCACCCTGCCGAACCCCGACCTCTTCGTCTTCATGTACGTGCGCAAGGAGGCGGTGCTCTCCAGCCAGATCGAGGGCACGCAAAGCTCCTTGCAGGACCTGCTTGCCGCCGAGGCCCAGCTCTTCGAACCGACCTTGCCGCGCGACGTGGACGAGGTGATCAACTACGTGCGCGCCATGAACCACGGCCTGGCGCGACTCGCCGAGCTGCCGGTTTCGGTGCGCCTGATCCGCGAGATCCACGCCGAGCTGATGCGCGGCGTGCGCGGCGGCAGGCTGCAGCCGGGAGAACTGCGCACCAGCCAGAACTGGATCGGTCCGGCAGGCTGCACGCTCGCCACCGCGACCTTCGTGCCGCCGCCGCACCACGCAGTGCCTGCGGCGCTGGGGGATCTGGAGAACTTCCTGCACGCCTCCGACGAACTGCCGCCGCTCGTGAAGATCGCGCTCGCGCATGTGCAGTTCGAGACGATTCACCCGTTCCTCGACGGCAACGGGCGTGTCGCGCGGCTGCTGATCACGTTCCTGCTTACCGAGCGCGGCGTCCTGCACAAGCCGGTGCTGTATCTATCCCACTACTTCAAGCAGCACCGGCAGTCGTACTACGAGCACTTGCAGGCGGTACGCGACCAAGGGGCCTGGGAAGCGTGGCTCGCGTTCTTCCTGCGCGGCGTGGTCGAGGTGGCCGGCGAGGCCGCGGAGACCGCACGGCGGATCCTGCAACTGCGCGAGCAGCACCGCGCCGCGATCACGGCGCAGCTCGGCCGCGCGGCCGGTAACGGCCACAAGGTCCTCGAATCGCTGTTCGACCGCCCGATCGTCGCCGTGAATGACGTGCAGAAGATGACCGGCACCACCTACGCGGCGGCAAACAGTCTGGTGTCCCGGCTGGTGAAGCTGGACGTGCTCAGCGAGATGACCGGCTATGCGCGGAACCGGCGCTTTCGCTATGCGCCCTATATCGCGCTGTTCAACGATGGGGGGCCCCGGAGCGGGGCTGCGGCAAGTGGAAACGAGCGGTAACCCACGACATCTGACCCATTGCCATCAAGAAATCCGACCTCTACTCCTCCCTCTGGGCCTCGTGCGATGAACTGCGCGGCGGCATGGATGCCAGCCAGTACAAGGACTACGTCCTGTTCATGCTGTTCATCAAGTACATCAGCGACAAGTACGGCAACAGCAGCGACTTC
>Ga0209254_10001334_pt1 | contig 21959 bp, 13 predicted proteins | sample FrelakmetDIP11DI_FD_187148 | JGI IMG/M metagenome (GOLD analysis project Ga0209254, IMG submission 187148) | Freshwater lake sediment microbial communities from the University of Notre Dame, USA, for methane emissions studies - DIP11 DI (SPAdes)... | ecosystem: Environmental > Aquatic >...
TGGCCGCGCCAGGATGAAGCCACAGCCTGCCCCGCCGTATTTGCGGGGGACACGCTGAATGGCTCGCCCACCCTGGTGATTGACCTGCTGGATACCTTCTATGACGAAAGCGCCCCACTGGTAGAGCGGCGCCGCCTGGCAGAGCACTGCATGCAGCGCCTGCGCCAATCCACTTTGGCTCCGCAAGGCCCCGCCCCGCCGTATTTGCGGGGACCTGTCCCGGCTGCGCCGGGGCCTGTTGTAGTGGTCAGCCTGCGCCCGCCACCCCCCGGAAAACCCGACCCCACCGGACTGCAGGAGCTGGTTCAGGCCGCTGCCGACACCGTCCTCATCCAGGACGGCAGCCCTGCGCCTGGTCAGAAACCTCACTGGCACAGCCAGAGAGGACCCTGGCCGGGCCAGGAACCTCACTGGCACAGCCAGGATATGCCCTGGCCGGGCCAGGAACCCCAGGACAGTCAACCGAAGCTCTTCTAGAGGGAACTCACATGGGACGTACACTGCCTTCCATCACCCAGGCCTTCCTGCAAGAGCAGGAGTCATTCGTGCGCTTCCGCCGCGCCCTGCGTCGCAGCGATCAGCTCGCCCTGGATAACCTGTTTGCCGATGCTCGCCAGCACCTGGCCGCCGCCGCTTACGCCGCCAATCCACTGCCCTTCGAAACCTTCCTGCTGGCTATGCTGCTCGAGGAGCACAAGCGCCTGCTGCACCTGCAAAATATGCTGGAGCAGCTGATGGCATCAGCTGCCGGAACCGAGACATGAAACAGGTATGCGGCTGGCTGCTCGATGTCTACCCCGACCTGGGCGGCGCTAAACAGGGCCGGCCGGGCCAGTGCCTCCTGTTGTGGCTGCTGGGCGACGATGGGCAGCGCTACTGCCTGCGCCAGCCCTTCCCGATCACATTCTACGCCGCCGGCCCTCCTGCCCGCCTGAAGGCGCTGCGCCTGTTCGTCGAATCGCAGCCAGGACACGGACCGGTTGTGCTCTTCCAGGCCTGGCGCAAGGAGCTGTTCTCCCAGCGCCTGCTGGAGGTGCAGGCGCTGCAGCTGGATACGGTTGCGTCGCAGGCGCTTTTGTTCAACCGAATTTCCCAGGCTTTCCCCGACCTGACATATTTTGACACCGATATTCCCCTGCCGCTGCGCCACGCCGCCCGCTTCGGCACCTTCCCCCTGGCGCGCTGCGCTGCCGCTGTCGATGCACAGGATACGATCCAGGAATTACAGGTGCTGGACTCGCCCTGGGAGTTGGACCCGCTCGAGCCGCCCCTGCGCATCCTGCGCATGGAGCCGGAACCGGGCCCTGACTCGGGTGGGCGCCCTCCCACCCACCTGCTGCTGCACACAGGACAGCAGGGCACCCTGCGCCTGGCGCTGCAGCCCGAGCGGCCTCTGCTCGTTAACCTGCGCGCCCTGCTCACGCGCCTGGATCCCGACCTGCTGCTGACCGCCGCCGGAGATACCTGGATGCTCCCCTACCTGCTCGAGCGCGCCAGGATTGCACGCCTGCCGCTGCCGCTCAACCGTGACCCGCAGCGCCAGCCCGCCCACCGCCCCGAGCGCTCCTACTTCTCTTACGGGCAGGTCATCTACCGCGGCCGGCAGGTGCACCTGTTCGGTCGCTGGCATATCGACCGCGGCAACGCCATGCTGTGGGATGACTACGACCTGCAGGGTGTGCTGGAGGTGGCGCGCGTCACCGGCCTGCCGGTGCAGACCGCCGCGCGCGTCTCGCCCGGCACGGGCATCTCGTCCATGCAGATCCTCACCGCCCTGCGCAGCGAAATTCTGGTCCCCTGGCACAAGCAGCAGGCCGAGACCCCCAAGACTGCCCTGCAGATGTTCGCCGCCGACCAGGGCGGACTGGTCTACCAGCCGCTGGTCGGCCTGCACCACGACGTGGGTGAAATCGACTTCGTTTCGATGTATCCGGGTATCATGGTGCACTTTAACATCTCCCCCGAAACGGTCAGAAGCCAGGGCCCGTCCTGGCAGAGCCAGGGATCCTCCACACCTGACCGCAGCCTGACGCCCTTTCCTAAGCCTGATCCTGATCCTGGCGAATCGAGCATGCCAGCTGTTGCCCTGCCGGCAGACGAGCTGCTGAGAACCCCACCGCCGCTTCCCGCGGCAGGTGACGACCCCGACGACCAGCTGGGGCTGATTCCCAAGACGCTTTCTCCCCTGCTCGATAAACGCCTGGCGTTGAAGGCCCACCTGGCTGCCATGCGCACCGACCCGAGCCAGCGCTGGGACCCGCGCTGCCGGGCCTATGAGGCGCGCTCTTCGGCCCATAAGTGGCTGCTGGTGACCTGCTTTGGCTACCTGGGCTATAAAAATGCCCGCTTCGGGCGTATCGAAGCCCACGAGGCCGTCACAGCTTACGGGCGCGAGGCGCTGTTGCGCGCCAAGGAAGCCGCTGAAGACCTGGGGTTTACCGTCCTGCATCTGTACGTAGACGGGCTGTGGGTCAAGAAACCCGGCGCCTCCCGTGTCGCCGACTTCCAACCCCTGCTGGATACCATCTCCGAGCGCACCGGACTGCCCATCGCCCTGGACGGCGTCTACCGTTGGGTGGCTTTCGTACCCTCGCGCATCGACGCGCGCTGGCCGGTGCCCAACCGCTATTTTGGCGTCTTCCAGGATGGATCGCTCAAAGTGCGCGGCATCGAAGCCCGCCGCGACGATACCCCGCCGTTCATCGCAGAAGTGCAGATGCAGCTGCTGGAGCTGCTGGCAAAACAAACCGTGGCGGGTATCTCTACGCCAGGGGGCACGTCCCCGTCAGGGGGCACGTCTCCGCTAGGGGAGGCAACCACCTATGACCTGGCGCCGGCCCTGGCTCTGCTACGCCGCAAGCTGAGAGCGCTGCGCCAGGGACGGGTGCCTTTGCAAGAGCTGGTTGTCAACCAGAAGCTGAGCCAGGAAATCGAGGCTTACCGCCAGCCGTCTGCAGCTGCCAGGGCGGCCATGCAGCTGCAGTCACTGGGTAGGTCGTTCCGCCCCGGGCAGCGGGTGCGCTTTCTCTATACGCTCGGAAAGCCGGGTGTGGCTGCCTGGGAACTACCCTGGTCTCCATCCCCTGCTGCCCTCGATCTGAAGCGCTACACCCGCCTGCTGCTGCGCGCTGCACATGCCGCGCTGGGACCGTTTGGCATCAGCGAAGCCCAGTTGAGCCAGCTGGTTGCCGACCTGCCCGCCAGGCAGCTTAAATTTTCCCAGGTGACCCTGTCCCGGCCTGATGGCCGGGGGCTGGCTGCACGCCTGAAGAATTACATAATCAGCCAGAAGAACCAGATCCCTCCCTCAGACGCAGCAGAATCACCCCGCTGATGATCAGCAGGCTGCCTGCCCATTGGGGAGGGGTCAGCCGCTCCCCCAGTAGGAAAAAAGCCAGGGTGGTGGTCATCACCGGCTCCAGGGTGGCGATGATGCTGGCTACGCTGGCAGGTAAATAGGTCAGGCTGACGGTGTAAAGCCCGAAACCACCGATTGTCGGGCCAACAGCCAGAAATGCCAGGATGGCCCACCCCGCCAGCGAGCTTCCCTGCCACATCAGCCTGCTGGAAGCTGTGCCTGCGGGGAGCCAGCCGGACAGCAGGTTAAATCCCAGGATGAAAACCGTGGCGATCGAAAAGGTATACAAAAGTGCGGTCCAGGGGAAGATGCCGCGCTTGGCGGAGGTCCTGCCGAATAAATTATAGGCTGCAAACGCCAGTCCCGAGAGCAGCCCCGTGATGATTCCAACCGGGTTGAGCTGCCACAAGGCAAGATCATACGCTCCAGAGACAAGCAGGCAGCCCAGTAAACTGAGCACGACTGCTGCTATCTTTACCCAACCCAGGCCTTCCTTGAGCAGCCACCAGCCCAGGATCGCCGTAAAGGCTGCCGAGCTGTAAGCCAGGACGGTCGAAACCGCCGCTCCATTCAGGTCAACCGACACCGTCCACAGGGAATTGAAAACCGAAAGCACGAAACCGTAAGCAAATATAAAGATAAAGTGCTCGCGCTGGATTCTTAAGCGCTTTGGGGCCAGAAAAAACAGAGCAGCTGCCAGAGTGAGAGCCACGATCAGGTCGCGCCAGAAAGCCAGCACCAGCGGCGGGATGTGATATTCTTCGGTCAGATACCGTATGAGTATCCCCGTCAGGGACCATAACACAGTTGCGGAAAAGCAGATTAAATAGCCGCGCGATAGTCGAGAACCAGGCGACTCCTGGAGTGATGAATTCTGCAATTTGCTTCCGCCTTTTATCTGTGAATTGTGGAACTGGAGAGTATTCTATCACTTGTGCTAAAATCGAAATCGAATGTTATCCATCCAGGGATTGGTTATATCTTGATCCCATTTAGGAAGCCAACCAAGCATCACCATCAACGCGAAAAAATCCTGAAAATTAGTAAAATCCGTGCACAAAATCTCTAAACGAGGAGCAATCAATGAGCATCGTTCTGGATGGTTCGAATCTGACAGTAGAAAACCTGGTGCGCATCAGTCGGGGTGGGGAGAAAGTAGAATTGCACCCCGCCGCTTTGGAGCGCATCAAGACCTGCCGTGTAATGCTGGAGGAAAAAATCCAGGCCCACGAAATTATGTATGGGGTGAATACCGGCATTGGCGAATTCTCTGAAATGGTTTTAACCGACGACCAGGTGAAGGATTTCCAGCGCTACTTGATCTACAATCACGCGGCTGGCATCGGTGAGCCCGCCCCCATCGAATACGTGCGCGGCGCTATGGCAGGCCGCATCAACGTTCACGCGCACGGCAATTCCGGCTGCCGGCCTGAAATCACCCAGACACTCATCGAGATGCTCAACAAAGGGCTCACACCGGTCGTCTGCCAGAAGGGGTCGGTGGGTGCATGCGGCGACCTGGCGCCGATGGCCCAACTCGCCTTGCTTTTGATGGGAGAAGGCGAGGCGTTTTACCATGGAGAGCGGCTGCTGGGCCACGTGGCGATGGATAGGGCGGGTATCCCGGTACCCGGCTTATTAGCTCGTGACGGCCTGGCGACTATTAACGGCTCAAACCTGTTGACCGCCATGAGTGCTCTTCATCTCTATGACATGAACCGCTGGCTCAAACAGGCCGAAATCGCCTGCGCCATGTCTCTGGAAGCCCTGCTGGCGAACCTTTCACCATACGACCTGCGCCTGCACGGGCTGCGCGGCTTCTCGGGTGCAGTTCGCAGCGCCCGCTCGATCATGAAATGTATAGCAGGCAGTGATCTGACCACTGGAAAGATGAAGACGAAAGTCCAGGATGCCTACTCGATGCGCTCGTCACCGCAGGTGATCGGAGCAGCGCACGACGCGGTCGCGTATGCCAGAAGCCAGGTTGAAATAGAGCTGAACGGGGTGGGGGATAATCCAATTTTCCTGCCCGAGTACAGGCTAACCCTCACCGGCGCCAATTTCCAGGGCAGCCCGGTATCCCTGCCCATGGATATGGCTGGTGTGGCTATCACCATGGTATCCGTCCTCTCCGAGCGGCGTCTTAACCGCCTGACCAACCCGGCTCTCAGTGCCGGACTGCCTGCATTTTTAACCAGGGGGGCCGGTATGTTTTCCGGCTTGATGCTCAGCCAGTACACTGCCGACAGCCTGATCGTGGAACAGCGTATACTCTCTATGCCCGCCAGCATACAATCCATTCCCGCCGCAGCCGACCAGGAGGATTTCGTCTCCATGGGCATGAATACCGCCATCAAGAACGCGCAGATACTGGATAACGCCTGGGGAATACTGGGAATCGAGTTCATGGCTGCCGCTCAAGCCCTGGATTTCCGCGAATTCACACCTGGTGAAGGAGTGCGCGCAGCCCACCAGTTGATCCGAAAACACGTCGAACACCTGGATGTCGACCGGCCGCTTTATTCCGACCATAACATCATGAAAGAGTTGGTCAAATCCTGTGAAATTCTGGAGGCAGTTGAACGGGTTGTTGGCAGCCTGGATTGAATTCCAGGCTTACGTGCCTGCATCTTCAAACCGCCAGCAAGATGCCTGCCAGTTTTCCCCTTCTACAGCCAGTGCGGCGGCATAACCATTCGAAGGCTCCAGTTCCTGCAGCTTCAACTGAAATACACCCAACGCGGCGTCTCTCGCGGCCAGCACCCTGGCTGGCTCTCCTGGAGCGAGATTCACATCGAAGCTGTCGAGGGGTAAAGACAGACCCCGTCCCTCCGCCTTAATGACCGCTTCTTTACGCGTCCAGCAATTATAAAAACCCCGGACGCGTTGTCCGGGAGGCAGCTGGAATAGGGATGCCTGCTCAGCAGCTGAAAAAAAGCGCTTTGCTATCGGACCAGTTTCAAAATCCTGACGCACGCGCTCGATATCTATCCCCACTCGGCGACCTTCGGCGAATGCCAGCAGCGTGGTGTTCCCGCTGCTCGAATGGTTGAATTGCAGGTTGCTTCCGAAAAACTGGTCCAGAGCCGGCTTTCCAAATTCGTTGGTCATATACCGGATATGAGATGGTTGAGCATTAAGGTATTTTCCAAGCATCTGGCGCAGGACGCCATGTCTCAGGATGAATTTCCTGCGATCAGCTTCGTAATGATAACGCGCAGCACGCTCTTTTTCGACTTCGTCCAATATGCCCAGGTAATACTCAATTATGCACTTGGCCGAATCCAGCTCCACGCACCAAACATCCACCTGCAGGCTGCCCGGTAAAATTACTATCTCGGCTGTAGGCCATCGACAGCTCATGGCGCGCGCCTGCCGCAATGACGGCAGTATCTGCTCCCGGGATGGATATATTTTCCGCAATTCTCGCATTGTGTCCATCCAGCATCCAGCGCGGCTACAAAGCGCAGCTCCACACCGCAATACCGGCAGAAGTGGGCATGCGGACGGTTCTTCGTTCCACAGCGCGGGCAGGCTTTCCCGCCTTCCTGGGCGGATCCATCTGGTCTTTTTCCCACACCTGGTTGCGGAGCTGGCGGCAATCGGACCTGGCTGCTGTGCATTTGCTGGTAATTGCGATAACTCAGGTATCCCAGGAATCCCATTCCACTGAATCCAGCCACCCCCGGAATTGCCACGCAGGCGACCAATCCCAATACAAGAGTGAAAGTACTTGATAAGTCCGTATCAATATCTGCACTTGGAGACGGGGAAACGGAATGAGTCGGTACCAGGGTTTCAGTAGAAATGGGAGTTGCACTCGCTGCCGTCTCGGGTGTCTGTGTTGGGTTAGCTTGCGGGGTCGCAGTAGCAGGTACAGGCACCAATCCACCTTCAGACACCTCCCCCAGCCACAGGCGTCCCGCACCGAATGAATTATCTGCTCCTTCCGAGCCTAAATCCACTGCCCTTCCCAGCAGGAAATCGATCACCATCTGCGGGCTGAATTCGGGGTGCGCCTGCCACACGAGCGCCGCGGCAGCTGTAACATGCGGTGCAGAAGCCGAGGTCCCGAAAAATGGCTCGCCATAAGTGACGCTGTTGACTCCAGTCGGAGCAGAGATGTCAGGTTTTATACGGCCATCCAGGGTCGGTCCTTGCGAGCTGTAGCTCTCCAGGGCATCGTCTGACCAGTAGGTGGCGCCAACGGAGAGCGAGCTTTCAGAATCCGCAGGGGAGGATACACTGTATTCGGGCGTTATATATTCCAGGGTCTCGCCTTCATAGATAAAAAAGTTGAAAATTCCCGGCCTGGTTATCCGGCGTGCAAAAAATGCGATGTAATAAGGGCCATCATCCGAAAAAGCATATTCGATAAATTCAGCAGCATCGTCTCCCCGCCCGTCCTGAATATTCTCAGACGAGACGATCTTATTCTTATTCCGGTCGTATACGATCAAATCGAAATCCTGGTCCCCTCTATCCCAGGCATCCCAATTCAGAGCCATACGCACCCTGCCCACAGGGTTGAAGCTCATCATTTGGTCTCCGTCTCTGAATTCATGAAACCCGTCACCATTCTCGTCGAGGAATACACCCCAGTAATGCGTTTCAGCATCGTTTCCGGCACAATTCACCCACAGAACCTTATTCGCCACTGTGCGCTCGACCAGCTTTGCCTCGTCTCCAGAGCCATCCATCGGGCCGTAGATCGACCTCACTGAATGCGAGATGATATTAACGTCCTGAGAAACCAACCAATCTACCGCCAGGCGTTGTTCAACATCCGTCGAGTAAGCAGCAAAAAAAAGCTCCGCCTCCGGAGCTATATCGAAGATCACTTCAGCCACGGCAGTTCCATGTGGTTCGCCAGTCTGGTCCAGATCGATACCGGAGATGAAAGACCGGGCGGTCACACTTTCCGGCAGCTCCTCGCCTAACAAGTCTCGATATTTATCAAATCCAAGATCCAGAACTCCGATCTTGATTCCTTTTCCCGTGAAACCCTGCCCCTGCCATTCATCAGCGGATATCACCGGCAGCGATTCTCCGCCTGAGTTGCTGACCTGCCGTATTCCTTTTCTTGGCAGGCGGATGTGTATGATATGCTCCAAATTCTGGATAGGAGCGAGAATCTCGTCCGGGTCCCCGCTTTCGATAGCCTTCTCGATCAAAGACAGCGGGATGGCGATATCAATCAGGTTTTCACTTGCAGCCGTGACCTTTATTCCGCCAGCCACCAGCTGCTGTACGAGCCCGGTGCTGTCATTCGTGTCCAGCTCCAGGGTCAAGCGCAGATCATTATTTTGGTCAACCAATCCAAAGCGTCGAGCCAGCTCCAGCGCCTGTTCGGGTCCACCTTCCTTATACGCGATGAAGATATCCTTATAGGCGGAATCGAGCTGGGGATCGAGCAGGATGCCAGCCAGCTCTGGATATTGGTCGGCCACATCCTCCAGCGAGGCAGGAGGCTTAATCACCTGCTGGTACTGTTCAAGGAATAACGGTGCAATTAACCAGGTACCAATCCCGGCCAATCCAATCAACAAGGCTGAGATGGTTCCCACCGCCAGCATTCCCCGGCGCGTATTCAGACCGCGCCTTTCGTGGCGCAGCTCATCCAGCGGTCGTGTATCTCTGCCGGGTTTCTCGCTCATGATGAGAAAATTTCCTGATAGTCTATCCTGTCGGGTCGTAACTTACAGCTGAATAGTCGATACTCTCACGGCAGCGGAACCAGCCAGTAATTCTCAGCGTCCCCTTCCGCTGTCCATCCTGTCATGTTCTTTTCGAGCGACCGAATCCTCCACCAGATCCATGTTGATGAACAAACCGGTCCTTCCAAAATCTCTATCTTTTCAGATACATCCAGGTAGCCAATTATCGGGCTTTCTGGATTCGGCAGCGTACGCACGCGGTTCGGGAGCGGAGGATCGGTGCTGACAAAAGCACGATCACCCACATTCAGGCGTGAAGGATAAGTCCCTGCACAAGGTATCCAGGTTGGCCTGGATTCTGGTGTATTGGTTGAACTGGGAACTGGAGTAGGGCTGTCGGTGGGTGCTGGAATGGAAGTTAGGCTTGGGATTTGTGTCGGTGATGTATTCACCGGCAGAGTATCTGTAACAATTTCCCACAAAGTTGGGCTGGGTACACCGGTTGTGGGCACACTCGTGATAATCCTGGCTAATTCTGTAGAAGTGAGTGCCAATAAATCGCTCATCCTGGTGGGTGTCACCATTCCTGGCAGATACACCAGGGAGTACAGGCCTCCACCCAATCCCAGCATCGCCAGGAAACAAACGGAAATCAGGATCAGGGCACTTGATACCGATATTTTCTGCTGCCTTTTTCTACGGATAGGAACTCTAATCACCTGCTCCGGCGCATTATTTGACGGTCTTCGTTCAACCAGCCCTCCTGCAGAAGCTGGTTCTCGACCGGATACAGATTGTACCCGTACGGTCGGAGGTGCTTCAGCCACCGGCGGGATTTTTTGTACCAACTCCTCAGGACCGCTCAATGCCTGGCAAAATTGATCTGCCGATTGGTAGCGTTCGTCTGGATTGAGCGCCATCGCCTGGAGTATCGTCCTCTCGGTTTGCGTGGAAATTTCCGGGACGATTTTACGTGGGAGCAGAATCACCGCTCCCATGTGGCGTTTTACACTCTCAACCGGCACGCTTCCGGTGACCAATGTATACAGAGTTGCACCCAGAGAGTAAATATCACTCCGGGCATCGGTGATGCCTCCGCCATATTGCTCGGGCGGCGAATATCCCTGGGTGACAGCTTTTGCTCCAACGGTCGTATGCTGCGATGCTTTAAAAACCTTGGCGATTCCAAAATCAACCAGCATCACTTTCCCGTTCGAGGTGATTTTAATATTGGCTGGTTTGATATCCCGGTGAATGATCGGTGGAGTTTGCGCGTGCAAATAGGATACCGCCGATGCTACCTGGGAAAGCCAATCTCGCGCTTCTGCCTCCGAAAAAGGACTCGATCGCTCTTCCAGGATTGTCTGTAAATCCTTCCCTTCCACAAATTCCATCACCAGGTATTGGCCTTGATCGGGGAGAATAAAATGATCTATCACATAAGGCAGGTTCTCATGCTTGAGCTTCGCCAGGAGTTGTGCTTCGAAGGTGAATTGGCGCAGGGAAGCAGTGGAGGAGCTAAGGTTCTCTTTCAGAGCCACTGGAGAATTTAAGTTTATGTCCCAGGCGCGGTAAATCGCACCGAAGCCACCCTGGGCGATTAGGGACACAATCCGGTAGCGGTTATTTAGAATTTGACCGGTTGAATGAGCCATACAAGAAAGGGGAATTTAACCCATTCCTGAGTCTGTGATCCTCAGGCCGCGCCTTCCAGCTCACCCATGTATTTACGGGATAGACCAGATGGTGTATTGGGTGAAATCGGTGGACTTTCCTGTGATTTCATTTCCAAGGTACAGACCGGTGGCGATTAATATACCGCCTGAGTTAGTTCGAGCTGAAAGATCGAGGATTGCGACCAGGGTATCATTTACGTAAAAATAACCTTGAGTTCCCTGGGCGATCAATCGGATGAAATTCGATTCCCCTTCACCCGTCCTCAGGCCTGGTATCTCACCGTCCTGCAAAATTACTCCATCTGGATCACCTGTGTTATTCAGTAATACCCAATTCTGATCCGAACGTATGATCAGGCGGAAATGGCGGTTGCTCTCTTCGTGCCTGAATAAGAAACCGTAATCCCAATTGCCAATAGTCGGTGAATATGGATTGAAGAGGTTCGCTTCAACCACGAAGTCGCGCAAATCTGCTGGTTCCTGGAACACCGATATCAGTGTGTCTTCTGCATTATGTTCTATCTTTCCGTCGACCGGTCCTGCAACCAGGGTACGGTTGTTCAGAGTATTCTGAATAAAACCATCCAGCGCTTGCTCAGTGACCAACACACCTGCTTGAGCCGTCGCCGTTTCAGCCGACCGGGCGGCTGCGGTAATCCGAGCCTGCTCGGTTGAGTTTAAATTTGCATTATCTTGTTCCTGGGCAGTTGAAGTAAGCCGCACCCTCGCCTCAGTTGTTTGCTGGATTTCCGCGTTCGCAGTCTGTGTAGCCGAACTGGACTGCGAGCTGATTACCCAGAAGCCAACTGCCAATGCCCCGAGTACACATAACACCACCAGCGCGATGGCACCCATTCCCATGCCCATTGCGAATCGCCTTGTAGGTGGAGCTTCTTCGCGCGGATAAGAGACCGGAGCATGCACAGATGCAGACTGGCGCATTACAGGTGCCGCCTGTTGTTCTCTCACTGGCGACACAACTACCGTCGCCTTAACAGGTGCAGCAGCTGGCGCAGGGATGGGAGCATCGAATTTTCCCTGCAGCGCGGCTTTAAACTCAAGTGCATTCTGGTACCGTTCATGGGGTTCAAGTGCCATCGCCTTCTCGATCATCCGGCTCAATGGCTCGGGAATCTCCGGGTTCACTTCATGCGCGGTTTTCAGCTTTCCACCTACCATCCGGCGAATGCTTTCCATCGGCAGCTGGCTGGTTGTTATGTTATACAGGGTCGCGCCCAGGGCGTACATATCCGTGCGTGGATCGGTAGAACCTTGCCCATATTGCTCAGGTGGTGCGAATCCGGGAGTGACTGCTCTCGCACCGATCGTTGTCTTCATCGAGGGATCGAACAATTTCACCAGACCGAAATCGACCAGCATCGCATTTCCCTGCGGTGTGATCCGAATATTGGCAGGTTTGATATCGCGGTGTACCACCGGCGGGACTCTCTGGTGCAGATATGAAAGGGCATCTGCAACTTGCCCAATCCACGCAACAGCCTGTTCTACCGGAATTTTCCCCTGGCGCTGGATCAGGGTAGCGATATCTTCACCTTCCACGAAATCCATCACCAGGTACTGTCCCTGGTCTTCGATCGTAAAATAGTCGGTTACTCTCGGTAGATTGGGGTGTGAAAGGTTCGCCAGCACTGTCGCCTCGCGATTGAACTGGCGCTGCGCCTCGGGTGAGACATCCAGGTTCTCCTTCACCGCACAGGGTTTGCGGAGATTGGAATCCCATGCCCGGTAAACTGCACCGAAGCCGCCCTGGCCTAATAATTTCACAACCCGGTACCGGTTATTGATCGTTTGCCCAGCTTGTAAAGCCATAAAAAGTACTCCTCAGAAAATAATTACCGCTATCATGTATGAAAACTTATTTATTTCCTGTCTTTGCATCATCAGGTCAATAGAAGAGAACTTGGATGGTATCGGAAACGTCCCATTCTTAATTCGCCGGAGCGGTGACCTGGACCTTTGTAATCCATCCATTTCCAGTAAAGGTGAGCAAACCCGGCTCAGTTTCAAAAGTGCTCGCATCCAGGACGCACACAGGATCCTGTGTCCCATCCACGAATAGCACCAGGTCCTGATCTTCTTCAATCACAACCCGGTAAGAATGTTGTTCATTACCAACAATTTCAGACTGGCATGGTTCTGACTCGCCGGAGGCGCCGCCAAAAACCAGGCGGTCCCTCCAAATTTCCAGGTGAATCTCTCCTGGAAGAGTGGATAAAGGGCCCCTTTCGACATCAACCGGATCCCAATCAAGGATCATCACATGTCCTGGGAGGTCATCCTTCAGCTGCCCTATGAATTGGATATCCAATCCTGGAACATTCGGGATTTCAACGCGCGAAGTTATTCCGGCATCCCCGGGATTTTCATCTGCCATCAGGAACAGGAAATTTTCACCCGGACCTCTGTCGATTTTGGGCCTGTATGGGCTGCTCGGCACCAGCCAAACTGTCCATTGTTCATTCAATGCACCGTTGAAATCTTCAACCAGCAGGACCTCCGGCGGAGAAGCTGTGTTTGTCAGCTCGGCAGTTTCTGTCAATCGGGTAGTCGGAGTGATGGTAGAAATCAGCATTTTCGCGGGGGTAGCTGTCAGGGTGGCTGGGATAGCCGAAGACACCAGGCTCGGCTTCGCTGTCACGCTAACAGTTGAGACAGCAGGTTTAGTGTCTGTAACCAGGGCCAGTGGGCCTGCTGTAAATAGATTGAATGGGTCGCGAAGATATATATATCCTCCCGCGATCGTAATAACGCAAACCATAACCAGTCCCGCGACGATCACCGGGATCGCTGTTCTGCCGCTTCGTTTCTTTGAAGCCTGATCCTTTGTGTTTCTTTCCATACTCACAGGCTCATGTTCCCCTAGTGGTTTGACCGGGGCTGTCGCTTTTATTCCAGCCGCAGCCGCGACCGACACTGGTTCGCCAGGCTGTTCTGCGGGTATTGCCTGTCCACAACTATGGCAAAACTTTGCTCCTGGACGCACAGGCTTACCGCAATGCGGGCAGGGGAACAAGCCAGACTGGAGAGACTCATCTGAACCAATTTCCGCAGCAACATCGCTGCTCTGTGAAGTGGAGGCAGTAGGGCGAGCCGCTGGGATATTGACGGCATTCCCACAGTTTCCACAGAAACGCGTACCTGGTCGAACAGGTTTTCCACAGTGCGGACAGCTACTCATAACCATTTCAATCGTTCTCCTTCTGAAACCGTTAGGTACTCATGAATAAGCATAGAGAAAATCAATGGCGCACGTACTCAATATCTACTCTTCATCTGTCAGCCGAACCGTCTTGCGGCTGGTGAGTTTGATAGTCTTCTTTCCTTCGCTTGATATTTCGCCCGACTGTTCCAATCTCTCTGCCTCTTCTTGCATCTGGCTTGCCAGGTTGGTTTCTCCCTGGGATAAGAGGATGGTTACTGCCTGGCGTAATTTCTGTGTCGCAGCCTTCACATTGCCGGTATCTACTTCCTCCAATGCTTGCGTCTGTAACTTGAAAGCCTGAACTTTTTCAATGATATTCATCACACGGCCATTCAGCTGGTTCTGAATGGCTTGATCCGTACTGTATTGAACGATCAAATCTACGGCTTCCTTTTTCTGCCCCACTCCAGGGATGTCAAATGTCACATCCGTTTGAGCAATCCTGACTGTTCCTTGAGACCTTGGAGGAAGCATGACTTCCGCCAAATAAGCGGCGCCATTCTTCTCCAGTTCTCCTACAGGGATGACGATCGCCCGTCCCTGGATAACGCGTCTCCCAACATCTTTGATTAATGGCGCAACCTGCCAGACTCGACGGGCTTCTAACCCCTGGACCATGCGTATCGTAATGCTTACATCCTTGGCTACCACCTGCATCGATTGGTAGACATCCTGGAATACTTTATTTGCGTCTTCCGGTCTGGGAATATAGTCTGCATGTCCCAGCCTGGCGCCTGGTGCTGAAAGCAAGCTTCGATCCGCCAGGTCAAACAAAAAATCTTCATTCCAATCCTTGCCAAATCCCAGCCCAACCAGCTGGATTCCCTGTGATCCTGCCAGGTTCGCCAGGTTCCGCGAGTCGTCCTCATTATCCGTGGCTTCACCATCCGTGAGCAATACCAGCCTGCTGACGCGCTCAGATGCTTGCTTCATACTCACCAGGCGCAGCCCTTCCTGGATAGCAGGAGCCATATTCGTGCCGCCGCCATCCCTGATCTTGTCCACCTGGCTCTTTATTTCTTCTTTGTTGGTCGCCGGTTGTGAATCGACCAGCACCTGTGTCTTCGTTTCGAAAGTAACAATGGAAATGATATCGTCGGGATTCAGCTGGTCGATAATATTCTTGACTGCATCTTTCATCGTCCGCAATTTTTCGCCAGCCATCGAGCCGCTACGGTCCAATACCAATGCGAAATTCAGCGGGATGCGCGATCCCGACATCGATTCACCTGGTGCCAGCTCAGTCAGTATATAGATCAGCTGTGGTTGGTCAAGAACCGGTACACCGGTCCGGTTGCACACGCTGTTAATATTTAGATATTCAGACATGGTTACAACTCCATTTCCCGGCATCCTTGCCAGTCTATCACATCCACCGGGTCTCGATCACCGTCCATTCTTTGTCGAGCATTATACAGCACTTCATTCACCTGTCCGTAGGATATCCTGTGCTCCATTCTTCCTTCATCTCAGCTGCCATCCGGATTCAATGGCAATAAATGACTTAAAGCAATACCAATACAACCGAAAGCAGCACCAGCAGAATCAACAGGACCTCTATCATTATCAGCCCTGCAACCACCAGCCACCCAAACACTGCCGCCACGGAAGTTGGGCCAACTTCCAAAGTTACCTCGATGGTTGACTCCATCACTTCAGGAAAAACGATCTTCACTTGCCCCAGGTATTTACGCGGACGCTGAATTAATAGACTCGCGTGGAAACCCAACCAGCCACGCAGGAGACCTGGAATATGAATATACCAATCAGGTTTCGTCGATGCATCCCATGTAGCCAGAAAAAGATCCCTTGAATTCGCAGCTACAGTGATCATGGGATTTGTACTGTCAATTTTTTCGGGGATAGCCGCCAGCCAGGGGACGCTGCTGGTGGCAAGGCCGGTTACCGCCGGCGGTGCATTCACCCGTAGTTGGCGCTTTGCTGTTCGGCCTTGCTGCACCTTTCCCAGGTCCAGGAAGGTCGTCGAATTTGTCTTCCTGGGAGTCGGTAATGACCCCTGGGGTGGGGGGATTTGCCCAGCTGTATTTTCCAGGGGCAACTCGCGTTTTTCGTCTGGTGCAGGGCTTCTTTTAAAAGGATTTTGCATCGAGATATTGGTGATCTCAACTTCTGCCTGACTTCCGAAAAGTTCCTTCAATACCAGGTCTGCCCCAGGTGAGCGAGTCGCCGGATTCAGCGAAAGGGCATGCTCGATTGCTTTAATCACCTTAACTGGTACGAATGGATTCGCACTTTGTATGGAAGGGCGGCGCCAGGGATCGATCTGGGGATCGTACCTGGTCAGGAGCTGGTGCAGAACTGCACCCAGGGCAAATACATCCGTTAATGTGCCGGTCTGGGTCTGGTAAGCGACGATCTCGGGAGCCAGGTAACCGTCGGTTCCAAACCGCACGGTATCACTCCGTTGTCCTGGTTTATAGTACCGGGCTATCCCAAAATCGAAAAGTTTTATCAGGTGTGAATCAGCCACCTCCATAACATTGCTGGGTTTCAGATCTCGATAGATAATCGGCGGTTTCTGTGAGTGCAGATAATGCAAAGCGTCGCACAATTGCCTGGCCCAGTCCAGTATTCGATCGATGGGAAAGAAGGCTCCGGGAGGCAGCACTTCAATTAATGATTCCAACGTTCTACCTTCGATATACTCCATAACGAAAAACTGCTTGCCGTTTTCCTCGAAGAATTCAAACGCGCGCACCAGGTTAGGATGGTTCAACTTACTTAATAAATCATATTCACGGTAAAAACTCTCCACAACTGCCTTTTGCTGGGCTTCTTGGAGGTGGTTGAGCATCGAAAAGCTCATCTCCTTGATCGCCAATCTCCGGCTTCCGGGAGAGACAGGAACTTCTTTTGCTTCATAAACAGCACCCATTCCACCCTGTGCGATTTTCCGAGTAATTTCGTATCGCCCATTAAGAACCAATCCGACCGGCAGCTTCCCGGTCGCGAATGGATCAGGGAGCGATTTGACGGCCATTTGTGCTCCGCAGTGGGCGCAGAATTTCACATTCAATCGATTTGGGCGCTGGCAGAGCGGACAAAATACTCCCTCCAGGGAATTGCCGCATTGGCGGCAGAATCTCATTCCCTGGAAAATGGAGCTGCCACAATGCGGGCACGGACCAGAACGCTTCTCTTGGGCGCTGCCGCACTGGGTGCAGAACCTGGCATTGTCGCGTACTGGACTGCCGCAATTCTTACAAATCATCACGCACTGCCTGTGCAATCACCGGATTCATAATCGCTGTGTCATCCGCCGTGTTTCGTAGCGCAAGTGCTTGGTGTTTTCAGGATCGATCGTTCCACTTTTCTCAAGGTGCTCAGCCTGGTGGAGCATTGAATCTGCCAGAGACTGCTCACCCATGTTTAGAAGCTGTGTGGCAGCCTGGCGCAAACGCAGGGTAGCAGAGCTTTTTTCTCCCTGGTCCGCAGATATTGCTGCATTCTGCGCTGCTTCAAGTGCTTTGGTGCCCATCCTGAAAGCGCCTACCTTTTCGATAATATCCAATACTCGTTCGTTAATGAAAGCAGTCGTCTGGCTGGAAAGGAGTACTTCCAAATGCCCGCGTTCGCTTTGCCGTACCAATTCTCCTTTTGGATCGTCCCACACGAGCAGCAGCTGCGCCAGGGGATGGCTTCCCGCGCTGAGGGGGGGGATTACCAGTTCCAATAAAAGAGATTGGGGAGAGGCTGGATCATAGTCCCCCAGCCATAACGAGGAACTGCCGTCCGTCTCCGAGCCTTTATCAAAATCCGATAATTCCGGTAACACCCGGTGCACTCTCCTCAGTTCTACACCCTGTGCAAGCAAAACCTTAACCTCAACATTGCGATAACTGATTCTCAACGCTGCACCTAACTCTTTTCTGAACGCTTCCGGAAGTTGCTCAGGTGTCTCAATAAAGTAGGCATTCCCACCCGTAAGGTCTGCCAGCGAGATAAGCAATTCTTCGTTGAAATCAATTCCGATCCCCATGGTCGACAGCTTGATTCCAGATTTTCTGGCCTGCCTGGCCAGCTCGAAACATTCCTTCACATTGCGGGTATATCCATCGGTCAGCAGAACCAGGCGCGGCGCATATTGTTTGTCTGACCCTTTTTGCAGTTCCCTTAGAGCAAGAGCCATCCCTTCCGCAAGATGTGTCTCGTCCCCTAATTTCAGGTATTCAAGCTCACGCGCCGCTTGGTGCAGCCGCTTCCGCTCTTTTCCCAATGTTGGTGGGATCAAGATTTGAGACCGGCTGGCGTAAGCCACCACATTAAAATAGTCGACAGGTCTCAAGAAATCACCCACCACCTTCAATGCTTGAGAGACGTAATCGATCCGACGTGGAAATTGGTTGATCGTCTCATTCGATACAGACTTTATCTGATAAGCAGGCACACCATCCGTCATTACTTCCTGTGCCAGACCGTTCTTGGCAAGTTCGGAAAATTGTTCATCCGTCACCAATCGAATCCGCATCGAATCAGAAGTGTCTAATAAAAAGCTGAGGTTGCTAGGCAGGCTGTCAGCCCCCTCACCACCACTGATTTCCACCAGCACGTAAATCAGCCGGCGCTGGCCGGTTACGGGAATTGCAGAGGCCGCGAATGAGTATTTAAGATTTAATTTTGTCTCTGCCATGGTTTAATCCATTTTCTTACAGGCATTTATGACTCCGGAAAAACCTGTTTGTGCAAATATATCCTGGAACAATCGCAGTCCATCACCATACACGTCCTCGCGCTTCAGCATGCGATTTTGTCCTTTGATGTAACCGTAATGTCCGATTACCTGGTATGCCACCCATTCCGCAAAACCCTCGTGATAAATCGTGGTTTTGAGGAGCGGGCAGTTTTCACCTTGCCAGGCGTGCGCAAATTCGTGGGCCGCTACTTGTAAGAACAGGAGCCTGGGTAGTCCAGCCTGAATATATAACGCACGGCGCATGCCTTTCCGGACATACAGGCCTAAGGTGCGCTGCGCATCAAGCACCGGGTCTGTATCATTCTTGGACTGCATGGCAATGTGCTGTCCTTGAATCACCTTCGCCAGTTGGTTTCGATCGACGAGTGCCAGACCCGTCGGGACATTCAAGCTTAGCCCCAGGATGGTTTCCACCACCAACTTCATTTGTTCGTAAAGCAAATTGGCCTGTTCTTTGCTCAAAATCGCGGAGGCCTTGCAGAAGGCACATAAAACTCTCCCGTCTGAAAGCCTCCACCGTTCATCGGTAATAGGAGCGGAGCAGATATCGCAAGGCTGGCGTTCTGCGACACATATCGGGCAGTATGGACCAATCCCATCGAACTCCAGTGATTTGCCCAGAATAGGCTTGCCGCACGTGAGGCAGAAATCCAGGGTCTCGCTGCAAGTCTTGCACACTCCATTTTGGGAGCGATCTGCCATCGGAATACGGCAGACTGCGCAGCGCGGCTTCTTTTTTTCGCACGAAGCACAAACCCGCAAAATCAAATTCTCAGACCACTTTTTATGTTGGTAAGTCTTAAAGCATCCGGAGATCTGTTTCCCGCACAAATGGCAGTAAGCTTTGCTAATGGAACTTTTCGATTCTGCCGCTGTCATGATAGGGTCGACCATCCAAAAAAAACCGCTCCACTGGTTTCAAGTTCTCTGGAGATAGATCCCAGTAGAATGTATGCAGGGAGCGGAATTTCCTTGTGGATCGGAAGTATACCGGCGGGAATTGGTCGCGAGCGTTTGTCAGGACCTCCGGAAGATCGCGAATGAATGGAATCGCATCGCCATGCACTTCCGATCCACGTGCTGATATAACTTCTTCACTCCACTATTACTTCGCTTAATCTGTCTTCTGTCGCATGGTGAGGAACAATGTCAAAACGAAGTAAACGAAGAAATGCACGAGAGTACCAATCCAGGATCCAATGACCTTCTCAGGAGTGTGCTTGTAATCGCCGTCTTTATTGGTATCTGAGCCTCCAGGTGAAAGCTCGGTCTTGGACGCAGCACAATTGACTTCCTGCGTCTTCTCACCTGTCATGGGATTCTCGATTTCGATATTCTGGCACGCCATGCCAAGCCCATTTAATTTCGGTAAATCAACTGTCGATCCACTCCCAATCGTTGTCCAGTAAGAAATAGTCGCTTTGGATATCAATGGGCTGTCGATGGGGAATAACGAGCCGCCAAGGATAATCTGCACGAACAGCTGCACCAGGATGGCATACAGAACCACGTCCGAAGTAGGTACGAGTGCCGAAATCATCAGGCCAAACATGATGCTCGCTACCACTCCGAGGTAAAAGGTGATGAACAATTCCAGCTGGGGATTATCTGGAAAAACCGTCCCGGGGAAGGACATGTCGATGTTGAATAAGTTCAACACTACCATCACACTCGCAATTTGTACTGCAGCGAAAATACCTAACACTAGAACCTTAGACAGTACATATGCGAACACCTTCAAGTTGACAGCCCGTTCGCGTCGAAAGATCGCTCTTTCCTTGACCATCTCATAGGCAGCAGCAAAAGTACCTCCCTGCGTCAATGCCAGGGAAAGCATAATGACAAGCATCTGGGCGTCCTGCAGTGGGATGTATTCCACTTCTGCTTCTTTCGTCCCTGGTGTTTTGCCTTTCAGCTGCTCCTTAAAATGTGCTTCGATCTCTGCATATGTATCTTTCTCAGGGTAGTTATAGGTCACTTCTCCGACAAAAGAATACGGATTGCTAACCATCCCAAAAAGAGCGCCAATTAATGGCATCATTAACAACAAGATCAACAAAGTCCGCAGGTCAAGTCGGATTAAATCGAATTGGCGGCGAGCCAGGATAATGGTCTGGCGGATGAAGGAATCGCGCGACCTTCTCAAGCCTCCTGAAGCGCCCGCACCACCTTTTACACCTGCGCTGATCTGGCTTTGCCGGTCCGCCACGTACTTCTTATAAGCAGGTGACTGCCGGTAGTGATCAGCCCACAGGATTCCTGCGTTCACCTTCCCACCCTTAGGGAAGCTTTTCTGATAATAAGGAGCAAGCTCTGGCGGAGGCTGAGTTCCTTGCGCTGGATCAATATCCTGAGAAAGCTTAAGATAAATATCGGAAAAATCACGCACGTTATAAAACTGCAGTGCTTCGTTGGGAGGGCCGTAATAAGCCAGGCGGCCCCATGAGAGGAATGCCACGTTATCGCATTGTTCGATATTGGCTGTCGCGTGTGTTACCAGGACCACTGTGCGCCCTTCATTCGCCAGCCTGTTCAGGTCATACATCATCTTTTTCTCAAGCCCGGGATCCAGGCCTGAGGTGGGTTCGTCAAGGAAAAACAGGGTCGGACGAGCCAGCAGCTCAACCGCAATACTTACCCTTTTACGCTGCCCACCGCTCAGTTGGAATACCCGTTTATCCTGGTGTTCAACCATATCAACGGCTTTCAGAGCATCCTGGATGCGTGCCTCTATCTCCGACGGGCGTGCGTCCGGAAGGCGCAGTTTTGCAGCATAGCGTAGCGCCAGCTTGACCGGCAGTGCCCGGTGAATAATGTCGTCCTGCGGTACATAGCCCATCTGGGTACGGTATAGGTCTAGTTTTTCATACAACGGCTCGCCGTCCAGCAAAATCTTGCCGTGGTTGGCAGGCTCGTAGCCGTTCATGGCTTTCATCAACGTGCTCTTTCCAGCACCGCTCCCACCCACCAGCGCCACGAATTCACCTGGATTTACCGTCATGTTGACTTCTTGCAAGATCATCTTCTTCTTACCCACTTCGCGGCCTAATCTTAAGGCATCGATGCGGTGTCCGAGACCCATCGACTGCGCCAGGCTTTGCTGCTGTGCATCGTAAGTGAGTTTGAATGGTCCGATCTGGACGACATCCCCGGATTTCAAAGGTGCCTGGGTGATACGTTGTCCGTTAACAAAGGTGCCATTCGTACTGCCCAGGTCTCGAATCGTCAGGCTGCTGTCTTGCTTGCTGATCATGGCATGCCGGAAAGATACAGTCGGGTGATTTAACGGCAGGAAACTCTCTGGATCTCGCCCGATGACTACACTTGTGAG
>Ga0209254_10001335_pt1 | contig 21957 bp, 19 predicted proteins | sample FrelakmetDIP11DI_FD_187148 | JGI IMG/M metagenome (GOLD analysis project Ga0209254, IMG submission 187148) | Freshwater lake sediment microbial communities from the University of Notre Dame, USA, for methane emissions studies - DIP11 DI (SPAdes)... | ecosystem: Environmental > Aquatic >...
TCTTGTCGACCTCGTACTTGATCGGCGCGGAGTGCATCGGGATTTCGATAATGACGTTGAAGTCGTTCGGCACGTCGAGGCCGGTGGAGACGCGGTCGAGGTTCATGGCGTGTTCTCGAATGGGAATGGGCCGTCCAGGCGCCGCCAAGTGTAGCGGAGGCGCCTGACGTCGCGCTGACGCGTTTGACCCGGCAGCGGACGCGGCAACATAATGAATCAGGGGAGGGGAATGTCATGCGACTGCAGAACAGGATCGCGCTGGTGACGGGCGCGGGATCGGGTTTCGGCGCGGCGATCGCGCGGCGCTTCGCGGCGGAGGGCGCCCGGGTCGTCGTCAACGATCTCGCCGCAAGCGGCGAGGCGGTCGCAGCGGCCATCCGCGACGCAGGCGGACTCGCGGAATTCGTGCAGGCCGACGTCACCGTCGATGCAGACTGGGCGGCGATGGTGAGCGCGGCCGTCGGCAAGCTGGGCCGGCTCGACATCGTGGTGAACAACGCCGGCTGGACCAACCGCAACAAGCCGCTGCTCGAGACGACCGATGCCGAGTTCGACCGCATCTACGCGGTGAACGTCAAGAGCCTGTTCCTCGCCGCCCGCCATGCCGTGCCGGTGTTCCGCGCGCAGGGCGGCGGCTGCTTCGTGAACATCGCCTCGACCGCCGGCGTGCGCCCGCGGCCCGGGCTGACCGTCTACAACTCGAGCAAGGGCGCGGCGATCGTCATGAGCCGCTCGATGGCCGCGGAGCTCGGGCCCGACAACATCCGCGTGAACTGCGTGAATCCGGTGTTCAGTCCGGACACGGCGCTGTCGGCGCAGTTCGCCGGCGGCGAGCTGACCGACGCGACCAAGGCGCGGTTCCTCGCGACCATTCCGCTCGGCCGCTTCTCGACCCCGCTCGACGTGGCGAACGCGGCGCTATTCCTCGCCTCGGACGAGGCGTCGATGATTTCCGGGGTCTGCCTGGAGGTGGACGGCGCGCGCTGCGTGTAGCGCGCGGCCCGTGCTGCGGGAACAACGCGCGGCAGCGCGTTCAGCTCGGCTTGCGCACGAACCCGCCGAGCAGCGCCGCCACCTGGCGCTCGGCACGCTTGGGCGGCTCGGGCCGGCTGTCGCGCACCGGGGCCGCTTCGGGCTCGTAGGGCTTGCTGAAAATCGGGTCTGCTGCCTTGGCGGCAGGCGCCCCGGAAGGACGGCGGCCGCGCGTCAGGCGATCCTCGTCCTGGCCGCGGCGACGCTCGCGGCGCGGCGGCTCCATGAGCGGCTCCGCGTCCGAGGGCCGCGGCCCGAAGCTGCCCACGATCTCGCGCGGGATGCGGATCTTGATGACCTTCTCGATCTCGGACAGCTTTTCGTGCTCTTCCGGCGAGACCAGCGACACCGCCTCGCCCGTCGCGCCCGCGCGGCCGGTGCGGCCGATGCGGTGGACGTAATCCTCGGGGGTGTTGGGCAGATCGAAGTTCACGACGAACGGAAGCTGCTCGATGTCGAGCCCGCGCGCCGCCACGTCGGTTGCGACCAGGATGCCGACCTTGCCGGCCTTGAACTCGGCGAGCGCCTGCTCCCGCTCGCCCTGGGTCTTGTCGCCGTGGATGGCAGCGGCGTGGACGCCTTCGCGATTGAGCTGGTAGGCGAGCCGGTTGGTACCGAGCCGCGTGCCGCAGAACACGAGCACCTGCTTCATGTCGCGCGTCTTGATGAGGTGCACCAGGAGCTCGCGCTTGCGCTCGCGCGCCACCGGGTGCACGAGGTGGGTCACCGACTCGGCCGTCTGGTTGCGGCGCGCCACCTGCACCAGCACCGGATCCTTCAGGAAGGCGTCGGCGAGCTTCTTGATCTCGTCGGAGAACGTCGCCGAGAACAGCAGGCTCTGCTTGCGGCTCGGCAGGAGCTGCAGGATGCGGCGGATATCGGGGATGAAGCCCATGTCCAGCATCCGGTCGGCTTCATCGAGGATGAACACCTCGACCATCTGCAGGTTGATGGTCCGCTGCTGCACGTGGTCGAGCAGGCGGCCCGGCGTTGCGACCACGACCTCCACGCCGCGGCGCAGCTCGGCGATCTGCGCGTCCATGTTCACGCCGCCGTAGATGCAGGTCGAGCGCAGCGGCACGTACTTCGCGTAGGTCTTGACGCTCTCCTCCACCTGCACGGCGAGCTCGCGGGTGGGCGCGAGGATCAGCGCACGGATCGGATGGCGCGCGGGCGACGTGCTCGAGCTCGCATGCGGCAGCAGGCGCTGGAGGATCGGAAGCGTGAAGCTCGCCGTCTTGCCGGTGCCGGTCTGCGCGCCGCCCATCACGTCGCGGCCAGCCATCACCAGGGGAATCGCCTGCGCCTGGATCGGCGTGGGCTCGGTGTAGCCCTGGTCCTCGACTGCGCGCAGCAGTTCGGGGGCAAGGCCAAGGTCGGCGAAGGTCGTCAAGCGGGTCTGTGGGGAATCGGATAATGACAAGCCTACAAGTATAACACCATGATTTGAAAAAGAGCCGAGCGCCTATAATCGCGCCACCATGATCGTTCTGCGCCGGTTCACGCTCGCCCGCGGCACCAAGCGGCTGCTGGAGAACGTCGACCTGACCCTGCCCGGCGGCGCCCACGTCGGCGTCGTCGGCGCCAACGGCACCGGCAAGTCGAGCCTCTTCGCCTGCTTCCTCGGCACCCTGCACGGCGACGCGGGCGACCTCGAGCTGCCGCCCGGCTGGGTCATGGCGCACGTGGCGCAGGAGACGCCCGCCGTCCCGCGCCCGGCGATCGAATACGTGATGGACGGGGACGCGGAGCTCCGCGCCGTGGAGGCGCGCCTCGCCGCCGCCGAATCGGCCGACGACGGCCACGCCCTGGCCGAGGCGCACGAGCGCTACGACGCGATCGACGGCTACGCGGCCCGCGCGCGCGCCGCAGCCCTGCTCGACGGCCTGGGCTTCGCGCCCGGCGACATCGAACGGCCCGTCGCCGCCTACTCCGGCGGTTGGCGCATGCGGCTGAACCTCGCGCGGGCGCTGATGTGCCGCTCCGACCTGCTGCTGCTCGACGAGCCCACCAACCACCTCGACCTCGACGCCGTGCTGTGGCTGGAGGACTGGCTCGCGGCGTATCGCGGCACGCTGCTGCTGATCTCGCACGACCGCGAGTTCCTCGATGGCGCGGTCTCCTCGATCCTTTCGTTCGAGAACCGCGGCTTGCGCCTGTACAGCGGCAACTACTCCGCGTTCGAGGACCAGCGCGCCGCCCGCCTGGCCCAGCAGCAGGCGATGTACGCGCGCCAGCAGCGCGAAATCGCGCGCCTGCAGTCGTTCGTCGACCGCTTCCGCGCCAAGGCCACCAAGGCGCGCCAGGCGCAGAGCCGCGTGAAGGCGCTGGAGCGCATGGAGCGCATCGCGCCGGCGCACGTCGATTCGCCGTTCGCCTTCCACTTCCGCGAGTTCCCGGGCACGCCGGATCCGGTCATGGTCCTCGACGAGGCGGCCGTTGGCTACGACGGCCGCGCCGTGCTGACGAACGTCAAGCTCACGCTGGAGGCGGGCGCGCGCGTCGGCCTGCTCGGTGCGAACGGCGCGGGCAAGACGACGCTGGTGAAGCTGCTTGCCGGCCGCCTCGGGCCGCTCGCCGGCGCGCGTCACGAAGGCAGGAACCTGCGCATCGGCTACTTCGCGCAGCACCAGCTCGAGGATCTGCGCGACGACGAATCGGCGCTCGCGCAGCTCGCGCGACTCGATCCCTCGGCGCGCGAGCAGGACCTGCGCGACCACCTCGGCGGCTTCGCCTTCTCCGGCGAAATGGCGCTGGAGCGCGTCGGCGTCTTCTCCGGCGGCGAGAAGGCGCGCCTCGCGCTCGCGCTGATCATCTGGCAGCGCCCCAACCTGCTCCTCCTCGACGAGCCGACCAACCATCTCGACCTCGACATGCGCGAAGCGCTGACGCTCGCGCTGCAGGAATTCGAGGGCGCGCTGGTGCTGGTCTCGCACGACCGCCACCTGCTGCGCACCACCACCGATAGCCTGATGCTGGTGGCGGACGGCCGCGTGCAGGCTTTCGACGGCGACCTGGACGACTACGGCGCGTGGCTGGCCGGACGCCGCGCGGCCGCACGCCCGCGCGCAGCCGCGGGCGACGGCGCGTCGCGCAAGGATCAGAAGCGCGCGGAAGCGGCGGTACGCCAGGCCCGCGCCGAATCGCGCAAGCCGCTCGAAAAGCGCGTGCGCGCGCTCGAGGCGACCATGCAGAAGCTCGGCGACGAGAAAGCACGCTGCGAGGCGCAGCTCGCATCACCTGCGTTCTATGGCGGCGCCGACCAGGCGCAGGTCGCCGCGGCGCTGCGCGAGCAGGGGCGGATCGCCGCGCAACTCGAGGAAGCGGAGAACGAGTGGCTCGCGCTGCAGGAGCAGCTCGAGGCCATCGGCTAGACCGCGCCGCCCGCTGGGAGCGGCGGCCTCAGTTGATCGTGGGGCGCCCGCCATCCTCGACCGGTGCCGGCGCCACCGGGTCGGGGAGCTTGAGCTCGAGCTCCCAGTCCGACTTTGCGACCGCGTTCTGCATCAGCTTCGCGAAGCCGTGCAGCAGCCCGTCGTCCATGGTGATGTGCACGCCCTGCCCATCCGCGGGCAGCAGCCCGAGCACGTGCCTGCCCTGCTGGTCGCGGCGCGGCTGGATGCGCGACACCAGCAGCGGCTCGGTGCCCAGCGGCCGCTCGCGCGGCGCCTCCTGGTAGGGCTTGGAGAAATCCGCCTGCGACAGCGCCTTTTCGTGCTGGAAGCCGAGGAGCGCGCGACGGGCCTCGGGATTGGGCTGCAGCGCGATCTCCGGCCGCGCCTGCGCCATGCCGATCAGCACGGGCCACAGTCGTTTCACGCAGCGGCGCGTGAGCCACAGCAGCACTTCCGCGCCGCTGTCGGTCGACAGGCGCAGCAGCAGCCGGTCCTGCTCGGCGTTGAACTCCACTTTGAGCTGGTGCAGTCGCATCGCAGCATCCGGTTGGGGCCGATTCGAGTTTAACCCCATTCACCGCGCAGCCACGTTGTACTCCGGGTGGGGCGATGCGCAACGCGTCACGCTAAACTGCCGCGATGGCAGGGGGAAACGCCGATGGCGCGGCGGCCGACGAGGTCCTGATGCTCGCCTATCGCGACGGCGATGCGGGCGCGTTCGACCGCCTCTACGCGCGGCACAAGGGCCCGGTGTACCGCTACCTGCGGCGCCACGCACACGACCAGGCGGAGGAGCTCGCGCAGGACGTCTGGATGCGCGTCATCCATGCGCGCGGCGGCTACGACGTGCGCGCGAAGTTCACCACCTGGCTCTACACCATTGCGCACAACCGGCTCATGGACCACTTCCGCGCCCGCGGTCGCGAGACGGCCCGGCTCGCCACCGCGGACGATCCCGAGGACGACCCGGATGCGATCCTGGAGGACCAGCCGCACCCCGATCCGCCGCCCGATCGGCTGCTGGAACGCCGCGAGTCGGCGGCCCGCATTCTCGCCGCGCTCGACCTGCTGCCCGACGCGCAGCGCGAGGCGTTCGTCCTGCAGCAGGAAGGCGGGCTCTCGGTCGAGGAGATCGCGACCGTGACCGGCGTCAATCGCGAGACGGCCAAGAGCCGCCTGCGCTACGCCCTCGCCAAGCTGCGCACCGCGCTCGCCGACCTGCGCCAGGAGCACGGCACATGAACGACGATCCGCGCGACCGCGAGCTCGGCGAGGCCTACCGCGAGGCGTCGCGCGAGACGCCGCCGGCCGATCTCGATGCACGCATCCTCGCCGCGGCGCATCGTGCGGTCGATGCACGGCCCGAGGATGCGGTGCGCCGCCCGCGCTGGATCGACCGGTTTCGCCTGCCGCTGGCGGTCGCCGCCACCGCGCTCATCGCGGTGACGCTGTCGCTCATGGTGGACGACGAGACGCGCCGCGAGCCCGAGCCCGATGCGCCGGTCGCCGCGCCGCGCGACGATGCATGGGGCTCGCGCTCCGCGCCCGCACCCGCACCCGCCGCGTCGGGGCCTGCGCCATCGCGCGAGCGCGCCCCCGCGCCCGCGGAAGCCCGGCGCGCAGCGCCGCCGGCCGAGGCCCCGGCTGCGCCGGCAGCCCCGCCCGCGGCGGTTCGCGATATGCAACGCGTCGAGACCGAAGCCGCCGCCGGGGCGCCACGCGCAACCGGGTCCGCGGCGGGCAACGCCGTTTCCGTCCCGGCCACCGGGGCGGCCCCGCCTGCGCCCATGGCCGCGCCCGCAGCAGATTCTCCGCCAGGCGCCGCATCGCGCGAGCGCGCCGCCCAGGAGCGCCCTTCCCGGCTCACGCGCGACGACGCGGCGAAGGCCGAGTCCCCGCGCGCGCCCGCCGCGTGGCTGGAGGACATCCGCCGCTTGCGCGCGGAGGGCCGGCTCGCGGAAGCCGAGGAGGCCCTTGCAGCCTTTCGGCGCGCCTATCCGGATTACCCGCTTCCGCCCGACCTCGCGCGGCCCTGACCCCGTTTCGGCGGGCGCGGCGTTTCATCCCTCGTCACCACTGCCCCGAGGAGGGATCATGAGAGTCGCCATCGTTGCCGCCGCCGCGGCGCTGCTGCAGGGTTGCGCGGGCGTCGCGCTCGCCGGCAATCACGCCAACGTCGAGATCGTCAACCGCACCACCGGCGAAGTCCTCCCGGTGTACCGCCACCAGGGCCGCCTCTACGTCGCCGGCGCGCCGGGCGAGAAGTACGCGGTGCGCGTCACCAACCGCGCCGGCGGGCGCACGCTTAACGTGGTGTCGGTCGACGGCATCAATGCCGTGACCGGCGAGACCGCGGCGCCCGACCAGAACGGCTACGTGCTGCACGCCGGGCAGAGCTTCGAGGTCAACGGGTGGCGCAAGAGCACCACCGAAGTGGCCGCGTTCTACTTCACCCGGCTCCCCGACAGCTACGCCGCTCGCACCGACCGGCCGGAACACGTCGGCGTGATCGGCGTGGCGGTGTTCCGCGAATGGCAGCGCCCGCCGCAGGTGCTGCGCCAGGCGCCGGCTGCGCCTGCGGCGCGGGAGCGCGCGAACGAGTCCTCCGCGGCCGACGCGGCCGGCGCACCCGCCGCGTCGGAGGCACGCCGCGATACCAAGCTCGGCACCGGCCACGGCGAGCGCGAGCGCTCCGACGTGGTCTACACCCACTTCCGCCGGGCAAGCCCGGCGCCCGACGAGGTCATCGCGGTCCACTACGACTCGCATGCGAACCTCGTCGCGATGGGCGTGATTCCGCGCGAGCCGCGCCTGGTCGCGCCGAATCCCTTCCCGGCGGGGCGTTTCGTGCCGGATCCGCGCGGCTAGACGCTCACGCAGCGTGGCGCGCGAGCGCCCACGCGACGTGCTCGCGGACCAGCGGCGACGCATCGTCGGCGCGCGCGCGCAAGGCCGCGACGACCGCGTCGCTCGTGGGCGCATTGCCGAGGCCGACCGCGAGGTTGCGCAGCCAGCGCTCGTAGCCGATGCGGCGTATGGCGCTCCCGGCGAGGCGCGCGTCGAATTCGGCGCGTGTCCAGGCGAAGAGCTCGACCAGCGTCGCGCGGTCCACGCCTTCGCGTGCCGCGAACCCGGGTTCGCGCGCGGCTTGCGCGTACTTGTTCCACGGGCATGCGAGCTGGCAGTCGTCGCAGCCGTACACGCGGTTGCCGACCAGCGGCCGCAGCTCGGCCGGAATGCTGCCGTATAGCTCGATGGTGAGATACGAGATGCAACGGCGCGCGTCGAGCCGGTAGGGGCCGACGATGGCACGCGTCGGACAGGCCTCGATGCAGCGCGTGCACGTCCCGCAATGCTCCTCCGCCGGCTCATCCGGCGGCAGTGCGAGATCGGTGTAGATCTCGCCGAGAAAGAAGTACGAGCCGGCGTCGCGGGAGAGCAGCAGCGTGTGCTTGCCGCGCCAGCCCAGCCCGGCGCGGCCGGCGAGCTCGACCTCCAGCACCGGCGCGGAGTCGGTGAAAACGCGATGGCCGTACGGCCCGACCGCCCGCGCGATACGGTCGGCGAGCGCCTGCAGGCGATGACGCATGACCTTGTGGTAGTCGCGGCCCAACGCGTAACGCGAGACGTAGGCGCGCTCCGGCGCGGCGAGCGCAGCCGCCGCGTCGTCATGCGCCGGCCAATAGTCCATGCGCGCGCAGATCACGCTCACGGTGCCGGGCACCAGCTCGGCCGGTCGCGCGCGCCGCAGGCCGTGGCGGGCCATATAATCCATTTCGCCGTGGAAGCCGGCGGCCAGCCACGCGGCAAGCCCCGCCTCCGCCGCACCGAGATCGATGTCCGCGATGCCCACGGCACCGAAACCCAGCTCGCGGCCCCACGCGCGGATGTCGCGCGCGAGCCCGCTCCAGTCCGTATCGTCCGCACCGATCGCCGCCATCCCGTGATCCCGCTCCGCGTTCATCTGGCCGACGAGGGCGCCACCCGCGAGTTCGGCGCGCGCGTTGCCGCGGTCCTGCGCCCGGGCATGACCATCCATCTCGTCGGCGACCTCGGCGCGGGCAAGACCTCGCTGGTGCGCGGCATGCTCCGCGCGCTCGGCTTCACGGGAAAAGTGAAAAGTCCCACGTACACCCTGGTTGAACTTTATACAGCTTCTAGCTTAGACTTGTACCACTTTGATTTTTATAGATTCCGTCATCCGCGTGAATGGCAGGAAGCGGGCTTGGCCGAGCACTTCAACGCGCATTCGGTATGCGTGGTGGAGTGGCCGGAAAAAGCCGCCGGGCTGCTGCCTACGCCGGACCTGCGAATCACGCTCGTGCCCGCCGACCGCGGTCGCGACGCGACCGCGGAATCAATGACGGACACCGGGACCGCATGCCTCGAACGACTGCGCGCCGCCTGACCCTCGCCCTCGCCGGCCGCGCCGTCGCTTTCCTGCTGTTCGCCTGTCTCGCCCTGCCCCTGTCTGCTCAGGAGAAGGTCCGTTCGGCGCGCCTGTGGCCCTCGCAGGACTATACGCGCCTCACCATCGAGAGCGAGCGGCCGCTGCGCCACAGCCTCATGCTGGTGAGGAACCCGGACCGCGTCGTGCTGGATCTCGAGGGCGTCGACGCGGCGAGCCTGCAGCAGGCCCTCGCCGGCAAGCTCGCGTCCGACGACCCCTACGTCGCAGCCGCGCGCGTCGGCAACTTCAAGCCCGGCACGGTGCGGCTCGTGCTCGACCTCAAGGGCGAGGTGAGGCCGCAGCTCTTCGGCCTCATGCCCGTGGGCGAGTACGGCCACCGCCTGGTGCTCGATCTCTATCCTGTGGTCCCACCCGACCCGCTGATGGCGCTGGTGCAACGGCAGGAAAACGGCGGCGCGACGCCCGAGCCTGGCGCCGAGGCGGACCGGGAGAAGGTCGTACCGCCGGCGCCACCGGCCGCGCGCGACGCGGCGCCGGCGCATCGGCCCAAGGCGTCGACGCCGCGCATGTTCACCGTGGTCATAGACGCCGGCCACGGCGGCGAGGATCCCGGCGCGCGCGGGCCGTCCGGCACACTCGAGAAGCACATCACCCTCTCCATCGCGCGGCGCCTCGCGCGCATGATCGATGCCGAGCCCAACATGCGCGCGGTCCTGACGCGCGACGGCGACTTCTTCATTCCGCTGCACCTGCGCGTCGACAAGGCACGCCGGGCGAAGGCCGATCTCTTCGTCTCGGTTCACGCCGATGCGTTCATCCTGCCGCGTGCGCGCGGCTCGTCGGTGTTCGCGCTGTCCGAGCGCGGCGCCACCAGCGCGGCGGCGCGCTATCTCGCCAAGCAGGAGAACGACGCCGACCTCATCGGCGGTGTGAACCTCAACACCAAGGACCGCTATCTCGCGCAGACGCTGCTCGATCTCTCGCAGACCGCCACCATCAACGACAGCCTCAAGCTCGGCCGTGCCGTGCTGGCCGAGCTGGGCGAGGTCAACGTGCTGCACAAGGAGAACGTCGAGCAGGCGGGCTTCGCCGTGCTGAAGGCCCCGGACATCCCGTCGGTGCTGGTGGAGACGGCCTTCATCTCCAACCCGGTGGAGGAGCGCCGCCTCAACGACGACGCCTACCAGGAGCGCATGGCGCGTGCCATGGCCGACGGCATCAAGCGCTACTTCGCGAAGGCGGCGAGCACGCGCGACCGCGTCGTGGAGAACGCAAGCCCCGAACCGCAGAGGCCACAGAGGAACTGAGCCCGCGCGAGACCGGGCGCTGCGCGTTTCCTGCCGCGTGCTCCCGGTGTCCTCGGTAGCTATGCTTTCTTCAGCCGCGCTCGCGCCACCTCGACCACGATGGGCAGCAGCGACAGGCCGATGATCGCGAAGATCACGATGGTCAGGTTGTTGCGGATCACGGGGATGTTGCCGAAGAAATAGCCCGCGTACACCAGCGACGTCACCCACAGCACGCCGCCCACGACGTTGAAGGCAAGGAACCGCTGATAGGTCATGCGCCCAACGCCGGCGACGAACGGCGCGAATGTGCGGATCAGCGGCACGAAGCGGGCGATGATGATGGTCTTGCCGCCGTGGCGTTCGTAGAACTCGTGGGTTCTATCCAGCGCGCGCTTGTTGAAGAAGCGCGACTGCTCCCAGTGGAACACCTTCGGCCCCAGGTACGCGCCGATGGCGTAGTTCACCGTGTCGCCGAGGATCGCCGCCACGATGAGCAGCATCACCAGCAGATGCACGTCCATGCCGCTCGCCGCCCACAGCGTGCCGGCCACGAACAGCAGCGAGTCGCCCGGCAGGAAAGGCGTCACCACCAGCCCGGTCTCGCAGAAGATGATCAGGAACAGCAGCGCGTAGATCCACGTGCCGTACTGCTGCAGCAGGGCCGCGAGATGCTTGTCGAGGTGGACCAGCAGGTCCCAGAACCAGAGCAGGACGTCCATGGAGGGCGGGGCGGGGGAGATCGCGCATTGTAGCGGAGCGGCCCCCGTATAATTTCGTGTTTTCCCGCGCCGATCGCCCCGCCGTGACCGAATCCATCCTCGCCTCGCCCAGCGTCGCACGCGTGCGTGCGGCGCTCGCGGCCGCCGGCGTCGACGCCGACATCGTGGCGCTGCCGGGCGCGGCCCGCACCGCCCAGGCCGCGGCGGACGCGCTCGGCTGCGCAGTCGCGCAGATCGCGAACTCGCTCGTGTTCCGGCTGGAGCGCTCCAACCGCGCCCTGCTGGTGATGTCCAGCGGGGCGAACCGCGTGGACGTGAACCGGCTCGCGACGCTCGCCGGCGAGCCCGGGGGCAAGGCCGACGCCGCGTTCGTGCGCGAGGCCACCGGCTTCGCCATCGGCGGTGTGGCGCCGGTCGGTCACCCCGCGCCGCTGCGCACGCTCGTCGACCGCTCGCTGCTCGCGTTCGACGAGATCTGGGCGGCGGCCGGACACCCGCACACGGTGTTCCGGCTGACGCCCGCCGTGCTGGTGCAGATCACCGGCGGCGAGATCGCCGACACCGCGCGAGGCTGACATGCCCGACATCCGCCTGCTTCCCGACACGCTGATCAGCCAGATAGCCGCCGGCGAAGTCGTCGAGCGGCCCGCCTCGGTGCTGAAGGAGCTGCTCGAGAACGCCGTCGACGCGGGCTCGAGGGCCATCGGCGTCACCCTCGCCGAAGGCGGGGTGAAGCAGATCCGCGTGACCGACGACGGCTGCGGCATCGATCGCGACGACCTGCCGCTCGCGCTCGCGCGCCACGCGACCAGCAAGATCACGACCCTGCACGATCTGGAGCACGTCGCGACGCTGGGCTTCCGCGGCGAGGCGCTGGCGAGCATTGCGTCGGTGGCGCGCGTGGCCCTGACCAGCCGCCCCGAAGGCGCCGCACATGCATGGCGCATCGAGGCCGAAGGCGGCGCGCCCGGCGCGCCGGCGCCCGCGGCCCACGCTGCCGGGACGACGGTCGAAGTGGGCGACCTCTACTTCAACACCCCGGCGCGCCGGAAGTTCCTGAAGAGCGAGGCGACCGAGGCGGCGCACTGCACCGGCGTGTTCGAGCGCATCGCGCTCGCGCGCCCCGGGCTCGCGCTCACGCTGCGCCACAACGGCCGCGTGACCGCGCATCTGCCGCCCGCGGACCGGCGGACGCGGGTCGCGGCACTGCTCGGCGAGGCGTTCGTGCGCTCGGCACGCGAAGTGGATGCGCATGCCGGGCCGCTCGCGCTGACCGGGTACGCCGGCGATCCGTCTCAGGCCAAGGCCGGACGCGACGCGCAGTTCGTGTTCGTGAACGGACGCTTCGTGCGCGACAAGCTGCTCGCGCACGCGCTGCGCCAAGCCTACGCGGATGTGCTCCACGGCGAGCGCCATGCCGCGTTCGTGCTGTTCCTCGAAATCGATCCCGGCGCGGTCGACGTCAACGTGCATCCGGCCAAGACCGAGGTGCGCTTTCGCGATCCGCGGGCGGTCCACCAGTTAGTGTTCCATGCCGTGTCGCGTGCGCTCGCGGGCACGGCTGCGGAGACGCCCGCACCCGTGCCGGCGCACTACGCGGCGCCGCCTCCCCCGCGGCCGGCGCCCTGGCAGCCGGCATTGGGCGTCGCGCAGCCTGCCGCGGCCTACGAGGCGATCTGGGCGTCGGGCCGCGCGCAGGCCGCGATCGAGGCCCCGGCCCCGCGCGTCGCCGATGCTGCCTTGCCGGCCGCTGCCGGCGAGGAGGCGCCGCTCGGCTTCGCGCTCGCCCAGCTCCACGGCATCTACATCCTCGCGCAGAACCGCGACGGCCTGGTGCTGGTCGACATGCATGCGGCGCACGAGCGCATTCTCTACGAGCGGCTCAAGGCCGCGCTTGCCGCGCACAAGATCACGGCGCAGCAGCTGCTCATCCCGGTGACCTTCAACGCCGACGCGATCGACGTCGCCACCGCGGAAGAGCATCGTGAGACGCTCGCAGCACTCGGCTTCGAGATGAGTCCCCTCTCGCCCACCGCGCTCGCGGTGCGCGCCGTGCCGGGCATGCTCGCCGGCGGCGACGTCCCGGCGCTGGCGCGCGCGGTCCTGAAGGACATCCGCGCGTACGGCGCGAGCGGCATCATGGAAGAGCGCCAGAACGAGCTCCTCGCGACCATGGCGTGCCACGGCGCCGTGCGCGCCAACCGCGCGCTCAGCGTGCCGGAGATGAACGCGCTGCTGCGCCAGATGGAGGCCACCGAGCGCGCCGGACAGTGCAACCACGGCCGGCCGACGTGGTATCCGCTGACGCTCGCGGATCTCGACCGGCTGTTCCTGCGCGGCCGGTGACGCCGCCGGCGATCCTTCTCGCCGGTCCCACGGCGACCGGGAAGTCCCACCTCGCGATGGCGATCGCCGCCCGCCTGCCGGCGGAGATCGTGAGCGTGGACTCCGCGCAGGTCTACCGCGGCATGGACGTGGGCACGGCGAAGCCCTCGCCTGCGGAGCGCCGGCAGGTGCCGCACCACCTGGTCGATATCGTGGATCCCGTCGAGGCCTACTCCGCCGCGCGCTTCCGCCAGGACGCTCTCGCCCGCATCGCCGACATCCGCGCGCGCGGCCGCGTGCCGCTGCTGGTCGGCGGCACCATGCTCTACTTCAAGGCACTCCTCGAAGGCCTCGCCGACCTTCCCGCCGCCGACGCGGGCCTGCGCGCGGAAATCGACCGCGAGGCCGCGCTGCGCGGCTGGCCCGCGCTGCATGCCGACCTCGCCCGCGTCGATCCTGCAACCGCCGCGCGCCTCGAGCCGGCTGATGCACAACGCATCCAGCGTGCGCTGGAGGTCTACCGGCTCACCGGCCGCGCGCTGTCCGCTCAGCTCGCGCGCCGCGTCGACGAAAACGACTTTCCGCACGTCGCCCTTGCGCTGGTGCCGTCGGATCGCGCAGTCCTGCATGCGCGCATCGCGGCGCGCTTCGATGCCATGCTGGCCGCCGGACTGGTGGACGAGCTCGACGCGCTGCGCGCACGCTTCGCGCTCCACGAGGGCCTGCCCTCGATGCGCTGCGTAGGCTATCGGCAGGCCTGGGCGTATCTCGAGGGGCGCTGCACCCGCGCCGAGCTGCGCGACCGCGGCGTCTTCGCGACGCGCCAACTCGCCAAGCGCCAGCTCACCTGGCTGCGCGCGATGACGCGCTTCGAGGCGCTCGATCCGCTGTCGGGCGACGTGCTGCGGGCGCTGCTCGAACGGATCGAGCACGCCCTCTCCGGTTAGTCGCCGACGGGCAATCCCTCGCGCCGCGGATCGGCGGCACCGAGCCAGCCGCCGGGCGTGCGCATGATGAGGTGCACGCCGCTCGTAAGCTCGCCGCGGCGCACCTCGTGGCCGAGGGCGGCCAGGCCCCGCGCGAGCGCGTCGCCGGCCTCGCCCCGCTCGACCTCGGTAGGGCCGTTGCGGCTGCCGAAGTTGGGAAGATCGAGCGCCTCCTGCGGCGCGTAGCCCCATTCGAGTATCGCGACCAGGGTCCGCGCGACGAAGTTGATGATCATCTGGCCGCCGGGCGATCCGGCCACCAGCACCAGGCGGCCGTCGGCATCGAACACGAAAGTGGGCGCCATCGAGCTGCGTGGCCGCTTGCCGCCCGCTGCGCGATTCGCGATCGGCATGCCGTCCCGCTCCGGATACAGCGCGAAATCGGTGAGCTGGTTGTTGAGCAGGAATCCGCGGATGCGCGTGCGGTTGCCGAACTGCTGCTCGATGCTCGACGTGACCGCGACCGCGTTGCCTTCCGCGTCCACGATGGAGAAGTGCGACGTGCCACCCTCGGGGAGCTGCGCCGGCGCCGCGGCAGGCGGCGCACCCCGCGGCGTGCCGGCCGCAGCATGGCCCATGGACCGATCGAGCCGGACGAGCGCCGCCCGCGCGTCCAGGTAGGCCGGGTCGAGCAGGCCGGGCAGCGGTACCGCGACGAAATCCGGGTCCGCGACAAAGCGGTCCCGATCCGCATAGGCGAGGCGCCCGGCCTCGCTGAAGGCGTGCGCCGCGGCGACCGGCGCCGCGCGGTAATCGGTCTGCGGCAGGCGTTCCAGCAGCGCGAGCATCTGCAGCACCGCGACGCCGCCGGAACTCGGCGGCGGCATGCCGCAGACGCGCCATGCGCGGAACGCCGCGCACACCGGCTCGCGCTCGACGGCGCGGTAGGCCGCAAGGTCGTCGGCGGTCATCGCCCCCGGCAGCCGATTGGCGCGGACCGCGCGCACGATGTCCGCGGCGATGGCACCGCGCTGCAGGGCCGCGGCGCCGTCGGCGGCGACGCGCTCGAGCGTCTCGGCATAGGCGGCGTCCGCAAGCCGAGTCCCCACGGGCTGAGGCGTGGCGTCGGCGCGATAGAAGTGTGCTGCGGCAGCCGGGTCCTTCGGCAGGAAGCGATCCCAGGCGAGCTGCGCGTGCAGGCGCGGCGTGACGTCGAAGCCTGCGCGAGCGAGCCGGATCGCAGGCGCCGCGAGGTCTCGCCAGGGCAGTCGCCCGTGCGCGCGATGCGCGAGTTCCAGCGCCGGGAGCGTCCCGGGCACGCCGACCGCGCGCCCCGACGTCACCGCGGCGGCGAACCCGACCGGCTTGCCCGCTTCGTCCAGGAACAGCTTGCCGTCCACGGCGGCGGGCGCGGTCTCGCGGCCATCGTAGGCGCGCACGCGGCCGGTCGCGGCCTCGTAGTGCAGGATGAAGGTGCCGCCGCCGATGCCGGAAGACTGCGGCTCGACCAGCCCGAGCACGAGCTGGACCGCGACCGCGGCGTCCATTGCGCTGCCGCCGCGCCGCAGGATCTCGACGCCCGCGCGCGAGGCAGCCGGATGTGCGGCGACGACCATGTGGCGCTTTGCGGCCAGCGGCTCGCGCGCCGTCCGGCCGGTTGCAATCTCGGGCTCCGCCTGCGCGCACGCGGCCGCCGCGACAAACAAAAAGGGCAGCCCGCAGGCTGCCCTCTCCAGGAATGCGCGCGCCGCGATCACTTCGCCGCGAGCACCTCGACGCGCCGCGCGTCGGCCTCCGTGCCGCCGATCACGAACTCCGGCTTCTGCAGCATCAGGCGGTCCTCGGCGATGCCGCCGGCCTTGAGCGCATCGCGCACGGCCATCGCGCGCTGCTTGGCGAGCTCGAAGTTGTGGTCGGCGTTACCGGTCCTGTCCGCGTAGCCGGAGATGCTCGCCTTCATCGACGCATTGCCCTTGAGGGCGGCGATGGCCGACTCGATCTGCTTCTGTCCCTCCGGCCCGATCGCGGACTTGTCGGTCTCGAACAGCACCTTCGCGAGCAGGCCGGCGCTGACGGGCGCGGCAGGCGCCGGTGCGGGCGCGGCGACAGGCGCCGGTGCGGGCGCGGCGGCAGGCGCCGCGGCCGCGACCCTGGGCGGCTCGGCAACGGCAGGCTTTGCCGGCTCCTGGTGGCCCGCGCCGAGCATCAGCGGCACGATCAGCAGCGCCACGATGTTGATGATCTTGATCAGCGGGTTGACGGCGGGGCCGGCCGTGTCCTTGTACGGGTCGCCCACGGTGTCACCGGTGACCGCGGCCTTGTGCGCGTCCGAGCCCTTGCCGCCGTGATGGCCGTCCTCGATGTACTTCTTCGCGTTGTCCCACGCACCGCCGCCGGCGGTCATCGAAATCGCCACGAAGATGCCGGTGACGATCGTGCCCATGAGCACGCCGCCAAGCGCCTGCGGGCCAAGCAGCAGGCCCACCAGGATCGGCACCAGCACCGGCAGCAGCGACGGGACGATCATTTCCTTGATCGCCGCGCGCGTGAGCATGTCCACCGCGACGCCGTACTGCGGCTTGGCGGTGCCTTCCATGATCCCGGGAATCTCCTTGAACTGGCGGCGTACCTCCACCACCACCGAGCCCGCAGCGCGGCCGACCGCTTCCATCGCCATCGCGCCAAAGAGGTAGGGCACCATGCCGCCGATCAGCAGGCCCACCACGACCATGTGGTTGGACAGGTCGAAGGACAGATGCATGCCGCCCGCATCAAGAGCGTGCGTGTAGTCGGCGAAGAGCACCAGCGCGGCGAGGCCCGCTGAGCCGATGGCGTAACCCTTGGTCACCGCCTTGGTGGTGTTGCCCACCGCGTCGAGCGGATCGGTGATGGCGCGCACCGAGGCGGGCAGCTCGCTCATCTCGGCGATGCCGCCGGCGTTGTCCGTGATCGGGCCGTACGCGTCGAGCGCGACGATGATGCCGGTCATCGAGAGCATCGAGGTCGCGGCGATGGCGATGCCGTAAAGCCCCGCGAACCAGTAGGCGACGATGATCGCCAGGCACACGGCGAGCACCGGCCACGCGGTGGCCTTCATCGACACGCCGAGGCCGGCGATGATGTTGGTGCCGTGGCCGGTGGTCGACGCCTGGGCGATATGCCGCACCGGCTTGAACTGCGTGCCGGTGTAGTACTCGGTGATCCACACCATGAACCCGGTCAGCACGAGGCCCACGACGGCGGCGCCGTAGAGGTGCCAGGTGGTGATCAGCTGGCGGCCGCCGACGACGTCGAACGGCACCGACTTCACCACGTCGCCCATGATCCAGTGGGTGATCGGGTAGAAGCCCGCCAGCCCGAGCACGCCTGCGACGATGAGGCCGCGATACAGCGCGCTCATGATGCCCTTGCCGGGCGAGATCTTGACGAAGAAGCACCCGATGATCGAGGCGATGATCGAGAAGCCGCCGAGCACCAGGGGATAGATCACCGCGGCGGGCGAGGTCGTCTGGACCATCAGCGCGCCGAGGATCATGGTCGCGATGAGCGTGACGGCGTAGGTCTCGAACAGGTCGGCGGCCATGCCGGCGCAGTCGCCGACGTTGTCGCCGACGTTGTCGGCGATCACCGCCGGGTTGCGCGGGTCGTCCTCGGGAATCCCGGCCTCGACCTTGCCGACGAGGTCCGCGCCCACGTCGGCGCCCTTGGTGAAGATGCCCCCGCCCAGCCGCGCGAAGATCGAAATCAGCGAGCCGCCGAAGCCGAGGCCCACCAGCGGCTTGATCGCGTCGATCTGGGAGACGTTGCCGCCCGCCTGCGCCACGAGGTACCAGTAGTAGCCGGCGACGCCGAGCAGGCCCAGGCCCACAACGAGCATGCCGGTGATCGCGCCGCCGCGGTAGGCGACGTCGAACGCCTCGCCGAGGCCCTTGCGCGCGGCCTCCGCGGTGCGCACGTTGGCGCGCACCGAGACGTTCATGCCGATGTAGCCCGCGAGGCCGGAGAGGACCGCGCCGATGAGGAAGCCCGCCGCCGTCGGCCAGCCGAGGCCGGGAATGATGCCGATCACGATGAACAGCACCACGCCCACCATGCCGATGGTCATGTACTGGCGGTTCAGGTAGGCCGAAGCGCCCTGCTGCACGGCCGCGGCGATCTCCTGCATGCGCGCATTGCCGGCCGGTTGCTTGAGAATCCAGCCGGTCGAGATGGCGCCATACAGGATCGCGAGTAGTCCGCACGCGATCGTGAAGATGAGTGCCGAAGTCATCACTTCCCCCTTGAGGCGATTGTGCCTGCGGGCGTACGCCTCCCTGGCGTGCCCGGGCGTTGAAGTCAAAAGCGCGGCATTATAGCCGCCCGACGCTCAAATCTCGAAGCGCTTCGGGAGTTTCTTCTGCACCGGATGGTTGGCGAGCTTGACAAAGCGCGGCAAGCCGTCCCGGAACGGCGGCGGCGCCTCGCCGCGGACGAGCGGCGTCAGGTACTCGCGACAGGCGGGGGTGACGGAAAACCCGTCACGCGAGATGTAGCCGCGCGGCACCTTGCGCTCGCGGTTCGCGACCCGCGCGAGCGGCACGGTCCCGACTCGCCAGCGGTAGGGCTTCGCCGAGACGCGCTCGATGGTCATCATGACGCCCGCCTGCCCGGCGAGCGCCGTCTTCACCGCCGCGACGCCCATGCGGTAGGACTGCTCGAGGTCGGTCGCGGAGGCGATGTGCCGGGCAGCGCGCTGCAGGTAGTCGCACACCGCCCAGTGATTCTTGTACTTCAGTTCGCGCTTGACGAGGTCCGCGATCATCGGCGCCACGCCGCCGAGCTGGGCGTGGCCGAAAGCGTCGGTGAGCCCGCTCTCCGCGAGGAACTTCCCGTCGGGGCGACGCACGCCCTCCGAGACGCCGATGGTGCACCAACCCACCCGCTCGACGGTCGCCTTGACCTTGGCGAGGAACTGCGCCTCGTCGAACGGCAGCTCGGGAAACAGGAGGATCTGCGGCCCGTCGTCGCGCTCCTCGGCGGCCAAGCCGCAGGCAGCGGTGACCCAGCCGGCGTGACGCCCCATCACCTCCATCACGAACACGCGCGTCGAGGTGCGGGCCATGGACGCGACGTCGAAGCTCGCCTCGCGCATCGAGGTGGCGACGTACTTCGCGACCGAGCCGAAGCCCGGGCAGGTGTCGGTCTCGACGAGATCGTTGTCCATGGTCTTCGGGATGCCGATGGCGGCGACCGGATAGCCGAGCTCCGCGCCGATGCGCGCGATCTTGGCGCAGGTGTCCATGGAGTCGTTGCCGCCGTTGTAGAGGAACCACCCGATGTCGTGCGCGCGAAACACCTCGATCAGACGCTCGAAGGGACGCCGGTCCTTGTCGATCGGCGGCAGCTTGTACCGCGCCGAGCCGAACGCCCCGCCAGGGGTGTTCATCAGCGCGCGAACGCTCGCGGCGGACTCCCGCGAGGTGTCGATGAGGTTCTCGGTCAGCGCGCCGATGATGCCGTCCCGGCCGGCGTACACCTTCCCGATGCGGCCCTTCGCGGCGCGCGCCGCCTCGATGACCCCGCAGGCCGAGGCGTTGATGACCGCGGTGACGCCGCCCGACTGGGCGTAGAGGATGTTCTTCGGCACGAGCTTCGCTCCCTTGCGCAAGACGCAATCGACGGCCGCGCGCGTGACGCCCGCCGCCGCTCTCCTCCCTTGGCCGGCGCGCCGGATCGGTTCTTATGGCTGCGCGAGCGCAGCGAATGCCTTGTCGCGGATCGCCTCCACCGGTCCGACGCCCTCGATGCGCCGGTACTGCGGCGCGCGCGCGTCCCCGCCCGCGGCCCATTTGGCGTAGTAGTCGACCAGCGGTCGCGTCTGCTGACGGTACACCTCCAGCCGCTTGCGCACCACCTGTTCCCTGTCGTCGTCTCGCTGGACGAGGTCCTCGCCGGTGACGTCGTCCTTGCCCGGGACCTTGGGAGAATTGAACCTGACGTGGTAGGTGCGGCCCGAGGCCGGATGCACGCGCCGCCCGCTCATGCGCTCGATGATCTCGCTGTCCGCGACATCGATCTCCAGCACGCAGTCGAGCGCGACGCCCGCCTCCTTGAGCGCGTCGGCCTGCGGAATGGTGCGCGGAAAGCCGTCGAACAGGTAGCCTTTGGCGCAGTCGGGCTCCTTCAGGCGCTCCTTGACCAGGCCGATGATGATGTCGTCGGAAACGAGCTGACCGGCGTCCATGACCTTTTTGGCCGCGAGCCCGAGCGGCGTGCCCGCCTTCACCGCGGCGCGCAGCATGTCGCCGGTGGAGATCTGCGGAATGCCGAAGCGCTCCACGATGTACTTCGCCTGCGTTCCCTTGCCGGCGCCGGGCGGCCCGAGCAGTATCAATCGCATTGCCGTGATCCTCCTTGATGCCCCGATTTCGTTGGCGCGGGGTCGCCCGCGCGCAGCGACCGCTTATGCAACCGACGATAGCCGCTCGGGCACGGCAACGTCAAACGCCCGCGGCGAAACGGCGCCGGGCGCGCTCCAGGTCCTCGGGCGTATCGACGCCCGGCGGCGGCGCAGCGGGCGTCTGGGCGACCGCGATGCGGTGTCCGTGCCAGAGCGCGCGCAGCTGCTCCAGCGATTCCGCCTGCTCGATGGGCGCGGGCGCGAGCTTGCCGAACAGCTCGAGGAACCCGGCGCGGTAGGCGTAGATGCCGACGTGCCGCTGGTGCGCCACGCCCTCCGGCAGCGTCGCGGTGGATCGAGCGAACGCCTCGCGCGCCCAGGGCACGGCCGCGCGGCTGAAGTAAAGGGCATAGCCCGCGTGGTCGGTGACGACCTTGACCACGTTCGGATTGAAGAGCTCCGCGGCATCGGTGATGGGATGCGAGGCGGTCGCCATCGACGCCGTCGTCCGCCGCGCCAGCAGATGCGCGACTTCGCCCACCAGCTCGGGAGGCATGAAGGGCTCGTCGCCCTGCACGTTGACGACGATCTCGTCGGGGCCGAGCTCGAGCGCTCGCGCGACCTCGCCGATGCGGTCGGTGCCGGAGGCGTGGTCGGCGCGCGTCATCAGCGCATCGCAGCCGTGGGCCCGCGCCGCGGCGAGGATGTCGGCGTGGTCGGTCGCGATCCACACGCCGGCCGCGCCGCTCGCGCGCACCTGCTCGGCGACGCGCACCACCATGGGTTTGCCGCCGAGATCGGCGAGCGGCTTGGCCGGCAGGCGGGTTGATGCATGGCGCGCGGGAATGACGACGTGAAAACGCAGGAGCCCCAGCATCACAGATGCCTCCCTCAGCGCTTGCGCCGCCAGGCGTCGATTTCGTCGGGTGCGAGCTTGCGCGCCTCGTCCTCGAGCATGACCGGGATGCCGTCGCGGATCGGGTACGCGAGCCCGCTCTCGACCGAGACGAGCTCCTCGCGCGCACGGTCGTACTTCAGCGGCCCCTTGCAGACGGGGCAGACGAGGATGTCGAGCAGCTTCGAGTCCACGCGATCCTCTCCGTGATGAAGTCGGCGAGCGCTTCGTCCACGTGCGCCGCGACGCGAAGCGCGACGAGGTCGTCGCGCCCCAATGCACGGCATTTTACCGCGTCCTTCTCGGTCATCAGCACCGCGTCGCAATCGGCAAACGCGAGGTCCGCGGCCGAGTAGGCATGATGATCGGGAAAGGGGTGGGGCGTGAACGCGAGGCCCATGGTCGCCAGGGTGTCGAAAAAGCGCTGCGGATGACCGATCCCCGCGACCGCGTGCAGGCGCTTGCCGCGCAGCGCATCCGGCGCCACCGCCGCACCGTCCGCAACCCGGACGAACCCCGCGGGCTCCAGGCGCATGGAGAAATCGCCCGGCGCGCCGTGGCCGACGACCGCGTCGACACGGCGGCT
>Ga0209254_10001336_pt1 | contig 21955 bp, 26 predicted proteins | sample FrelakmetDIP11DI_FD_187148 | JGI IMG/M metagenome (GOLD analysis project Ga0209254, IMG submission 187148) | Freshwater lake sediment microbial communities from the University of Notre Dame, USA, for methane emissions studies - DIP11 DI (SPAdes)... | ecosystem: Environmental > Aquatic >...
CCTCGTACGCGAACTCGACCTCGTGGATCCGGGCGGCCCGCTCTCCTCCAGCTCGTATGGCCTCGTGGTCCTGCCAAGGGCTGATAGCGAGAGTGGTGGAGAACGCGTCGCATCCCTCGGCGGCCGCTTGAGCCGCCGCCCGCTCCAGCCGTTGGCCGATACAACGGGCGCATCTTGACCCTGCTTCGCCCCGGCTGCGGGCGTCAACGCCGCCCGCGACCCGGGCGAACCATTCCTCCGGGTCGTAAGCCCTGTCCTCGATGAGAGGCATCGCCATCATCTGAGCGACGTCGCGGGCGCCCGTGAGCCTGCGGCGATACTCGAGCAGCGGGTGGATGTTGGGATTGTGGAAGAAGCCGACCACCTCAGCGACGTTTCTCCGCCACCAAGGGATGGTGGCGCTGGCACAAGGACCGCAACAGATATGGAGGAGCAGCTTCATGAGCGCATGCGTGGATCGGGCCGTTTAGCCGAACAAAGTATCCGGCCGGGTCGTTTGCGCCTCTCGAGGCGGAACGGCCCCGCAGTGCTCGTAGCCCAGCCGGGTGAGGACCCGCCCGCGGGGAGTGCGCATGAGAAAGCCCCGTTGGAGAAGGAACGGCTCGTACACGTCTTCGATGGTGTCGGCCTCCTCACCGATGGCCACCGCCAGCGTGGAGAGTCCTACCGGGCCGCCGTCGAACTTGTGCAGGATGAGGTTGAGGATCTCGCGGTCCACTCGGTCGAGGCCCTCATCGTCGACTTCGAAGAGATGCAGGGCCTCCAGCGCGATCTCGCCCGTGATGCTGCCCTGGTGGCGGACCTGCGCGTAGTCCCGCACCCGCTTGAGCAGCCGGTTGACAATACGGGGCGTCCCCCGGGAGCGCAGAGCCAGTTCTTGGGCCCCGGCCTCGTCGATCCCTACTCCCAGGATCTCCGCGGAGCGGGCCACGATCACCACGAGGTCGTCCACGGAGTAATAGTCGAGCCGATGGGAGAAGCCGAACCGGTCGCGGAGCGGAGTTGTGATCAGACCCGAACGAGTGGTGGCGCCGATGAGGGTGAACCGGGGAAGCTCCAGCCTGATGGTGCGCGCGCTGGGTCCTTGGCCGATCACGATGTCGATCTCGAAATCCTCCATCGCTGGATAGAGGATCTCTTCGATGGAGCGGTTGAGGCGATGGATCTCGTCAATGAAGAGGACGTCCGCTTCCTGCAGGTGGGTGAGGATGGCGGCCATATCTGCCTTCCGCTCCAGAGCCGGCCCCGAGGTGGTGACGATGTTGACCCCCATCTCGATGGCGATGATGTTCGCGAGTGTGGTCTTGCCCAGACCGGGAGGGCCGGCCAGAAGCACGTGGTCGAGCGGTTCCCCTCGCGACTTCGCCGCTTCGATGAAGATCTGCAATTGCTCCCTCAGGACCGGTTGTCCCACGAAAGCCCCAAGCGACCGGGGACGCAGGGACCGCTCGAGTTCCTGCTCCTGCGGGATCTCCTCCGGATCCGCCAACCTCTCGCCGTCCGTCACTCCCCCACCCTTCTCTTGGTCGCGCCTTGATCCGCGGTCTTCCCCATGCCCCGTCAGCGGCCGGCCCGACCGCTACAGCCGCCTCCCGAGCGCCTGCCGCACCAAGTCCTCCACCGGTTGATCCGGATCGAGCGTCGCCAGTAGCCTTTCAGCCTCTTGGACGCCGAAACCTAGCTCCACGAGCGCCGCCCGCGCCAACGGGAGGGAGCCGTCTTCGACGAAGGCTACCCCCGGCTCGCCTCCGGAGAGCGTGAACCCGGGCACGCTCACCTTCTCGCGCAGTTCCAGGATGAGCCGCTCGGCGGTCTTCTTGCCGATCCCGGGCACCGAGGCGAACAGAGCCACGTCGCCCGCAGCCAGGGCCCGCTTCAGATCGGAGGGGCGCCGGCACGAGCACGCCGCCAGCGCCAGCCTCGGTCCGATCTTGCTGACCCCTAAGAAGAGGCGGAACAGCCCCCGCTCTTCCTCGGAAGAGAACCCGAACAACTGCAGGGCATCTTCGCGCACGTGCAGGTGGGTGAAAAGGATCACGTCTATCCCCAGTCCCGGCACGTCGCGCAGGGTGATCCCAGAGACCTCCAGAAGAAAGCCCACCCCACCTACATCCAGGACCACGCCGTCTTCGGTCTTGGCCGCAACCGCTCCCGTTAGCCGCTCGATCATCGAATCGACCCATCTGCAAGGCTCCGCGCCTGGCTGCGGGCTATGCTCTCCCGCATTTCACACGTGTTCGCATGGCAGATGGCCACGCCCAAAGCATCCGCGGCATGGTCGGGTCGTGGTGTTTCGGACAAGGCAAGGAGCACGCGCACCATCTCCATCACCTGTTCCTTGCCGGCCTTCCCGTAGCCCACCACCGCCTGCTTGACCTGCTGTGGGGTGTACTCGAAGACCTCGCAGCCCGCCTGGGAACATGCGAGCAGCGTCACGCCTCGAGCATGCCCCACGGCCAGTGCCGTCCGGACATTGGTGTTGAAGAAAAGCGACTCCACAGCGGTGGCCATGGGGCGGTGACGACGGAGAAGTCCACCCACCTCACCGTAGATCTGCTCGAGCCGTCGCTCCAACGGAAGTCCTGCCGGGGTCTCCACCACTCCGAATTCGAGGGCCCTCAAACGATTCCCGGACACGGAGATCACACCGAAACCGGTGGCCGCCGTCCCCGGATCGAGCCCCAGAATCACCCGGCCCTCGCGCTCGTTCATGCGGCCGGGGCCTCGCTCACCCTGCCAGTGTTTCCATCACGTGGTCGGGGATATCGAAGTTCGCGTAGACCTCTTGGATGTCGTCGTTGTCTTCCAAGGCGTCCAGGAGGCGCAGGGTCTTGCGGGCATCCGATTCGCTCAGCGCCACGGTGTTCTTGGGGATCATGGTGAGCTCGGCGGACGAGTACTGGATGCCGGCTGCCTCCAGAGCGGCCCGCACGGACATGAAGTCGGCGGGTTCACACAGGATCTCGAAAGAGTCGCCCTCGCTCAGGACGTCCTCGGCTCCCGCTTCGATCGCCGCCATCATCACCTCCTCTTCATCGCGCCCGGCGGCGTCGACGAAGATCGCACCTTTGCGCTCGAACATCCAACTCACGGAACCATCGGTGCCCAGCTTGCCTCCGCCCCGATCGAAGACGTAGCGGATGTCGGCGGCCGTGCGGTTCTTGTTGTCGGTGAGGACCGTCATGTAGACGGCCACCCCGTTGGGTCCGTAACCTTCGTACGTGAGGTGATGGAAGGTCTCGGCATCGGAGGCAGCGCCCGTGCCCTTCTTGATCGCCCGGTCGATGTTGTCGTGGGGCATGTTCGCGTCTTTGGCCTTGACGATCGCCTGGGCCAGCGTGGCGTTGTGATCCGGGTCACCCCCGCCCTCGCGAGCCGCCACGGTGATGGCACGTGCCAGCTTGCCGAACAGCTTGCCGCGCTTTGCGTCGACCGCCGCTTTCTTGTGCTTGATGCCCGCCCACTTCGAGTGCCCCGACATGTCATGATCCTCCGCTCGAGCGCCTGTCCTCTCGCACCGTTCGCGCTGGACTAGAGTTTAGCCGAGCCCCCGGACGCCTTCAACGCGCACGGGCCACCGGCCGTCCAGACCGGAGCCCCCGATCAGCGGAGCCAACCCGATTCGGTCGCCTTGTCACGCACGATCCTGACCCGGGAATCATAGAGATCGCGGTCCCGGCTGTAGACCGCCGCCGCGAGGGCGCTTACCAGGCTGACGGGGCCCACCAGTGAGTGGGCGAAGAAAGTGGAGTCGATGTCTGCATACAGGGTCAGCGTGCCCTTCCCCGCCAACTCCGACAGGGAATTGTCGGTGATCACGATCACGGTCGCCCCTTGTTCGGCTGCTTTCTCAGCGAAGGAGATCGTCACCGAGTGAGCTCGGCGGAAGCCGATAGCCACGAGCACATCGCCCTCGGTCAACCGGCTCAGGCGGGCGACGTTGGATTCGGCGCTGTCGGTCACCGCCAAGCAGGGAATGCCCAACAGCTCGAACACGTACGAAGCGTGCTCGGCCACCGCGGCGGCTTCGTGGAGGCCCACCACCAGCACCTGCGCGGCTCCGCTCAGAGCCTGCACGGCCCGGTTGAAGCGCTCCAGCGTGTTCTTGCTGATGGTCTCCTCGAGGCTCAGGGAGTCGGTCTTCAGGGAACGGGTGAGGATGTCCTCCTCGATGACGAACCCGAGTTGGTCATCATGGACCACCGGGCGTGCGGTGGCCCCCAATCTGTGCTCGTCACGAGCTGCCTTCTGGAACTCGGGATAGCCGGCGAATCCCAACGACTGGGCAAAGCGGACCACAGTCGAGCTGGAGGTGCTGCCTTTCTGCCCCAGCTCCTCGGCGCTCAGATACCCCACCTCTTCGAGGTGGTCGATGACGTACCGGGCGATGCCCTTCTGCCCACGAGAGAAACCATCGAAACCCTCTCGGAGAAGATCACTCACCCGCCGTGGCCTGCCGTCCTCCAAGGTCCCCTCCCAAGCCGCCAAGGGTTGCATGTGTTGAATTATACAACATTCATTGCAACCCTCCTGCGCACTCTTTCGGAACGGCAGGTGAATCCCTTGAGCCCGGACCTTCAGGTGGAGATAGAGCTTACAGGTGCTTTGACACCCGATACGCCAGCTTGGCTATCTCGCCACGATCGGTGTGGTTAAGGTGCTCGGTCAGTCCTCCATCTCCTCGAACTCTTCCACTCCCACGCCACAATCCGGGCATATCCAGCCCTCGGGCAGCTCTTCGAAGGGGGTGCCCGGCGGAACATCCTGTGTAGGATCCCCCGCGGCGGGATCGTAGACGTAGTCACACACCAAGCAGATCCACTTTTTCATGTTAGGACTCTCCTGCCTTGCGGGCTTTGGCTTCCGCGACGATCTTGTCCACCAGGTGGACGGGCACTTCTTCGTAGTGATCGAACTCGAGCGTGAACGAACCGCGGCCGGCGGTCATGGAACGCAACTGAGGCGCATAGGTGAGCATCTCCGCCAGTGGTACCTGGGCCCTGATGATATGCATCTCCCCCATGCTCTCGCCACCTTGAGGACGGCCTCGACGGCTGGAGAGGTCACCCATGATGTCGCCCATGCTCTCCTCGGGAGCGATCACCTCCACGTTCACGACCGGTTCCAGAAGGACCGGCATGGCCTCGCCCATCGCCTTGTTCCAGGCCAGAGTACCCGCCAACTTGAAGGCCAGTTCGGAAGAGTCCACGGTGTGATACGAGCCGTCGTAGAGCTTGACCTTGACGTCCACAACCGGATAGCCCGCCACGACGCCGCGCTCCATGGCCTCGATCACGCCCTTCTCCACGGCGGGGATGAAGTTGCGGGGGATGGAGCCACCGAAGATGGCATCATCGAACTGGTAACCCTCGCCCCGCGGCAACGGTTCGACCTCGATCCAACAGTCGCCGAACTGTCCCCGGCCCCCGGTCTGCTTCTTATGCCGGCCCTGGGCGGTCGCTTTCTTGCGGACGGTCTCCCGATAGGGCACCTGCGGCGGGTGCAGGTCGACTTCCACGCCGAAACGGCGCTTGAGCTTGTCGAGTATGACCTCCACATGTACCTGGCTGGTCCCCGAGATGATCATCTCCTTGGTCTGAGGATCGAAGCGCAGTTCCATCGCCGGGTCTTCTTCGCCCAGGCGCCTGAGACCGTTGGAGACCTTCTCCTCGTCGCCGCGGGTCTTGGGAGTGATGGCAAAGGAGATCGCCGGCGGCGGGAACTCGTAGCGGGGGAAGCGCACCGGGTTGCCGGGGTCGGACAGGGTATCGCCCGTGCCGGTGTCCTTGAGCTTCGCAAGCGCGACGATGTCCCCGGCGCCGGCTTCCTCGATCCCCTTGGTGTCTTTGCCCTGCATGAGGAGGATATTGCCGGTGCGTTCCTTCTCGTTCGTCCGGTCGTTGAGCAGCTGCGTGTCGGTAGCGATCTTGCCCGAGAACAGCCGGACGAGGTTGACCCGGCCCGAGAACTGGTCGTAGATCGTCTTGAACACGAAGAGAGAAGTGGGAGCCGACGCCTTGAGAGCCACCTGGATCTCTTCCGTGCCGCTCGCGCCCTTGAGCGCTTTGCGCACCTCCTTCACTTCCGGAGAAGGCACCGACAGCATGAGGTCCAAGAGCCTGTCGGAGCCGATGTTCTTGGTCGCCGAGACAGGCGTCACCGGACAGATGCCGCCGGCCGCCACGGCCGCTCTGAGGGCGGCCGCGATCTCACCGCCTGTCAGTTCTGTCCCCTCCAAGTACTTCTCCAAGAGGGCGTCGTCCGCCTCAGCCACCCGGTCGACCAAAACCTCACGAGCGTCTTCGGCAGCCTGCTGCAATTCGGCTGGGATGGGGCCTTCGGCGCCCTTGCCGGCTGTGTCGGAATAAGTGCAGGCCTTCATGGTGATCAGGTCGATGACACCTTTGAAACCGGCTTCTTCACCCATCGGCAGTGCGACCGCCACAACCTCGTCGCCGAACCGATTGCGCAAAGCAGCCAACGCTTCACCGAAATGAGCGCGCTCCCGATCCATCATGTTGACGGCGACCACTCGGGACACACCCATATCGCCGGCGCGTTTCCAGATCCGCTCGGTCTGTACCTCCACCTTGGTGACCGCGTTCACCACCATCAGCACCCCCTCCACGACGGACAGGGTGCCCAGGGCCTCATTGATGAAGGAAGCCTCTCCGGGGGTGTCGACCAGGTTGATCCTGTGGTTCGCCCAGTCCAGGTGGGCGAGTCCGGTGGAAATGGTCATCTGCCGTCTGATCTCATCCTCTTCGTGGTCCATGGTGGTCGTGCCCTCCATGACCGCGCCGAGACGGTTCTTCGCCCCTGCCGTGAACAGCAGCGCCTCTACGAGAGAAGTCTTCCCCGCTCCTCGGTGGCCCACCACCGCGATGTTCCTTATCTTGGCCGGGTCCGCCAACGCCATGGCTCCTCCTCGCTTCAGGCTTTCATTGCGATATCGTTGAATCCCGGGTTTCTGGCCCCGAAAACAGCGAACGCCGCCCGCCGGGCAGCGTCCTCGACATACCTACGGTCTTCTCCAAACGCAATCGCGGTCTTCACTCGATCCTCGCGAACAGGCACGGATTAAGGCCCCGCTTTCGCCCTAGTCGCCGCTCTTGAGCTGGTAGCAGCGATCTTTCCTTATCCAGCTGATGGCCGCAATGGCCGCCGGCATGATCTCGAGCGAACCTTCGCGCGTGTCGATGCGTACCACCTCGAAGTCCCGATAGTAGACCTTGACGGGCCCCGCTACATGGCTGACCGTAGTGGTGCGGAGATTCTCATCCGGAGCATGGATAGTCGCCACGAGACTAACCGACGCCTCTCCCTCTTGCACTATGATCTGCATAGGCCCTCGTTTCCCAGCCGGCCGAGGCCTAGCGGCTGTCTAGGCCCGGGTCTCACTCCTCTACCTTGACGATCTGGCGGCCGTTATACATGCCGCAGTTGGGGCATACCTTGTGCGGCGCCTTCGGACTGTGGCAATGAGGGCACTCGACGATGGTCGGGGCGCTACAGGCATGGGTCGCGCGCCGCGAGTCTCGGCGAGTCCGCGAAGTCTTTCTCTTGGGAACAGCCATTATCTGCCTCTCTCTTCACCGACGGGGAAACCGTCAGTTTGTACCTCATCCATCGCGATATTTCAAGGCCCGGCCCACACGGCGGTCAGTCCTCGAGCTTCAGATCCCTCAGCTTGTTCCAGCGTTCTTCGGCCTCTTTCCCGCCGCATTCGCAAGTGCCCCGGTTGAGATCCTGGCCACACTGCGGACAGAGCCCCCGGCACGATTCCAAGCACAGCACTTGACCGGGGAGGGCGAGCACGAGCGCCTCCCTGGCGATACCATCCACATCCACCACCAGGTCCTCCACAAAGGCACTCAGATCCGACTCCTCCCACCCGTCCTTGGCGCTGGGTGCGAACTCCTGCTCCCGCGCTTCGACCTCGACAGTAGCCTCCTCGAGACAGCGGGCGCAGGGCCCGTAAACGCGGGCCCGGAGAGCGACCTCCACCAGGAACCCGCCCACCACCCGCTCGACGACCACAGTGACATTCCCCGGCACGAGCACCTCGTACGAAGCTCCGCCCAGGACGAGGGATGCCATCTGCAGGGGAAATGAACTCTCGAACCGATCGCCCGTGCGCAGGGCGAGGTCATGCAGGTCCAGTATCACTTGACCGGGGAGAGGCGAAAGGACCGACAGGGCTACAGGCCGGCTTACGCTCCCTCTCCGGGACCACCGGTCTGGAGGCGTTCCCGGCCTCTTTGCACGGCGGCCAAGAACTTGTCGAGGTTGGTCTCCAGAGTCTTGAGGATCTCGTCGGCGTAATCCTCGGCTCCTAGTCTGATCTCGCGTTCCCGGGCTTCCGCCTCGCGGATGATGTCCTCGGATTGCCGCTGAGCCCGTTTGACGACTTCCTGCTCGCTTGCCAGCCTCTGCGCCTCTTCGCGAGCTTCGGACAGTATGCGCTCAGACTCCTCTTTGGCCTCTTGGAGCATCTCCTGACGTTCCTTGACGATCCAGCGAGCCTGCTTGATCTCTTCCGGTATGGTGGCTCTCATCTGATCGAGCAGGTCATAGATCTCATCGCGGTCGATCATGACCTTGTCGGTCATCGGGAACGTGCTGGCACCGTGGACAAGATCGTCCAGTTTGTCGATCAGAACGAGAACGTCCATGCTCTATGCCTCCGCGGATCCATACATTTCCGTGAAACGACGCTCGACTATCTCGGGCACCAGATCACTCACACAACCACCGTACCTGGCGATTTCCTTGACCCCACTCGAGCTGAGGAACGAATACTCTGGTGAGGCCATAAGGTACATCGTCTCCAGCTCAGGGTCCAGCTTCCGGTTGAGTTGCGCCATCTGGAACTCATACTCGAAATCAGTGAGGGCCCTGAGCCCCTTCACCAATACACTGGCGCCGACTTCACGAGCGAACTCCACCACCAGGGTGCGCATGACAGCGACTCTTACATTCGGCAGCGACTTCGTGGACTCCTCCAGGAAGTAAGCCCGCTCTTCGGTGGAGAACAGGATCGACTTGCGGTACGGGAGATCCACGACCGCCACGACTACCTCGTCGAACATGGCCGCACATCGCATGATGGTATCGATGTGTCCGACAGTCACAGGATCATAGGTGCCCGGGCACAGCGCCGTCTTCACCGAATATTCCCTCTGTTCCTGACCATCGTGACCCTCGTGGCACCATAGACACGGTCGAACACCGGGGGCCGGCTGAAGGTCACGCGTGTCGACCTGTCTCCCTCGGTGACCACCACCCCGTCGTCGGCGAGAAGGGATGGCAACAACGGTCCCAATGCGACTTCGACCTCCGCCAGCATTCTATAGGGAGGGTCCACAAAGAGCAAATCAAAGGCCGAGCTCCGCTCGACGAGGCGGTGCAGAGCCTCTCGGAAGTCGCACAACATGACGTGGCAGACCGACTGGTAGCCGAGCATCGTGATATTCGCTCGTAGGACGGTGGCCACGGCCGGGGTCTCCTCCACGAAGACGCATGATCCGGCTCCACGCGAGAGCGCCTCCAACCCCATGGCGCCCGTGCCGGCGAACAGGTCCAGGACCGCCAGACCGTCCACGGGACCGAGCACGTCGAAGATGGCCTCGCGTACCTTCTCGCCCGTGGGTCTGATCCCGGCAGCAGCGGCCACCTTCAGATAGCGGCCCCGGTTGGCGCCGGCCACGATCCGCACTCTGCCCGGGGATGGACCGGTCACACCCTGTCCACCCAGGTGATCTTGTTACCGAATCGGGCCTCCGCGGCCTCGATCAGGGGCGCCGGGGCTTCGCGCCCGGCGCCTCCCCCAAGCATAGCGGCAGCGACTTCTCGCGCCTCCTCCAGGAGACGACGGTCTCTCACGAGAGAGGCCACCTCCAGATCGCCCAGGCCGGACTGTCGCTCCCCGAACAACTGCCCTTCTCCCCGGGCGAGTAGGTCGGCCTCGGCCAGGGCGAACCCATCGCTGGTACGGGCGAACAGAGCGAGCCGCTCCAGAACCGTTTCGTCCTCGCCCTCAGCCAATAAGAAACAGTACGAGTCCTTCGCCCCTCGCCCTACCCGGCCCCGCAGTTGGTGGAGTTGCGAGAGGCCGAACCGGCGGGCGCCCATGATGACCATCACCGTGGCGTTAGCCACGTCCACCCCCACCTCGATCACGGACGTGCTCACGAGGACGTCGACCGAGCCCTGGACGTATGCCGCCATGGCGGCCATCTTCTCGGCCGAGGGGAGCTGGCCGTGCAGGAGCCTGAGTCGGAAGCCGGCCAGCTCCCCTGCCCGCAGGTCCTCGTAGGTCTGGCGCGCCGAGGCCGTCTGCAGTGCCTCGCTCTCCTCGATGAGCGGACACACCACGTATGCCTGCCGACCCTGAGCCAGCTGAGCCCTGACAAACTCCCACATTTGGGCTTCGGACCCCCCGAAGACCAGCCGCGTACGAACCGGCTTTCGGCCGGGTGGCATCTCGTCCAGCACGCTGACGTCCAGGTCGCCGTAGAGAGTGAGGCTCAACGTACGGGGAATGGGTGTGGCCGACATATGAAGCGTGTGCGGCCAGAGCCCGCCCTCGTCCGGAGCCAGGATCGCCTCGCGCTGACGCACACCGAAGCGATGTTGCTCGTCCACCACGGCCACCCTGAGGTCGCGGAAGCGGACACCGTCCTGGATCAGAGCGTGCGTTCCCACCACTACATCCGCCTCTCCCGCAGCCAGGGCTTCGAGAGCCGCCCGACGCTCGGCCCCACGCTGACTGCCTTTCAGAAGCCGCACGTTCACCCCATGAGCGCCCAACTGCTCCGACAGGCCGAGGTAGTGCTGGTCGGCGAGGACCTCGGTGGGCGCCATCAGGGCGGCCTGTCCACCCTCTTCGACCGCCCGCAGAAGGCAATACGCCGCCACCATGGTCTTCCCCGAGCCCACGTCTCCGTGCAGCAGGCGCCGCATGGGCACCGCCCGCACCAGGTCGGTCTCGATCTCGGAGATGACCCGCCGCTGCGCCGAGGTCGGCGCGTAGGGCAGGCCTTCCACGAACCCATCGGCCAGGCCGGCGGCCGGAGCCAGGGGACGGGCTTTGCGGAGCGAGTCCTCAGCCATCCGGCGGCGCAGAACGGCCACTTGCAGGAGGAGCAATTCCTCGAAAGCCAACCGCGCGCGCGCGCGCTCAGCCTCCTTCAGACTCGACGGGAAATGGCAAGACAGCACCGCCTCCGCCTTGCCGGGATAGCGCCTTTGCGCCCGCAGTGCGGCCGGCAGAGGGTCGAGGAGATGACGCGCGTAAGGTGCCGCCTGGTGCAGAACCGTGCGGATGGTCCGTACGCTCAAGTCGGCGGTGCTCGGGTAGACCGGAACCAGACCAAGGATGTGATGGCTCTCGCCGGCGGCCGCCAAGATTTCGTGCCGCTTCACCAAGAACGTCGACTTGCCCCGCCGCCGCATCAGCATTCCCTTCACCAGCACTTCCGGCCGCTCCCGGAAGGCCGGTTCCAGATAGGCCTGGTTGTACCAGGTGGCCAACACGCTGCCGCTGTCATCGGACACGAGCGCCTCGAGCACTTTCACCCGGCGCCTGGCCGTCTCACTGACGGCACAGGAGATCACCTGCACGCGTAGCGTCACTTCTTCGCCCAGGCACATGTCGCATATCCTCGCGATGCGGGAGGGCGTCTCGTGACGGAAGGGCAGATGGAGCAGCAGATCCCCGACCGTCTCTATGCCCAGCCCGCGGAGCTTTCTCTCGGTCGCCCTGCCCACTCCCTGAAGCATGGAGACCGGGTGCTCGAGCTGCTTCGGGTCCAGGTTCTCCTTGGAGACATGGGCCGGCCGCAGACCACCAGGCCGGAGCAAGGAGACAGATCCTAAGGGGTAATGAAGCCCACCCCTTGCGGCCCTGCTCATTCCTGGATGAAAGAGAGGGCGACCGCGCCCCAGCCGACGTAGGTCCCGATGACGGAACCGACCACACTGGTCAGCCGGATCTCGATATCGCGATCGGCCACTCCCAGGACCAGCGCGCGCAACTCCTCCAGCACCGGCGGATTCTCGGCGTGGGATAGGCTGACGAAGATCTTGGCCCCCGGTGCCGTCCGCTCGATCATGCCGTCGCGCATGAGCTCCAGGGCCTGCCTGAGCCCCCTCACCTTCTTGTACACGTCGATGACGCCCTCGTCGATACTGAGCACCGGCTTGATGTTGAGTAAGGTCCCCACCAGATGCGAGGCCCGGCCGATGCGTCCCCCTTTGTAAAGCTGGTCGAGCGTGGTGGGCAGGAAGAAGAAGGTCTTCTCGGCCAGGAACCTCTCGATGTAGGCGTCGACCTCCTCCTCCGGGGTACCCTGATCCACACGAGCGAGCACGCGATCGACCAGGAGCGCGATGCCCCCGGTGGCCAACTGGGAATCGACCACCTTCACCCCGTCGATCTGACCCGCGGCCACCTCGGCACTGGCGACCGTGCCGCTGAGCTTGCCGCTCAGGTGAATGGAGTAGACGCGCTCGTACTGCTCGCGCAGCTTCTTGTACTGCTCAAGAAAGGCCCCGGCGGAGGGCTGTGAGGTGCGGGGAAGCTCAGGTGCCGCCTTCAGCTTCGCGTAGAATTCGGTGGGCTTGAGCTCGGTCCAATCGAGATAGGCCTCCTCGCCGAAGTACACGGTCAGAGGCACCATAGAGATGTTGGAGTCGGTCGCGAGGTGATCAGGCAGGTCGGAGGTGGAATCAACAACTATCGCGGTGGATCTGCGATCGAGGATCATTTTGTCCTCACCCCTCTCTAGGTCGACGCCGCCTGTCTCTCACTACTCTGCCGACAGAAGCACCGGATAGAACGGTTGCCCGCCTTCGTGGACTTCGATCTCCAGTGTGGGATGGAGAGCGCGAAGCCGATCGACCATGGCGGTCACCCTGGGGGCGTTCGCGTCATCGCCTACCAACAGGGTGAGTATCTCCCGATCCTGGCCAACGAGCCGAGCGGCCACCTCTTCCACGACAGCCTCGAGGTCGCGGCTCGCGACCACCACCCTGTCTCCCACCAGGCCGATGAAGTCCTCAGCCCTTATCTGCACGCCATCGACCAGCGAGTCCCTGACGGCCTGGGTGACCTCGGCGGTCAGGACGCTCTCCATCGCGACCTGCATCTCCCGGGCGTTATCGGCACCCGAGAGTCTCCGATCATAGGAGACGGCCGCGGTGAGACCCGCCTGGATGGACCGGGTAGGCACCACCAGCACTTCCTTCTCCGCAAGTTCGATCGTCTGCTCGGCGGTCATGATCACGTTGCTGTTGTTGGGCAGTATGACCACTGAGGGAGCGGCCGCTCTATTCACCGCCCGAAGAAGGTCTTCTGCCGAGGGGTTCATCGACTGTCCACCATCGACGACGAGGTCGACGCCCAGGTTGCGGAACAGCGTCTTGTTCCCCTCCCCTACGACCACAGCCACCACCTGAGTGAGCCCTGGATCCGTCGCAGCCGCTTCGGAAGTCTCAGCCAGGCGCCGCAGACGCGCGGCGGTCTGTTCCTTCATGTTGTCGATCTCCATCTCGCTCAAAACACCGAGAGAGGTCGCCAATCCCAGCACTCGGCCCGGGTCGTCGGTGTGCACGTGGACCTTGAGTCGCCACTGATCCCCCACGACCAGCAGGCTGTCTCCCAGCTGACTCAACTGTTCCTCCAGAAGCGCCTGGTCCAGTCCCTGACCGGTCAACAGGAAGCTGGTGCAGTAGGTGAAGCGACTCTCCTCCTCGGCTTCCTCCTGGTCGAAGCGGGCGGCCATGACGGGGGCTTGCTGGATGTGAGTGGCTACGGCCGGCTCCCAATCGCTCCGGCCATTTCTGGCGCCTTGGACGAGCACCACCAAGCCGTATCCCCCCGCGTCGACCACTCCGGCGTCCGCTAGGACCTTGAGCAGCGAGGGTGTCCGCTCCACGCTCTTCCAGCCCGCCGCCACCACTTCATCCATGAAGACCGCACAATCGCCGCCTGCCGGCGCCACGGCCGCGGCCTCCGCCATCTCACGCAGCACCGTGAGCATGGTGCCTTCCACCGGCTTACGGACGGCTCGGTACGCCGTCTCGGTCGCGTGCCGGAAGGCTCGCGCCAAGACCTCGCAGGTGACCGGTCCCGCCTGACCCAGCACTTCCATGGCCCCGCGGATGATCTGAGATAGGATCACCCCGCTGTTACCCCGGGCTCCCATGAGCGCAGCCTGCGAGATGGCGGCGCAGAGTTCGGGCTCTCTGAGGCCGGCCGGCAGCCTGCCTACAGCGTCCAGGATTCCCCTCATAGTGAGAGTCAGATTGGTCCCCGTGTCCCCGTCGGGGACCGGGTAGACATTGAGATCGTTGATCTCCTGCTTCCGCTCTTCGAGCGCCCGGAAACCGGCCGTCAGTAGAGCACGCGCCTGCGGGACGGTGAGGGACACTCCATCGCTATTCGCCAACCCGGACCCCTTGCACGTAGATCTGCAGCGCCGTCACCGCGCGACCGGTCATCTTCTCTACGTTGTATGCCACCTGGGACCGGACGTTGCCCGCCACTTCGGCCACATTGAGCCCATACTCGACGATGATGTAGAGCTTGATGCGGAGTTGCTCCGGGGTCTGCTCGACAATGATGCCCTGATGCAGGCGGTCGCGCGAGAGGAGCGAGGCCACGCCCTGACGGAGACTGGGCGCGGCCATGCCCACCACACCGTAGCACTCCAGCACGGTCCAACCCACGATGTCGGCGATGGCCCGGTCGGTGATGGCCAGGTCACCCCCCACGATCCGAGCGTCGCTGCTGCGGGTCTCGATATCGTTGTCCACGTCGGGCGTTCCGCTCATTCGGGCTGGGACTGTTCCGCGGAAGCGAGTTTGTTGAGGTCGGCGAGGACGACCGCCGTATCGAGGCCGTGCATTTTGGCCCCGTCCTCGATGGATTCCATGCTCACACCCATGCATCCGGTGCATCCCATGCCGTAGGCGGTGAAGACCTCCCGCGCGCGGGGGTCGGCCTGCAGGGCCTCCATTATCGACATGTCTTTGGTGAAGATCGCCATCTCACCTCTTCCCCGGTCGCGCTCGACAGATGTGTCGTATTCTACCCTACCGGATGCCGGCCGGAGCCGCCGTCTCTGTGGCCCTTGTCAGACCGCATGGACCTGCGGCATACTATGGCGCTCTCTCCAGCTTGGGCAATTCGACGAAGGACAAGCAGCCACATGTCTAAGATATGCGTGATCTGCGGCAAGAAGCCGAGTTTTGGCAACAACAGGAGTCACTCCATGCGTGCCACCCCGCGGCGTTGGGATCCCAACGTGCAGAAGGTACGCATCCAGTTGGACGGCAAGCCTGTGCGGGCGTACGTGTGCACCAAGTGCCTCAAGGCCCACAAGGTGGAAAAGGTAGCCTGACAGCACCCTCGTGGCTCCGGACCCGTGCCGGAGCCGTCGGGCGCTTGTTCCTCAGCCCTCAGCCGTCAGCCTGATCCAGGTTCTTCACTAGGTTGGCCATCTCCAGAGCGGAGACCGCCGCATCCCAGCCCTTGTTGCCCGCCTTGGTGCCCGCCCGCTCCACCGCCTGCTCTATGCTATCCGTGGTCAAGACCCCGAAGATGACGGGGACGCCGGCGTCCAGCTGCACCTTCGCGACTCCTTTGGCCACTTCGGCCGCGACATAGTCGAAGTGGGGGGTCGAGCCCCGGATGACCGCCCCCAGGCAGATGACGGCGTCGTATCTCTCGGTCCGGACCAACCGTTGGGCTACGAACGGGATCTCCATGGCTCCCGGCACCCAGGCCACGTCGATGTCTTTGTCGGCCACCCCATGCCGGATGAGGCAGTCCCAGGCCCCGGAGAGCAACTTGCTGCTGATGAACTCGTTGAACCGGCTTACCACTAGGGCGAGCCGCAGCCCCTCCCCCTTCAGAACTCCTTCGAAGACCCGCCCTTTTTCAGTCATTCCCTTTGTCCTTTCCTTCGCGTTCGACGTACTGCAGACCCTGGTGATGGAGGATGTGTCCCAACTTCTCCTTCTTCACCCGCAGATAGCGGAGGTTTTCATCGGTCGGCTTGACCTCCAACGGCACGCGCTCCGTGACGGTGAGACCATATCCCTCCAGACCCACGAGTTTGCGGGGGTTGTTGGTCATGATGCGTATCGAGGTCAGCCCCAGGTCGACAAGGATCTGGGCTCCGATACCGTAGTCGCGCAGATCGGGGGCGAACCCCAACTCCTCGTTCGCCTCCACGGTGTCTCGCCCCAGTTCTTGCAGTTCGTAGGCTCGCAGCTTGTTGAGCAGGCCGATCCCCCGGCCCTCCTGAGCCATGTAGAGCAACACCCCCCGGCCTTCCCGCTCGATGAGTCCTAGCGCCGTCATCAACTGGTCTCCACAATCGCAGCGCAGGGAATGAAACACGTCTCCGGTGAGACACTCGGAGTGGACACGGACAAGCACGTCGGCCTGTCCGGCTGCTTCTCCCTTCACCAAGGCCAGATGTTGCTCGCCGTCCAGGAGACTCTCGTAGCCGTAGGCGGTGAAGTCGCCGAATCTCGTGGGCAGGTTCACCACGGCCACCTGCCGTACCAACTTCTCGGTCCGCCTCCTGTAGCGGATGAGGTCCGCTACCGTTATCATCTTCAGACCGTGGCGCTCGCAGTACTCCACCAGATCGGGCACCCTGGCCATGGTGCCGTCTTCGTTCATGATCTCGCAGATGACCCCAGCCGGCGTGAGTCCCGCCAGCCGGGCAAGATCCACGGCGGCCTCGGTCTGGCCCGCCCGAGCAAGAACGCCCCCAGGCTTTGCGATGAGGGGGAATACGTGTCCCGGCTGCACCACGTCGTGCGGGCGGCTGTCCGGGTCTATGGCCACCTGGATGGTGTGGGCCCGGTCGGCCGCGGAAATGCCCGTCGTCACTCCCTCACGAGCCTCGATCGAGACCGTGAAGGCCGTCCCGAGGCGGGATTGGTTGACCCGAGCCATGGGCTCCAGGTTGAGGGTCTCGGCCCTCTCGGCCGTGAGCGAGAGACAGATCAAACCCCGTCCGTGAAGGGCCATGAAGTTGACCGCCTGGGCTGTGACGAACTGAGCCGCCATGGTCAGATCGCCCTCGTTCTCGCGATCTTCATCGTCTACGACCACGACCATGCGGCCATTCTTGATCTCGACCAGAGCCTGCTCGATAGTGGCGAAGTGCGCCCCTCTGTCTTTCACCGATATCCTCCCCCGCGCCACACAGCGAGCCTCCCGTGCGTCGCGTCTTGTTTCCCGTCTACCATCATGCGAACCCGTGATCGCGCAGCAGTTCCTCTGTCAAACCACCTTCACGTCGCGGTCCAGGCCCGGACGACCCGCCTCCACCAACCGAGGTGGCCTGGCTCCTATCCGAGACCGTCTGCTCCTGTAACACCTGCAAAGCCCCAAGAACATACCTGGCCAAAACATCTGCTTCCACATTGACCCGCAGGCCTGTCTTTACATTGCGTAAAGTCGTTTCGCGCAGACTGTGGGGGATGATGCCCACCGTGAAGCTCTCCCCGTCCGCATCCACCACCGTGAGCGAGATCCCGTCGAGGGCGATCGAGCCCTTGGGGGCGACGCATCCCCGCACTGCTTCGGGGAGCGAGACCCGCAGATCCCAGGACTGGCTCCCCTGCGTCACAGAGAGGATCTCCGCCACTGCGTCCACGTGCCCCAGGACCAGATGTCCCCCAAGACGCCCCCCGAACGACAGGGAACGTTCGAGATTCACCTCGGTCCCGGTCCTGATCCCACCCAGAGTGGTGTGAGAAAGAGTCTCGGCGATGCAGTCGACTACGAAGCCGTCACTGCGGGTCTCGACCACCGTCAGGCACGCGCCACTCACCGCGATGGAATCCCCCACGCGAGTCCCGGCTATCACCCGGTGAGCCCTGATGCTCAACCGGCCCCCATCCCCTCTCCGCTCGAGACCCTTGACGGTTCCCACCTCTTCCACCAGTCCCGTGAACATCAGAATGGTTCCTTTGAGTAGCCTGAGATGAGCACGTCGGACCCGATGCGCTCCACCTCGATCTCCCTGAGCTCCACGCAGTCCGTGATAGCTTGCGACCCAGCGCCGATCAGGGGCGCGTGGTTCTCGAGGCCCGAGACGACCTGGGGGCAGACGAAGGCCGCGACCTTGTCGATCAAGCCGGCGGCCCACCAGGACCCGGCCAGCCGCGGTCCGCCTTCCATCAGGACCGTCTGCACACCGCGAGTCGCCAGTAGGCGCGCCACGGCCTCGGACCCGAGCCTGCCGACCCCGTCTCTCGCAGTTACCGCCGTCTCCAGTCCCCAGGCCTCTACTTCCGCCCGCCGGGCCGCGGTGACCTCCGGCCCGCAGATCAACAGCACCGGTCCTTCGCCGGCCGTCTTCACAAGGGCGGCTTCCACCGTGATGGACAGCTCGGAGTCTATCGCCACGCGCAGTGGCTGCCGCCGGCACGCCACTGCACGCGCTGTAAGAGAAGGGTCGTCTCTCCGCAGAGTCCCGGTGCCCACCAACACCGCATCCGACCAGGCCCGCCAGCGGTGCACCAACTTCCGGCTCTCGGGGCCTGAGATCCAACGCGAGTCGCCCGTGTCGGTGGCCACCCGGCCATCCAGAGTCATCGCATACTTGTAGGTGACGAAGGGAAGGCCTGTGGCCACCGATTTTCGCAGCCCGTTGTTCTGCCGCTTGAGGCGCCGGGCCAGCTCACCCTCGGCCAGATCCACCTGGATCCCGGCCTCACGCAATCGCTCCAGCCCCCGGCCGTTGACCTCCGGGGAAGGGTCGACAGCACCCACGACTACCCGGCCGAAACCGGCGGCTATCAGCGCCGACGTGCAGGGGGGGGTCCGGCCGTACGTGCAACAGGGCTCGAGGGTCACGTACATGGTGGTCCCTGCGAGCACTTCGCCGGAAAGCGGCGCCGGCCCATCCCCAGGGTCCCCTTCCAACCCGCCGGCCCGGCGAAGCGCATCCTTCATAGCGTCGATCTCGGCGTGGTCCCGCCAGGGACCGGCATGATAGCCCTCGCCGATGATCCGGTCCCCACTCACGATCACCGCGCCCACCAGCGGGTTGGGACTGGCCTGACCCTGACCCTTTTCGGCCAGGGCCAGGGCCCGTTCCATGAAGATCGTGTCCCGTTCGCCTGAGACCAAAACAAAACCCCTCAGCCCAAGGCCCAGGGGTCGAGGGAGCGCAGGCAGGCCGCTCCGGTCTTCTCTCTTCCAGACTTTCACTGTCGGCCCAGGAATCCCACCTGGTCTGCCATATCCGGCTCGCGGGCTGTCACCGCCGGTAGGGAATCTCACCCGACCCCGAAGACCAAATCTTGGTTCGCTTCAGATTCTACGAAAGAGAATCTACCACAGCTACGCTTGAACTGTCATCAGGCCCCGCAGCCTTCGCGCCTCGGCTCCCACGTCTGCAGCCCCGAACACGGCCGATCCCGCCACCAGCCAATTGGCCCCAGCTTCCACCATCTGCCTGATGTTACCGTCATGGATCCCGCCGTCCACTTCGATAGCCGTCCCGGCGGGCATCATCTGCCTCAGAGGCGCTACCTTGTCCATGGCGGACGCGATGGACCGCTGTCCTCCGAACCCGGGATTGACGGTCATGACCAGCGCGTAGTCCACGAACGGCACGATGGCCTCGACCCGGTCCAACTCGGTACCAGGATTGATGGCCACCCCCGCCCCCGCGCCGAGTCGCTTGATGCTCTGGACGGCGTGATAGAGATGAGGGCACGTCTCCACATGAACACTGACCGCGTCGGCGCCCGCTCGGACGAATTCCTCCAGGTAGTCCTCCGGTCTCTCGATCATCAGATGTACCGAGAGGAGGCCGCCTCGCTCGTGCACCAAGGGAGCGACTGCCTCGACCACCACCGGCCCAATGGTGATGTTGGGCACGAAGTGCCCGTCCATGACGTCCACGTGGATCATCCGCACTCCCGCGTCCATCACCAGGGATACTTGCTCACCCAGGCGAGAGAAATCGGCTGATAGGATCGAGGGGAGAAGATGAAGCTCCGTATAGACGGAAGAGGGTACGGGCATGTCAGCTCCTACTCAAGCCGGGATGGGGGCTCCTGGATAGGGGGCAGTTCCAGCCGCTCGCCCAGGCGTTTGGCGTAGCCGCGGAGGAAGTCGGCGGCGGGCATCTTGCCCTTCCCGGCCGGCTGTATGAGCAGGACCTCCACCATTCCCGACGCACACCCGACGAAAAGCCTATCGCCCCAGATCTTCAGTCTGCCCGGGTCCCCCGAGACGGCTGCCGCCGGGCCGGGCGCCGGATCCAGTCCCGGCTCTCCATAAGGCCACGTCCGCCAGATCTTGAGTCCCATGCCCGCAGCCTCCGCGCGTGCCCCGACGCCAGGGCTCAGCGACCGGACTTGGTCGTGCACGACCCTGGCGTCCTGGAGAGTGTCCAGTAGCTGGTCGGCCGGACCTAACTTGGCGGCGTAGGTGGGGACGCCCCGCTGCTCGGTCCACGAGATAGTGCCGTCGGCCAGGCCGGTCAGAACCTGGTCCACCCCGCAGGCTCCCAGCACCGCCAGGACGCGTGCGACGGAGCCGGCATCGTCTCGCAGCCCAACGCAGACCGAGCTCTGCAGGGCCCAAGGACCTTCGTCCAGACCTTCCACCATCCTCATGATGCTGACCCCGATACTCGGCTCTCCGGCCGCCAGCGCGCGCTCGATGGGTGCGGCACCACGGTATGCGGGCAGGAGTGAAGCGTGAACGTTAAGGCACCGCAGTGAATCGAGCAGGTTCTGCCGCAGCATCTGCCCGAATCCGGCGACGACCAAGGTTTCGACCCCGACCGCTTCCAGGCGAGTGACAACGGCCGGGTCGTTGATGTCCGCTTCCTGCAGGCAGTCAAGACCGAGCCGCTCCGCTTCGACCACCACCGGCGGGGCCGCCGCCCTGCGTCCCCGGCCCCGGGGCCGGTCCGGCTGGGAGATGACCACTGCCGGCCGCCGCCCAAGAGCGACCAGATGCGCCAGCACCCAGGCGGCGAACTCAGGGGTCCCGGCAAAGGCGTATTTCACGGGCCGCCGGCCAGCGTCCGTTCACGAAGCTCCTTCAGGACCCGCCGCCGTTCTTCGGGCGAGGTCCGGTCCAGGATCAAACGGCCGTCGAGGTGGTCTACCTCGTGCTGCACGATCCGCGCCAGCAGCCCGGTGAGGTGGACTTGGAAGGTCGTCCCCTTCAGATCCTGGGCTTCGACGTCGACCTCTTCCGCGCGAGTCACCTCCACGGTGGCGCCGGGAACAGAAAGACACCCTTCCGGCTCGGTGCAACACGTTTCGGACTGCCCCACGATCCGTGGATTCACGTACACGTACCGCTCCGATTCGCTCTCGGGATGCTTCCAAACCATCATCCGGGTCAGCGTACCTACCTGAGGAGCCGCCAGGCCGACGCCTTCCTCGCGTTCCATCACCTCGAACATCACTGCCGCGAGCCTCTGCAACCGCGAATCGAATACGGTGACCGGGCCGGTCCCTTGCTTGAGGACCGGGTCGCCGAAGGTGCGGAGACTCTCGAGCGGCGCCTGCCGGGCGGAGCTGGTTCGCGGGATCGCTTTTGGCTTGCTCATCCAGACCTCGATCGTGTCCTCCGCCGCCTCAACTGAAAGACTGCGGGTCGACATCCACCAACAGAGTCACCCCTCGCCGTCGATATGGCTCTCCGAGCTGGGCCATGGCCTCACCCACTATGGCGCGTGCCCTCTCGCCTTCGCTCGAGGCCACCAGCAGGTGCCACCTGTTCCGGCCTCGTGTGACCGGCAGCCGTGCCGGTCCCCGCAGTTCTCGGGCGGAGAAGTGCGGAGCCAGCCGCTCTGCGAGATACCGAGCGCCCACGTGAGCCCGCTCCGCGTCGGCGGCCACCGTCATCAGGCGAATGAGTTCCATGAACGGGGGGTAGCCAAGGCGTTCC
>Ga0209254_10001337_pt1 | contig 21945 bp, 15 predicted proteins | sample FrelakmetDIP11DI_FD_187148 | JGI IMG/M metagenome (GOLD analysis project Ga0209254, IMG submission 187148) | Freshwater lake sediment microbial communities from the University of Notre Dame, USA, for methane emissions studies - DIP11 DI (SPAdes)... | ecosystem: Environmental > Aquatic >...
TCTTGTTGTCGGTTACGTAGCTGTGCACCCACTGGATTTCGGGACCGAGCTCGCGAAGTACGTTGCATGACGTCTGCGATGCCATCTTGAGGTCGGTGGTTCCCAGCTTGCCCACTCCCGGCATCTCGCGCTCAATGACGAATTGCGGCATGACCACCCCCTGCTTGATTGCAGCGCCCGGTGAACCCAAGGCTAGCGCGCAAGTTTGGCACAGCCACTCGGAGCCGGATGAAGTATCCGAATCCCCGACTTCCGGTTTACAAGATCGCCGCGCTCCAACGGTGCTTGCCTGGCCCGGCGGCTCGTTTGGCATTGAGCACTCTGAAGTTGTCTTGCGCCGCAAAAACCGCCAAGGTTCTGACCTAAGGAAGCTCTGAAGAACTGGTCATGAGAACGATCGCAGGCGGCGGATTGAGATCGAGATCGCGAAACACGCGACCCTTCTTCGTCGATTCGACTTCCTGGGCATCGATGTCCGGCTTTTCCCGATTTCCGCTGACACCTGTCCTACGCAGCCATGCTGTGCGAACCATCTGATGAGCGGGAAAGCGGCGCATAAAGGTGCTCAGCAAACGAGAGACAGGCAAGAGGCGGCGGGGCGGCAGCCCGGCCGGTGCGGAGCGACGGCACGGGTCCCGCCGGACCCTGACGGTAAAATTTCGTGCGAAAGAGGAGGCGCGACCATAGCTTAAGGAGTTCGATGTCGGCACTCGTGAGCCGATTCCTGCGCCGACACGTACGCGCGTCGATGGTGTCCGCGATGTTCGCGGGAGTCGATAGATGTGGATAGATCTCGAAAGGTCAGCTTTGGCCGAACCGGCCGGAAACCCGCGCCCATGCTGGTGCCTGAAAGGTTGACGGTAAGAATGACGGTAAGAATCTGGGAAGCAGCGTCCAGTGCTTTGCCAATCAACTGCTTAGAAGGCTCGTTGATGATCGAGTGGGAGTAAGAGTCATGAAGAGAATCGCTTTCACCCTCTGGATCGCAAGCGCAATGGCGGCATTCGCCGGACCCGTCGCCGCGAACGAGTTTGATCATGTCTGGAGCTGCGAGTTGAAGCCTGGCAAGACGCTAGACGATGCGCGGGCCGTCGCCCGCACCTGGCTCGCGGCCGCGAAGTCGATGACGAACGGCGAGCAGCTGCAGGTTTCCATCCGCTACCCCATCATCGTGGGTGAGAGCGAGAACCGCTTCGACTTTGTCGTAAGGGCGCCATCCCTCGCGGTGTGGGGTGCTTTCTACGACAAGTATGACGATGGCACTCCGGTCGCCGATGCCGACCTGAAATTCGCCGATGTGGCGAGTTGTTCGGGCAGCACGATGTGGGAGTCGATCGGCGTTCAATAACCTCGCTCGCCGGTGACGATGCAGCGCGAGAAGGGTCGGTTTAATCCGAATCCCGTTGATTCGCCGAGAATCATTCAAATCGTCAGACCGTGCTGGCGCCAGCGTCGCAGTGCCGAGCAACTGCAGCACCGGTCCGCGCGGCATCCGGCGGATACGTGTCTGAAACTCTGCTGGTGTCATCTGTCACATCTCCTTGTTGCTCGTGACCATCGACATGCCCCGCGTCGATCAAACGTGGCTTGTCGCGACGGGCAAAAGGTATGCGCGCCAGCTCTTCGCCGGTATCGTTCCCAAAGGGAAGGTGCCGCGATCGGCCTGGCTGAAAGGCGTAGCGGGGCGAGGTTACGATTCCACAAACCGAAGTGGCGATCTGCTCATCCGGCGGACCGGAGTCTGAACAAGAGGAGTACCGCCTTCGCGGCCGCTATGGGGCCGGGCTGGCCGTCGACGCCCTCATGCTCGCCCTCGAGGGGACCAGATCAAATCTGACGGCAACCTGTGAGTACGGCTACCGGAGGCCGAAACCATAGATGACGGCCCGGTCCTCGTCCACGGCGCGGCCTGGATTGAGCGTCCGGGTGCAGGACCTCTTCTCGTCCGAACTACGCGCGCCGTTTAGGACGCCGGCCATGGCCCGTCCGGGTGAACGGCTGGCGCGATCACTCGCTCAGGCGCCTGATCCGCTGCGTGCGCGAGCCGTCGAACTGCTCGGCCGCCCGCTGCAGCAGGAGCCGCGCCTCGTTCGCGGGCAGGGCCCGGCTCATGAGGAATCCCTGCGCCTGGTTGCAGAGGTGATCCTGCAGGAAGCGCAGCTGCGCGAATGACTCGACGCCCTCGGCGACGACGCCGACCTTGAGGGCCTTGGCGACGGAGATGATCGCGGCTGCGATCGCGCCATCGTCCGCGCTCTCGCTGAGATCCTGGACGAAAGAGCGGTCCATCTTCAGCCGGTCGATCGCGAAGTTCTGCAGGCGCTGGAAATTCGAGTAGCCGGTCCCGAAGTCGTCGATCGCGACGGAAACGCCGATCTCGTGCAGGTCTGTGAGGATTTTCGCCGACCTCTTCTCGTCCAGCAGGACCATGGATTCGGTGATCTCGAGTTCGAGCATCCCGTGATCGAGCCCGGTCTCGGCGAGTATATTCTTGACCAACTCGACGAAGTTGGGCATCGAAAACTGCTGGCCGGCAATGTTCACGGCGATGCGCTTCACGGCGAGGCCGTCGTCATGCCATTGCCTGGCCTGCGCGCAGGCGGTACGCAGCACCCATTCGCCGATCGGGATGATGAGGCCGCAGTCCTCGGCAATAGGAATGAAATCCATCGGCGGCACGACGCCGAGCTCGGCGTTGGTCCAGCGCAGGAGTGCTTCCATGCCCGCGATCTCGCCCGTCGCCATTTCGATCTGCGGCTGGTAGTGCAGGGAAAGCTCGCCGCGCTCGAGCGCGCCGCGCAGCTTGCCCTCGATCGTGTAGCGCTGGAGCATGCCTTCGTTCATCGAGACGTCGAAGAACGCACAGGATCCGGGCCAGCGACGCTTCGCGAAGTACATCGCCAGGTCGCCGTGGCGCAGCAGGGAAGCCGCGTCGGTCCCGTCCGTCGGCGAGATCGCGATGCCGATGCTCGGCGTGATGACGACCGTGTTGCTCGACAGTTGCATCGGCTGCTGGATCGCCGCAATCAGGCGATCTGCCACCGTGCGTGCATCCTCGGAGCTCGCGATGTCCGGGAGGATGACCATGAACTCGTCGCCACCCAGGCGGCCGATGTCCCCGGGCCGGTCGACCCGCGATCCGTCCGATCCGCCGGAGTCGACGCGCCGCAACGACTTGCGAAGGCGCTCTGCCGCGACCTGCAGCACCTCGTCCCCGACCGAGTGACCGAGCGTGTCGTTGACGCGCTTGAAATTGTCGAGGTCAATGTACATGACAGCCAGCATCTTGCCCTGCTGTTGCGTCGTCTCGAGCGCCGAGCGCAGGCGGCTGTGCGCCTGTTCCCGGTTGGGAAGGCCGGTCAGTGAATCGAAGTAGGCGAGGCGCGCGAGATGCCGCTCCGCCCGCCACTTGCTGGCGAGCGCGATGGCCATCTGCCGCACCTCGTGCGGATGGAACGGCTTCTGCAGGTAGGAGAGCTTGTCCTCCGGCGGAACGCGGCCGCCGATGTCGCAGGGATCGACATCCGAGTAGGCCGTGCATACGGCGATCTCGATCGAGGCGTCGAGTTCGCGGATGCGGCCGGCTGCCCAGACGCCGTCCTGGCCCGGCGGCATGCGCATATCGAGAAAGGCGACGGCAAAGGGCTGCTTGGCGCTGATGGACTGCTTGACGGCGGCGACCGCGGCCTCGGCGTTGTCGCAGTACTCGACGTCGAACGTGAATGCGGCGCTCGGATGTCGTGCCGGTCCTTTCGCTCCATCGCCGCCGAACAGCTTTGCGCCCAGCTTGCGCCGCGCGTCGTTCTGGGCCTCCGGTTCCGGGTCGCTGAAGATCTGCCGGTAGGCATCGCGAATGGCCTCCTCGTCGTCGACGACGAGGACACGAATCGGGGCTCGGTTGGAATCTGACATGGTGGACCTCAGGCGGCCTGATTGCTGGCTTCAGTGGCTGGAGCCGGAATTGGTATGACGACGTGCAGGGTGGCTCCGCAGTCCCGACCATCGCTGGTCGCCCAGATGCGTCCACCCAGGGCGTTGATGGTCGTGGCGCACCAGTGGAGTCCGATGCCCATGTTCCCGTCTTCAAGCTTGGTCGAGTAACCCTTCTCGAAAATGCGTTCGAGGTTCTCGGCGGAGATTCCGACGCCCGTGTCGGAGCAGTCCAGAAACAGCTTGTACGGGTCGTCGTCGCGAGAGAGGCGCGCCGAGAAGCGCACTGTCCCATGATCGCGTCCGGCGGCGCGTACTGCCTCAGCGGCATTGATGATGAGATTCTGGATTATCTGCCGCAGCATGGTGCGTGCGAGCTTGACCGTGCCGATGGACTGCAGCGACGGATCGAGAGTAATGCTGACCAGCGCGCGGCAATGATCCGGAACAATTTCCAGGCTCTGTTCGATGATGGCAGGGAGTTCCACGGCCTCGACGACGGTCGAGGTGCGCGAGGAGCGCGACTGCTCGGCGAGGGCACCCTGAACAATTTCTGCCTGCCGCGTGATGACCTCGACGTCGCCGCTCGCATGCTTGATCACGTTGGCCATTTCACCGCTCGAGAGTCGCAGGAACTCGTCGAGGTCCGCCTGGCGGGGCGAACCTTCGGGCACTACGCCACGCTCCTCGAGCGCGCGCTCGACGTCTGCCGTGGGCGCGGTGCGCAGGCGGGTCTGCAGGCCGGCCAGTCGTACCCGCAGCGGCGTGATCGCATTGCCGATGTTGTGCAGTACACCGCGGGAGTTTTCCGAAATGCCGGCGTGAAAACTGTGGTCAATGAGCTGTCTGCGCGACTCGGCGACCTTGGCGACCATGCGGTCGAACTCGGTCGCCAGCGCGCCGATCTCGTCATTGCGGCGGATCTCGAGACGTTTCGTGAGGTCGTCACCCAAGCCGATCCGGACCGCATGGCGCGTGACCTGCGCGAGAGGTGCAAGCACCGTTCGCTCCAGCGACACCAGGAGGATCAACAGTGCGACGATGGCTGCGCCGACCGTGAAGGCGAGCACGTAGTTGACGGTCGTGGCGGCTCCATCGCTGATCGTGCGCGGAATCTGGACGCGAAGCGCCATGACCGGAACGCCGTAAACGTCGCTGAAAACACGCAGGACCTCTATGGTGTCAGCCTTGATCGCGATGCTTTCGTTCGCGAGCGTGTCGCCATTCAACCGGAGGACAGCCTCAGCGCCAAGGTCGCCGCGCACGGCTGCTAGGCTGACCGAAGTTTGGGCTCGTGCGCCGATCTCAGCGACCTCTGCATCGGTCAGCAGCCGGCCCATCAGCACCATGCCACGCGATGGGCCCTGCCCAAAGCCGTCGAGGACTGGGGCGACCGCGGCAAGCAGCACGCCGTGTTCGGTCGGAATCAGGCCCTGGTCTGGAAGCCCGCTCTCCAGGTTGTTGCGCCAGGCAAAATTGTCCGGGAGCACCGGCTGCGGAAACAGGTCGAGCGGCAGCATCGCTCCGGATTCCGGATCGAAGGAACGTGACAGCACGAAGTTCCCGTCCAGGTCGACGAAGGCGAGGGCAGTCAGCCGCAGCTGCTTCATTGCCGCTTCGCTCAGGTTGTCCTGCTCGAACTGCGAGTTGCGATCCCGCATGAATTCGTATGAGTCCTTCCAGTTGCCCCAGTCCGTAGCGGACACCCGGATCTCGTTGAGCGACTGGCGGACGCCGTAGTCGATGCGCTTCATGGCAGTGCGCGCCGTGTCGAGCTCGATTTCCTCGAACCGCGGCAGCAGCAACGCCTGTCCGACGACCCACTCCACGAAAGTGAGCCCGACGAACACGACTGCGAGCAAGGCAACTACTTTGGCGCGTATCTTCATGATCAGGGCCGGGTTGGCGGCGAACGGGCCAGAATATGACGCACGACCGCGACCCGGAATGTGACGTAACCGATGCGCGTCAAGACCGTCACGAAGTCATGCCCAAGGGGTGACGCGCGTCACAGAAGGCGTTTTGACGCGGCCATGGAGGACTGCCGGCGCGTCAGCTCAATTGGGCGCGTCATTCCGGAACAATAGCGTTTCCCGTGTCTGAGCTCGGCAGTGTCACCGTCGGATCAGCTCTACCTGCTGGTGGCCGCCAACATCGCCATGCCTATCGCTGCCGGAAACTGTCAGCTAGTCGATAACGCGAGCATCGGTGTAGCTGTCTACCCCGTAGAGCGCGCTGATGGCGTGCACTTGGGGAGATTGTCCCTGCGCCGCGCTCTGTATACTGGACGGCCGAGCGACAGCGCAGCGTCAATCGCACATGGATGAGCCGAGACCGACAGGAGATGTTCCGTCCGACATTCCGGCAACGGTAGACCCATTCGAGCAGTTCAAAGAGTGGTTCTCCGCTGCCGTGGCCAGTGAACCGAACGACCCTAACGCCATGGCGCTCGCAACCGTGGATGAGACCGGTCTGCCGAACGTCCGCATGGTCCTTCTCAAGGGGCACGACGAGAGCGGATTCGTCTTCTACACGAACCTCGAAAGTGTGAAAGGCATGGAGATTCTCGGCGCGAGGAAGGTGGCCCTCCTGTTTCACTGGAAGAGCCTGCGCCGCCAGATCCGCGTGCGCGGCACCGTCCTTGCGGTGAGCGACGAGGAAGCGGATGCCTACTTCGCGACGCGGCCGAAGACCAGTCAGATCGGCGCATGGGCGTCGCGCCAGTCGCGTACGCTCGGCAGCCGCTTCGAACTCGAATCCGAGGTTGCGAAGTTCACCGCCAAGTACGCACTGGCGAGCGTGCCGCGCCCGCCGCACTGGTCGGGCTTCCGCCTTTCCCCGCTGGAAATCGAATTCTGGCGCGACCGCCCGTTCCGCCTGCACGAACGCATCGTCTATCGCCGCGATGGCGCCAACGCGCCCTGGCATGCGGAGCGCCTGTTTCCCTGAGCGCGCTGCGGCGACATCCGGGGATCAAGGCCGATGCTGACGAATCTCAGGGCGCCGGGCGTGCGTTCTCTGCCTCCGCGATCGCCACGACGGCAGCACGCAGCCGGGCATGTGCCCGCAATGCCCGAAGATACGTCATATCGCTCGGTCCGCCCCGGGCACGCATGACTCGAAGCAGCGCGGCCCGGTCTCTGGCGGGCCAGCGCCCAAGGTCCGGAATCAGGCAGACCAGCAATGCCAGCGACTCGAAAGAGACCCGTTCAGCCATCGGCCAGTACCTGCGCTGCTTCGCTCCCAGGGCCGATTCCACCAGGCCGACTGCGGTTGCGGCAGCCAGGCCTCGATCGCCGGCGAAGCGACTGGCAATCCAGCGAGTGACCGCCAACGATGACGCGCCGAGGTCCAGCGACGGATCAGAGGTCTCGACGACATTCATCTGCAGGCGGCTGGCGGCGAGCCGGCGCAGCACGGCCGGACTCGTGCGCCGGCTGCGGTCACGCGCGATCTTCTCCGCCTCGCAATCCGCGAGGTGGCGAAGCGCGGGATCGGTCGGCCGAAATCCGAAACGGTAGTAGAACCAGAACGCCCCGGACCTGATCGCCTCCGGGTTGTCCTCGCCGAACTGGTAGGGGTCGACGCGAAACGTGCGGACGCCAAACATGCCGCGGAACACGCGTAGGATCTGCGCGAAGACATGCGCCGACTCGCCGCCGCGAAAGGTATCGAAGAGATTGATGCCGACTGCGCAGGTATCGAAGGCGATCCAGGCGCCACCATAGGCGACTGGAATGCGGTTCTTGGCTGCGACGTACCCGATGTACCCCTCGATTGGCAAGCGGCGATGCGGCTGCATGCCGGTCAGCAGCACGTCGACGCCGCGCTCGAGGCGATGCAAAATGACGTCGCGAGGCGTAGCGTAAGCGACAGGATCGGTCTCGCGGCTGCGAACCGCCAGCGAAGCCCGGGCAATGTCGATCAGGTGCCGAGCCTCACGAATGCTAGCCTTCCGCGAGAACGGCAGCGGCGCCGCAATCACGTCGGCGGGCTTCGGCGGCGGCCGCGGCCTGCTGCGCGGTGCGTGCACGAAGCAGGGTCGCGGCGGAAAGCGGCACAGCGTGCGCGAGGCCAGCGCATCGCGGAGCTGCCAGCGGACGGTCAGATCCTGCGAGTCGAACACGCGATCCAGCAGCGAGGCATCCTTGCATGGCGTGGCGAGCAGACGATCGAACTGTCGCACGACCCAGGCGATCTCGCTTTGGTTACCTGCGGCAAGTCGCACCCATTCGCGCGCACTGTATCGAGGCTCTAGCAGGCCGTCATACTCGACGCCGAACGCAAGCGTCGCGAGCAGTTCATCGAAGGTCTCGCCGAGACTGTCATCGCGCCAGATGAATTCGATGTCGCGCGGGAAACGCTGTGCCAGCCAACGCAGGCTGTCGAGCGTGAAATCGTACTCGATGAACGATCCTGCGACGCCGCTGCCTGCAAGCCTGCGATGCGAGCGGCGATCCAGGGCGTTCGTCCGGCGAAGTCGATTTGCGAGGCGCCTGAGCGACGCTTCAGCCAGCGCGTGCATGCGACGATCGTCCGGGAACGCGGCGATGAACAGCAGCGTGTCGTGATACTCCGCGAGCTCGCGGGGATCGGTCAGTGTCGCATCATGGCGGCCCAACTGCTGCAGCAGGGAGGTCTTGCGCGTGCGCTGCGAGCCGTCGAACGTGCGGCTGCAGGCGCGCAGGTCGATGAGAATTCGGGACAGGGCGCTCAAGCGGCCTCGAGTCTGTACCAGTCATTCGCGCCGGTTCGCGGCGATTCCACGGGCGCATTCGCGAACTCTTCGCTGAACGCGAATCGTGATTATAGCGCGTGCCGGGAGCGACCGCCCGCGCGGCAGTGAGGTGCCGCTAGGCCGCGCTCCCCATGCGAAGCGCCGGGTTACGGTCGGTGAGGTCCATGGTGAATCCCGTGCCGTCGCTCAGGATGACCTGGTGCTGCGCCCCGGGCGCCAACTCCAGCCGCTCGATGTCGACCGTTCCCGGCAGTTCGTAGCAGATGAGTCCCGCCGACGCGATGCTGAAAATCTTGGTGCGCAGGTCGTTCTTCTTCTTGAGCTGGCCGCGTACGGGCTCGCGGACCCAGGAGTAGCCAGCCAGCTTAACCAGTCCGGACTCGTAGGCGACCACCGTGCCTGCGAACAGTCGCGGCAGATCGCTTTCATAGAGTCGGCGGTGTGCGACCAGAAGCTTGTGGCCAGGTGAGAGCAGCACGGGACGTCCCTTTCCTGCGCCGGAGGTGCGAATCCGGCGATGTGGACAATTGTGGGACTGGAGCGCCGGAAGGGTCAGCGATCCGATCACATTTTGCGGTCCGCCCCCGGTTCGGCACGGGCCAGGTGGGGGGGCGTTCCGCCGGGTGGGGCTTGCTGGTTGCCGGGTTTGCTTTCCAGGCGAAACCAGACTCCGGACTCCTTACTTACACCAGCTTTACGTTGCGAATGGGTAGTTCCCGAACCCGCTTGCCAGTCGCCGCGAAAATGGCGTTGCAGATCGCAGGCGCAACCGGCGGCACGCCGGGTTCACCAACACCACCCGGCCGGGCGGTCGACGGCATGATTCGCACGTGGATGGCACTCGGTGCTTCGTTCATGCGAACAATCGGATAGCTGTCGAAATTACCCTGCACGATTGCGCCGCCTTCGGCGGTGATCTCGCCGTGCAGCGCGAGGCTCATTCCGAAGATCCCGGCGCCTTCCATCTGCGCTTGCACCCGGTCCGGATTGACCACCGTGCCTGCATCGATGGCCGTCCAGAGTTCCTCCACTTTGAGCGTGCCGTCGCTGCTGACACTCACCTCGGCCGCCGTTGCCACAAAGGCAAGGAATGAGCGGTGAACAGCAATGCCGAGACCTCGCCCTCGCGGCAACTTCCTGCCCCAGTTCGCCATGTTCGCGGCTTCCTTCAGCACGGCTTTCAGGCGAGCGGTATCGATCGGGTGCTCCGCAAGATCCTGCCCGTAGTTTTCGTACTCGGCGCCGCTGTCGGCCGGTAGCACGTGCCGGTCGGGACCGATCAGTTCGAGCAGGTAGTCCTTTGGATCCCTTCCCGCAAGGTGCGCAAGTTCGTCGGCAAAACTGCTCGCCGCAAACGCGTGATACACATTCGATACGGATCGCAGCCAGCCGATCCTCACGTGCGCCGCCGCCTTGCACGATTCGATTGTCATGTTGGCAATGGCGTACGGGTTGTCGGTGCAACCGAGGCTCAACTCGGATGCGGACGGGCCATCGGCCGGTTCGAATGTCGCCGAGATCGACGGGAATGCCGTTCGCTGAAGCCATGCGATGGTATTGCCCTCGCCATCGATGCCGCCGCGCAGATACTGGGCACTTACCGAGTGGAAATAACCGTGGCGGATATCGTCTTCGCGGGTCCAGGTGACTTTCACCGGCTTGCCGGCCTTCTTTGCCAGTAGCGCCGCTTCCGCCATGAAATCGGGCTTGGACTTCCTGCCGAATCCGCCGCCGAGCAAGGTGACGTTGATCGTTACCTGCGCCGGCTCGATGCCGAGCGCGCCGGCAACGACGCCCTGGGCGGTCTGCGGGTCCTGGGTGCAGGCCCACACCTCGCAGCTGCCATCTGCGTTGATTCTGGCGGTCGCCGCGGGCGGCTCCATCGGTGCCTGCGACAGCAGCGGTGCATAGTAGGTTGCATCGACTGTTTTCGCCGCAGCGGCCAGCGCCGCGTCGACATCGCCGCGCGCCAGCGCCTTTGTACCTTGAGCGCTCACCGAAGCTTCGAGTTGCTTGCGATAGCTTGCCGAGTTGTGGTTCCCGTTCGCGCCCATGTTCCATTGGACCTGCAACGCTGCGCGGCCCTTCTGGGCCGACCAGGTGTTGGTCGCGAGCACCGCGACGCCGCCGAGCGGATTGAATGCCGGTGGCATTGTCCCGTCACCGAGCTGTATGACATCCACGACACCGGCGACGGCTCTCGCTTTGGTGTCATCGACCGACACCAGCTTGCCCCCGATCGCGGGACATCGTTCGATGGACGCATACAGCATGTCCGGCAGCACGATGTCCGTGCCGTACAACGCCGTACCGACGGTGAATGCCATGCCGTCGATCAGATCCATTGGTTTGCCGATATAGCGATAATCGGCCGGCGACTTGAAGTTCACTTGCTTCGGCACCGCCATGGTCGAGGCGTGTCCGGCCAGTTCGCCATAGCCGAGCGATCGGCCCGACGCCTGGTGATGCACGGCGTGATTTCGCCCGATGCACTCCGACGCGGGCACGCCCCAGGTATCGGCGGCCGCATTCACCAGCATCTGCCGTGCTACGGCGCCCGCGTTTCGCAGAATATCGAACTGCTTGCGGATGCTGGTCGAACCGTCGGTATTCTGATCGCCGTACTTGGCATCGCCGATCGCCTGCAGCAGTTTCACGCGATCCCAGTCGGCTTCCATCTCATCGGCTATGACTTGCACCAGCGAAGTCCGGATGCCTTGCCCCATCTCGGAGCGATGGCAAACGATCTCGACCTCTCCGCTGTGCAGCAGATTCACGTAGACATTCGGCGCGAAATCGCCGCCGGACAGCTCTTTTTCCTTCGAGCAGGCGGAGAAACTGACGCCGAGAATCAGGCCGCCGCCAGCGAGGCCGGTGTTGCGAATAAAGTCGCGTCGTGAGATCTGGCTCAGGCCCTTGACGAGGTCGCTCATGACTTCATCTCCGCTGCCTTGTGTATTGCTGCCCGGATGCGCGTATAGGTACCGCAACGACACAGGTTGCCATTCATCGCCTTGTCGATATCTTCGTCCGTCGGCTTGGGAGTTTTCTCCAGCAACGCAACGGCTGTCATGATCTGGCCCGACTGGCAATAGCCGCACTGCGGAACGTTAAGCTCACGCCATGCCACCTGCACCGGGTGGCTGCCGTCTGCGGAAATGCCTTCTATCGTGGTAATCGATCTGCCGACCGCTGCAGAAACGGGATAAATGCACGAGCGAACCGGCTGGCCATCGACGTGCACCGTGCAGGCACCGCAAAGCGCCTTGCCGCAACCGTACTTTGTGCCGGTCATGCCCGCGAGATCGCGAATGACCCACAACAACGGCATGTCCGGATCCGCGTCGAGGGTCAGTGTCTTGCCGTTGAGCTTGATTTCTGTGGTCATCGATTTCCCCCTGCGCACCAGTCCTGCCACGAATTATTGTAGCTCCGTAAGGGCTATTGCGCGTCGCGACTTGCCCGCGCCGGGGCGAGTGACTTGCTATTGTCCGTTTTCGGCCGAGGAGCCGCGACGAAATCATGTCTTGGCAGGCGCTAGCGGAGCGCGCGGCGATCCAGCATTCACCCACTTACCCGCTTGTACCGTCCGACGCTAAACTCATTGTCCAGGGGGTTTTCCATGCGCCGAATGCCGTTGCTCGCGCTGATCGTCGTTGCCGGACTGCAGCTTCCGCTGGCTGCCGCCGCGGCCAAGCGGCCGATCGTGCTGGAGGACCTGTCACGGCTGCGTGAAGTGAGCGATCCGCAGCGCTCGCCGGAGGGGGCCTGGGTGGCCTACACGGTGCGTTCGATCGACGTCGAGAAGGACAAGCGGGATACCGACATCTGGATGGCGCGCTGGGACGGCAGCGAAGAGATCCGTGTGACCTCGTCGCCTGAGAACGAGTCGGATCCGCGCTTCAGCCCGGACGGCAGGTACCTCGCCTTCCTCTCGTCGCGCGGTGACGAGGAAGAGAAGAAGAAGGGCGCCCAGGTCTGGCTGCTGAACCGTGCCGGGGGCGAGGCGGTGAAGCTCACCGACATCAAGGGAGGCGTCTCCGACCTTGCCTGGTCGCCTGACAGCGCGCGGCTGGCGCTGGTGGTCGACGAATACGACGCTGCCGAGAATCCCGAAGAGATGGAAGGCTGGAAGCGCAAGACCGCGCCTCCGATCGTGCTCGACCGCTTTCATTTCAAGGAAGACATTGAAGGCTATTTGAAGGGCCTTTACGCGCACATCGGGGTTTTCGATCTCGCCTCGAAGAGCCTGACCATGCTGACCTCCGGCGCTGTCGATGACAGTGACCCGTCCTGGTCACCGGACGGCAGGACGATCGCCTTTCTCAGCAGGCGCGGGCATGCGGAGCCCGACCGCACGCAGAACGAAGACCTCTTCTCGATCGAAGCCCGGAGCGGCGCCGTGCCGGTGCAGCTGACCAGGACCCGTGAGGCCGAATCCGGGCCACCGGAGTGGAGTCCCGACGGCACGCGCATCGCGATCCTGGTCAATGACGAAGACAGGTTCTACGCTTACTACCTCGCGAAGCTCGCGACCGTGCCGGCGGGCGGCGGTGTCCCGACGATCCTCACGGCAGCGCTTGACCGAGCGGTTGCGAATCCCTCCTGGACGGCCGATGGCCAGGCACTCGTGTTTTCGGTGGAGGACGACAGGGCGGTCTGGATCGGCCGGGTGAGCGCTCTGGGGGGAGCCGTCGACTCCCTGACCACCGGGCGCCGCGTAGTCTCGGTTCCGAGCCTCGGAACAGACGGCGCAATCGCGGTTCTCGCATCGGCGCCGGGCGAGCCGGCGGAAGTCGCCGCCCTGGAGAACGGCAAGCTGCGCCCGCTCAGCCACCAGAACGACAAGCTCCGCGACGAGTTGCAGTTCGCGACGGTCGCCGACTTCGCTTCGAAGAGCAAGGACGGCACGCTCGTCCACGGTCTCCTGACCCGCCCGGCAGGAGCCGCCGACGGCCAGAGACTGCCGACCGTGCTCTACATTCACGGCGGACCGAACGGCCAGGACGAGTATTCGTTCAACTTCGAGCGCGAGCTTTTCGCCGCCGGCGGCTACGCCGTGCTCGAGGTCAACTATCGCGGCAGCGCCGGCCGGGGAGCGGCGTTCCAGAAGGCGATCTACGCCGACTGGGGCAACAAGGAGGTGCAGGATCTCCTCGGTGCCGTCGACGAAGCGGTGCGAATGGGGGTCGCTGACCCCGAGCGGCTGGGGATCGGCGGCTGGAGCTACGGCGGCATTCTGACCAACTACACGATCGCCACCGACACGCGTTTCAAGTCGGCTGTCTCCGGCTCCAGCAGCTCGCTGCAGATGTCCATGTACGGCGTCGACCAGTACATCGTGCAGTACGAGAATGAAATGGGCGTGCCGTGGAAGTCGAAGGAACTCTGGACGAAAGTCTCCTATCCGTTCTTTCGCGCCGAAGAGATCAAGACCCCGACCCTCTTCCTTTGCGGCGAGAAGGACTTCAACGTTCCAGTCGTCGGCGTCGAGCAGATGTACCAGGCGCTCAGGAGCCTGCGGCTCGACACCCAGCTGGTCGTCTATCCCGACCAGTTCCACAGCCTGACCGTACCTTCCTACCAGCGCGACCGCCTGCAGCGTTACCTCGCCTGGTGGGGGAAGTACCTGCAGCCAGGGAGTTCGACGCCCCCGGCGGAGCTTCCAAAATGAATTGTGTGCTGCGCCTCGGCGTGTTCCTGCTTATTGCAAGCTGCCTCCCGGCCCTCGCCGTTGCGCATGACGCGTCCGCAACCCAGGCGGCCGACAGCGTGCCCGTGCCTGAAGAGCAGCTGCTCGAGCCGGTTCCCACCGCAGATCACTATGTCGTCGTCTCCGACGCCGGCAAGCACGGCGACGTGTGGCGCTGGACCTTGCCCGACGGCCGCATCGCCTTTCGTCACTCGCAGTCGTTGCGCGGCTGGATCACTGAAACCGACGCGACGATGCGGTACGACGCTGACGGGCGTCCCGTCGAGATCGTCGTCCGTGGGATCACGCCGTCCGGGGATGCCGACGAGACCTACAGGGAAGAGGGCGGAACTGCGAGCTGGGCAAGCCAGGTGGATTCTGGCAGCGGCGCGGCTGGCAAGAGCATTTACCTGCCTGCAGGTGGCCCAGACCTGGTCAACGCGCGTCTCATCGAGCTGCTCGCGGCGGCCGGCGAGGCGGGGGTCGGCATGTTACCGTCCGGCCACGCGACCCTGACGTTCGGCCCGACTCTCAACATTACGGGTCCCTCTGGACCCCGGACCGTAAAGCTCGCCTTTGTGCGCGGCATCCTCCCCTCGCCGATGCCGGTCTGGCTCGACGAGCAGGACAAGTATTTCGCGACCGTCGACTCGATTTCGACCATGCCTGCCGGTTTCGAGGCCAACGAAAAGGCGATGCGCGACCTGCAGGATCAGGTGACGGCCGCCGAGGTCAAGGCGATCGCGCGCAATTTCCTCACGGCGGCAGCCAGGGCACCGGTGCTGTTCGACAACATCCGCCTGTTCGACGCCGACAAGGGCGTCTTCGTTGAAAACCAGGCCGTCCTCGCACACGACGGCAGGATTGCGGCGGTCGGCGCGGCCGGATCGATCAAGGCTCCGGCGGGGGCGCGTACGATCGACGGGCACGGCAAGACCCTGGTCCCGGGTATCTGGGACAGCCACATGCATATCGGCGACGACTGGGGCGTGCTCGCAAACGTGGCGAACGGACTGACCAGCTTCCGCAGCCCGGGGACGATGATCGACCGGGCGCAGTCGGTGGTAACGCGGCGGGCGTCGGGCGACCTTCTGATCGGCGAGCCCTTCATCTCGGCGATCGTCGACAGGAAGGACCCGCTTGCGGCCCAGGGGTCGATGACGGTCTCCAGCCAGGAAGAGACGCTCGCTGCTGTCCGCAAGATCAGCGAAGCCGGACTGTGGGGCGTCAAGTTCTATACCTCGATGAACCCGGCGTGGATCGCGCCCGCGGCGGCGGAAGCAAAGCGACTCGAGCTCCATGTCCACGGCCACATCCCGGCGACGATGCGGCCGATCGAGGCAGTGCGCGCGGGCTATGACGAGATCACGCACCTCAACTTCATCGTCATGCAGGCGATGCCCAGGGAAGTAGTCGACAAGGCGAATACGGCCGAGCGCTTCGCAGGTCCCGCGCGCTTCACCAAGGACGTCGACTGGGACTCGCCGGAACTGCGCGCTTTCGTCACTGAGCTGAAGCAGCGCGGCACGATCGTCGATCCGACACTCGTCATCTTTGAACAGGCGCTGACGATGGACGGTGGAAAGACGGCGCCGGCCTACGTTCCCTATGTCGGGATCATCTCACCGGTGCTCGACCGCTCGTTCAAGTCCGGCGGCTACCCGCTTGTGGACGGCTACACGCGCGACGACTATCGCGCGAGCTATGCGAAAATGGTCGAGCTCCTGCGCAGGCTTCACGACGCTGGCGTGACGATCGTGGCGGGCACCGATGGCTGGGGAATCGAGCTGGTCCGCGAGCTCGAACTCTATCATCAGGCTGGCTTTACAACCGCGGAGGCGCTGCAGAGCGCGACCATAGTTCCGGCGCGCGTGGTCGGCGCCGACAAACGCACCGGCTCGATCGCCGTGGGCAAGGAAGCCGACATGGTGCTCGTCGACGGCGACGTCTCGAAGGACCTCGGTGCGCTGCGTCGCGTGGTAACGGTGGTCAGTGACGGCTACGTCATGGATGGCAACGCGCTGCGCAAGGCGGCAGGGTACATGGGGCAACCAAAGTAACACGGAGAACTTCATGATCGGTTACATCGTCTTGGGAACCAATGACCTGCCCCGCGCCCGGTCGTTCTACGACACCGTGCTGGCCGAAATGGGCGTGACACGCCTGATGGAATTCGGCGCCCGTGGATCGGGTTGGGCGGCGGCCATGGACAAACCGATGCTCTGCATCATGACGCCCTACGATGGCCGGCCGGCAACGGTTGGAAACGGAGTGATGGCCGGCATCGCCGCTGACTCTCGCGAAACCGTCGATCGGGTCTACATGAAGGCGCTCGCGCTGGGCGGGACCGACGAAGGCGCTCCCGGCCTGCGCGCCGAGGGCGGTGACGGATTCTACGCCGCCTACTTCCGGGACCTGGACGGAAACAAGCTCGACGTATTCTGTTACGGCTGAACCGTCATCGCACTTGCCCAGGCGCAGAGAGCCTGCTTTCGACCCGTTCGGGCAGGTTCTTCACCTTGAACGCGAAGATCACCTTCAGGATGCCGATGATGACCGCCCAGGTCGCGATCGCGTAGATGATCTTGACGCTGCCGACTGCCGGGTTCATCGCCACGTAGATGCCGAACAGCGCCGAAATTGCGCCCATCACGTAGAGGATCCACTCGCGCGTCGTCGTCTGGCGCACCTTGTAGCCCAGCATCACGAGGAAAACGCCGAGCACGATCGCCTCGATCGCCACCAGGTAGATGAACGCCAGCATACTGAGCGGCGGATTGAGCAGCGCGTAACCGCCGACCAGCACGCCGAGGACTCCGATCAGCAGCATGATCCACCAGCCGTCCTTCTGGCGGTTCTGGATTGAGCCGATCACGTTGGAGATACCGTCGACCAGCAGGTACGCCGCGAAGAAGGTGGCCAGCACGAACAGCGCGACGCCCGGATTCGCGAATGCGAGCACGCCGAAGCACACCGAGGCGATGCCGCCGATCAGGAACACCCACCACGCGCGCTTGCAGAGTGCGCGCGCATCCGCGCCGAAACCGGACAGGACTCCGCTGGAAATTGTCATCAGTTGCTCCTTGGCAGCGCCGCGCGCCACTTCATGGTTACAGGCCGAACCCTTGCAGCGACTCTGGCACTCACTCCCCAGGGTGGTATTCGCGTTCGATGTGTCCTGCGAGCTCATCGCGATGGAAGTACACCTCGCGCAGTTCCCCGCTCGCGTAGCGAGTGGCCTGGTCGTTGAAGTGGGCTGAGGCAGGGTCGCCGCTCTGGCCGCCGGCCGTGATCGCTTTCGCGCGCACCCGCTTGCCGAACTCGACGGCCGCGACGAAGCTGTTGCCGCTCGTGCCGTAGTACTTTTTCGTGTCACGGAAGGCGCGATCGCCGTAGCCGAAGGAGGCGAGCGATCCCCAGCGCGATGACGTGAACGGCACGGGGATGCTCGGCGCCGCGTCGTCGAAAGTCTGGATGATGTCACCCGTGAGGCGCTGGAATCGGTTGACGTCGCCCCATTGCACGGACCAGGCGCCGAAATCCGCAGTAAGCCGGTCGCACGCGGCGGCGAGCGCTTCGAGCTTCTGCCGCGGCGTGGAGCCGGCGATGAGCGCGAGGTAGGCCCCCGCGTCCTCGCTGTCCGGATCAGTGCGGTGCATGAGCCACAGGGCCTCGCCCCAGTACACCGCCAGGGTCGTCGGCACCGATGACGCCGACCAGCGGTAGTCCCATGCACGCAGGAGCGCCATCGGCTGCGCGAGACGCGCCGCGAGTGCGTCCCCCGGCGGCGCGCTGTCCCAGGCATCGACGAGCGCGGGAATCAGGTCGGCAAAGGCGGGCAGCCAGGGATCGAAAGCGGCGTCGCGCAGCGTGTCGAGCGTGAAGGGCGGGGCGCCGTCCAGCACGCGCATGGCGTGGATCCCGCGCGGGTTCTCGCTGCCGGTGTCCATGTAGGGCGGGTAGTTGCCCTTGTGCAGCGTGTCCTCGCCTGCAGCGGAGTACGGCCAGTTGTTGGTGTTGAAGACCCAGCCGCTCGGCGGATTGATCGTGTTCGGGCTCTCATCAAAGCCGTGCTCGCCCTGCCACTCGGTTGCCGGGTCGCTGCCGTCGACGGGGCGGTTCCAGTCGAAGCGCGGGTTGCGGCGCGGGACGAAGTTGGCGTGGAAATAGGCGATGTTGCCGTCGGCGTCGGCATACACCGTGTTGTTCGACGAATTCGTGCGCAGCTCCAGTACGTCGCGGAAGGACGCATAGTCCTTCGCCTTGGTGCGCAGCCACGACTGCATGAGCGCCTTCACCGGCTCTTCCATGAGTCGCACGCTCACCCAGCGCCCGTCGACCGCGCTGACGATGGGCCCGTGATGCGAACGGTAGACGGTGAAGGTCCGCTGCGCCATGCCGCCGGCAGTGCGGTAGGACAGCGTGACTTCCTTGGTCACGAGCCGCCGCTCCTCCGCGCCGTAGCGATAGTAGTAGACGCCGTCGCGGCGCCGGACCGCCTCGAGGTACTCGTCAATGTTGTCGACGTTGCTGGAGGTGTGCATCCAGCCCAGCCGCTCGTTGAACCCCTGATAGACGAAGAACTGCCCCCAGGTCACGGCCCCATAGGCGTTCAGGCCTTCGTCGCTCGTGACCTGCACCTCGGCGCGGAAGAAGAACGAAGTATGCGGATTGATCCAGAGCAGCGCGTGCCCGCTCGCGCTGCGCGCAGGCGCGATGGCGATGCCATTCGAACCGTCCGGCTCGCGGGACGCGCCAGGATCCGTCGGCGCCGGCGGCGCCTCGCCGCCGTAGAATGCGCGCAGCCCGTCGACGGAGATGCGCTCGATGTCGCCGCCGATGCTGCCTTCGCTGAAGCTGAGCGGCATCCACGGTTCGAAATGCGTGATGACGCGCGGTTTCACCTGCGGATGCTCGTGCAGGTAGTAGTTCAGTCCGTCTGCCCATGCCTGCATGAGCGCCTTGAGCCACGCCGGGCTCGCCGCGTACCGCTGCTTCATCTCGGTGGGATCGACGTAAAGGCGCGCGCGCAGGTCGTTGTAGAGCGCGCTTTCGCCTTCGGCTTCCGCCAGGCGGCCGATTGCGGTCAGGTAGTTCGTCTCGATGCGGTTGAAGTCGTCCTCAGCCTGCGCGTAGACGACGCCGAACACGGCATCAGCGTCGGTGCGGCCGCGCACGTGGGGAATGCCCCAGTCGTCGCGGGTGATGGTCACGGCCCGCGCCTGCTGCTCCCAGCGTGCAAGGTCGGTTTCCGCGCTGCGGGCCGGGGTAGCACAGGCGGCGAGCGCCACCACGACGAGGACGAGCAGGAGCTTCATGGCCGAACATGATACGGGATCGTGCGGGTCGAGCACCTGGGAGTCCGCCCGATTCTCATCGATAGCCACCAGACTTGGTCTCCGAATTCTCCAGAACTTCAACTTTTGCCGCATGCGAAGAGCGCGTGATCTTGTACCTGGAAACAAACCAGATTCCGGCGGAAGCAAACACAAACCACACGCCCATGTAGCTTAGCCCGAGCCGCTCAAGAACCTCATCCGAGATCACGGCGCCGTCGGCGGCGACGGGATAGTCGATCAACGTAAGGACCAGCCCGGCAAGCAATGCGCCAAGAGCCGTCGCGGCCTTGTCGGTAAATGACTGGTACGCAAGAATCACGCCTTCCAGACGCTTGCCCATCAGCACGGCCACTTCATCGGTAACATCTGCATACAGCGAGTAGATGATGGAAGCGGTCACGATCCACACCACCTGGCTGAAGAAATCATAAGCCGCCAGGAACCACCACAGGCCCGCGCTGCCGCGCTCCGGAATCAGTTCCAGCACGAGTAGCGGCGGCAGGATCATGCTGATCGCCACGGATGCGACCAGGAACCGGATGGCCATGATCCTCTTGTCGCCCTTGACGACATACTTCCGGACGACGGGAGCCACCGCGAGTGAGGCGAGCGCCTCAGCGATCATGAGCATCGTCATCTGCTCGCTGCGCATTCCGTAGAAGAAGCCGTACTGATACATCCAGAGCGCGGCGGTTGCGCCAAGACCGATGCCGACGAACAGGCTGGACATCAGCAGAGCCCGCAGTGATCGGATCTGCAATAGCTCGGCGAAAGAGCGGGCCAGGTCCTTGATGCTCGCGCGCTGTTCCGAGGTCTTCTTGTGTAGACGGGGAATCTCCCGATGAAGTCCAATCGAGGAGAACAGCAGCGAAGCCAGGATGACCGCCGCCAGAACGACGGCGGCCTGCTGGTATCCGGCGACATTGGTCTGACCATTGGCGAATGCGGCGGAATCCTTGAGCCAGATGCCGTACATCGCGATGGTCATCACCGCACCGATGAACCAGCTTGCCGAAATCGGTAGAGACGCAAGTCGGGTACGTTCGTCGTAGTCAGCGGTCAATTCCGCCACCAGCGTCCGGGCTGGCACGTCGAATGTCGCCATCGACAGCCGCAGGAGAATCGACGCCGTGAGGAGATAGCCGAACAGGACCGCCTGCGAAGTCGCATTCGCGGGCGGATACCACACGAGCACGTACAAGACGGTCAGCGGAAGTATCGATGCGTACATGAACGGGTGACGCCGGCCCAGGCGGGAGCGCCAGTTGTCCGACATGTACCCGACCAGCGGACTGGAAATCGCGTCAAACGCGAGCGCGACCGCGAGCGCGAGGCCGGTCAGGGCTGCGGAAAGACCGACGACCTGGCTGTAGAAAAAGAACAGGAAATAGTCGATCCCGGTGCTGATGATGCCCGCGGTTGGGATCCCGCTGCACGCGAAAGCCAGCCGGGATAGCGGTGCAACCTTCTCGGTCATCGGAAAACCCTTATCGGGTCCTCATCATGCTGGCGGGCGTGCATCCACCCTCGGGGCCACTTGCCCGCGCGCCACGGCTGCGGCTTCATCCTGCTGCACCCAGACCGGATCGTCGCCGCCGTAGTAGCCGAGCAAGTCGTGACCGGCCCCATGAGTCGTATAGCCCAGCAGGCGCCGGACTCGCTCATCGTACTGCCGCGCCGACAGCGGAGGTACTTCAAGCGTGTGGTTTTCCTCCGAGCGAAGCCATCCCAGACAATAGGTATTGATCAATCCGGTCCGGGGGGACCGGCTGCGGTTTGCACCGCCGCCGTGCCAGGTTGATCCCAGATAGAAGAGGGCAGAGCCTTTCGGCATGACCGCCTGTTCCCAATGTGCAAGGTCCGGTCTGTGCCATGCCCGGAGATAACGGTGACTGCCGGGAACCACGCGCGTTGCCCCGTTCTCCGCCGTAAAGTCGGTAAATGACCACATCACGCCGATCTGGAGTTCGAGTCCGGCGACCTGGATCGGATAGGACGTGTCGTCGCGGTGAAGCTGCTGGTCGCTCTCTCCGGGCAGAATCTCGATCCCCGTGGTGCTCCCGATCTGGTAGTCGGCGCAAGACGGCAAGAGGATGGCATCGGCCACATCCACCACCATCTGGTGCGCGATCAGCGCGGCGCAAGTCGGCGCATAGCGCAATACGCCGCCGCAGCGAAGCGTCTTCGCGCCGCTGAAGTCCGTGCGCTGGCTTTCGTCATACTTGTTCAACTCCGGCCGAAGCTCC
>Ga0209254_10001338_pt1 | contig 21941 bp, 14 predicted proteins | sample FrelakmetDIP11DI_FD_187148 | JGI IMG/M metagenome (GOLD analysis project Ga0209254, IMG submission 187148) | Freshwater lake sediment microbial communities from the University of Notre Dame, USA, for methane emissions studies - DIP11 DI (SPAdes)... | ecosystem: Environmental > Aquatic >...
ATGTTATAATTATACAGCTCAATTATATGATGATAATAATCCTCCACATGCTATAACAACTGGTGCTACCTATGAGTGGAGTGTTACAGATACAAGCTTTGGAAATGTAATATCTACTAATTCTTCATCAACAACCTTCTGTCCAACAAGGGAAGGATCGGGTACTGTGGTGTGTAAAGCTACTTATGATGGTATTTCAGTTAGTTCAAGAAGTGATTTTACAATAAAATCCGGTATCTACTCACTCTACCCACTACCAACCTCTGATCTTGGTCAGATGAGAATTGGTCAACTTTCCCCAGAATTGTTATTCGAACTTCGTAATGACAACAGTATGCCTATACCCGCAAATGAAAATATAGTTGTTACAGTTGAATCGTCATCTCCAACAGGTCGATTCTCAAGTGATAAACTGAATTGGACTGTGACGAATAAAACCTCAGTAATAATTGTGAAAGGTTTCACAAGAACTGAATCGTTCTATTTCTCAGACTCAGTACTTGGAAATGTTTCTATTACAGCATTTGCAAGTAATATCAACCCTACCTTTTTCAAAGTTACACTCACGGGACCTTCGGCTAGAGTTAGATTTACGAATGAACCTCGCGTATCAACCGCAAGCGCATCATCACCACCACTAACACTTTCTATAAAAGATGAGATGGGTCAGACATCTGCTCCATCAGCAGACATAAAAGTTTTCCTGTCTTCTTACAAGATAAATGGAGGTTTTGTTTCAGCAATATCATCAACCACTGGCAGTTTCTCAGCTTCAGATACAGCTTGGTCGACATTGTCTGATGGTGCACTTACAATGAGAGCTGGTCAAACTTCAATTGACTTCTTCTACAGAAATACTGAACAGGGAAATTATCTTATCAAGGCAAACAGTGTCTTCTATGGTCAGGATGCCCAAGAGGTAATAGTTACCGCTCCAGGTTCAGTCAGCGGTAACCTTTTGGTGAGTGTTGAGAAACCAGTCGCTAAAGTGGCTTCAAACTATACAGTTGATTTCAGAGTTGGTTCTGCTGGTGCTCTTATTGCCGGTGTAAGTCACATTTACTTAGAATTCCCTGAAGGGACTGATCTTCCATCACTGACCCAGGCTGAGGTAAGAGTAAACAGTCAGCCATGTCAAGTTGTGCCTATAGCTGACAGAAATAACAGAATAATTGATATTGTTACCCCAACTCAAGTTCAAGCTAATAAAGATGTAAGAGTTGAAATCCCACGTATTGTAAACCCAAATATTGGAACATATTCGATGAGGATATGGACATCAACCGAACCACAACCAGCAACATCACAACCTTATACGATTGGTCTTTCGTCAGTCACAAAGTTAAAAGTAACTGTTAGACCAGATTCTGTAGGTCTTCCCGCTGATTATGTTGTAGAGTTTAGGACCGGTCCATCAGGTGTCATTGGAATTGATGATATTATTACTATTCAATTTCCTGTTGGTACTGTGCTTCCATCAAATGTTGATGGTTTCAACATAAGAGTCAATGGTGTTGCATGCACAAAAGCGCCCCAAGTACAAGGACTTCAGCTTACAATACTAAATCCAATGCCAATTCAAGCTGAGCAAGATTGTATAATTGAGATAGATGCAAAGGCTGGTATAAAGAATCCACCTATACCAAAAACTGATTATGTTTTGAAGCTTATGACCAAGACTGATCCGAAGTTTGCAGACTCTGTTCCTTACGAAATCAAACAGGCTTCAACAGTCACTGAGGTGAAAGTTCAAGTTGTACCACCAACAGCATCAGAGAAATCAAAGTATACCATCACCTTCAAACTTGGTGCCAGTGGTACTTTGTTGCCAGGAGATGAAATATATATTCAAATGAATGACCAAATTTTACCAACCTCCATTGCCTCATTCTATGTAAGCGTCAACGGAGTTGCTCCTTCAGGCGATGTAATAGTTGATGGTAAGAGACTCAAGATAAAGCTTGCAACAGGTCTTTCTGGTGGTCAAACTGTTGTCGTTGTTATAGAAGCTGGAGGTAATATCAAAAATCCTCCCACTCCAGGTTCTGACTACAGGATTGCAGTTTTCACTAATAAAGAACCCTATCCTGTAAACTCAGAATCATTCACAATCGAGAGTTCTGTTGTTGTCACTCATACCATATTGCCACCTGTGCCAAACGGTGAGCATACTTGGTACATCACTCAACCAACCGTTAGATTTGATGCTAACATTTCAGCTGACATTTATATCAGCTACGATGATAATCAGCATTACCAGATTTTCTCTGGTGAGTTAAGAATTTCAAAAATTGGCCAAAATGTTGTCTGGTACAAAGCTAAATCCAAATCGTCAGGAGTCGAATCGGCGGAAAAAATGGTAGTAATCAAATACGATCCAGATGCACCTGTAATATCCATTACTTCTCCTGGTGAGACGACCACAGTAAAAGACACAATGGTTAATATCATTGGTAAGATTACTGACATTAACGATGTTGAACTAACCATGAATGGATCACAAATTGCATTATTAACAGGCTCTTTCACAGTTACAGTCAACCTTGTCCCAGGCGTAAATACCTTCAATTTCTCAGCTAAAGATTTCGCTGGCAACATGGCAACTAAAAAAGTAACTATCGTACTCAAGAACAAACCACCAGTGTTAACTATTGATGAGCCTACGTTTCTTGCAAATGTAACAGGCATCGAATTCCCAGTAGTTGGACCAAACACGCACCAGTTAAAAATGAAAATCAAGGTTAGAGGTACAACAGAGCCAGGTATTGCTGAAGTTGTTATTACACCAATAACTGTTCCTGGTGGTTCACAGCCGGTAAAAGTTGGTCCGGATGGAAAATTTGAGAGTGAACTTACCTTTGATGCTATAGGTGGAATGAACGAGCTTAAATCAGAAGTTTCGGATAGTCTGGGGAATAAAGCTACCTATTATATCAAAGTTCTTCTCAACATCGATTTTAGGCTTCAAAAAGATAATGATATATCTAATCTAAATGGCCTCCAGGTTCAATTAGTACAACCTGCGTACATCGTTAACGGCAGAACTATGGTTCCATTCAGAATAATGGCTGAGGCAATGGGTGCAAAAGTTAGCTATACAACTAACCCAACTTCGAAGCTTGTTGATACTGTAGCATTTGAGCTGGGAAACACCAAAATTGTACTTTATATTGGAAAAACCACTGCAACAGTGACAGTCAATGGATCATCAAGGGCTGTTAAACTAGATTCCCCTGCAGTTATCAAAAAAGGTACTACAATGGTTCCGTTTAGATTTGTTGCTGAGAACTTAGGGGCCAAAGTCTCCTGGGATAATGCAACTAAGACGGCACGAATGATGTACCCATAAAAACAGGAGGAAGCTTTGAAAGATCATATTGAAAGGGCGTTGAAGTCAGCAACGCTTGAGGGCGCCTCGTATGTAGACATAAGAATCATTGATAACATGTCTGAGCGTATTCAAGCAAAAGATAAAGCGATAACTTCCCTATCATCAAGCCGTTCTCAAGGCTTTGGTGTTAGAGTTATCGCTGATGGTGCTTGGGGTTTCTCAAGCTCTTCTGTAGTGACCGCTGATGAGATTGAAAAAGTTGCAAAAGAGGCTGTTTCAATAGCTAAAGCCTCAGCAAAGACCATAAAAGAACCGATCAAACTCGCAAAGATTGAAGTTTTTAAAGACGACGTGCCCTCTGGTGTTATTGATGATCCAAGGAATATCCCATTATCAGAGCGTGTCAAACTTGCGCTCGATGCTGATAAATCTATGGATATTTCAGGTATTGCTTCACATGAAGTTGGCATATTCAACACATTCGAAGAGAAGTTCTTTGGATCGACTGAGGGTGCCATGATTCGCCAAGAACGTATTGAATCCGGTGCTGGAATGGAAGCTTTTGCTGCCGATGACAAAGCTTTTGCTAAGAGATCTTACCCACAGTCGTTTGGTGGCGATTTTGCATGTGATGGTTGGAATTTTGTGATAAAAATGGATCTCCCTGGAAATGGTGAGAGGATAGCCAAGCAAGCCCTAGAACTACTTAAAGCCAAACCCTGTCCAAAGAGTCGCAAAGACATAGTTATAGACGGTTCACAAATGGCTCTTCAAGTTCATGAGTCTCTAGGTCATCCAGCTGAATTGGATAGGGTTTTTGGGACTGAGGCTGCTTATGCTGGACGCTCATTTATAAAACCAGACATGCGTAGTTGCTTTAAATATGGATCCCCTATTGTTAATATTACTGCTGATGCAACAATTCCTCATGCTTTCGGTGGTTTAAAGTACGATGATGAGGGAGTAAAAGCTAAGAGAGTCTATCTGGTCAAGAATGGAATATTCTGTGATTATCTTGATTCTCGTGAAGATGCGGCCAGATTAGGTGTTGAACCTATGGGTGCAATGAGAGCATCAGGTTGGAATAGAATTCCAATCGTTCGCATGGTTTCAGTCAATCTCGAACCAGGTGATCTAACCTTTGGACAACTCATTAGTGGGATTGATGATGGTATTTATTTTGAAACGACTCTTTCTTGGTCAATTGACGATCACCGTTTAAACTTCCAATTCTCCACTGAGATTGGGTGGGAAATCAAAAATGGTAAACTAGGTGAGATGATACGTACTCCCAGCTACCAAGGTATCACACCTGAGTTCTGGGGTTCATGTGATGGTATTGGCAATAGAGACTTATGGCATGTTTGGGGTGTTCCAAATTGTGGTAAAGGTGAACCGATGCAAACAATGCATGTCTCCCATGGTACTGCGCCAACACGATTCAGAAACATCCAAGTGGGGGTGGGATCATGAAATACCTAGATATATCAAAAAAGACGCTATCTTTTGTGCAAGGTGATCAAGTTGAGGTTCTTGTAACTGCTCATGACTCGGCTTTAACTCGTTTTGCCAATTCTTACATTCATCAGAATGTAAAAGAGACCAATTGTCATGTAACCGTTCGCGTCATCAGGGATAACAAGCAAGGATTTGCTGAAACTAACTCGTTTGAGATAGATGCACTTAAGGCGGTTGCTCAGAAGGCTGGTGAAATTTCTGATTTTTCACCAAAGGACCCAGTTCAACGTATCCTTCCTGGCAAATCAGATTATAAACAACTCGATCTACCGGATCTTGCCACTATATCAATCACTCCTGAGCAACGTGCTGAAGCTGTTAAAGGAATGATTGATTATGCGAACCCACTTGGTTTAACAATTGCAGGGGCTTATTCCAATGACCATTCTTACACCGCCATCGCCAACTCAAATGGAATTGAGGCTGAATCTGAAGGTGCTGGTGCTAATCTCAAAGTCACTGCTATGTCTACAGATTCCTCAGGTGCGGCAGAGGTAGAAACTCCTCATGTTTCCGAGATTAACCCAATGATGATAATCAAAGAGGCTTGTGATAGAGCAATTACCTCAAAGAATCCAATAGCAATTGATCCAGGCGAGTACGAAGTAGTGCTCTTACATTATGCTGCCGCTGAACTAGTTGGTATGATGAATTGGTCAGGTTACTCAGCTAGGTCAGCTGAAGAAGGTTCTTGCTGGACACAATTTCACATGGGCAAACAAATCTTCTCCGACAAGTTCACTGTTTTTGATGATCCATTCGACCCCAGAGGTGGGCAAAGAGCCTTTGATTATGAAGGTTTTCCAGCTCATAAAATGACTTTAATTAACGCTGGTGTACCTGTGACGCTCGTTTTCGACAGCTATTACGCCACGAAGACAGGCAAAAACAATACTGGACATGCTACTCCTGCCTCAGGTGGTTGGGGTCCATTTCCAATGAATATTGTTGTTCAAGGTGGAAATGTCTCAATTGATGAGATGATTTCAAAAGTTAAACGTGGTGTTCTTATCTCTAGGTTCTGGTATTCTAACCTCATCCGTCCACTTGAGATTGAATTTACCGGCATGACACGTGATGGACTCTTCCTGATAGAGGATGGAAAAATAAAAGCTGGGCTAAAAAATATGCGAGTCACTGACTCAATAATCCGCATTCTTTCAGGTCTGATAGAATGTGAAAATGTAACTCGTAGTCATGACGGGATCATTTGTCCAGCAATGCACTGTAAGAGTATCAAGTTCTCATCAGGAACACTTTTTTAATAACACCCAACATTAAATCCCCAAAGATTTAGCTTTGGGGATTTTTATTTGATGACACCTTATAGGTGTTCAATAAAATTAGGAAAAAACTAAATATCGCTAGATTTTGAGGCAAGGCTAAATGGCTTGCTATCAGTGATTGATTCCACGGGTTTATTAAGGCAAGCTTTTATATCTTTTGGTAACGAGAACATGTGTTTGTGAGCGTCATTATCGTAGAATCTCAATTCGCCTGTTATACGATCCTTGATTAACTGGTCAACCTTTCCCTCAATCTCTGGCAACTTAGGATTCTTAGCGCCTATGAGGAAACTCCACATTGTATCGTATGCTTGCACGTATGAGAAGAATGACTTGACCAGTGGAAAAGCTGTTGCAGTAGTGTTTCTAATGGCAACGTGCATCTCGTATGTTTTCAAACGCAGCAATGAGGCTTGGGCTGAGTATATACCTTGTTCCGAAAGCACACGACTGATTTCACCAAAGCATTCAACAGAAAACAATCTTTGAGCAGGCCCGCCCATGAAAGGCTCGCTTAGGTCGGAAATGATGACATCAAACTCACCGTCGGAGGCCTTCTCTAGATATGCTCTGGCATCTCCATGAAGTAATTCGACGCGTGGATCTGAAAAGCAGTTTTGATGCCATTCTGGCAGGTGAGTCTTGAAAAGATCAACAGCCTGTCTGTCTATGTCGCACATGACAACACGCTCTACAGATTTGTGTTTGAGTATCTCACGAACTGTTGCTCCTTCACCGCCACCAAGAATCAGAACTGATTTTGGATTGGGATGGTAGAGTAAACCAGGATGAACTAGTGCTTCATGATAGATGTGTTCGTCTGTTATTGATGATTGCACGTCACCATCAATGAGGACAATTTTCCCAAAGTATGGTGATATGCCTATTTCTACATGTTGAAATGGCGTGTCTACCTGAGCGATGAAACGAGTGATGGCGTGCTGGTGGATTTCTCCCTTGCCAAAGTGATCGTGAAACCAAATCCAATTTTTTTCTATCATTTTTCCTCCTTTTGCGTTTGTGCCTCTAACGAGTCAACAACTTCTTTCATACCCATGCCATTTGAGCCTTTAACCAGCACCCAGTCATCTTTCTGAAGTCTACTCTTTAGAGCTTCAATTAGGGCTTTTTTAGACTCAAAATGGAGAGCTCTTTGTGATGAGGACGATGAAGCAATACGACGTGATAGAGTACCAAAACAGAACACGCCGTCAAGGCGAAGTGATGCCACAAACTCACCAAGCTCGTTGTGGAGATGCTCGGAATCCTCACCAAGCTGAAGCATATCGGCTAATACTGCGAACTTTCGTCCTGGTCTTTGTGAGAGCATCTTCAGGGTCTCTCTCATTGAAACAGGATTAGCGTTATAGCTCTCGTCAATAATATTTATTCCAGCTTCATTAGTAATGATGACTCCTCGGCCAGCAACAGGTTTAAACGCTTCGGCAACATCGATTGCCTCTCTTAAAGAAATGCCGTATTCAAGAGCACAAGCTGCTGAAGCTAACACGTCGTAGAGAAAATGAATGGTTGGTATTATGGGCTGAAAAGTAAAAATGTCACCTTTTGACTTGATGGATACTCGTCCATCAATTAGATTGCCAGATACATCAGCTTCTTTATTGATACCAAAAGTTTTCAATTGACACCTAGTCAGTTTTCTCATTGCCATTATGTTATCATCGTCAGCATTTAAAATAGCAATTCCACCAACTGGCAGATTCTTTATAAGCTGGCTTTTCGATTTTGCCACACCTTCAATGCCCCCCAACGTTTCGAGGTGGGAATAACCGACATTTGTGACAATTCCAATGCGAGGGATCGTTATCTGTAGTATCTTTGGAATCTCGTCCATAAAAGATCCAGACATCTCGCAAACAAAAATCTCTGTAGATTCAGTAACATTTTTGACAATCATCGGTATACCAATTGGTGTGTTGTGGTTGCCATCGTTTTTGGCCACCTTGTAACGGGTTGCAAGCATCGAGGCAGTCAGTTCCTTTGTTGTTGTCTTTCCAGCAGAACCAGTTATTCCTATCGTATCTGGATGAAACTTTGAAAGATAGTAGTGACCAATTTTTATCATAGCTTCTTCAGTGGATTGGACAATTATTTGTGGAAGTTCAGCATCCATGAATCTTTCGCCAACGAGCAACACAGAGCCATTATCTTTAGCCATCTTTGCATAATCATGACCATCGGATCGTTCTCCTTTGATGGCAAAGAAAATTTCCTCCGGTTTGACGTTTCTTGAATCAATAGCCAATCCCAGAATCTCATTTTCTTGAAATATGCCATGAGCCCCTAGAAGTTTGGCTATTTCAGCGACTGTAAGTCTCATGATAACCCCTCTCATTCAATGCTCGTCTTGCTTCAACACGATCGTCTACCTCTATCCACTTTCCATAAACGCTCATGCCATCCTCATCACCCCGACCAAGAATGGCTATACAGTCGTTGTCTTCAGACTGCTTTATTGCATAGTGTATTGATTCTGTTCGATCCCTTATTATCTTATAATTTCCCCCGTACTTCTCTAGGAAGTTTGCAAACTGGTCAACAGTAAAATCTAAATCTTCGTTTTTGGCCACCCCATATGTAATGATTGTCAAATCGGCTCCTTTTGCAGCTATGACCGCCATTTTCTCGCGTGCTGAAGGATCGCCTTCGCCAACATTGTTTGTTATTATGATTTTTCTGTGTGGTTTTATTGTGTTCATATGCTCAACTACAGTTTCAAGAGCAGCAGGTGTGTTCGCCTTATCAATAAAAACAATAAAAGGTTGCCCTTCATCAATCCAGTTCCATCTGCCTGGAATTTCTGGCATTTTAATCAATTCTGGTGTCAGTTCAATTGAATCTAGTCCAAGACCTTCGACAATCCCCAAAGCTGTCAATGAGTTTAAGGCGTTGGCAAAACTTGGTATAGGCAACTGATAACTAGTTTTTTTGCCAAAAATAGAAGCAGAGACAGTTGAACCCTTATTGTTTGGTTTATAACTTAGAATACTCAAATTACCGCTATCTTTTCCAAAAGTTATCATTCGTTTTTTTCCTGCTATTTTTTTAGCTGACTCAAAGTATTCATCATCCTCATTAAGCACTACCACTCCATTATCTTTTAGTAAATCAAGTGCATGAAGTTTAATATCTACATATTTTTCATGAGTTTTATGCAGTTTGGCATGATGGCAGTGGGTTATGTTCCCTATTGCCATTGAATCAAATTCTAAACCTATAACTCTACCGCCATCAAGACCAAAACTAGACAGCTCCAGTACAGCATATTTTGATCCGTATTCTTTCATTATTTTAAGATACCCATCAGTAATTGTTGGGTAGGGAGTTGTTGTCGGATTGTTAATATCAGGTTGGATACGACCTGTTGGCAAGTAATGTCCAGCCGTACCGATCAGTCCAACTTTTGGATCTACAGCTCTGAGAAGAGTTGCAATCATATGCGTTGTTGTGGTCTTGCCATTAGTGGCTGTGATCCCACATAATCTTAGCGACTTTGCAGGAAAGTTATAGAAAGCGTGTGAGAGGTATGCCAAAGCTATTTTAGTGTCTGGCACAACTACACATTTATCGCATATATCTTCAGAAACAGCAATCTCACAGCCATCCTCTAGAGCATTTTTGATAAACTTGTGGCCATCGGTGTGAGAGCCTCTAAGGGCAACAAATATTTTACCTGGACCAGCTTTTCTAGAGTCGAATATTACATCACTTACCTCAAAACTCGGGACTACTCCTTGGATGCCAGCTTTTATGAAAAGTTCAACTGAGTTCATTTCTTTTCCTTGGGAGCAATGCGAAGAGAAGCTAAAACCTTTTCTGCAACTCGTTTAAAGCAAGGTGCTGCAACTGACCGACCAAAAGGAGATATGCCCGGCTTGTGTGGATTGTCAAGAGTTACAAGAATCACTAATTTATTTTCAGCGTCGGTTTCTGCTGGAACAATACCACAAAAACTGCAATCAAATTTTGTCCAATCATATCCGCCTTTTGGCAACGTTTTAGGTGCAGTTCCTGTTTTACCGGCGACATTGTAACCGGCAATCATGGCTTCATTGATGCCATCACGAGTAATGATTGAATGAAGAAGTTCTAGTGTATGGCTGGCAACATCCTTATTCACTACCTGACGGATAGCCATTGGTGAGTTTTTCTCTGCAGTGTCAGTGTTTGGATCATATGATAGTCTGATTAGTATCGGTTTCATCAATACACCACCGTTTGCGATCGCGCAATAGGCAGTTGCAAGCTGGATAGGTGTTACAGAGATTCCTTGACCAAAAGACATAGTTGCGAGAGTTGATTTTGACCATTTTTTTGTTTCTAAAACAACACCTTGTTCCTCCCAAAGTCCAGTGTCCGGTTTTGTGCCAAAACCGAAATCAAGATAGTATTTATAAAGCCTTTGGTTTAATTTTTCACCTACTTGGATAAAACCCATGTTACATGAATTTCTGAGGATATCTCTCAATTTTTGATGCCCATGAGCGCCTGTTGGGCACCTAAGCGTAAAGCCACCAATTCTTCTCGAGCCTTCGCAAAGGAATTCAGAATTGTCATCTATTACTTTTTCATTAAGTGCTGCAGCAGTTATTATTCCTTTTATGACTGAACCTGGCTCATAAGTATAGGTTAGAGCACGATTATCACGTATTTCAAGTTTTGAATCCAATCCAGAATTTGGATCGTAGCGAGGTTCCTGAGCCATGGCCAATATCTCTCCAGTAGCTGTATCCATTACAACGCATGAACCTCCATCTGCATTCCATTCTTCGCATGCAGCCATCAACTCTTCTTCGACAATGTATTGAATTGTCATGTCAATTGTGAGGTAGATCGATTTGCCATGCTTTACGGGTTTTGTAACAATATAACTTGTACCAACAATTCCACCCTCGATGTCAGTTGGAAATACTTTTTCACCATTTGAACCTGTGAGTATAGTGTTTAGTGACTCCTCAATTCCTGCTAGACCATTGTTTTCTGTGCCTGTAAATCCAATGAGTGTTGATCCAACAAAAGTTTGTGGGTAGGTACGCTTATAATTGTATTCAAAAATAATGCCATCAATATTGAAACGTTTTAGTTTCTCTGCATCTGAAGGATTGACATTTTTGGCAATTGGAGAATATTGTTGTGTTCCGCCGTTTAATCCGGCTAGATCTCTTTTGACTTTTTCCTCTTTTAAATTAAATAAGTACGAAATTATACGTGCAACCTCAATTTTGTTTTTTATTTTGTATGGCTCACACGCAATGCTGCATTTAATGGTATTTGCCGCTAATGGAATGCCGTTTCGATCAAAAACTTCACCCCTTAATGGTAAAATAGGTTCTTTTCCTTTTGAGTACTGAACAGTTGCACGTTTTTGAAAACTGCTTGCATCAATAAATTGTATCTTAAAAAGCTTTATGGCAATAATAGAAAAGAGGATAAGAATTACAAACATTATTGTACCGAGTCTACCTATACTGGGTTTGAATTCATTTTGCTTTCCATTTCCCTTGTTACCCATTATTTATCTTTCAAAACCTCTCGAGGATCAGGTAAGAAACCACGCTCATATTTTTGTGGTAGATGCATTTTGAGACGTTCAATTGCCTCTTTTACGATTGCATTGGGCGATATTTGTTCACGTTTATTTTTTAGCTCTGCAAGATTTGTAAGAAGAGATTTTCTTTCATCTTCTTTAGCGCGATTTTTCATCTCAAGACTGTTGCCAGCTTGAACCTGAATCCCAAGATAAACAACATAAGATACAACTCCTAAAATTATAAGGATTATGTAAAATCTGTTTCTTGTTGTTTTTTTATGTTTCTTGTTGTTTTTAGGCATTGTCTCTCCTGATGGCTCTCATTTTTGCTGAACGAGCTGAAGGATTTGAAGCGACCTCATCATATGTTGGAATAACAACTTTTTTTGTTAGGAGAGTGAATTGTTCTTTGTCAGCTTCCTTGAATGCCTGTTTAACAATCCGATCCTCTAAAGAATGATAAGAAATAACAACTAAAGTGCTACCGGACTTGAGGATATCAAGGCATTTTGGCAAGGCTGTCCTTAAATTATCAAGTTCAGAATTGGTATATATTCTCAAAGCTTGAAATGTTTTTGTTGCCGGATGAATGCGGCCAAATCTTGGTAAAACTGAAAGAATTATCTCAGTAAGCTGACCGGTTGTTTTTATTGTATGATTCTTGTTGAATTCGACGATTGCTCTGGCAATTTTTTTTGATTGTCGCTCCTCACCAAATTCATTTAATATTTGTTCTAGTTCTGTTTGATTCATGGTTTTTAAAATATCAGAAAGTGGTATCCCACTTGATTGGTTCAAGCGCATATCTAGTGGTTGGTCACCGTTGAAGCTTATGCCGCGTTGCTCACTTTTTAGATGTGCCATTGAGATGCCCAAATCAAGCAATATCCCCGAAATATCTAAAATACCAAGATTTTTGAGTGCTTTGTCAATTTCATTAAAATTATTATGGACGAAGTTTGTCCTATTAGCGTACTGAGAGAGCCTGGTCTTAGCAATCTTAAGCATTTTTTCATCTAGATCAAACGAAACAGTTTGTGCGTTTGGGGAAGATAGAAGAATTGCCTCGGTGTGTCCACCCTCACCACATGTGCCGTCAACGAAAATGCCACCGTTTGCGGTATTGAGAAATTCCAATGCCTCTTTTACCATAACAGCCCTGTGAAAATAAATATCTTCTGATTGTGTCAGTTGATTAACCACCATTTGTTTTTTAGGCCATGGTTTCCTCGACCTACGATGTTTTTTCTTCACCAGTTTGCACCTGTTTTGAGTGACACGTGATTATTCTAATCTGAAATTGGATTTTGTCAAAGGATGGTTAGAAAAGAAGTAGATAAAACCTTAACTATTAAAATAACATCTTTATCAGAAGAAAAAAATGGTCCCAAGTGGGCGATAAGCCTGGTTCTGTCTTGGACGATCATTACTCTTGGCAGCCTACCCGAGAAGACGGACGAGCAGCCCTTAACCTTCTCCTATTTGGCCTTGCACCGGGCGGGGTTTTCAAGGCCGGTCAGTCACCTGACCGCCGGTGAGCTCTTACCTCGCCATTTCAACCTTGCAGTTTTGATACTGCGGTATGTTTTCTGTTGCACTTTCCTTTGGGTTACCCCAACTGAGCTTACGCTCAGCGCCCTGCTCTGTGGTGCCAGGACTTTCCTCGAAAGTTACCTTCCGCGATCGTCTGCCCACTTAAGACCATTTTTATTCTATCTCAGGAGCATGAAAAAATCAATGATTCAACGTTATTATTGCTTTAGAGAATTGGTCGTAGAAATTGCCTGAATAACCCTTTTGTTCAAAAAATATTGTTCCATCCTGTTTTAGAAGAATGTAGTGTGGATAGCCGGTGACATTATAAAGTTGGGAGACGCGACCGTCTTTATCGAGAAGGAATGGGTATTTGGAACCATCCTCGCTCTTGTACCCCGTGACTGTTGAGATATCCTCATTAACATCAATGGCATAGAATTGAACATCATTCCCAAAATCATTGTAAAGACGCTTCACATCAGGAGCTTGTTGTTTGCAATATCCGCACCATGAGGTGGTGAAATCCAAAAAGACAATCTTGCCAACATTTGTTGAGAGCTTGTGCGTTCCACCATCGGTATCCATAAGCTCAAAATCTTTTGCTGCTATAGCAAAAGTCCAGTTTTGATTTCCCTTGCCAGGCTCACTCGAGATGCGCCAGGTGACAAAGACTATTAATGCTATCCCGATGACGATACCAATAGTTGCCAAAATAGTTGATGATTTGATTATTGATTTATTATTTTTATTAGTATTTCTATATGGTTTTTGATTATTTTTTAATCGTTCTTTATTTTTCATCATTTCTCCATGACTTTTATATCGCCTGAGGTTGTGGAGATGGTCATGATTGATTTACCATCACCAACAATAAAGCCTTTTTTATGTTCTAATTCGATATTAGATAATTCTTTGAAACCATTGATTCTAACATCACCACTTAATGTGGAGAATGTACAAGTGACTGACGAGTTTTTGTCAACCGAGATATTTATGTCACCTGAGATTGATTTGATATTTGATTCACCCCCGGTGACTAATAGATTTTTTACTGTAACATCACCAGAGGTAGTTCCGATATTTACTGAACCAAAACAAGATTCAAAATGAGCATCTCCAGACACAGTGCTTGCTTTTAAGTCGCCTTTGCATGAGGCAACTGTAATATCACCGGATGTGGATTTGACCTCTCCACTTCCCATTGAACCAACCCATATTGAGCCAGAAATGGTTTGTAAATTTACATTACCTTGTGATCCTTGAATGTGAATCTCCCCTGATGCTGTATTTATCTTTGCTTCTTTGACGTTGCCAACCTTGACATTGCCAGATAACGTGCCAAAAGTTATTATCCCGTCAATATCTTTAGTTATGAGATCGGCATCTCTTAACTCATAAAAATCAAGTTCGCCTTTCCAGTTGTCTTGGAGTTCGAAATGTCCAGTGTTTCCTCTAATTACAAACATCGTTTCTGGTGGAGCAGAAAGCTCGATCTTGACGTTATAGAAAACACCTTTTTCAAGCTGAGATGCCGGATTGATATTGATTACACTTTCGTCACCAAGCTGTTCAGTTTTGATATCTAGTTTGTACTGCTCGTTTTTAACGCGTGATTTGAGTCCCATTTCATAATTAATTGCTACTTTGTCACTTGATTTGACTATGACACTCATCCAATCTATTTTTGAATGTTTGAGATTGAAAACTATCTTATTCGGTTTTAGAGCAATTTCTTCTGTGTACTTTTGAGTTTCAACAACACCTCCGTGTCCCCTAAACGATTGCCAAATATCAGTGAACCAGTTCTCTGATGGTTCTTCTGGAATGGATAAAAGTTTTCTAACACCTGAACCGCTCTGCCCTGGAACCGATGCGACGATAGCTATAATTAAAAATACTATAAATAATATCGAACCGATATATCCAAGGTTGTAAGGTTTGAGAAGCAGATCAAGACCAACAGCAATAATGACCAACGGCCAGAATTTGACTAAATATGGTAGATAGCCAAAACTGACAGTTCCGATATTCCCGAGTAAAATATAAATGCCAATGATTACGATGTTGGCGCCTAGGAATAGCTTACTGATGTCCAACTTTGTCGGATCCATTTTAAACCTCCGCTTTTTGGCTTTTTGGGAGCCTGATTGTAAAAATTGTTCCATCCATGTCTGATGTAAAAGATATCGTTCCACCATGAGATTTTACTATTTGATCACAAATGGATAACCCAAGACCAGTTCCTGAAGCTTTTGTTGTGAAAAATGGTGTGAATATCTTTCCTGCATCTATCTCCGATATTCCATGGCCTGTATCATTTACCTCTATGAAGTCCCAGCTATCGTTTGTATATGTCTTGAGAGTCAGTATTCCTCCATCCGACATTGCATCCTTGGCATTGAGGATAAGATTGAGTATTACTTGGTGCATACGTTTTTGATCAATCTGGGAAATGATTCCTCGCATGTAGTTGCGCTTGATTTGGATGTCTGACTCTGACAGTTTTGAAGCTTGAGATGCAAGAACTTCATCAATAAATTTGCCAAGCTCTACATCACTTTTTTTCACCGGTCCAGGTCTAGATGATTCGAGTAAATCCGTAATCATCAATTCTAAACGCTCAACCTCACGCATTACTGGTGTAAGATAGCGTGATTCATCACGACCAATAAGCTTGCGATCAAGGAGTTGGACAAAACCTTTTATTGAAGTAAGCGGATTTCTCACTTCATGCGCCACACCCATGGTAAACATACCAAGTCTGGCTAAGGACTCTTTGCGTTCAGATTCAAGAGTGTTTATAACACTCTCTGTTACATCTTGGATGACAAGTATCGCTTCAGTAGCAACACCTAGTTTAACTGGTATAACCCTCATACTTACATATTTTGAACCTGATGGAACTTTAACCTTCACCGAACCTGAATTCCAAACTGATCGGTGCAATACAGCTTTTTGAATTTCAGGAATGGCTATCTCAGCAATCTCACCTAATACAGATATTTCTTTTCCGAGTGCCTCGCTAGTCGAGAGACCAACTAATTGTAATGATGATGGATTAGCTTGGATAATTTTTAGATTTGAATCAACTACTACAATACCCGTTGTAACTGATTCTAGGACTCGCTCTGAACGTGACCGAGATTTTAGTAGATCTAAAGCTAATTGGTTTGCTGCACTAGCAATGACTCCTAACTCACCACTCACCACCGGAACAGGTCTTGAGAGGTCTGTAGCCAAAGATGCAATACCTTTTTTTACTTTTATTAACCTGGCTGATAAACTTAAACCAATGAATAGTGCTATGAGTGTCCCTGAGATAAGCGTTATCCAGACTGGGTTGTCAATTGATCTTTCTATAGATGCTAGATCGGAATCAATGCCCTCATAAGACTGTGCTGCATAAGCTAAAAGTTCAGGTGGATGCCAACCTGGATCGAGAGGGTCATATGGTACCCATGATTTTATTCCAGCAACTGGTTCCAATGTCCAAAAAGGATCTAAAGGAGGAAAAGAAAGCTGTAGTTTGACAAGTCTTGGATACCAATTGTTTTGATAGCTCTGATGGGCTCCAACAACATTCCCATCTTCATTAATAGATATGTATCCAATTGAAGATGTTTCGTATACTTTTGTTGTCTCTGTAGCTAAATCATCGATTAATCCAGGCAGTCTTAGGTCAATATATGTGTCAAGACCATTTAAAGTAGGTTTGAAATTTGAACCCTCTGTATGAGTGCTTTTTACATACTCTTTATATTGGTTTATTACTTCAGTGAGTTTGGATAAAAAACTTTGAGGTAACCTAGAGGCAATATCTGATACCTTTTCTGTTCGTTCTGTTTGAAGAGTGTTTCTAGCTTGATTTGATGCAACGTACCTAAAGATAAATGAGCCTGCTATAATAAATAAAAGCAGAAAGAAGACAACCTGGAATCTAATAGAACCAAAAAAAGCAATTATTCCTTTTATTCCAGCACCTCTAGTAGTTTTATCCAATCTGGGTTTACAGTTTTTAGCATTCCTGTTGCTTGAGCCAATGGTACCTTAACGATCTCGTTGCCCTGAAGAGATGCCATCATTCCTTTTTCACCTTTCATAAGCCAGCTCATTGCAGCAACACCAACGCGGATTCCAAGCACTCGGTCAAAAAGTGTTGGAGGACCACCTCGCTCAATGTGTCCAAGCTTTGCAAAACGAGTCTCAATTCCTGTTCGCTTTCCAATCTCTTCAGCAAGATTTTCCCCGACATCTCTTTTGGATAAGAGTGTATGACCGAACTCATCAATCTCACCCATTTCATCCAAGAGTTCAACTCCTTCTGAAACAACTACAAGAGCATAGCCTTTTTCTTCATGAGCCTTTTTAACCTTGGTTGTTATCTCATCCCATGTCCATTGACGTTCCGGCAACATTGTGTAATCAGCATAAGATGAGATACCAGTATAGAGAGCCACCCAACCAGCATGACGACCCATCACCTCAAGAACGATAACCCGTTTATGGGATGCTGCTGTGTCACGCAGTCTCATTGCCGCATCCATACCGATAGTTGCGGCTGAATCAAATCCAAACGTGAAGTCAGTTCCTGAGAGGTCATTATCCATGGTTTTTGGCACGCCAACTATTGAGAATCCCAAAGATGAGAGTTTATTTGCAACACCTAAAGTGTCCTCACCACCTGCAGCGACTAATCCATCCAAATCAAGTTTATCAAATGTTGTTTTTATGGCATCCAACCCACCTTCACGTTTGAAAGGGTTGGTTCTAGAGGTACAAAGCATTGTGCCACCACGACCTATGATGTCTTGGATTGCTTTCTTGTCGAGTTCTATATATTTTGCTTCGAGCATGCCCTTCCAACCTTCAAGGATGCCCAGGACTTTGTGACCGGCTTTTAGAGCAGTTATTGTTGCGCCATAAATTGCAGGATTTAGGCCCGGGCAATCTCCACCACCTGTCAATATTCCATAGGTTTTCATTGCTCCTCCATGTAGGGGGTGAGCCAGACGTGGTTTGGACCAAGTAGCTCACGAAATTTTTCTTGTGCAACCTGAGCAACCCAATGTGCTCTTTCAGTTAAAATCTTTGCTCGATCACCGTTTTTTGCAAGATATAGAATAAGTGGATTCTCTCCCTTGTTTTCCATTGCGATTGCTTTGAGTGCATCAAGAAGATGTCCTTGGGTCTCAAGTTGGAGAAGAACATTGACGCAGAATTTTTCTACCCTTTGATCTTTAATGCTCATCTCCTCTTTGGTTATTCTTCTGATCACGCTCTCTGCTATGACACGTGGAGTACCTTCTTTGTTTTCTATACGACCCTGGAGTACGAGAATGTCCTCCCCATCCAGCACTTCATTGAGCGACTCATAAGCTTTTCCAAAAGCTGTTACCGTGCAAAGACCAGTTAAATCCTCAAGTGTGCATGTGATTATTGGTGAACCTTTCTTTGATTTTGAGCGTCTGGAATGAGTTATGATTCCAATAATTTTGATTTGTTCTCCATCCTCAAGCTCTGAAAGAGTAGAAATATCCTTATGTTCTACTGAACTTACAAACTTTTCATATGGACGCATAGGATGGTCGGACATATAAAATCCAAGGATCTCTTTCTCCATTGCCAGAATATCTGATTTTAGTGTTTGTGTATCAGCTTTTGGGGTAGTGGGAATAATCTCAAAAAGTGAAGGTCCGATTTCAATCTCTCCACTAAAGTCCTTAAGTAGTTTTCCTCTATCTTCATTAAAAGAGTCGAAAGCGCCAGCTTTTATAAGACTTTCAATTACTTTTTTATTGACTCTTACGCCTTCCACCTTCTTTACAAAGTCGTTAAAGTTTTTGAATTGTCCTTTGTCTCTTTCAGTAATGATACCTGAGACAGCAGCTTCACCAACATTCTTCAACGCTGATAAACCATATCTTATGGAATTACCTTCGACTAGAAACTCTATTCCAGATTTGTTGATATCAGGTGGCAGGAGTTTTATTGAGGCCCGACGGCACTCCTCGTGCATCTCTTTTATCCTGTCTTCATTTCCAATATAAGAAGAAAAAATTGACGTGTAATATTCTAATTTATAATAGGTTTTTAGATAAGCAGTACGATAAGCAATAAGACCATAACAAGTTGCATGAGCACGGTTAAATCCATAACCAGCAAAAGGTTCAATGAATTTAAAAATCTCTTCAGCAATCTTTTCATCTTTACCATTTATGATGGCTTTCTCAATGAAAACACGTTTCTGTTCTGCCAAAAGTTCAGGGATTTTCTTTGCAACAGCTTTTCTTAAGATATCTGCTTGACCGAGAGTAAAACCAGCAAAATCTCTGGCTATTTGGAGAACCTGTTCCTGATAAACAGCAACGCCATAAGTTTCTTTTAGGATTGGCTCAAGCGATGGATCGAGGTAGGAGTGTTTGTAATTGCCATGCTTTCCCTGGATAAATTGTGGAATGCACTCCATTGGTCCTGGACGATAGAGAGCAACCATTGCAATAATGTCTTGAAGGTTGGTAGGTTTTAGGTCGCGCAGATAACGCCTCATGCCAGAAGATTCAAGTTGGAAGACACCTGTTGTGTCACCATTTTGAAGGATTTCATAAACCTTTTCATCGTCTAAAGGCAGTTTTTTAATGTCAAATTTTGAAGAGTTTTTTGCACTAATAAGTTTGCACGTTTTGTCAATTACTGACAGATTGCGAAGTCCTAAGAAATCAACTTTTAAAATGCCTAACTCTTCAATGGCATTATGCTCAAATTGCGTTACACGCTTCCCTTCTTTATCCAGTTGCACAGGGACGTAGCAATGAAGAGGTTTATCGGCCATTACTACACCAGCGGCATGCGTTGAGAAGTTGCGCACTACACTCTCAAGACGTTTTGCAACATCAAAAAGTTGCCGATGTTTTGCGCTGGAAAGAGATATTTCTCGTAACTGAGAAATACTATTTAAGGCTTCTTCTAAGTTAGAACCAAATGGAACAAGTTTGGCTATCTTATCCATTTCTGCATAGGCAAAGTTTAAAGCTCGACCAACATCACGCAAAACAGCTCTAGCCTCCATTCGACCGAAAGTTGCTACCTGGGCAATTGAGTCCTCGCCATATTTTTGCGTAACGTACTTGATTACCTTGTCTCGTTTGGTGTCATCAAAATCAATATCAAAGTCTGGTGGTGAGATGCGTTCGGGATTTAAAAAACGTTCAAAAAACAATCCATACTCGAGTGGATTAACATCAGTAATATTAAGACAGTATGAGACAAGTGATGCAGCTCCAGAGCCTCTCCCTGGACCAACAGGAACATCATTTTCTTTAGCATATTTGATGAAATCCCAAACAACTAGAAAATAATCAACAAATCCTGTTTGTTCAACAATTTTAAGCTCATATGATAAACGATCTTCAACTTCCTTTGAAATTTCATTGCCAAAACGCCAGTGTTTGCCCTTGTCTACAAGATCATCTAGGTATCGTCTGTGCTCCTCTGGCGAATCAGAACCAACACCTGTGAATTTTGGAGGGTGTGGTTTTCCAAGCTCAATTGTAACGTTGCAACGATTGGCTATTTCAAGCGTGTTAGTGATTGCTTCTGGTGCCCAGCTAAACAATGTCTTCATTTCATCTGGTGTTTTAAGATAGAAATCATTGGTAGCAAAGCGCATACGGTTCGGCTCGTCATGTTTGGCTAATGTTTGAATACACAATAGGATGTCGTGTGCCTCAGCATCCTGCGAGTCCAAGTAGTGCGCATCTTGGGTGGCAACTATAGGAAGATTGAATTCTTTGGCAAGCTCAAGCAGCTTGGGCATTACTAATTTTTCTTCCTGCATACCATGATCTTGAAGCTCAACCCAAAGTCTATCTTTAAAGATGTCGTTATACTTTCCAAGCGCTCTACGGGCTGATTTTTCATTACCCAATAGAAGCATCTTCGGAACCTCACCTGAAATGCAGGCAGTGAGAGCCAAAATACCATCTGAGTATTTTTCTAAGGCATCGTAATCTACTCTAGGTTTGTAGTAAAAGCCTTTGATGTGAGACTCTGTGACAAGCGCCATGAGATTTTCGTAGCCCTTGTTATTCTCTGCAAGCAAGACAAGATGATGGTTAGAGTCCATACCTGACTCACGTAAGGTCATGCCTTCTGGCGCCACGTAAACCTCAACGCCCATGATAGGCTTGATACCAGATTTCTTGCAAGCCTTGTAGAAATCTATAGCACCATACATTACACCGTGATCGGTAAGCGCTAAGGCTGGCATGCCAAGTTTGGCTGCTCTTGCGGCCATCTCATAAACCTTGATAGCTCCATCAAGCAGTGAGAATTCAGAATGGTTGTGCAGGTGGACAAACATCCCCTAAAATGTACCAGAGGAGTGCAAGAGTTTCAACAATGGTTTAAACAGACGAATAAACAAATTCAATATTTTTGTAGGGAGTAGGTAAAACAATGATACTTTGTAGACTTGTTATTGAAAACATTAATTCCAATCATAGGTCAAGATAATAATTTTTGTAATTTCTGTTTTATTTTTTCGGGTTTGGTTTGTTCAACTACAATTGTTTTGCAGGCATTGAAGTTGGCGAAAACTTTAAGTTTTGATGCAAGAGTCTCAATAAGTTTTTCATCAATTTTTATGTCATCTTTCAGATGAATCTGACGAACGATCAAGGTTTTTGCAAGGCGATCAGCTTTTGGGTCAAGTGTGCCAATG
>Ga0209254_10001339_pt1 | contig 21940 bp, 12 predicted proteins | sample FrelakmetDIP11DI_FD_187148 | JGI IMG/M metagenome (GOLD analysis project Ga0209254, IMG submission 187148) | Freshwater lake sediment microbial communities from the University of Notre Dame, USA, for methane emissions studies - DIP11 DI (SPAdes)... | ecosystem: Environmental > Aquatic >...
AAAGGCTTATAGAGTGGCCCTGTCTGCATCAGGATACTTTCATAAAGAATAACTTCCCTCACATCAACCTTTTGGAATTCAACATCTCTGTATTTTTCAAGAACGTTTTTAAGATTTTCGGTATCCTTTACCGATTTAATACGACCGAGAGTCAGGTGAGGACTAAATGGCCGCCCCTCAGTTTTAAAACCGTTTTTATTAAGACCTTCAGTAATAAGTTGGTGAATTACTGACAGTTTTTCTGTTGACCTTAACCCAAGCCATAATACCCTCGGATCACGAAGGTTCTTAAAGACTCCGGTTCCTGCCAGGACAAATTCGAACCCCTTAAAGCGGGAACAAATATCACCGAGCATATTGCTGAGTATTTTAATCTTCTTTTCTTCCGTATCACCAAGGAAAGCAAGTGTCAGATGAATGTTGCCAGGATCCACCCATTTAATGTTTTCCGCACCAAGTAATGCTTTAATCGATGAGAATACTTTTAGCAGTTCCCCAACAGGATCTACTTTGACAGCTATAAAAACCCGTTTCATACAAGCAAGGATTGAGTATTTTAAAGTTTACCTGCTTCCATTTCCTGCAATATAATTTCTATTATGGCATCTTCACCAAAAGGATCATACTCTGCTTTGAGGTTTGATCCGAAAATACGTGCAATGCTTTGCCAGAAGGCTGCTGAAAAACCGCCTCTGTACTGCCGGATAAGTTCGTACGACGTATTAAGGGTTTCCCTGTCGATAAGCTTGATAAGCAATTTACCCTGGGATATTGTCATATCCCTTACATCATCTTCATATTCACCGAATACATCTTTCTCAACCTTCCTGAGATATTTTTTCCTCTCTTTTTCATCAGGAATTTTTTGAAGTTCGGAGTTGATTTCACCAAGACGTGCCCGTACAACAAGTGCATATGGATATACTTTTTTCAGGTTGTAGACAAGGCGTTCATATTTCCAGAAAGGGAATTTTTTTGATGTGGATGGACGTCCTATTATCAAGACTTCCGTGATATTAATTTCAGGAAGGCTTATACCATCCCTTTCGACTGTGTGGAGCTTATAAAAGCTTTCAGGAATGCTGTCATGATTGAAGCTGCTTGTATCAATCTGGCCGTTTACCAAAATTGAAATTCCTGAGAAAAATAATATTGTAAGCAGGATTCTCAATTGTGAAGAGTTTATTACAAAGGTATCAAATTGCAGACCATTTGATAAAATCAGAAAAAAATGAAGATTATCAGGCTATGGAGTTAAACAATTAAAAGCAGGATTTATTGCAGGGAAGCCGGGTTATCCGGAAGATGTCAGATTGACTCCAGGAAAAGGAATATCGGAAATGCACAGAATGAATATTTTACTAAAAGTTAAGATGAGCTTCCATAGCAGCAAATTTTTACATGACAAAAAATTTGTAATACCTGTTCAAAAAGCTAATTTTGAGGAAAGCTTCATTTATGGCATTGAAGATTGAAGATCTTGAGGATCAGTGTAGATACAGGCAGATACTTAAAATCCCTTATGAAGATCTGGTGACATTTGTCCTCGATTATATAAGGAGAAGATCAGGCCTGATGGTTTTTTTCTGGTCAGCTTGCATTGTTTTTCTGGGTATTGCATTTTTTGTCAGATTAAATATAGGCGGATACTTTCCCTTTAAAAATATTTTTCTGCATACTATTCTCGGATTGATTGTTTTTCCTCTCCTTGCGATCCCGGTCCATGAGCTGCTTCATATTATTCCCTATTATTTTACCGGAGCACGGAACATAAGGATATCAATGGACCTCAGACAATATATGTTTTACGTTACTGCCCACAGACAGGTTGCCACAGCAAAGCAATTCTGGTTTGTCGCTCTCGTCCCCTTCATTATTGTTAGCCTTGGAATATTGTTCCTTGTCCTGACTTTTCCCGGATTGTGGAAATGGAGTCTTTCATTGTTTCTTTTTTCCCATGCCACTATGTGTGCCGGAGATTTTGCAATGCTTAATTTCTATTTTTTACACCGGGGTAAAAAGATTTACACATGGGATGATTTTGATGAAAAAGCGGCATATTTTTATGAAGAAATATAACCCCCCCCATAATCCCTATAAAGCGGGGCTAAATTCCAAATCTTTATAAAGCTTTCTTTAGGGGTTGTGGATTTAATGGTAAAAATAATATCTAAAAAAGTACTTATGAAGAAGCTTATTATCATTGTTTTACTGGTTGCTTTCGCAGGTCTTTACGGTTATGGACAAAGGAAGATGGTTAATCTGCCAGACCTGCCCGGATATGTAACTCTCAAATGTGACTTCCATATGCATACTGTTTTTTCTGACGGAAGCGTTTGGCCGACAGTACGAGTGGAGGAGGCATTCCGTGACGGACTGGATGCTATAGCAATAACAGACCATATAGAATATACTCCCAAAGAGGATTTTATACCAGTAAACCATAATGCTGCATGGGAAATTGCCAAAGTCGCAGCTGATGAATATAACATTATGCTGGTACATGGTACGGAAATTACCCGCGACATGCCTCCCGGGCATATGAATGCCCTGTTCATTGAAGACGCATCACTTCTGGAGGTAGATTCGGCCGAGGATGTTTATGCAGAAGCAGTAAGACAGGGTGCATTCCTTCAATGGAATCACCCGGGATGGAAATCACAGGAACCTGACGGAATTCCGAAACTTTACAATATTCATAAGAAACTTATTGAAAAAGGATGGCTCCATGGAATAGAATTCTTTAATGATAATGAGTATTATCCGACTGTGCTGACATTCTGCAGGCAATTTAATCTGGCAGTTATGGCTAATAGTGATAATCATGGTGCCATAAGCGAAGAGTATCCCTCGTTATATTATTCCAACAGGCCCATGACACTTGTATTTGCAAAAGAAAGAACAAGAAATGCATTAAAGGATGCAATGTTTGCAGGAAGGACAATTGCATATTTCAATGACTATCTTGCAGGAAAAGAAGAGTTTGTAAAACCCTTTTTCTATAAATGTATCTCTGTCGGCAAACCCTACTACCAGGATGATGAAAATGTATATTTTGAGGTTACAAACAGCTCCGATATCCCATTTTATCTTGTTAATGGAGTCCCTGAAGCACCTCAGTCAATAACTCTAACAGCCAATGAAGTGACAAGATTGGTTATCAGTAAGAAAGCTTCCTTTCCGCTTATTTATGATGTAAAAAATGTACTTATCGGTGAAGATGAGGTGCTGAAAGTAGAATTGAAATATTAATGTAAAAGTTGAAGCGAGTTGAAGAAATCACAGGACACCGCAGTTATTCTTCTTCAACCCAATTCAACCTTCTTAAATCCCCTTAAACAATCTTATAAATTTTCCTTTGTCCTGACTTCTGACGTTTAGTGCGGTAACTATTTTCATTGTATGAGCAAGGGGCAAAGTTTTAACCATCAGCATACGAAATACAACCTAAAACAATTTCCCATCCTTTTGAAGGAGGGGTGGTCCCGGGCGAAGCCTCGGGACCGGGGTGGTTGATTATTCAATAATAGATATTAATCGTTCTCTTTAAATACTTTAATTATTTCGTTCAATAAATAATCAGGATCCTGAAATACAATCCGGTTTTCGAATCGGAGAATTTTGAGACCAAGGCTTTCGAAATACCTATCCCTTATTATGTCTTTTTCTATTTTGTAATAATCTCCATGTGGATTTCCATCAAGTTCAATTATTAATTTTTCAGATGGACAATAAAAATCAACTATGTATTTACCAATGCTGTGCTGTCTTCTGAATTTTCTGCCTTTAAGTTTCCTTGATTTTAAAAGATTCCATAAAAGTGCTTCAGCTGAAGTAGCTTTATTTCTAAGTGATGACCTGACCGACTTTAGTTTTTCCTGTTGAAAAGGTAATTTTCATTCATTTGAATAAATGTAAGAAGAAATACTTGAATCAACTATCCCGTCATACACACAAATGGCTGTTGGGTGAGGGTATATCAAAAGTCAACCACCTCCCCCTGACACTTCGGTCAGGGTACTCCTCCTTCAAAAGGAGGAGAAACTTAATGAATTAAATTATAATACTTTAACATCCCCTGCCTCGACATCAAGGCTGATATGCTTTGACGGGAACAATGCAACGGCTAACTGAATACATAAAGCGAAAATTAACGTTAGTGCCGTAAAATCATAAAAACATGATCATTATATGGCTTATAATCTGATATTTATAAATTAAGTTTTTCAAAAAACCTTGAAGCGTCAGAAGACAGGAAATCTTAGAAGTTGAAGAAAGTTGAAGCGAGTTGAAGAAATCACGGGACACCGCAGTTATTCTTCTTCAACCCAATTCAACCTTCTTAAATCCCCTTAAACAATCTCAAAAACTTTCCTTCGTCATTTTAAAAACATCATCATCCTTTGTAATTGGTCTCAGCCTGAAGGAGTACTCGTATTTCTTATCAAGCAGTCTGTATTGAGGATGGATCATTGCTCCCCATGAATCATCACCGCCGACACCCATCTGGCCCAGGTCCACATTCAGGTTGATAAGATCCCTGGGCTTTATATCAACCGTATGTGTATTTGCACTTTTTGCATCCTTCCGGTATTGTGAAAGTTTCCCCGGCGATTCAAAATCGTCGTGAGTATTTTTAAGGGCAGCAAAACATATTAAAGGATTTCCGCATATCAGAAGTCCTGACCCATTTTCGTCAGTGAGGGTCAGCCAGCGGGTATCTGTTTTATAGCCGTTTTCCTGGGGTCTGATATACGGAACATACTGATCATCTACAGTGCTCTCATAGAGTCCTACTTCAGCAGAATTTTTCCTGTCGGAATAGTTTTCATGGGGCCCACGGCCAAACCATCTGAGATTCATGTACTCTTCAGGGATCTGCATCTGCATGCCCATCCTGGGTATTTCCGGTATTTTGTCAGACACCTTCGAAAACTGGTTTTTAATAATTACATCTGCCGAGCTGAAAATTGTATAAGTTGACACATATCCGGCAATTTTTTCCCCTTTATCATCCGGTATGTCATATTCAAATGTTACTACTACTTTCCCCATTTCAGGCTGGCCAATAGCTGCTTTTTTAATCATTGCCTTTTCTCCTGCTTTCTTCCAAACTCCGAGCAGCTGGTCCATATTATAACCATAATCATTATCTGTCGGGGGTCTCCAGAAATCAGGGTCAGGTCCTTTTTTGAGCATGGCCTTACCTTTATATGTAAAAGATTCCATTTTCCCTTTTTCAAGATCGAACACAATCTTCATATCACTGCCGTTGACTTCTAATTTCTTATCCTGGGTAGTGGTCTGAAGAACTGCAAGTTCATCACCTTTAGCTATCACCGGATTCCCCTCAACCGGAAGTTTAAACTGAGCTGTAGCATATACGTGATCTCCAGGCACGTAATTCCATTCATCACTCCTTGAAACTCTTATGTTAAGGAAATACTCAGCTCCTGCAGCAGCTTCAATACCTTTAACAGGTATATTAACCAGGGTATCCTTTCCGGGATCAAAATCGGCAAATGAGAGTTTTCCCGATTTAACAGCAATACCGTCGGATATTATATCCCAGTCAAAGCTGAATCCTGCCAGGTCGGTGAAAAAGTATTTATTCTTAATCCTGACTGAACCTTCTGCCAGATTAACAGGTTCAAAACCTATATATTGATAAACCTTTTTAACTTCATTCAATCCCGGTTTCCCTGTCCTGTCGGGCCATGTGAGTCCGTTAAGGCAGAAATTGCCATCGCTTGGAATCCCTTCCTCACCAAAATCACCGCCATATGCCCAGAACTTTTCTCCGTTCTCATCGGTTTTCAGAATCCCCTGGTCAACCCAGTCCCAGATAAATCCTCCCTGCAGCTTCGGGTATTTTTCAATTACGTCCCAGTAATCCTGAAGATTGCCTGTTGAGTTTCCCATAGCATGAGCATACTCGCATAAAATCAAAGGCCGGTCATTTTTATCGTCTTTTGCATATGCTTCTATCTGCCATATCCTGGCATACATCGGGCAAAAAATATCAGTATGCCGTTCAGTAGTATTGGTGCTCTGTTCTGCACGTTCATATTGCACCGGACGGGTAACATCTCTTGATTTGGTCCACTTATAATTATTAAGGAAATTATGACCGTCGCCTGCCTCATTACCAAGCGACCAGATGATGACTGAGGGATGATTTTTGTCGCGTTCAACCATGCGCTGCATTCTGTCGAGGTGTGCAGCGGCCCATTCCGGTTTATCTGCTAATGTTACATCCTTATCATATCCGATCCCATGTGATTCTATATCAGCTTCATCAATAAGGTAAAGCCCGTATTTATCACACATATCGTACCATAGTTCCTGCTGCGGATAATGTGATGTTCTTACGGCATTTATGTTATTGCTCTTCATTACCCTAATATCCTTGAGAATAGTAGCTTCGTCAATTACATGACCGGTAATATCGTTATGCTCATGCATATTGGTACCTTTTAAATCTATTGCAACACCGTTTACCAGCAGCTGTGAGTTTAATATTTCTATTTTCCTGAATCCTATCTTTGCACTGATACTCTCAAGGATATTATCGGAATCATCCTTCAAATTTATAACCAGCGAGTAGAGATCAGGTGTTTCGGAGGTCCATTTCCTTACACCCGGAAATTCTTTGCTGAAATTCACAGATGCCTTATTATCAGATATTTTAATGTCTTTTGATTCAAAATAAACCTTCTGATCATTTTCAAAAAGAGAGGCTTCAATTACATATTTATTTTCGTTCTTTTCAGTACTTTTAAGTGATACATCAAGTTTTAAAAGGCCGTCGGAATATCTGTTCTTAAGGTCACCGACAGCAAAAAAATCATTTATATATGTTTTTGGCCTGGCATGCAGAAAAACGCTCCGTTGGATACCACTCAGCCGGAAAAAGTCCTGATCTTCCAGATAACTTCCGTCACTCCATCTGTAAACCTCAACTGAGAGAGAATTATTCCCCTTTCTCAGATATTTTGTAATATTGAATTCCGCAGGTACCTTGCTGTCTTCACTATAACCTACAAGCTCCCCATTTATCCAGACATAAAAAGCTGAACTTACTGCGCCAAAATGAAGAAATACTTCTTTATTTTTCCAGTCAGATGGCACCTTGAAATTTCTTTTATATGATCCAACCGGATTCCAGTCGTGAGGGATATTCGGCGGATCATTCTTAAATGGATAAGGAATATTTACATATATAGGCACATCATATCCTTTCATCTGCCAGTTTGATGGAACTTCGATATCGTCCCAGTCCCTGATATCATAATCATCCTTAAAGAACCAGTAGGGCCTTTTATCAGGTGAGTCAACATAATTAAATTTCCAAATTCCGTCGAGTGAAAGACAGTTTGGTGAATTTGCCTTATTATCTTCGAGAGCGGAAAGTTCATCCGGGTAGCTGATCATTGTTGCGTCGGGTTCCTCCCTGTTCAGATTGAACATCTGAGGATTTTCCCAGTCCAGTGGTTCTTTCTCTTTAAAGGCGATCCCTTCATATTTACTGTATTTTTTACATGCAGGAAGCAGAAGAAGAATCAGCAGTGGCAAAAAGGCAAGTTTTTTCATGAAATAGGATTATGATTGTAGAATACTGTAAAGGTAACTATCGTCTGTATCTGCTTTTATTATATTTATCCCGGGTCCCTGATAATATGTATCCTATGGAAAGCTGCAATACATTATTATACCAGGAGTCGATATATTGTACATCAGTTGTCGCCGATGAAAGACCGAATATGTATCTCACGGTAAGATTCAGATGATTTGGCAGGTCAGCTTCAATTCCGCAAACCAGTCCAAGCTCAAGAGAATTATAATAGTCATTAATGTTTGTCTTTGTCCCTGTCTCCACATCTTTCTGCATAGCCCTTATCCGGAACCCGGCCTGAGGCCCTGCAACGACACTAATATAATTCACAGGCTGAATCTTGATGAGCAACGGAATATCAATATATAATGGCTTGTCCACCATTTCATCGTATGGATCTTTCCAGTGTGATCCTTTGCCAGAGATCATCAGTTCAGGCTGTACAGAGAAGTATTTACTAAACGAATAATTACAGTATCCGCCCACATTAATTCCGCTTATATTCTTCACTTCAGTTATAGTATCATTCCCATGGCTCGACTGATTTGCAATATTTATCCCGGCCTTGATCCCATAGTTGAATTTTGGCGCCGACCGTTTGTAGTACTTCGACTGTGCAATGGCAACAGCAGAATTAATTATAAGAAATGTGAGAAAAAAGAGAAATATCCTTTTCATAAGCATAAGAATCTTCTATTATTAAACCATCCTAAAATTAACCAAAATATAGTTCACATCAAAAATCAGTAAATTTTACCTAACACAGACAGAAAAAGAGAATTTAACGAAAGAAGTATCATTCCCTCTTTGATATAACGAAAGTAGAAGGCATATAATATGCTTCATCCGATTATTTAAATCAACTGACTCATCAGAACATACCGGGTGTCATGCCATCAAAGCAGGTGTGAATTCTATCTGGTTGCAAAGATCGGGTGTCATATTGAGTGTACCTGTAATAAGCTTTTGAGGTTTCCCATTTATTTATTATCTTGATAAAATATTAACTTTCAAATCTGACGGTTATGGAAAAAGAAGTAAAAAGAGTGTTCTCCGATTTCAGAAACGGCCTTTTCAGCAGGCGTATTTTCATAAGGAAGCTTACAATAATTACCGGAAGTAGTGTTGCCGCGATGACTCTCTTGTCTGTTCTGGAGGAAAATGAGGGCAGAGCAGCCACAATACCTGAACAGGATCCCGGTCTGATAACAGAATCTATTAAGTATCCTGCCGAAACAGGAGAGATGAATGCTTTTCTTGCCAGGCCTGAAAAAGGGCAGAGATTCCCCGCAGTAATTGTTATCCATGAAAACAGGGGTCTTGTTCCTCATATCCGCGATGTGACAAAGAGAATGGCAAAAGAGGGATTTCTCTCGATGGCTCCCGATGCTCTCTCCCCCCTCGGCGGAACGCCTGAAGATATCACAAAATCCGGTGATATGTTCAAACAGCTTGACAGTGAAAAGACCATAAAAAACTTCGTTGCTGCTGTAAAATATCTTAAAACTCATCCTCTTTCTACTGGCAAGGTAGGATGCACAGGATTCTGCTGGGGTGGTGCAATGACCAATCAGGTGGCTGTCAACGCGCCCGACCTGGATGCGGCTGTGCCATATTACGGAAGGCAGCCCCTGCCGGAGGATGTTGAAAAAATAAAGGCACCTGTTATGGCCCACTATGCTGGCAATGATGCAGGCATTAATGCCGGAATACCTGCTTTCGAGGAAGCGCTGAAAAAATACCATAAGGAATACACGATATTTATGTACGAAGGGGCCGGCCACGCTTTTAACAACGATTCCAATCCCGAGCGCTATAACGAAGAGGCTGCAAAGCTTGCCTGGGGAAGAACTATTGATTTCTTTAAGGAGAAACTGCAATAATTAAGGCTGCCCATTATTATTGCTTCTGACTTTCCCATGTTGAAGCTATTGCTTTCACAAAGGGTTGGCAGTGGGTAAAAAATGCCTTATACCCGCTGCACAGATAATTTAATCCAGATTCCCCGTCAGGAGCATTTATGAATCTGTTTTTCGGGCATTCACCATTGCACATCATTCTGACTTCACAGTTCCTGCAGTAAAGAGGCAATGAGGTTAATTTTAACTCACCAAACGCTTTTTGCCTGTCACTATCCAGAAAATCCGCCAAAGAGCCGTTACTTATATTCCCAATCAGGTGGTCTCTGTCGACGAAATGATCGCACGAATAAAAATCGCCCGAATGTTCCACTACGGGAACTCCTCCGCAAACCTCCTTAAAAATACATAAAGTGTGCTCCTGGTTAAAAGCTGGTCTTATTGCTTCTTCGAATACCTGAATTTTAACAGCTCCGATGTCCTTCATGATCCATTCATCAAAAATGGAGATGAGAAAATTCCCAAAATCAACTGAAGGTACAGTTCTGGCACTGACACCTGACTCTGTTCCCGGCCTCCTCTCAACAAGCGGCAGGAAGGTCAGATATTCTGCACCCAGCTGCCTGAAAAAATCATACACAATAAGCGGATACCTTACATTTTCTGAATGAACCACACAGAGTATCTCACAAAGTAATCCATACTCCCTCAGAGTTTCAAAACCTTTCAGAACCTGTTGAAAAGATGATCTCCTATCCAGGGTCTTCCTGCAGATGTTGTGAAGATGCTCAGGGCCATCAAGGCTTATCCCTGCTATGAAATTCTCATCCGCCAGAAATGATGCCCAGTTATCATCTATGAGAGTGCCGTTGGTCTGCAGATCATTTATGATGACATGACTCCCGCGATTATGTTTCTTCTGAAAAGCAATAATCTTTTTAAATGTTGCTAATCCGGCAAGCAATGGTTCACCTCCGTGCCAGGAGAAAAAGATTTTATCGCCAGTTGAAGCTTCAATATGCTGAATAATATATTGTTCAAGAATGTCATCAGGCATTAATAAGGGTTTATTGCCGCCATAAAGGACTTTTTTATCGAGATAATAGCAATAGTCACATCTCAGATTGCAATCAGCACCCACTGGTTTTGCAAATATCTGAAATTCACGGCATTCTTTCCCCATTATCCTTTTGTTTCATTTCCATTGTATAAGATCAGTGCCGGCCTTTTCATCAGGATACTTCCTTATCCTCCAATCAACCGGATAATAATTATTTATCCTTTTGCCAATGTTATTACAAAATCCCAGATTGATTCCCGAGTAGGTGGCAATGAACCAGCCGACGGGAATTCCGGTAAGTAGGAAATTTTCCCGTCTCAGATAGCTGACAGCTCTGTGGTAATCGAGTTCCGATGAAGGAAATGCATCCTTAATAATGCCGCCAGAGAGCGCCAGTTCATGATCAGGTATGAATCCGTTTTTCTTAAGAGATCCAACCCTTGTACCTGAGTAAATTATTTTCAGTTGTTGTTGCAGTAAATAATACTCATATTTCATTCCAGGAAAAGAAATAATCTGATCTCCTTTCTTAATTATGTTATCAGACTTAAAGCCTGTCCATTCCTTTACAATTTTCAGATCAGCACTATTTGGCTCCATTTCCCTGTTTTTCCGAATTCCGGGAAGAATTTTGTCAGCACTCCCGGTTTTTCTGAGCACTGAGATGAAAAAGCCTTCACCCTCAGTGGTGCCCGGATAAAAACCATACCCTTTAATACCCTGAAAATCAATATCGACAATTCCTTTATAATCACTGGTATCAATTTCAACAGTTTCAGCCAGATGCCTGGTCAATAGCCATTTAACATTATGTTCGTTCTCTTCGGGATTGAATGTGCAGGTACTGTAAATAAGGATCCCATTCTTCTTAAGGGCTGGCCAGATATCTGACAATATCCTCTTTTGTCGCTCAGCACAATGATGAGTGTTAGCCTCCGACCATTCATTTACTGCAACAGGATCCCTGAACATACCTTCACCTGAACAGGGTGCATCGACAAGAATTATATCAAAGTAGCCAGCTAAACCTGAAAAATCACGAGGATCATTTTGTGTAACAATTGTATTTGTTATCCCCCATTTCGCAATATTTTCAGCAAGAATAAAAGCTCTCGATTTTATTACCTCATTTGCAACCAGCATACTTCCTGAACCTAAAAGAGAGGAAATATGTGTACTCTTCCCGCCGGGAGCGCCGCACAGGTCGAGCACCCTGGAATGTTCCAAACCACCGGAAATCTGTGTGAATACCTGTTCAAGAAACATTCCTGAAGCCTCCTGGGGATAAAAACAGCCTGCATGAAAAAGAGGATCAAAGGTATAGCCGGGTCTGTGTTTAAGATAAAATCCTGAAGTACACCATGGCACCGGTTTGGCATCCAATGGTTCCCTGTTCCATTTTAAGGGATTTATCCTTATGCTTACAGGGGATGGTTCCTCCAATGCTTTCAGAAGATTTTCAGCATCAATATATTCCTGAAGCCTTATCCTGTTAATAAATTTATCCGGAAACACCAAGTTAAGCTGGGTTCATAAATAAAATCGTGGCACCACTTTCTGATGTGCCATTTTTAAGAAATTTCCCCGGTCTGAGAATCTTTCAGATTCACACCACCGGTTTAAGAGATCAGCTTTCCGTATCATCATCATAACTCTTAATTGAAGAAACCTTCGAGAACTTTCTCCATAAGTAATAGACGGGAATTCCAATAATAACTATTATCAACCCCGGGAATGTGTAATCGGGTTTATAAATCAACAAAATGATCATTATAAAAGTCGTGGTCAGAATATAAATTGCAGGAATTACCGGATATCCAAATGCTTTATAAGGCCTGGGGATATCGGGTTTTTTGACCCTGAGAATAAAGATTGAAATAATTGTGAGGGTAAAGAAGATAAGAACCGCAAAAATAACATAATCGAGCAGGTTACCATAGGTTCCCGAGAGACATAGGAGAACAGCCCACACACCCTGAACAGCTATTGCAAATCCGGGTACTCCTTTTTTATTTATTTCACCTACTTTCCTGAAGAACAGTCCATCCCTGGCCATTGCATAATAAACCCTCGGACCGGCAAGGATCAATCCGTGATTGCATCCGAAAGTGCTGATCATAATGAATACGGCCATTATTACTGCAGCATAATCGCCGAATACAACGCTCATAGCCGATGTTGCAACCCTGTCGTCAGTTGCGAACTGGATTCCCCGGGCAAGGACATCAGCGCCATCCGCTGAACCGGAAAGAGGCAGTATCCTGATATAAACAAAATTTGTAAACATATAAATGACAGATACGATCATTGTTCCAAAGATAAGGCTGAGAGGAACATTTCTCCTCGGATTTATTACTTCCCCCGAGATATAGGTTACGTTATACCAGGCATCGGCTGAAAAAAGAGAACCGACAAGTGCAGTGCCTATTGCTGCAACCAATACAAAACCTGAAAGTGGAATCATCTGACCGTTTTCACCTATCCTTGCTGCATCCCAGAATACTTCCCTGTTGATCTGGAATGAATTTATTCCTTTTACGGCAAAAATGCCTATCAGTATAAATCCAAACAGAGCCAGAACTTTTGTTGATGAAAAAATATTAACAACCGTCTTACCAGTCACAATCCCTCTCGTATTGAGCCATGTAAGAAAGATGATCATTGCAATGGCAACTGTCATGGTACTTGTTATTTTAACCGGGCCGAGCTGCAGGAGTATATTCTTATCTGCTATCCACGGGAAAAGAACTCCGCTGAATTTTGCAAAAGCAACTGCCACTGCTGCAATTGAACCACACTGAATCACAAGAAATGTTGTCCATCCGAATAAAAATCCTATCAGCGGATGATAAGCCTCTTTAAGATAAACATACTGCCCCCCGACATGTGGCATCATCGAAGCGAGTTCACCGTAACTACTGGCCCCGATAACTGTTATTATCCCGGTTATAAGCCAGACTACCATAAGCCATCCGGGCGATCCGACACTTCTTGCAATATCGGCACTGACAATAAAGATTCCAGATCCAATCATAGCACCGACAACAATCGAGACTCCATCAAAAAGGGTTACACGTTTCTTAAGGAGATGATTTTCTATCTGCATTTTCTGTGATTAAGTTTCAAATTTCTAGTTCGCAAAGGGTATTTCTTTTCCCGTCAGTTTTATTCTGCCTGTAAGGACCTGAGTGAACCCCGGATCAAGATAACCGGTAAATCCAGGCTGCTTGCCACCAACAGAGATTGTAAAGTATCCGGGTTCGATAACCCTCATGTTTTTACTATTAATTATCGAAAACTGCCGTGGTTCCAGGTTGAGTTCAACTTCTTTGCTCTCACCCGGCTTCAGGTATATCCTTAAAAATCCTTCAAGCTGCCGGACAGGTCTGGGTGTTGATGCTTTTTCATCTTTCAGGTAAAGCTGAACTACTTCGTCTCCCGCAATTTTGCCGGAATTGGTAACCTTTACTTTTACGGTTACTTTATCTCCTGCCGCAGCCTTTTCAGGCAAAACAAGGTTACTGTAGCTGAATGTGGTATAACTGAGTCCATAGCCAAACGGATATAATGGTTCCTGTGAAAAGAACCTGTAGGTTTTTCCTGCCATATCATAATTCTCAAATGCAGGTATCTGGTCGATTGATTTATAATAAGTTACCGGCAGCCGGCCGGCAGGGTTATAATCACCGAAAAGTACATCTGCCACAGCATTTCCACCCTGTTGTCCTCCATAACCGGCAAGAATAATTGCTGATGCCTTTTCGTGAGCCTTATTAACCGACAATGCCCCTCCGTTTGTCAGGACAACTATGAGCGGTTTCCCTGTTGCTGCAACAGCATCAAGAAGCTGTTCCTGAACAGCCGGAAGATTCAGGCTGGTTCGGTCACCGCCGCTGAAGCCTTCAAGTTTTATTGGCATCTCCTCCCCTTCCAACCGCTGCGACAGTCCAAGAACGATAACAACAACATCTGCCTCTTTTGCAGCAGCAACTGCTTTTTCCACCAGGCCTGTGCGAGGCCGGCTCCATAACAGCTTCATATCAGCATCCCCTGCATAATTTCTGTATAAGACTTCGATTTTATATTTTTCACCGGCTTTAAGGTCGATAGCTTTTTCCATGTGAAATGCATGATGTTCACCCCTGTATGAAAGGAATTTCTCTCCGTTCACAAGTATTTCATAACCTGAAGAGCCCCATGAACCCAGATAAAATGTGCCTGTTTCAGGAGGAATAAGAAAAGAAGTCCATTTAATTCCGAAATCATCATCCGGCATATCAGCTCTGGGTGAAAGATGCTCCCAGTAGAAATCAATTTTATCATCAACCCTGGTAAAAACAGGCTCTCCCTTCATATCCCTGTTGTTGAAATACTCACCATACACTCCTTGTTTCCCCTCAGGAGTCAGAAGATACCGGGAAGGAATGACTGTAAGGTTATGAATCCCGTCGGCCAGATCGCTCCCTTCCGCATAAATGACTTTTACATCAGGTTTAACCTTTTCTTCGATACCTTTCAGTATTGTTACAGGATCTTTTGGAATGCCATTGTAATTCCCGATAAGAGATTCGAAATTATCAGCGTTGGGACCAATAACTGCAATTGTCCTGACAGATTCGGACAGAGGGAGAATAGTGTCTTTATTTTTCAGCAGAACAATTGATTTTTCTGCAGCAGTACGTGCCAGAGAATTGTTATAATCTGAACAGTTTACAAAGGAAGGTATCCCGGCATAGGGTACCATATCATCCGGATCGAACATGCCAAGTCTGAATCGTGCGGTAAAAACTCTTTTAACAGCTACATTGATGTCTTCTTCAGTAAGAAGTCCCCTCTCAATCGCTGTTATAAGGTTGTTATATTCAACACCGCATTCCAGATCAGTTCCGGCTTTAAGAGCGCGGGCAGCTGCTTCTGCAGGATCTTTAGCAAATCCTGTGAATTTGTAAAAGTCAGAAATTGCCCAGCAATCTGAAACAATATACCCTTTAAATCCCCATTCATTTCTCAGAATTCCATATAGTATCGGATTGGCACAACATGGATAATCCCTGAACCTATTATAAGCTCCCATAACTGAATATGCCCCTGCATCAACAACAAGTGTTCTGAAAGCAGGCAGATAAGTCTCTCTAAGGTCAACCTCCGTTACCTTTGCATTGAACTCGTGCCGCAGTGGTTCCGGACCTGAATGAACAGCATAATGCTTTGCTGTTGCAACCGTTTTAAGATATTTCGGATCATCTCCCTGCATACCTTTAACAAACTGGTAGCCCAGCCTTCCGGTTAAAAATGGATCCTCTCCATAAGTCTCATGCCCCCTTCCCCATCTTGGATCGCGGAATATATTGATATTTGGCGACCAGAATGTAAGTCCTTGATATATACCAGTTTTACCGCTGCGCTGAAATTCATGGTATTTTGCTCTGGCTTCATCTGAAATGGCGCTGGCAACATTAAACATCAGACTTTCATCCCATGAATTGGCGATGGTAATAGACTGCGGAAATACTGTCGCATAGCCAGCCCGTGCAACTCCGTGTAGAGCTTCATTCCACCAGTTATAGGCCGGGATTCCAAGTCGTGGAATTGCCGGAGCAGTATAGAGCAGCTGGTCGGCCTTTTCCTTAAGTGTCATTCTGGAGACAAGGTCGTTTACCCTTTGTTCTTCGCTGAGCGAAGGATCCTGAAATGGAAAAGAGTAAACCCTTTGCTGGGCATCAGCAACACTATAGCTTAAAAAAAAGATCATCAGACATGAAAGCAAAGATGATTTCTTCATGATTCAAAAATATTGGTATTGAAAACAAAAAAAATGCAGAAAGGATTTAATACTGTTAATCAAATAACAGGAAGTTTCCAGGGCTCCCTGTAATCCGGAACCAGATAATCATTTGCTTCAGTGTCGTTGGTGAATCTGGTGCCATCCCATACCAGCTTTTTACCTGTTCTGTATGCAATATTTCCAAGAGCTGAGAATTTGGCAATATGAGCACCTATTTCAATGCTGGCGTTAGTATTGGGATTCCTGCTGGCTATACATTCGAGATGATTTTTTACATGGTTTTCCAAACCTTGTCCCGTACCTTTTTTCAGGGCTACAGCTTCCATCCTGCTTTTTCCGTTTACTCGTTCAGGAATGACTTCCCAACCACCTCTGTCAACTACAAGAGTACCATTCTCACCGACGAATCCCAGGCCATGATTTCGGCCATATGCACCGTCATCAATCCCGATAGCATGGTCCCACAGAACATTAAAACCGTTGAACTCATAAATCGTCTGAAGGCTATCCGGTGTTTCACATGCATCATCAGGATAGCCATATTTACCGCCCATAGCCATTATTGATTTTGGAGCGGTGACATTCATTCCAAACAGGGCATAGTCAAGAAGATGCACTCCCCAGTCAGTCATCAGGCCACCTGCATAATCCCAGAACCATCTGAAAGTAAAATGAAAGCGGTTTCTGTTGAAGGGGCGTTTTGATGCCGGCCCGAGCCACATGTCATAATCAACTCCTGCAGGAACCGGTTCATCGGCCAGGACAGGGATAGTCGGGCACCATCCCTGATAAGAAAAGACCCTTACAAGTCGTATCTTGCCAAGCTTTCCGGAATTAATAAATGTAACGGCATCCAGCCAGTGAGGGTCACTCCTTTGCCATTGTCCGACCTGTACAACACTTTTATTTTTTTTCGCAGCCTTTACCATCAGGTTACATTCTTCAATAGTTCTGCCTATAGGCTTTTCAACATACACATCCTTTCCGGCTTCGCACGCTGCGACCATCTGAAGGCAGTGCCAGTGATCGGGAGTGCCTACAATAACCAGATTAATATCTTTGTTATCGATTACTTTTCGCCAGTCATTGTAAAGATTCGCAGGTTTTTTCTTTCGCATTTTTTCAACTTCTGATGCGCGGCGGTTTAAAACATTTTCATCGACATCGCATAAGGCAATGCATTCCACCTGGGGGTGATCGAGGAAAGCACTCAGATCACTGAATCCCATACCATTACAGCCGATAAGACCAACGTTGATCCTGTCGCTTGCTGAAGGGACTTTTATCTTTCCCGAAAAGGCGGGAGAAAAGCTTAAACCTGCTGCTGCAATGGCACTGTTTTTTAAAAAAATACGTCTTGTTGTCATAGAAGTAAAGTATAAATTAGAATATCATATTAAAGAACTGAAAATCTGTAAATTGTCCGTGTCCTTAAAGTATCTCCGGGGATCAGGATTGTAGAAGGGAAGCCGGGATGGTTTGGACTATCGGGGTAATGGCCCGATTCAAGACAGAATCCTGTCCTGAATTCATAAGGAATCCCTCCATGCCCCTTCTGACTGCCATCGAGAAAATTGCCAACATAAAGCTGCATTCCAGGCTGATCGGTAATAACTTCAAGTACCCTTCCGTTAAGGGGTTCATAGACCATCGCATCAACCTCTTCCTCATTGTCCAGGACAAAGTTATGGTCGTACCCTTTCCCAAGGATCAGCTGATCATATTTATCATCTATCCTCTCTCCTATTGCATGGGGTTTTGTAAAATCAAAAGGGGTTCCAGCTACAGAACGAATCTCTCCCGTAGGGATCATTACTGAATCGACCGGAGTGAAAGCTGATGCTTTCAGCGTGAGAACATGTCCCAGAATAGTACTTTTACCCGGACCCTGCAGATTAAAATATGCATGGTTTGTTACATTCACCACTGTTTTTTTATCGGTGGTACACTTATAGTCCATTATTATTTCGTTATTGTCAGTCCAAGTATAAACTATCTCTGCATCAACATTACCGGGGAAACCCATTTCCATATCCTTGCTGTGATAAACGAACCTTACGGCAGGAACTCTGGTGTCCTTTAACACTTCTGTGTTCCATACGACACTGTGCCATCCACCTGGTCCGCCATGAAGAGTATTCGGACCATTGTTTAAAGGCAGGGTATATACAACACTGTCGATAGTAAATTTACCATTCGCAATCCTGTTGGCATACCTTCCAACTGTTGAACCAAAAGACATATCACCTGAAATAGTCTCCTCAAATGTGTCATATCCGAAGGTTAGATTTTCTCTTTTGCCGTTTTTATCAGGTACCTCAATCCAGTTTATCCTGGCGCCATAATTAGTTAATCTTATAACATTACCAAGTTTATTAGTAAGCGTCAGCAGAAAGACTTCTTTTCCCTGGTGTGTACCAAAGAGCTCTTTCCTAACCATTTCTCTCTTTCCGGAACCGCTGCAACCTGATAATAAAACAATTGCAAACAGTGTTCCAGTTAAAAACAAAGATTCCCTTTTCATCATTCCTTCTTATTAAATTTTCATAAAAATAATAAACTTTCCAGTTCAGCCGGGGTAAATTGCTATTGTTTTAAGTTTGATAAAAATGTTACTTCAAAATCCCCCCGGAACCACATGGATCTTGTATATAAATCTTGCCGGAGCTGCATAAACAATATACTGAGGCAACGGTCGTGGACCGCAACTGGCTGAACCAGCTCCAAGAGTACGATGACTTAAGCACAATACTGTTGCATCACTCTGAGGAAGATCTGTTCTGTACTCAACACTTTCCATCTGCTCATCAGTGTACGGAAGGGCTGTGAACTGCAGAAGAGATGTATCGCAACTTGCCATAAGTCCGGTTCCTTCCTGATTTGTCAGCTTCACCCATCTGACATCCTCGTGGTTTCCTGCATCCATTGGCTTCTCATATGGTGTCAAAAGTTCTTTAACAGTGCTTTTGTAAATTCCAACATCAGATCCTCTTTTCCTGTCGGAATAGTTTTCCATTGGTCCACGGCCAAAGTATTCCGCCAGTTCAAACTGCTTTTCAAGAAACATACGCACTCCTATTCTTGCGACAACCTGTTGCGAATTGCTTGAGTTAATACTGTTTTCAGCTGTAATAATACCCTCTCCTGAAATTGTGTAGACTACATCATGATTTACTGTGAAACCATTTTTCCCCTTGCCTGACAGCCTGGCTGAGATCTGTACCTCAGAAGCCGATATTTGTTTAGCGGCGATGTCATCAGCCATCCACTTAAGCTCTTTCAGACCTGCATCTATCCATCCCCTGTTTGCCCACATGTCATCGTTACAGTGCGGTGCCCTCCAGAGATGTGGTTTCGGTCCGCCACCCTCCCTGAGAATATTCATTCCGTTCCGTTCCAGACGGGAGAATGTTCCGTTCGAAATATCGAAAACAGCAGTAAATCCTTCACCCTTTACAGTAATCTCCTTTTCATCCTGAACCATTGTTAATTTCCTGACTTCAGAAACTGATGGTTGTAAAGAGGTAACTTTCACAGGAAGCCTGAACTGCTGAGAAGCAACTTCGAAGCCCTTCTTGGCCCAGATCTCATCGTTTGCGAGTGTATAAGAAACCCGCAGAAAATATTCTGCTTCCGGTTTGGGATTGCTGATCTCAAACGGTACCTGAACACTGATCTCCTGTCGCGGTTTGACATCAAACGAAGGATATGTACCTGAACTAATTACAGTTCCATTTTCAGAGAGTGTCCATGAGGCAACAAAATCCTTAAGACTTATAAACTGATACCTGTTCCTGATCTTTATTATTCCAGCTTCAAGATTGCCTTCCGAAATTCCAATCCACTGGTAGGCATGTTTCATCTCGGGATAATGCGGTTTAAGTGTGCGGTCGGATGCAACTACACCTTTGTGAATAAAATAATGATCGTTCGGCACCTCTCCGAAACCTCCTCCAAAGGCAAGGATCACATGATTGGGATCACGTCTGTTCCAGATACCCTGATCCTGCCATTCCCAGATTGCACCTCCGAGAATAGTTTCAAATTTGTCAAAAACATCATTATACTCTCCGATAGCTCCCATTGAGTTGAACATTGCATGTGCATATTCACACATATAAAAAGGTTTTTTCAGGGTTGTATCACTGGCCAGACGTTCAACTTCAGCAACACCTGTGTACATTCGGCTATCGAGATCTGCCGGATTATTCCTGCCGATACCAAAACCCTCATAATGAACAGGCCTGGTGTTATCAACCGATCTGACAGCTTCCATTGCTGCACGGAAATTTGATCCTCCCCTGCCGTTTTCATTTCCAAGCGACCATATTATTACTGATGGGTGATTCTTGAAATTTTCAGCATTGGCAATATTCCTGTCAATAATTGCTGCTTTCATCCGTGGCTCCTCATCGAACCTGCCCGCGTTACCGTGACATTCAACATTGGCTTCTCCGACGAGCCAGAGGCCCCATTCATCGCAAAGCTCATACCAGCGGGGATCGTCTGAATAATGGGATGTGCGGACATGATTGCAATTGCCCTGTTTTATCAGTTGCAGGTCGCGGATCATCTGTTCCTCGGTGACAGCATGGCCAACATCCGGCCAGTTCTCATGACGGTTAACTCCTTTAAGTTTAACAGGAGTTCCGTTTACCAAAAATGTTCTACCCTTAATCTCCACCTCCCTGAAACCTGTTTTTGAAGAGAGTGTTTCAACGACATTTTTGCCACTCGTCAGAGTAAGCACTGTTGTATAGAGGTTTGGGGTTTCAGCACTCCATTTCTGAGGATTCTGAACAGAAAACGAAAGACTCACTGCAACTTCTTCACCCGGATTCAACCCGGGAACATCAGCCGCAGCAGCAGATGATCCAACACGAGACTCTCCATTATAAAGAGTCGCTGAGAGCCGGGATACTTTAACTGGTTTATCTCCATAGTTTTTGATTTTTGCTCGTATTTCAACTAGTGCGTTCTGAAACTGTTCATCAAGATCAGTTTTAATAAAGAAATCCCTGATATGCTGCCTGGGAGAGCTCCAGATTGTTACATTACGGAAAATACCGCTAAGCCGCCACATATCCTGATCTTCAAGATAACTGCCTGAAGTGTAGCGATAAACCTCCACAGCAACCATGTTTTTTCCAGGTCTGATATATTTTGTTATATCATATTCAGCAACATTCCTGCTATTAACACTATAACCGACTTTTTGTCCATTGATCCATAAAAAGAATCCTGCATCAACACCATCGAATGCGATAAATACCTGACGACCTTTCCATTCGGAGGGAACATCAAAATCTCGGCGATAACTGCCTACAGGGTTTCTCTCTTCATAGGCAGTGAAGGTTTTAGGAGGAGTACTCATCACTTTAGGAAAGTTTTTCTTAAAAGTATACCCCAGATTTCTATAATAAGGAGTACCATAACCTAATAACTGCCAGTTAGATGGAACAGGGATCTCCTTCCAGGATGAGACATCGAAGTCTAATTTATAAAAATCCACTGGTCTGGCCTGCGGCCATGATACCCAGTTGAATTTCCACATTCCGTTCAGGCTCCTGCAGAATTTTGAGTCGCCTCTTTTAGCTGCCAGCGCCTCATTCAGGCTGGCA